>Ga0105047_10000137_pt1 | contig 103533 bp, 90 predicted proteins | sample MAT04_FD_78384 | JGI IMG/M metagenome (GOLD analysis project Ga0105047, IMG submission 78384) | Freshwater microbial communities from Lake Fryxell liftoff mats and glacier meltwater in Antarctica - MAT-04 (megahit assembly) | ecosystem: Environmental > Aquatic > Freshwater > Ice > Liftoff... | reverse complement strand
CGGACCTCAATGCAGACGCACCGGGCCGCCGCCGCGGTGGCAAGAAGCGCGTTTGCAAGTTCTGCGCGGACAAGGCCGTGGTCATTGACTACAAGGACCCGCAGGCGCTCAAGTACTTCGTGTCCGAGCGCGGCAAGGTCGTTCCCCGCCGCATCAGCGGCAACTGCGCCCTTCACCAGCGCAAGGTGACGCTCGCGGTCAAGCGCGCGCGCAACATCGCGCTCCTCCCCTTCACCGTCACGTCCTGAGTAGGAGAGCATCATGGCAACCACCCTCCAGGTCGTGCTCCAGACGAACGTCGACAAGGTCGGCGATTCTGGCGAGCTCGTGAAGGTCCGTCCGGGCTTCGCGCGCAACTACCTCATCCCGCGTGGCCTCGCCGTTCCGGCGACCACGGCTGCCGTCAACCGCATCACGCACGAGAAGGCGGTCGCGGTTGCGAAGGCAGACAAGACGAAGAAGGAGCTCCAGGCCTTCGCCGAGAAGATCAACGCGCTCAAGCTCACGCTTTCGCGCTCGGTCGGCGAAGACGACAAGCTCTTCGGCTCGGTCACCTCCAAGGAGATCGAGAACGCGGCGAAGGCCGCGGGCGTCCCGATCGACCGCAAGAAGATGCACCTCGCGGAGCCCCTCAAGGCCCTCGGCACCTTCGAGATCCCGGTCCGCCTCATGACGGACGTGACGGCGACCCTCAAGGTCGAAGTCGTCAAGAAGTAGCTTCTCGCTCTAGTGTCTATTGTCGTGAGTCGTTAGGCACACCCTAGCGGCTACACAACTCAATCAATGCCCCGCGCCCTGCGTCCTGCAGGTCCGGGGCGTTGCCCATTTGGAGGTTCCACCTGTGGAAAAGAAGTGGGGTCCCCGTGCGCAAGCTGTCGAGAACCCGCCCGTCATCGAGGGGCGTGTACCTCCGCACGACCTCGAGGCCGAGGCCGCGGTGCTCTCCGCGTGCATGCTCGACCCGTCGGCGATGGACAAGATCACCGATCTGAAGCCCGAGTACTTCTACTCGGAGGCGCACCGGCGCATCTTCGAGGCCTGCTTCGAGCTCAAGCAGTCCGGCCACCCGGTCGACGTCCTCCAGGTCCAGAGCTGGCTGAAGGACCGCCAGCGCCTCGCGCAGGTCGGCGGCGCCGGCTACCTGACGGAGATCCTCGACGCGGCGCCCGTCGTCGCGAACGTCGGCGCGTACGGCCGGACCATCCACGAGAAGCACCGCATCCGGCAGGTCATCCTCGCCTGCCAGCGCGTCTCCGCGCAGGGGTACGTCGACTACGGCGAGCCGCAGGCGTTCATCGATGGCGCCGAGCAGGCCATCTACAACATCGCCCGCACGTCGGCGAAGCAGAGCGTCGAGAAACTCCTCGACGTGATGAAGAAGTCGTTCAAGCGCCTGAACGACGCCGTTGCGCGTGGCGACCGCATCACCGGCGTACCCACCGGCTTCGATCGGTACGACAAGCTCACCTCGGGCCTCCACGAGGGTGACCTCTCGATCATCGCGGCCCGCCCCGGCATGGGCAAGACCAGCTTCGTCCTCAACATGGCCGCGAACGTCGCGAGCCCCAAGGGCCGCGAGGTCGATGGCGATCCGAACCAGCGCTGGGAGGAGGCGGGCGTCGGCGTCGTCGTGTTCTCCCTCGAAATGCCTCGCGAGCAGCTCGCCAATCGTATGGTGTGCGCCGAGGCGCGGGTCGACGTGAGCAAGATGCGCACGGGCTACCTGAGCCCGCAGGACTGGAGCAAGCTCACGCAGGCCGCGAGCTTCCTCGGCAACCTCCCGATCTGGATCGACGACTCGCCCGGCCTCTCGATCATCGAGCTCCGCGCGAAGGTGCGGCGCCTCCAGGCCGAGTTCGACACGCGCGACGAGGAAGGCCGCAAGATCAAGAAGATCGGCGCCGTCATCATCGACTACCTCCAGCTCATGAAGGGGCGCGACGGCGTGGCCTCTCGCGAGCAGGAGATCAGCGAGATCTCGCGCGGTCTCAAGGGCCTCGCCAAGGAGCTCGAGGTGCCGGTCATCGCGCTCTCTCAGCTCAATCGCGCCGTCGAGACCCGGAGCGAGAAGTCAAAGCGCCCGCTGATCAGCGACCTTCGCGAGTCGGGCGCCATCGAGCAGGACGCCGACAACATCGTCTTCATCTACCGCGACGACTATTACAACCGCGAGGACTCGGCCGAACCGAACATCGCGGAGCTCATCATCGCGAAGCAGCGAAACGGCCCGACGGGCACCGCGAAGGTCCGCTTCGACCGGCAGTGGACGCGCTTCGACAACCTTGCCGAAGGCGAGTACGAGGACGCGCCCGAGTAGTCACCATCCGGTCTTCGCAGCCGCCACCGCGCCGATCTCGTTCGCGATCCGCTGGTGGTAGGCCGGCGAGCCGTGGAACCCGCAGCCCGTCATCTCCTCGGCCTCCTCCTGGGCGGGCACGACCGGATACACCTTGAGGTCGCCGGCCGCGGCCCGCTCTTGCGCGACGCTGTTCACCGTGTCGATCCACTTGTCTCGTGCGACTCGCCCCGGGACGATGAGGAAGATGTGCGCGTTCGGCGCGCGCGCGCGGAGCTGGTTCACGACGAAGTCGCGATAGACGGTCCGGAAGTCGCCGAGGCCGTTGTCGACGGTTCCCTGCGCCAGGAAGATCGCGTCCGGGATCCACGACGAGAGGTCGAAGAGTGGAGGGTCGTGCGCCATCGCGGGGTTCGGGTTCGACCGGTTGTAGTAGTCGATGAGCCCGTCGTCGTCCGTCGGCCAGATGCCTCGGGTGAGGCCCTTGCCCGAATACACGGTGCCCTCCAGGTCTGCACCGAACCTCGCGGCGAGCAGCGAAGGCCACGCGAGCCTGAAGTTCTGGTGGCGCCCCGCGTGATTGGGCGGCGGGAGGCATTCCAGGTTCGGCGCGCCGAGCGTGACGATTCCGTAGCCCGTGCCGTAAGAGTCGGCCATCGCTTCGATGTGACGCTTCTGGCGCGCGGGCGCCGGAAGCGACAGGCCGTCGTGGAAGTCGAAGCCGAGAAAGCGGGTCACGCCCGTCTGCATCTCGGATCGCTTGTAGAGCTCGACCTCGTGCGTCCCGAGAGGGAGGTTCGCCGCGAGGTCGAACACGTGCGGCTGGTGGTCGGCGATCATCGCGACCGTCTTCGGCGCGGCGTGATCGATGGTGACGTCCCAGTAGCTGGGGCCGCCGTCCATCCAGTCGTCGACGATCTCGTCGAGCTTCACCGACACCGACGTCCCGTAGAAGCGCGTCAGGATGCGCGAGCCTGGCCAGGCGGCCTGGGGTGCTGCCTTGTCGGTCGTGTCGAAGCGTCCGACGAAGAGCACCTGCGGCGGTCCGCCGGTGCCCGCCGGCACGCCGGATGCGCCTGAGTCGACGGCGCTCGGTTTGTCCGGAGGAGGCAGAGGCGGAGATTGAGGGCGCGGTCCGTCGACGGCGGAAGGCCCGTTCGGGGTCCCGTTGTCGTCGGAGCCGCAAGCGATCGCGTGTCCGAGGACGCAGCAAGCGGCGGCAGCGAGGACCCAACGGAGCGGCGGCGTGGACATGCCTGGCGACGTGCATCCTGCGTGCTCGATTCCTCCTTGCGAGCTCACGCCGATCTCCGCGCGCACTCGCGAGGTGATTGGCCTCGACGCGGGACTCATGCGTGGCGAAAGCTCACCGGCGTGACCTCGGCCACGCAGGCGCGGACGAGGTCACGCCTCGCGAGCTCGGCCGGGCGTCGATGGCCGAGGTGCCCGTCGCGGCCTCGAAAGAGCGCTGATCCAGGCTCAAGCGACGGCCGCTAGCGCTCTGTGCTAGATAACGCCGGCTGATGGAGCCCATTGCGCAGCCGCTGGCCGAGCTGGTCGCGTCGAAGCGCGTGCTCATCACCGTGGGCGCCGGTGGCGTCGGTAAGACGACGACGGCCGCCGCGATCGGTGTGGCCGCCGCACGTCAGGGAAAGCGCGTTCTCTGCCTCACGATCGACCCCGCGAAGCGCCTCGCCGAGAGCCTCGGCATCACCGAGATGCGCACCGAGGCGAGCATGGTCGACCCCGCTCGCTTCGAGGCCGTGGGCGTGATTCTGACCGGAAGCCTCACGGCGATGATGCTCGACACGAAGCGCACCTTCGACGAACTCGTCGTCAAGTACTCGTCGACGCAGGCGAAGGCCGACCGGCTGCTCTCGAACAAGCTCTATCAGTACGTCTCGACCTCGCTCGCGGGGACGCAGGAGTACATGGCGATGGAGAAGCTCGTCGCCGTGAAGGACGACCCTCGCTACGACCTCATCGTCCTCGACACTCCGCCGACCGCGAACGCTCTCGACTTCCTCGACGCCCCGCAGCGCCTCATGGAGGCGCTCGACTCGGCCACGATGAAGTGGTTCGTGCAGGCCTTCGAGAGCGGGGGGAAGTTCTCGCTGAACCTCATCGCGAAGAGTGCGGCCACGATCCTGCGCGGAATCGGGCGTATCACCGGCGGTGGCTTCCTCGAGGCGATGGCCGAGTTCATCGGCGAGCTGAACGAGCTGTTCGGAGGCTTCAAGGAGCGCGCGAGCCGGGTAGAGCAGGCGCTCCGTGGTGACGAGGTTGCGTTCGTGCTCGTGACGAGCGCTTCGCCGCCGAGCATCCAGGAGGTCCTCTACTTCGCGGAGCGCCTCACGGAGGCGCACATGCCGCGCGGTGCCTTCGTGGTGAACCGGTTCCACCTTCCTCCGCCGCGTGCCGCCGAGGGCGTGACGGAGGCGGACGCGCAGGCTGCCATCGACGCGCGTGGCCTCGTGCTCGAGGACGAGGCGGCTTCACGCATCGTCCAGGCGCACGTCGACGCCGTGAAGCTCGCGGCCCTCGATGCCCGCCACCTCCGCGTGCTCGACGCCGCGTCGGGCTCGACGCCGGTCGTGCGGGTCGCCGAGCTCGAGACTGACGTCCACGACCTTCGCCTCCTCGCGAAGCTGGGCGAGGTCCTGATGTCCGGCGGCGTGTAGGACCGAGAGCCGCGGAGGCGCGGCGACGCGGAGGCAACGCGGAGCGAGAGGGCGAGCTGCGGGGCTCGTCTCGAACCGTGGCCTATCGGTGCTCGCGAACCTGCGAAGACGCAGGTTCGCTCCGCAATGGGGAGACCTCACTCCCAACCTGTCACCGCTATCCGGACAGTGCGGGCCTCACCCTAACCCGTGCATAATACATTGGTCGGACGGTGCGGGGGCGGGAGGCGCTGCAGGTGGGGGGGTGAGGTCTCCCCATCGCGCAGGAAACCTGCCGCTTCGGCAGGTTTCCGAGCACCGAACGGCTACAGGTCGCGACGAGGGCCGCATACGGAGTCTCGCTCCGCGTTGCCTCCGCGTCGCTGCGTCTCCGCGTCTCTCGCCCCCCTAACGGCGGTGGGGTTTGCCGAACTTGCGGCGTTCCGCTCGCGCGACGGCCGTGCGCTCCTGCGCCTTCGGGATGCCGCGCGCCGCGCGCTTCTTCTTCGCCGGCGCGACGGTCGCCGTCGTCTCGGTGTCCTTCGCGGTCGCCTTCTTCGCCGCTGCCGGCTTGCGCGGCGGCTTGCGCGGCACCGCCGTGTCGCCGGGCGCGGGCCTGCGGCCCGTCTTCGGCGCGGGTGCGGGACCGGCCTCGATGAGCGCGGCTTCCTTGCGGCCCTTGCCGCCACGGCGACGCTCTCGATACACGATGCGGATCGGCACGCCGTCGTAGTCGAAGTGCTTGCGCAGCTGGTTGGCGACGAAGCGCTGATACGAGAAGTGCACCGAATCCGGTGAGCTCGCGAGGATGACGAACACCGGCGGCGCCGTCTCGGCCTGCGTGATGTAGTAGAGGCGCGGCGCGCGTCCGCCCATCGTCGGCGGCGGGCGCTGCTGGAGCACGGCCTCGAAGAAGCGATTGAGCTCCCCGGTGCCGATGCGCTTGTGGAACATGTCGCTGACCTTGTCGATCGTCTCGAAGAGCCCGGAGACGCCCTTGCCCGTCTTGGCGCTGACCTGGACGATCGGCGCGAAGGGGGCGAACGAGATCTTCTCTCGCGCGTCCTCCTCCGCCTTCTCGACCTCTTCCTTCGACATGAGGTCGCACTTGTTGAGGGCGATGATCATCCCGCGTCCGCGGTCCGCGGCGAGGCCGAGGATCTTCGCGTCCTGCTCGGCGACGCCTTCCTTCGCGTCGCAGAGGAGAACGACGACGCTCGAGCGCTCCATCGCGCGAACGGCAGAGCCGACGCTCGCGAACTCGATCTGGTCTTCGCCCTTCGTGACCTTGCCCTTGCGACGGAGCCCAGCGGTGTCGACGAAGATGTAACGCTTGTCGCCGCGGCCCACCAGCGCGTCGATCGCGTCGCGGGTGGTGCCGGGACGGTCGTCGACGATCATCCGCTCCTCGCCGAGGATGCGGTTCATCAGGCTGGATTTTCCGGCGTTCGGCTTGCCGACGATCGCGATGCGCGGAAGGAACTCGTCGACGGTGTCCGTCTCCTCGTTCTCCGGGAGCGCGGCGACGATCGCGCCTTCGAGCTCGGCCATGCCGCGGCCGTGCAGCCCGCTGACGGGGAAGACCTTGTCGACGCCGAGCCGGTAGACCTCGAATGCGTCCGCGTCCTGGCGAGGGGAGTCGGCCTTGTTCGCGGCGAAGAGCACCGGCTTGTCCGTCTTGCGGAGCAGGCCCACGGCGACGCGGTCGGCAGAGGTGAGCGGGACCATCGCGTCCGTCACGAACACGATGACGTCGGCCTCCTCGATCGCCGACTTCACGTGGCGCGTGATGCCGCTCTTCATCGGGTCGTCGCTGTCGGGGTCGAAGCCGCCGGTGTCGACGAGCGTGTAGTCGCGGCCGAACGCCGTCGTATCGACGTAGTTGCGGTCGCGGGTGACGCCCGGCTCGTCGTGAACGATCGCGAGGCGACGCCGCGCGAGCCGATTGAAGAGGGTGGACTTGCCGACGTTCGGCCGTCCGACGATCGCGACGAGCGGCAGCCCGTGTTGACCCGCGGGCAGGACCCGGGAGACGTGGGGGGCGTGGTGCTTCGTCATGCGTGATCTCTCGTCCGCGAGCGCGGCTTGTCCTTCGCCGGCGCGGAGGCCGCGGGACGGGGTTTGGGTGCGCGCGGCTTACCGGGGCGCTTTCGCTTGGCAGACGTCTCGTCGGCGTAGCCCATGTCGGCCAGGCGCGCGGCGTCGTCGTACCACCCCTCGGTGGTGCGCACGAACGTCTCCAGGTGAACCTTGCGGCCGATGAGCTCCTCGGCGCGGAGCCGAGCGGCCTTGCCGACGGCGGCGAGCATCTTGCCGCCGTCGCCGATGATGATCCCCTTGTGGGAGTCCTTCACGACGTGGATCGTCACGGAGATGCGCACGAGCTTCGGGTTCTCGTCGAACGCCTCGACCGTGACCGCGACGCCGTGGGGGATCTCCTGGCGCGTGCGTCGGAGGATCTGCTCGCGCACGAACTCGCCGACGAAGAAGCGCACCGGCTTGTCGCTGAGCTCCTCCTCGTCGTAGAGCTGCTCGCCCTCGGGCAGGTGCTTGCCGACCTCGGCGAGGATCGCGTCGAGGTTGTCGGCCTTGAGCGCGCTCACCGGCACGATGGCGGCGACCTCGCGCACCTTGCCGTAGGCGTCGAGGAGGGGGAAGAGCAGCGCCTTGGGCTTGACCTTGTCGACCTTGTTCACGAGGAGCACCACGGGGGTGCTCGCGGGAATGGCCTGCAGGATGGCGCGGTCGTCCTCGCGGACGGTGGGGTTGCAGACGACGCCTTCGGGCGTGTGCCGCATCTCCGGCTCGGTCATGAAGACGGCGACGTCACACTCGGCCGCGGCGGCGCGAGCGACCTCGTTCATCCGCTCGCCGAGCTTGTGGCGTGCGCGGTGGAGCCCCGGCGTGTCGAGAAAGACGAACTGGACGCCCTCCCGCGTGAGGATGCCCGCGATGCGGTCGCGGGTCGTCTGGGCGTGGTGGCTCGTGATCGCGATGCGTTCGCCGAGAAGCGCGTTGAGGAGCGTGCTCTTGCCGACGTTCGGCCTGCCGATGAGCGCGACCGTGCCCGCGCGGGTGATCCGCGAAGGGGGAGGGGGGCTGGCAGCAGGGCCGCCCGGCTTGGGCGAACCGCCCGCTCGGGCTGGCTTGGGCTTCTGGGGCATCGTGTGGGGGCGGCGCTCTGATACCACACCCGACCCCTATCTCCTTGCGGAGATCCGCCGGCAAACGTAATAGTTCCGGCCCTCATGGCCGAATCCGAGAAGCCGCAGCCCGACGAGAGCGACGCCGACGCGAAGGCGGCTGCGGAGGCCTCCTCGGAGGCCGAGGCGGAAGCCACAGGGGATGCACCCGCGGAGAAGGCCGCATCGAGCGCGCCGCCCGCGCCCGTGCGGGCCGAGCGCGACACGTCGGAGGCGGCCTACGGGCCGAGCTGGCTGCCGCTCGCGATCTCGCTGGCGCTGCCGGTGCTGTTCTTCTTCGTCCTGCCGCCGCTCACGCGCGCCGGCCTTTGGGACCCGCATGAGCTCAACGTCGCCGACCTCGCGCGCCGCATCGCACTGAACCTCCACGGCGCCACGGACCTCGCGCTCGAGGGCGCGGACAACTCGCTCCCGCACCTGAACGATCTCGGGCGGCCGCAGCTTCCGTTCACGTCCATCGCGCTCGGCTTCAAGACGTTCGGGCTCCACGAATGGGCCGGGCGCATGCCGCTCGCGCTCTGGGGTGTCATCGGCGTCCTCGCGACGTACGGCTGGGTGTCACGCCTCGTCGATCGCCGCGCCGGCGTCTTCTCGGCCGTCGCGCTCACGACAATGCCGCTCTTCTTCGTGCAGTCACGCACGATGCTCGGCGACATCGTGATGATGAGCGCCTTCGCGATGTCCTTCGGCGGTCTCCTCGTCGCGGTGTTCGATCGCGGTGACGAGGGTGAGGCGAACGTCACCGCCCGCATGGCGTGGATGGTGATCGCGGGGCTCGGCCTGGTCGCCGGATTCTTCACGCGCGGAGCGCTCATCGGCGTGGGCATGCCGGCGCTTGCCGTCGCCCTGGCCTACGGCCTCTCCGTCGCGAACGCGCAGCGCCGTCACGACACGCTCGCGCACGTCGCCGGCGGCCTGTCGGCCCTCATCGGCGTGTACTTCTCCTACAAGGCCATCGACGCGCTCGGAGGTCCGCGCGGCACCGACCTGAACCCGTGGATCGGCGCGATGGTGAAGGTGCCGACCAAGTACCCGACGTTCGACTTCACGATCGGCCACATCGCGGCGGCCCTCGCTCCGTGGAGCGCGTTCGCGCCCTTCGCGTTTGGGCGCATGTTCCTGGCGCCGAAGGTGAAGTCGCAGGACACGTTCGTCCGCGAGAGCGAGACCCGCGTTGCGCTCCTTGTCGCCACCGGTGTCGCGTTCGTCGCGCAGGGGTGGATGGCGTCACGCACCGACCTCATCGCGTTCGCCGCGCCCGCGGTGGTCGCCGCCGCATGCGGCGTCGCGCTGCGCGACTACGAGCGCGGCGCGCATCCGTCGGTCGCGGTCGGCGTGGGCACAGCCGTGTTCCTCGGCATCTTCCACCACGAGATGCACAACCTCCCCGAGAAGGCTTTCAACGCATTCTCGGTGATGGGCGCCGTCTTTCCCGAGAGCTTCAAGGCTCACTCGCTCGCCATCTGGACCGTTGTCCTCGTGGGCTTCGCCGGGATCGCGTTCTTGACGATGGTGGAGCGCGATTCGGAGCGCGAGCCGTTCGCGACGCCGAACTACCTGCGCGTCCTCATCGCGCTGCGCGACGCGTGGGACGGCATGCTCGCCCTTGCCTACTTCGCGATGGTCGCCGGCGCCTCGCTCGCAGGCCTGGCCGTGTGGGTCGGCTCGCGGCAGCACGCGCGCTGGCTCCCCACGCTCTCCTCGCAGATGCGCGACGCGGTGCTCAACGCGTGGTGGGTCACCGCGTTCGTTCCGCTCGTCGTCATCTTTGGCGTCTTCTTCTGGTGCGACGTCTGGCTCTGGGCCTTCGGTCGCGCGCGCCCGCTCACGAAGGCCTCGGCGACGCGCGGCTTCGAGCCTTTCGAGCAGCTCGGCAGCGAGCTCAAGAACGCGGGGCTCGCCTCCTCGGTGCCCAAGCTCATCATGGGGCGACTCGTCGTCACGATGGCGAACCCCGCGGAGGGCGAGGGCCCGACGGCGCTCTTCATCCTCGCGCCGCTCATGTACCTGCAGGTCCCCGCGATGGTCTTCCTGGGCCTCGTCTCGCAGGGCCTGCGCTGGCCGGTCGCGCTCGCGTTCGCGATTCCGTCGGGCGTCGCACTCTTCCTCGCGCTCGGCTTCATCGGCGACGCGCTCCGCGGGAGTCGCGCGGCCTTCCTCGTCGTCTTCGCGGCGACGGTCGGCGGCATCCTTTGCTTCTCGTACTATCCCGCGCTCGCGAACCAGCTCTCTCCGAAAGAGGTCTTCGAGAGCTACCAGCGGCTCCACAAGGGCAGCGAGCCGCTCGCGCTGTTCGGCGTCGGCGGCAGGACGGCCGCGTACTACGCGGGCGGGCAGCCGCTCATCCTCAAGGACGCGAACGGCGCCTACGAATGGCTGATGGCTGGAGAGCCCAGCAGCCGCCGCTTTCTCGCGCTCCGCGCGGAGGAGCTACCGCGCCTGAATCGCCTCTATCGCGAGCGCATGCAGAACGGGCAGAACCTCCCGGTCCTCGACGCCCGCTCGAGCCAGATCATCCTCGTGTCGTCGTCGCTCGAGTCGGGCACCAAGAACGAGAACCCGCTCGGTCGCATCGTCCTTGCCGAGCCGCCGAAGCCGCAGCACAAGCTCGACGTCAACCTCGAGGACAAGCTGCAGGTGCTCGGCTACGACATCGCCGACCCTACCGGTAAGCTCGTCGACCACGTCGCGCCCGGAAAGAAATATCACATGAGGACCTACTTCAAGGTCCTCAGCGGCGTGCAGAGCGAGTGGGAGATGTTCATCCACATCGATGGCTTCCATCGTCGCCACAACGGCGATCACAAGGTGTGTGAGGGGAAGTACCCGATGTCGCTCTGGCTGCAGGGCGACGTCGTGATGGACGATCACGAGTTCTCGCTCGAGCCGAACTTCAGTCCGGGTCCGTACACGCTCTTCTTCGGCCTCTTCGTGGGCGAGAGCCGCCTGAAGGTGAAGAGTGGCCCGACGGACGGCGAAAACCGCGTCAACGGCGGTGCTCTTCGCGTGCAGTGACGCGTTCGACTTTGCTCTAGCGCTCGTCGGAATGCCGGGCTAAGGGCGCCGGGCATGTGAGCGATCGCTAGGCTCGCGCGCGCAGTTACGGGGGAGGGACGGGGCATGATGGGCAGTAACCAAGGACCGCAAGGGCCGGAGCGTGCGACGCCGGTGACGGGGCCGGCAGGCGTGGAGGACTCGGCCGAGCGTCGCGTCTTCGACCGCTACGACGTCGAGTGGTCCGTGGACTGCGTCGCGACGGACACGTTTCTCTACGCGTCGATCACGAACATCAGCGAGATGGGAATCTTCGTGCGGACGACCGACCCGCTGAAGCTCAACACCAAGCTCCGCCTCACGTTCGCGCCGCCCGGCGGCGAGCAGAGCTTCCAGCTCGAGGGCTGCGTCGCGTGGGTCAACTGCGTCCGCGAGAACGGCGACAACCCGAACCCGGGTATGGGGATCCGCTTCGTGAATCTGCAGCCCGACGAGCGCGAGCGTCTCGTCGAGGTCATCCGCACGATCGCGTACCTCCGCGACGTCCCGCGCTACGACTGAGCGCTTCACTCGGTGCGTGCGACTGAAGCGTTGCGCTTCACTCAGTTGGAAGCGGGAAGCGGCGGGCGACGATGCCGGCGCCCGTGGGGCTCTTGTCTTCCCAGCCGATCGCCACGAACGGGCCGGAGCCACCCGAGGCCACCGCCGGGTTCGCGCGCGTGCGCCCCTCGGTGCGGCTCACCTGGAACTCGGTCGATTGACCGTTCACGTTGTTGAACAGGAAGCCGGCCGAGCCGCCGAGCATCCGCCCGCGTACGTGGCTCGTGCTCGCATCGAGCCACGCCACGACATAGGACCCGCCCGCGGCGGTGGTGCTCGCGATCGACGGTGTGACCTGCTCGCCGTCCTTCACGACGTCGTTCACGGCGGTCGTCTGATCGCCGGAGACCTTCGCGCCCTTCGTGTCGTAGCGCTGCACGAAGACGTCGCCGCCCGCGCTCCACGTCACCGCGAAGCGACCGTCCGGCAGAGACGCGACGCGCGGCCGTTCCGTCGCGGTGCCGCCCTCGTTGACGGTCTGCTCGCTGCCCTGGGGCGTGCCGTCCTCGTTCACGACGCGCAGCTTGATGCCGGTGCCGCTCTGCCAGACGGCGACCCAGCCCGTGGTCGTCGCCGCGACCGACACGCCCTTGTTGCCGTTGCCGGTGCTGAGGTCGTTCTGGTTGCCGAGCGTGCTCGGGGGCGAGAGCGTGCGCCCGGCGATCTTCCCCTGGCTTGCGTCCTCCCAGCCGATGAAGAGGCGGCCCTGCGGGCCCGCGGCGATCGAGGGTACGCCCTGGATGGCGGCCTCGCCCGCTCCGCTCGTGCCGCCAGTGCCCGCAGGCCCTCCGTTGATGCCGAGCGGAGTCGCGCCCTGCTCCGCGACGAGCGCGCCGTCCATCGACCTCAGGTGGATGTCCTGACCGGTCTGCGTGGTCCGCGTGTCGTCCTGGAAGACGACGTAGTACTTCCCGTTGAGGAATGCGGCCGACGGCGCCGACTGCGCGAAGGGCGCGGGCGGCGCGGGGAATGTCGGGCCGTTCGGCAGGTAGATCGATCCGGCCGCGAGGGCGGGCGATTCGCCGGCACCGATGGGCGACAGCTCCGCGGTCATCGCGCGCAGTGACACCTCGACGTTGCCCGTGCCGCTGACCGCCTTGTCCGTGTAGAATGCAAAGAATCGCCCCTGCGTCCCGGACGCGGGCCCGGCGGGCCAGAGCAGGTAGGGGTCGGTCTTGTCGCCGGCCACGCCTGTCTGCGTTCCGGTCTGCGTGCTGCCCACCGAGAGGAGGAGCTCCTTCGTCTGGCAGGTGGCGTCGCAGACTGCGGTGCCGCCTGGCGCACACTGCTCGGTCGGCTGGAGGATGGCGTCGCTGCAGTCGGGCGGCGCGAGGTACCGGAACATCTTGATCGCGAGCGGCAGCGCGTCCTGGTCGACCTTGGCCGACACGCAGCCGATCGCGAGCGTCCCGTCGTCCGAGCCCTTGGCGACGGCCGAGAACACGCGCAGCGCGTCGGACTTGTCGATCGTGAGGTCGCCGCAGAACTTCACGCCCGCGGCGCAGCCGGTGGTCGCGAGGTCGCGCTTCGCGACCTCCTTCGCACCGGTCGGCCCGTCGGGAAGCGTCGTCTGACCGGCAGCCGCGTCGCAGGTGACGGAGCCCTCGAGAACTGTCAGCGAGAGCTTCGTCACGCGGTCGAGGACGCCCCTGGGGAGGGCGAGGTTCGTCTGGATGGCGACGCGAGGCGCCTCGTTCGACTCTGCGCACGCGCTGGCCGCGACGGCGCCGATCAGGAAGGGCGTGAGCACACGTCGAAACATAGGCGCGCACTCTAGCCGACCTTCGTGAGGCTGTGTCGTGTGGTCCACACGACCTACCAAAGAACGCCCCGGATCAGCGCTTCAAGAGCGAAGCGAGCCAGCCCTTCGGTTCGCTCGCGTCCCCGAGCTCGACGCCCACGAGCGAGAGCGCCTGGCCGAGCTCCTCCCTCGTTGTCGCGGGCCCGGCGAGCACCGCCCGCTTGAAGCCCTCGCGCGAGACGGAGAGCGCCACGCGCGCCGACCAGTCCGCGAGGGCCTCGCGATCGTCGGCGGGGAACCCCGCGGCGATGGCGACCGTGTCCTTGGCGACGCGGACCGCGCAGGCGGGGTACTCCCAGGCAAGCCGCGCGGCGACTCGTTCGCCCTCGATCGTCACCGCGAAGTACCCCTCGGCGACGGACGCGCGCGCAGGCGCGAGCCGCTCGCCATCGCTGGCGAGCCCGACCTCTGCAAGCGCGCGTGCCGCGCCGTCGAGCGTCGCGACCGCCAGGGAAGGGGACGCGCCGGCGTCGGCGAGGAGGCGCCCGAGCCGCGCACACGCGTTGTAGAGATCGCGACCGGGCCCAGGCCGCGCGAGCAGCTCGAGGACCAGCGACCGCGCCGCCTCGGTTCCGCGGATGGCGTCGCGGTCGGGGTCGTGGAGCGCGTGCGCCGCGTCGTGCTCGCGCCATGTTGCCAGCGCGCGCTCCGCGATCTCGGTGGAGAGATCGGCGGCCGTGCGGGGGGAGCCGGGAAGGCCGGAGGGAGCGAACGCCGAGGGGGCGGTCGCCTGCGTGCCTGTCATCGCGTCGCGTGCCATCCGTCGACCGATTCGCTCAGAAGCCGCTCGCCTTGTTGGGCTCGTCCGCGGCTGCAGGCTTGCTCGCGGTCGCGGCAGGCCTCGCCGGCGCACGTGCCGGTGCGGGGGCCGCCGGGCGTGCGACGCCGCCGCCACCTGCTCCCGCCTTCGCGCGCTCGGCCTCGCGCTTCGACGCGACCTGGTTCAGCTCGTTCAGCGCCTGCTGCGCGGGTGCGGCGTGCGAGGGGACGTTCGTGAGCTTCGCGAGCTTGTCGCGTGCGGCGTCGAGCTGACCCAACGCGATCTGGCAGCGCGCCGCCTCGAGCTGAGCCTCGCTACCGACCCAGTTGCCGGCTCCCCGCTGGGCGAGGGCGTCGAAGCGAGGGAGCGCGGCGCTGCAGCCGCCGTTGCCGTCCTTCACGGACTTGGCGGCCCAGAGCGCGGCGTTCTGATCGCCCGTGCGCGCGGCGCTGTCGAACTGGCGCGTCGCCTCGGGAAAGTTGCGTGAGCGATAGGCCGCCATGCCCGCGGAGAAGCCGTCCTGCTGCTGCTGCTCCTGCGCGGACTTCGTCGCCGGCGGAGCGATGGTCTGGCTGCGCGGTGCGTAGTCGCGATCGGCAGCGGCCATCGGGGCGCCGGCGGGAGCCGCCGCGTTCGCGATGTCCGCAGGGGGCGCGGCTCCGGCACGCTTGGACGGCGCGGACTTCTTCTCCTCGCCACGCGCCTCGTCCTTGTTCTTGTCGTCGGCGAGAGCCAGCGCGCTGCCGAGGGCGCCGCTGTTGTCTTCCTTCGCGTTGCCTGCGACGCGGCCCTTGCCGCCGGTCAGGCCGTCGACGACGCCTGCCGAGCTCGGATCGCCGCCGAACGCGAGGGCGCCGCCGGCGCTCGCGACGGGGCCGCCCTGCGCCGCAACCACGGGAGGCGCGGTGACCGGCGCGGGCTGGTTGGGCCCGTGGGCCGCGGCCGCGGCCTTGCTGTCGAGAGACTCGTGGTCGTCGCTCGGAGCGGACTGACCGGCGGGCATGCCCTGCTCGGTGACGGACACCGCCTCCGCGCGCTCGCTCGAGTGCCGCGACCGGATCACGAACGCGCTCGTTCCGATCATGAGCAGGAAGACGGCGGCCATCGCCGTCTGCGGGCGCATCGCCCAGCTGCCCGCCCAGGAGAGCGCGCGCGATGCGCGGCTCTGGATGGGGACGACCTTCTGCGCCTCCTTCACCGACGCGAGGATTCGATCCTCGAGGCCCTCGGGGAGGTCGAGCGTCGGGAGCACCGCGAGCCGCCGGGTCGACTTCATCCCGTTCAGGACCGACGCACAGCGAGCGCACCCCGACACGTGGCGTTTGACCGCCGCGCTCGTCACCTCGTCCAGCTCTCCGTAGAGCTCGTCGAGCAGTAGGGGTTCGTATTTCTCGCAGTCCATCGTCGTCGGTCTCGGGTTCTCTCTACTTAGTACTTTTGCGAGGGAAATGCCGTCGGAGGGCGGGGGGCAGCCATCTACTTGAGCGCCCGCGCGTACTCCTCGTATTCGGCGAGCGCCTCCTGGAGGCGTTCGAGCGCATACCTCATCCGGCTCTTCACGGTGTTCTCGGGCACGCTGGTGATCTCGGCGATCTCCTTGAACGGCAGGTTCGCGACCTCGCGCATGAGGAAGACCTCGCGCTGCTCGTCGGGCAGCGTGTCGACCGCGCGCGCGATGCGCTCCTTCAGCTCGCTACCCGTCGCCTCGCGTTCGACACTGGCGCGCGGGTCTGCCGTCTGCTCACCCAGCGTGGGCCCGTCTCCTTCCTCTCCACTCGCCTGGTCGAGGGACGGATGCTTGCGGAGTGCACGCTTTCGAAGCTGGTCGATGCAGAGGTTTCGCGTGATCGTGTAGACCCACGTGGTGAACCGGGCCTCGTGCTTGAAGTCCGCGCCGTTCTGCACCACCCGCACGAACGTCTCCTGGACGACGTCCTCCGCGAGCTGGGGCACGCGGACCTGACGGATCGCGAAATTGAAGAGGGGTCCCTGGTGCCGCCGGACGAGCACGGCGAACGCCGTCCGGTCGCCCTGCTGGTAGCGGAGCATCAAGCTCTCGTCGGTCGGGGCCAGCCGGGGACCGCTCATGGCCCGGCCGCCGCGGCGTGTGGCTGAGATCGCGTCGTGCTCGCATTTCCTTGGGTGTTCGAACGCACCAGGGAGCCGAAAGTTCTTCGGTCCGTGAAGTGTCCCACATACGCCGCACACACCGGCACCTCCGTCGGTAGGAGACCGATCGTGAGGGGCATGTAGGGAGTTGCCCACACGCTGGCCGACCTGCTTGCGACCCCGCCCATGCCTAGGGAAGGTGATATGCCCCTTCGCCGTCGCGCTCAAGCGGGGTGAGCGATCCCACCGCCGAAGGGCCCAAGGCCTCAGCCATGGGTTGCAACGGACGAGCCTGCGCGCCTACACTCGTCGGCGCTTCGAGGAGGGCTCCGACGCACAGCGCGAATGCAGGGCATCGCGCGTCCAGTCCCCCTTCGAGCAAATCGACTTCAGGTGCGCGAACGCACGAGAGCGTTCAAAAGGGAGCACGCAATGCGACGTTCGTGGATGAGCCTTACTTCGACCGTGGCTTCTGCTTTCCTCTGTGTCGGCCTCACGACCATTGCGCTGAGCGCTTCCGGGCAGGCTGCCAAGCCCGCACCGGCCAAGCCCGCGGCCGCCGCAGCGGCGAAGGACGCCGGAGCTCCAACCGCAGCCAAGGATGGCGGCGCAGCGACCGCGTCTGGCGGTGACGCTGGCGCTTCGTCTCCCACGGCCGCAGGCAGCTCGGCTCCCGTCGCGGGCGGTCCCGCCGTTCCGATCCCGGAGAAGGGCGCGATGGACGGCGCGACCTACAGCGTCCGCCTCCGCGACCTCGAGGCTCGCGTCGACGAGCTGAAGGACCAGATTCGTCGCAGCCACACGCGGCTCGCGCTTCTCAGCGACACGATCCTCAGCGGCGGTGCGGCGGGCTCGCGCGCCGAGGTCCTCTTCAAGAACGAGATGTCGAGCGCCTTCCGCCTCACGCGCGCGCTCTTCGTGGTCGACGGTGCGGTCCAGTACAACCGCGCGGACGACACCGGCGCTCTCGCCGATCAGAAAGAGATCCCGATCTTCAGCGGCTCGATCCCGCCGGGCGATCACACCGTGCAGGTCGTCCTGAACTTCCAGGGCAACGGCTACGGCGTCTTCACCTACCTGCGTGGCTACAAGTTCGAGGTGAAGAGCGCGCACTCGTTCACCTCGGTCGAGGGCAAGACGCTCACGCTCGTCTCCACGGCGCTCGAGAAGGGTGGCGTCACGACGCCGCTCGAGCAGCGCCCGACGATCGAGTGGGCCGAGAAGGTCGGCTCGCTCGGCGCCGGGACGCCGAGCAGCACGCCCGCCGCGGCCCCGGCCGGCGGCGTCAAGGCCAACACGACCACGAGCCCGGGCGCTGCCTCGGGGAGCCTCCAGATCGGGGGGGGGAAGTAATCTTGGCCAGGTTGCGCAAGCTCACGCGCCATGCGGGCGCGATCGCTCTGGCGACTCTCGGCTCGATGGTGCTCGCGCACCCGGCGTTCGCCGCCGACGCTGACGGCGATGCCGCCCGCGCGCAGACCGAGGTCACCACGGTCGATCGCGAGAGCTCGAGCGTCCAGGCCGCGATCGACAAGGCCAAGTCCGAGCGATACACGGTCGAGCAGCGCCTCACGAACGGCGAGCTCCTCTACCGCACGAAGGACTACCCGCGGGCGATCGTCGTCTTCAGCGAGATCCTCGAGGAGTTCCCCGACACCGCTTCGTACCCCGACGCGCTCTGGCTTCGCGGCGAGACGTTCTACGCGCAGAAGGAGTACCTCTCCGCGCGTCGCGACTATCGCGCGCTCGTCGATCGCTACACCGAGCCGCGCTTCAATCCTTACTTCGGCAAGGCGCTCGCGCGCCTCGTCGACGTGTCGCTGCGCATCAACGACATCAAGGGCCTCGACGAGGTCTTCCAGAAGATCAACCAGGTCCCGCCTTCGCAGGTCGACGCGGCGCTGCTCTACGCCAAGGGCAAGGGCTACTACTTCAAGGGCGACTACTCGAGCGCGCTCGGCGCACTCCAGTCGGTCCCGAACGGCAACCAGTACACGCACCAGGCCCGCTACTTCCAGGGCATGGTGGCGATCAAGCAGGCGCGTCCGAATGCGCCTCCGGCGCCCCCGGCGAACGCCCCCCCCGATGCCAACGTTCGCGTCGCGCCCACCAACTACAAGGTGGCGATCGAGCAGTTCCGCGTCGTCACCGATCTGCCGCCCGACACGGACGAGCACAAGCAGGTCATCGACCTCGCGTGGATGGCGATGGGCCGTCTCCACTACGAGATGGAGAACTACACGCAGGCCGCCGAGGCCTACTCGAAGGTCGGCCGCGACTCGCCCGAGTTCGGCACGATGCTCTACGAGCTCGCATGGGTGTACGTCCGCCTCGGCGACGTGCAGCGCGCCGAGCGCGCGCTCGAGGTCCTGCAGGTCGCCGACCCGAGCTCGCCGCTCGTCGGGGACGGCACGCTCCTCCGCGCCGATCTTCTCCTTCGCGCCGGTGCGTTCGACAAGTCGCTCCAGCTCTATCTGGGCGTGCGCGAACAGTACGAGCCGATGCGGCAGAAGCTCGAGGCGTTCATCGACGCCGCCCCCGAGCCGTCCGTCTACTACGAGAAGCTCTCGCAGCAGCAGCTCGACATGCTCGACCAGAACGAGCAACTCCCGCCGCTCGTCATCCGCTGGGCCCGCGACGCCGAGGACGGCCCGATGGCCTTCGCGGTCATCGACGACGTCAACCAGTGCAAGGCGCTGATCCGTCAGAGCTACCAGCTCATCGACAAGCTCAACATCATCCTCAACGCGACGAACCGCGTTCGCGCCTTCCCGGAGCTCCAGGCCGGCGAGGAGCGCGCGCTGGCGCTGATCAACCGCATCTCGAAGATGCGCCTGCAGATCGCGAAGGGGATGGACGACGAGGAGCCCCGCGACCTGCAGGGCGACATCCAGCAGGTGCGCGAGCAGCGCCGTCAGGCGCAGGGCCTGATCACCGGGCTGCCCATCTCGAGCGGCGAGTTCGCCGAGCGCGACTACGCGGGCGCGAAGCAGTGGAACAACGTCTCGCAGGAGCTCTCGCGCCGCGGCGTCGAGATCGACTACCTGAACGCGACCATCAACGGCCTTCGCCGCATGCTCAAGGAGGACGCGCAGCGAGGCGTCGCGCGTTCGCCGAACGACGTGACGCGCTTCAACGCGGAGCTCGACGAGAACGAGCGCCTTCTGAAGCAGCGCCAGGGTGAGGTCGTCGAGCTGCGCAGGCAGATCGAGATCGGCCGCGCGCAGATCGGCATCGGCGACGCTCGCTACCAGAACGACGCCGTCGCGCGCGTGCAGTTTCGCGACGCGCTCGAGCGCGAGGTCCAGCTGGCCTCGCAAGGGCAGGGCGGGGCCGGCGCCCAGCGCTACGCGGCGAAGGTGCGCGCGGCGCTCGAGCAGTCCCGAGCCGTCGAGGACAAGCTCGTGCAGCAGTTCGCGGAGCTCGAGCGCCAGGTTGGCGTTCGCATCGCGGAAGTGCAGAACAAGGTCGAGGCGGAGCGCGTCAAGATCAACGGCTTCAACATGACGCTCGGCACCTACGACGTCGAGGCACACGACCTCGTCGGTCAGGTCGCGAAGCGCAACTTCGGGTTCGTCCGCGACAAGCTTCGCGGCATCATCCTCCGCGCCGACGTCGGTATCACCGAGCAGGCGTGGGAGGTTCGTGAAGAGGAGCTCGATCGCGTCCACAACCTCCAGACGGAGCGTGCGCGCGAGGAGCAGCTCCTCGACGAGGAGCTGCGTGAGGTCCTCGACGATACCGGAGAGGCCTCCAAGCCCGCCGGCAAGCAGTGAGAGCACGCGAATGAACATCACCATGAAGAAGGCTTTCTTCGCCGCTCTGATCGCTTCCGCGGTTGTGCTGCCCGGCGCGGCCTCGACCGTCGCCGCGCAGCCCGCGAAGCCCGCGCCCGCGAAGCCCGCGCCCGCGAAGCCCGCGCCCGCGAAGCCCGCGCCCGCGAAGCCCGCGCCCGCGAAGCCCGCGGCCAAGCCCGCACCGAAGGGCATCACCGGAGCGGACGCCGGTGCGCCGTCGACGCCCACCACGGCGAGCGGCGATGCCGGCGCGAGCACCGTCGCAAGCAGCGACGGCGGCGCTCCGGAGCCGGCGTCGACGGCGATGACCGCGCCCGTGGCGCGCAAGCTGAACCCGCCTCCGCCTCCGCCCACGCCGGCGCAGGTCGCCGCGCTCGGCGCGCTGAAGGAGGAGGTCGACGCCTACGAGACGGGCGCGAAGGACTACCGCGACACCGTCACGACCATCATCCGCCTCCACTACGAGTCGAAGAAGAAGGAAGTCCTCTCCGGCCTCGACCGCGAGATCGCGATCGAGAAGGCGGAGCTGAAGAAGGCCCGCGAGATCGCGATCAAGCGGCTCGAGGAGTTCATCGAGGTCTACAAGGGCCCGCGCGCGCAGCCTGAGGCGACCCCCGACGCGATGTACCGTCTCGCCGCCCTCTACGAGGAGCGTGCGCGCTCCGAGGAGGCGACGGACCCCATCGAGATCGGCCTCAAGGACGCGATCCGTCTCTACAAGCGTGTCATCAACGAGTACCCGAAGTACCGCGAGATCGCGGGCATCTACTACTTTCTCGGCCACGCGCTCAACGACTCGGGCCGCATCCCCGAGGCGATGCAGGTCTGGCGCTCGCTCGTCTGCATCAACCACTACCCGTACCCGACTCCGCCCGATCCGAAGGATCCGGAGAAGGACACGGTCAAGCCGATGCCTCAGGACCACGAAGAGGCGTTCTGGACGGCCTGGCGCAACAAGTACAAGGACCCGAAGTCGGCACGCCGGACGAACCCCGAGACCGTCTTCGAGGACCCGTACTTCTCAGGAGACTCGCGCAACGACTGCAAGTACATCCCGCAGACGGCGCTCCGCCAGGGCGAGGACCCGAAGTACGTCGCGGAAATCTGGTGGCAGATCGGCAACTGGGAGTTCGACCAGCTCGACTTCGCCAGCGGCGTGACGAAGGAAGACCCGGGCAGCGTCTGGGGCTACAACCGCGCGTCGGCCGCCTACGTGCAGTCGATGAAGTGGAAGAAGCCGCCGCTCTACGGCGTCGCTCTCTACAAGTACGCATGGGCGCTGTTCAAGCAGCAGCGCTACCAGGACTCGACCAAGCGCTTCATCGAGCTGCTCAACTACACCGACGAGCAGCAGAAGGTCACGGGCGACACGGGCGCGGACTTCCGCAACGAGGCGTTCACGTACATCGCCGGCTCGCTCACCAATGTCGACTTCAAGGGACCGGAGGAGTGGGAGCCGTACATCATGCGGCCCGACATCCTCGACACCGAGCCCCGGCCCGAGGTCGCGGAGAAGAAGCTCCACGTCGGCATCGATCGCGTGAAAGACCCGCAGATCATCCCCCAGGACAAGCCCTGGACGATCGAGATCTACAAGGCGCTCGCGCTCGAGTACCGCTCGCTCAACCAGTACGCCAACGCCGTCGAGGTCTACGAGACGATGCTCTCGAAGTGGCCGATGGACCCGTCGGCGCCCGAGACACAGAACTCGATCGCCGAGACCTACGACCAGCTCAACATCACGAAGCGTCCGGGCACGCCCGAGCACGACGCGACGGCGCAGAAGGCGCTCGAGGCCCGCACCAAGCTCGCGAACTACATCGGCAACACGCCGTGGGTCGACGCGAACAAGGACAACCCGGCCGCGATCCAGAACGCAGAGCGCCTCGTGCGCGGCGGTCTTCGCCAGGCGGCGGCGCAGCACACGAACAACGGCAAGGCGGGCCTCGTGGCCGCCAGCGAGACGAGCGACCCCGGTCGCCAGCTCGAGCTCCTGTCGCGCGCCGCGACCGAGTACAAGCTCGCGGGCATCGGCTGGTTCGGCTACCTGAAGCAGGACGAGAACGCGCCTGACGCGTACGAGAGCCGCTACTGGCTCGCCGACGCGCGCCGCCAGTTCGTCCGCATCCAGGTCGTCCTCCACAAGGTCGCCCCGAAGTCCTACCCCGAGCCGAGCAAGAAGGACGTCGACGAGGCGCTCGCCGCCGCCATCGACGTGCGCGATTCGAACGAGGACGACAAGTACCTCGAGAACGCGGGCTTCTTCGTCGTCGACGTCAGCGACGTCGATCGCGATCTCGCCTACCAGCGCGCCGAGAACGGCCAGCCGGGCGTCGAGAAGCGCGAAGAGGTGAAGTTCGACTCCCCCGACGAAGCCACGCGGAAGCCGCTACGAGAACCGATCCCGGGCGTCGTCATGCAGTCGATGACCGCGCGCGACGAGTACGTGAAGATCGTCCCGCCGAGCCTCGACATCCAGCATCGCTCGAACGACTACGCGTACTACGTCGCGGAGCAGTACTTCCTCTACGGGCAGTTCGCCGAGGCGCGCGCGCGCTTCGAGCCGATGTGGAAGGAACACTGCGGCAAGGACGAGCTCGGCTACAAGGCGTGGGAGAAGCTCATCACGATGAGCAACCTCGAACGCGACGCCCAGCAGTCGATCAAGCTCGCCGAATCGGAGAAGGCGCACACGTGCGCGTTCAACCCGGAGCAGGCCGGCAAGGCCGGCTCGATCATCAACCCGACGATCCAGGAGGCCGGCTTCCTCCGCGCCCGCGAGCAGTTCGAGAAGGCCTGCGGCGCGAAGCTCGGACAGAAGTGCATCAACCCGGACGCGCCCGAGAAGCGCGACACGTGGCGCAAGGCCGGCGAGCTCTACGAGTCCGCGCTCGCTGCCGCTCCGGGGCGTGACGAAGCGCCCGAGGCCGCGATGAACGCGGCGTACGCGTACAAGCAGATCGGCGAGTACAACAAGGCGATCTCGCTCTACAACCTCTTCATCTCCGACTACGGCTCCGACGCGCGCCTCAACGCGCTGCAGAAGGGCGACCCGAAGACGAAGACGGCGGCGGATCCGAAGAAGTACACGGAGCGCATCGGGTTCCTCGGTGAGGCCTACTCGGCGCTCGGCGAGACCTACTACTCGTTCTTCAACTACCAGCGCGCCGCCGAGACCTACGACAAGATCGCGTCGAACGAGCGGTTCCCGGAGCAGAAGCGTCGCGACAACGCGAAGAACGCGATGATCCTCTACGCGAACCTCGGTCAGCGCGACAAGATGATGGCGGCCTACCGGATCCTCGTGAAGACGAATCCGACGACCGACGACAAGGCCAGCGCGGACTACACGGTCGCGAGCTACGACTACAAGCAGTGGAGCCCGACCGCGGGTGACACGGGGCAGAACCGCCAGACGCGCTTCGGCGCCGAGGCTGCGCTCACGAGCTACTACCAGACCCAGCGCGCCGCGCCGGGCGCTGCGAAGTACGTGGTCGAGGCCGCCTGGGCCATCGCCAAGATGAAGAAGTCCGGCGGTGACACCGGCTATCGCGGCTGGTTCAAGAGTACGGTTGCCGCGTGGGACAACTACCGCGCGAAGGCACCGGTCAAGGACAACAAGAGCGAGGCCCAGCTGTCGCCGTACGTCGACTACGCCGCCGAGGCCGAGTTCAGCGGTCTCGACGAGGCCATCACGGCGAGCTTCGACGACCCCGCGAAGCACAAGTACGCGCCGAACGTGAACGACATCTTCGGCGAGGTCGAGGTCGACGCGAAGACGAAGAAGCCGGTCCTCGGACCCGACGGCAAGGCGAAGCTCAAGAAGAAGGGCAAGTACCAGGCGAACGCCGCCGAGGCCGAGAAGTGGGACCTCGCGCTCGACGCGATGATCAAGAAGTACGAGTCGCTCGAGTGGGTGCCGACGGCCATCGCGCGTCAGGGCGCGATCTACGACACGCTCCGCAGCGGCCTCTACAACATGGTCAAGGTGGAGCTCTTCACCCCGCAGGAGAAGGCGTTCCTCAAGACGCTCCGTGACAGCGGCCGGCCCGAGCTCGAAGAGACGGCCGACAAGATCGAGGACGGCAAGACGGACTTCTGGCGACAGAAGAAGCAGCAGGAGCTCGACGGCGCCGACCAGGTCATGGTCAAGCGCTACGCCTCCGCGGTCGCTTACGCACGCAAGTACAACATCCGGAACCCGCAGCTCTCGCGAGCGGTGAGCCGGCTCGCGTACTACACGGACATCATCTCCGGTGGCGACGCCAAGATGGCCGAATACGTCACGTCGACACCGGACCCGACGAACAAGGGGGCGACGAAGCTCACCTACTCGCCGCGCCAGTACGTACAGACCCGGCCGGGCCTCGCGGCGCTGCCGCCTCCGCAAGGGAACGCTTCGCCGCTTCCCGCGGCTCCTTGAGAGGATCACGACATGCGTAGCATCAAGCAGAGCGCCGTCCGGATGAGCAGCTTCGCGCTGCTCGCCCTCGCGATCGCCGGCGGGTCTCTCGTCGCGCCCGCGTGCGGCGGCGACAAGCCGGTCAACTACCCGAAGACCGATGGCGGCGGCGGCATCGTCACCGACAACCAGGGCGGTCAGGTCGGCATCGTCGAAGGCGCGGGAACGTCGGGGCTCGAGGGCTCCGCGAAGAGCGCCTACGACGCCGGCTGGCAGGCGTGGCTGAAGGGCGACCTCGCGACGGCGAAGAAGCAGTTCACCGAGGCGGCGAGCCTCGCGCCGAAGTCGCCGTCACCGCCGTACTCGCTCGGCGTCGTGCTCGAGCACCTCGGCGAGGTCTCCGGCGCGCAGCAGTCGTTCCGCACCGCATTCACGAACGATCCCGACCACGAGCTGTCGATGTGCGCGTACGCGCTCTCGCTCGCGAACGGAAAGAGCCCCGGCGAGGCCGACACCTTCCTCACCGACAAGCGCGCGAAGAAGAAGGACTCTCCTCGACTCACGGCGTGCAACGCCGAGGTGAAGTCGCTCCAGAAGGATCACGCCGGCGCCCAGACGATGGCGCAGGACGCGCTCCGCATGGACCCGAACTTCAAGGATGCGATGGTCACGATCGCGCGCGATCACTACCGCGCTCGGAAGATGGACCTTGCGAAGTACGCGCTCCAGGCCGTGCTCGAAGGCTTCGGCGATGCGACGCCGGCGCGAGACAAGGACAACGCCGAGGCCCACCTCCTTCGCGGGCTCATCCTGCGCGAGTCCGGCTCGCGCATCGTGGCGCTCAAGGACTTCGAGGAGGCGACCAAGCGCCGCCCCGACCTCGTCGAGGCCCTCGTGAACCTCGGCTCGATGCGCCTCGAGGCCGGCAACGCGAGCGAGGCCGTCGGTCCGCTCGAGCAGGCGACGAGGTTCGCACCGAACAACGCGCTCGCGCACCTGAACCTCGGCGACAGCTACCGGCTTCTCCAGCGCTACGCCGAAGCCAAGACGGAGTTCGACAAGGCGCTCTCGTTCGACTCGAGCCTCGCCGCGGCGCACTACGACATCGGGCTGATGTACCTCACGGCGCAGACCATCCCGGGGACGAGCGCCGACAGCCAGGTCTCGACGGCGATCAAGGAGCTCGAGACCTACAAGACGATGCGCGGCGCGAAGGCGCCTCCGGGCGTCAACGACGAGATCGACGATCTCCTCAACCGCGCGAAGGCGAAGCAGGCCGAGCTGAAGAACACGGTCGCGACGCCCGCGGCAGGCGCGGCGGCGACGCCCCCGGCAGCGGCCAAGCCGGCGGCAGCGGCGCCGGCGGCGGCTGGAAAGGCCGACGCGGGCGGAATCGTCCGCGATATGCCATGATCATGGGCAGGAGCACTCCAACCATGAAGTCGGCCCGCACCCGGTCACTCCGCCTCGTCCTCGCGTCCCTCGCGATCGCGTCGCTCGCCGCGGCGTCGACGGCCTCGGCCGACGAGAAGGGCACACAGACGCTGAAGGTGGTCAACGTCGTCGGCAACGCGAGGCGTCCCTCCGTCGTCGTCGAGGTTTCGCGCGCGAAGGCCGAGATCAAGCTCGCCGACCTGCAGGACCCTGCGGTCGAGAAGATCGTCCGCGCAGCTTCCAAAGCACCGTTCTGAGCTCCGAGGGAATCGCCATGACACGCACGCTCTTCGCCCGTCTCGCCATTGCCTCGTTCGCCTTCGGTGTCGCCGTCCTCGTGGGCGAGCACGAAGCCTCTGCTCAGCAGAAGGGCGGGGGAGTGATCACCATCAACGAGGTCACCATCGTCGGCCGCGTGCAGAAGCCCGTGGCCTCCGTCGACGTGAGCAAGATCCAGCCGAAGCTCACGCTCGCCGAGCTTCGTCAGCCCTTCCTCGATCGCATCGAGGAGGCCGCGCGCAAGGATCCGTTCTGATCGCGTCGGGACCATCGCGCAGGTGATCCCGCTCGTCGCCGTTCTCGTCGCGCTCGCGTGTGCCGCCGCGAGCGCACGCCGGGTCTGGTTCGCCGCGAACGCGACCGCCCTCCATCCCGAGGACGTGAACGCCGCGCTCGCGAAGGCGCGCGGTCGTGAGGCGGTCGAGGCGTTGCGAGCGATCGTCGCGAAGGTCCCGGGGGCGGACTGGGAGCGCGATCTCGTCGAGGCGCTCTCCGCCGCACCCGACGTGCGGGCCGCACTCGTGAACGAGCAGCTGACCGAGCTCGACTACCGTATCCAGCGGTGGCAACGCGTGCCGCGCGTGTGCGCGAGCATCGCGACCAGCTTCGGCTTCATGCTGGCGACGCTGGTCCTCCGGCAGGGCCTCGCCGATACGGGGGACGTCCCCATCGAGGTCGGCGAGCTGGTGCTCCGGGGCCTGGTCGGAGACGCCCTTACCGTGGGGGCGATGGGCATCGTCGGGACGGCGTTCTGCATCGGGGCGCAGTCGGAGGCGAGGCGGATCGCGAGGACGCGCATCGCGGGGGCGGACAAGCTGGTCGAGCGGCTCGAGGGGCTGCTCTAGTACCGGGTCCTAGGCCGCGTTGAAATCGCCTGTACTTACGCTCAGCTCCTCCCTTATCATCGGCGCCGGGAACTTTCCGTCCCACGCCACGTCTTAGCTACGGGGTGCTCCGTTTTCCCGGGGCGCCACTCGCAAGGTAACGAGGAGCGATCATGAACGCAGGACCGGGACCGGGACAGCAGCCGGGACAGCAACCGGGCGGACGCCCCGGGCAGATGACCGCGGTCATGCGCGCGATGTCCGTTGCGGCGGGACCGAAGGTTCTACGCATCGGTCTCGTCCAGGGTGGTCGCGTCATCGAGGAGCGCATCATCAAGCTCCGCACGACGGTGACTGTCGGCTCCAACGAGAAGTCGATGTTCGTGATCCCGTCGCAGGCCGTGCCTCCGATGTTCAAGCTCTTCGAGCTCGTCGGGAACGACTACTACCTGAACTTCCTCGACGGAATGACGGGCCGCGTGGCTCTCGCGACCGGTATCACCGACATCCAGTCGCTGCGCGGTTCGGCGAAGAAGGTGAACGGCGCCTACCAGGTGAAGCTCACCGAGGAGGCGCGCGGCAAGGTCGTCGTCGGCGAGACGACGTTCCTCTTCCAGTTCGTCGCTCCGCCGCCGGTGCAGCCGCGCCCGCAGCTGCCGCTCGCGGTGAAGGGCGGCCTCGCCGCACAGATCGACTGGACGCTCACGATCGTCGCGGCGTTCAGCTTCCTGCTGCACTTCGGCATCGTCGGCGCGATGTACTCGGACTGGATGGACCCGGTCGTCGGTGACGATCTCAACGTCGCCGGTCTCGTCGACATGATGAAGAACATCCCTCCGCCTCCGGTGGAGGAGAAGCCCGACACGAACACGCAGGCGACGGCGACAGCGACCGCGACGGCCGCAGCGGCGCAGTCGAAGCCCGCGGGCGGCGCGGGCGGCGCGAAGAGCGGCAGCGCCGGCAAGAGCGCCGGGCAGGTGAGCGATCAGAAGGCGGCTGCGCTCGCGTCGCAGGCCGACGCGATGCAGATGCAGATGCTCGCCGCGCTCAACGGCGGCTCTTCGGTCCAGGGCGCGCTCAATCGAAGCGACATTCCCCCGGTCGACCTCTCCGGCGCGGCCGCATCGAACGCGGGCGTCGCGCACGGCAGCGGTGACCTGAAGATCGGCGGCGGCGGCGCGCCCGTGCAGGGCGGCGGCAAGGGCGGCGGCCTCGCGGGTATCGGTGGCGGCACGAAGGGTGACGGAACGGGTACGGGCGCAGGCACCGAGACGAAGGTCGCGGGCCCCACGGGCGTCGCGCAGGTCGGCGGCACGTCGGCGACGGTGCCGATCTCGGATGCCGATCGCGTCATCGCCGGTCTCCGTGCGCGCTTCCGCAGCTGCTACCAGACGGGCCTCAACAGCGACCCGAGCATGAGCGGCAAGGTCCTCATCAGCGCCAAGGTCGGTCCGAACGGCGAGGTGTCCAGCGCGGACGTCGCGTCGAACTCGGGCCTCTCGCCTTCGGTCGCGTCCTGCATCGCGAACGTCGTGAAGCGGGCGACGTTCAGTGCGCCCGGCGGCGGCGGCTCGACGCTGCAGATTCCCGTCACGTTTGTTCAGCAGGGCAAGTAGGGCCGAGGCGCCGCGAGCGACGTGACGGCGGGTGACTGTGAAAGGGGCGCTGCGGCGCCTCTTCCGCTTTTGTCGGCCCGCCGCCGTGCGTTTCGAATGAACGCGACCAGGCGTGCACCGAAGGGTTAGTCAGCGAAGATCGTTGAGCTTTAAGCTCAACTTTGCGTCGTTGACACCCCCGGGACGAAAAAGTAGATTGCTCAGGTCGTATACCTACTCAGGTATACGTCACGTAGGAGGCTCGACTCGATGCGCGTCCGCTCTTCATGGAAGCTGGTTTTCGCCTTCGCTGCGCTCTCGTACGCGGCGTCGCCAGCTGGCGCCCAGACGCCTGCGGCAGGCGCAGGTGCGACCGGCGCAGCGGATGCGAACGGCGGGACCGTGGGCTTCCAGCGGAAGACGTCGCTCACGCCGCAGGAGCAGCTCGGCGAGTCGGCCAAGCACGTTGCCCGCATGGAGCAGTCGGCCGGCGGCGTGCGGAAGATGCTCGAAGAGGCGCGCAAGCAGCGCGACGTCGTGCGGACGCTCTGTCTCAACGACAAGCTCTCGCAGATCGACGTCGCCATCCGCTCGGGCCGTGACCGTCGCACGCAGCTCCAGGCCGCCGTGACCCGCAACGACGCCGAGCTCTCGAACCACGAGTTCACCATTCTCACGGTCCTCCGTCAGCGCTCCGAGCAGCTCGTTGCCGAGGCCAATCAGTGCATCGGCGAGGAAGCCGCGTTCGTCGGTGACACGCGGACCACCGTGACCGTCGACCCGTCGATCCCGCAGGACGAGACGCCGTACCCGTCCACGGATCCGAGCCTGGTCATTGGCCCTCCCCCGTGCACCAGCTGTACGCTGTAGTGCTGCGGGGGGCTGACTGGCAGGAAGTCTCTTCTGGGGTTGCAGCCGAGCTTGGCCCCGAGTAGTTGCGTCTGCACGACGCGTGTGTCGGTTCTCCGCAGCTCGGTCCCGCGAAGGAAGTTCGTCTCGCGGTACCGCTCGCCTGAAGCGCTTTGACTCGCTGAACTTTACGCCCGCATGACGAACCGCATCGCTTCCGGAATCAAACTCTTCCTTCGCCTCGCCCGGCCCCTTGCGGCCGCGGCAGTCGCCTCGACGCTCCTCTTCGCCCCGAAGATGGCGTCGGCGCAGCAGTGGCTGAAGGACCGACGCTACCAAGAGGGCGAGGGCATTCGTACGGGCGACCTCGAGCTCCACCCCGCCATCGGCGGCGAGGTCGGGTACGACTCGAACTGGTTCCTCCGCTCGTCGAGCACGGATCCGCGTGTCATCAACGGCAATCCCATCGAAGGCGGGATCATCCGGATCACGCCGTCCCTCACGCTGCAAACGGTCGGCGGGGCGCGCACCGAAGGCGCTCCTCCTGGACCGTTCGCGTTCAGTGCTGGCATCGCGGCGACGTACCGCGAGTTCATCGGACCGCAGGAGCTCCGCGACCAGCGGAACCTGTCCGGCAACGCCTTCGTCCGCGCCGACATCAATCGAGGGCGTCCGATTGGGTTCGATGTCTTCGCGACCTACCAGCGGCTCATCCAGCCTGCGGTCGTCAGCGACCCCAACCTGTCCTTCAATCGCAATGACGTCACGGTGGGTGGCGACATCGTCGCGACTCCGGGTGGCGGCACCCTCGATCTTCGGGCGGGCTATCAGTTCTATGGTGCCTTCTTCGAGGAGGCGAACGGCTCGCCGTATACCAACCTCACTCACGAGGTCTCCGTTCGCAACCGGTGGCGTTTCCGGCCGCGCACGGCGCTCTTCCACGACACTTCGCTCCGTTTCATCAGCTACCCGAACGCGGCCCGCTCGCTCAACTACCTGAACGACTCGACGCCCCTCCGGACCCGCTTCGGTGTGACCGGGCTGCTGACCGACCGCTTCGGCGTCCTGCTCGCCGCCGGTTACGGCGCCACGTTCTTCCAGAACGCTGCTGCAGCCTCCTCGCGCCAGTACGACAGCATCAACGCCCAGGCCGAGGGAACGTTCTACCTCTCCCAGGCCGGCGGAACGGACGAGCCAGGGAAGGCGACGCTGCTCTTGTCGACGTTCTCGTTCGGCTACGTGCGTGACTTCCAGAACAGCCTTCTCGGCAACTACTACGACTCGAACAAGGGCTACCTGAAGCTCGTCTACTTCTTCGGCGGCAAGGCGCTCTTCCAGCTCGACGGATACGCCGAGGCGCTTGGTTACCCGCAGCCGTACTACAACACTCCTGCTGGTGGCCAGGTCGCCGTCAACGGCGCGAACCAGCTGCCGACCGGGGACTTCACGAACATCCGCGTGGGTGGCACCTTCTTCGGTGAATACCGCTTCAGCAACGTCTTCGGTCTGAATGCGACCTTCGACTACGCCCAGATGATCAGCGATACGCAGCTCGAGGCTGGGGCCCCCGTGGCGGGCGCACCGCCGGGCTCGACCCAGCTCTTCGACCTCAGCTGGCGCCGCGTTCAGATCCTCCTCGGCGCGCGTCTGTTCTGGTGAGCTCGCTCGGCCTCGCAGGCGCGTGCAGGCCGAGCTCGTGCGCTTGACGCATGCTCGTCGCGGGCGTCAAGGGATGGGCGTCCTCGTGAATGTGGTGGCTCCGTTCTGCCACCGATGACTCGCCGCCCATGATCCGCCTCGCCGCCGCCCTCCGATTCGTCGCCGTCTGCGCCTTCCTCGGCCTCGTGCTCTCGGCTTGCGGCCGCAACTATCCGCCGCCGCCCAATCTGCCGGATCCGGTGGTGAACCTGCAGGTGGGCCCGGGCGACGTGCTCGAGGTCGTGGTGCTCGGTGAGGAGAAGCTCCCGAAGGACTACGAGATCCAGCCCGACGGCTCGCTCGACTTCCCGTACGCCGCCCACGCGATCAAGGTGGCGGGCCTCGAGCCCCGACAGATTGCGTCGGCGATCAGCGCTCAGCTCGTCGAGGCGAAGTTCCTCGTCGCGCCGCAGGTCCAGGTCAAGGTCAAGCAGTTCAACTCGAAGAAGATCCAGATCATCGGCCAGATCGCCAAGCCCGGTCCGTTGCCCTATCAAGACGGCATGACCCTCGTGCAGGCGATCTCCGCGGTCGGCTGGTTCACGCCGCTCGCCGACACGAACCACGTGCAGCTCATCCGGCTCATGCCGGGCGGAAAGTCCGTGAACGCGATCATCAGCGTCGACGCGATCACCGACAACGCGCGCGCCGACGTGAAGCTCCAGCAGGGCGACACCATCAAGGTCGACCAGCGCCTCTTCTAGGGGCGCCCGGAGCTCTCACATGCCGCGCCTGCTCCTTCTCCTGACGGGCGGCACGATGCTCATGACGCCGGGGGCCGGCGCCGCGGGCTCCGACAAGCGGCCTCTGACGCTCGACGAGGAGCGTACGAGCCGCGACCTCGTCGCCGAGGTGCCCAGCCTCGCGCGCATCGCCGAGCTCGAGACACGTCTCCTGTTCCACATGGACTCGGCGAACATGCAGCCGGCCGACTGGGTGACGATCGCGCGCGAGGTCCACTCGCAGCTCCCGAGCTACGACGGCATCGTCATCGTCCACGGCACCGACACGATGGCCTACACGGCGAGCGCGCTCGCCCTCATGCTCGGGCCGCTTCCCAAGCCCGTCGTTCTCACCGGGTCGCAGAAGCCGATCGTCGAGATCCGCACCGACGCTCGCCAGAACCTCATCGACGCCGCGCTCGTCGCGACGCTCGCGGTCCCCGAGGTGTGCATCGCGTCGGGGTCGAGGGCGCTCCGCGGTGTCCGCGCGACCAAGCGCGACGCGTGGGGGTTCAGCGCGTTCGACTCGCCGACCTTGCCTCCGCTCGTCGAGCTCGGCATCGGCATCGAGGTGGCTCCGCACGTGGCCCGGCCGACGCCGCTCACCGTCGACTTCGACGGTCGGCTCGAGCCGCGCGTCCTGGCCGTCCGCGTATTTCCCGGGCTCGACCCCGACCTCGTGCGCGGTGCGATCCGGCTGGGTGTTCGCGGGCTCGTGCTCGAGGCGTACGGCACCGGGACGCTGCCGAACCTCGCAGGTTCCCTCATCCCGGCGCTCGAGGAGGCACGTGAGCGAGGGGTACCTGTGGTGGTCGTCTCGCAGTGTCTTCGCGGCTTCGTCGACCTCGGTCGCTACGAGGGCGGCGCCGCGGCAGAGAAGGCCGGCGCGATCTCCGGCGGGAACATGACCGTCGAGGCCGCCCTCGCGAAGATGATGATCGGTATCGCGCGGCACGGGACCGGAGAGGCGCTTCGGGCGTACTTCGCCGAGAGCGCCGTCGGCGAACGCGACGCGTAGACGCGTAGGCGCGTAGGGGAGCGATGATGGCAACACGGGTCCTCGGCAGCGTCCTCGAGCTCATCGGCAACACGCCCCTCGTCGAGCTCCGGCGCATCCCGCCTGCGGGCACGCGGGTCATCGTCAAGGTCGAGGCGAAGAACCCGAGCGGCAGCGTCAAGGACAGGCCCGCGCTCGCGATGATCGAGGCGGCAGAGGCGAGCGGCGAGCTCGGCGAAGGAAGCGTCGTCGTCGAGGCGACGAGCGGGAACACCGGCATCGCGCTCGCGATGATCTGCGCCGTCCGCGGCTATCGCTGCATCCTCGTCATGCCCGAGGACATGAGCGTCGAGCGGCGTCGCGTCCTGCGTGCGTACGGCGCAGAGCTCGTCATCACCGCGGCCGACGACGGCATGGCCGGGGCGGTCGCCGAGGCGGAGTCGATCGTCGCGCGGACGGAGCACGCGTTCATGCCGCGCCAGTTCGACAACGCGGCGAACCCGGAGGTCCACGCGCGGACGACGGCTCGCGAGATCCTCGACGGTGTGCCCGACCTCGCGGCCTTCGTCGTGGGCGTCGGGACAGGCGGCACCCTCACGGGGGTCGGGCGCGTGCTCGCGAAGGAGCGCCCCGACGCGCTCCTCGTGGCCGTCGAGCCGGCGCGCAGCGCGGTCCTCTCCGGCGGCGAGCCCGGCCTGCATGGCATCCAGGGGCTCGGCGCCGGCTTCGTGCCGAAGGTGCTCGATCGCTCGCTCGCCTTCGAGGTCGTCGGCGTGAGCGACATTGCGGCCGACAAGATGGCGCGCCGCCTCGCCCGGGAGGAGGGCTTCCTGGTGGGCCCGTCCTCGGGCGCGAACGTGCATGTTGCATGCGAAATCGCAGCGCGCGTGAAGGGCCCAGTCGTCACCTTCCTGTGCGACAGCGGCGAACGCTACCTCCTCGGCTGATGACCCATCGGCTGTAGGAGGCTCACGCGCCCTTGAAGTCGGGGGTGCGCTTTTGCGCCCAGGCCATGACGCCCTCGATGACGTCGGCGCTCTTCAGGAGCTTCAGCTGGCCTTCGCGCTCGCGCTTCAGCGCGGCCTCGACGTCGCCCAGGCTCCCGTACACCGCGCTCTTGAGCGCGGCGAAGGCGAGCGGCGGGCCCTGCTCGATGCGCTGCGCGAGCGCCGTCGTCGCGGCCTTCAGCTCCTCGGGGGGAACGAGCCCGCAGAGCAGCCCCAGCGAGTCGAGCTCCTTGGCCTCGAGCTTGTCCGAGAGGAGCATCGCCTTCATCGCACGCGCGGTGCCGATGAGGCGGGGCAGCCAGAACGTGCCGCCGCCGTCGGGCATGAGGCCGATGTTGACGAACTTCTCCTGCAGGTACGCCTTCGTGCTCGCGATGCGGAGGTCGCAGGCGAGCGCCATGTCGGCTCCGAAGCCCACGGCCGCGCCGTCCATCGAGGCGATGGTCGGCTTCGGGCAGCGCACGATCGCCCGGATGAGCGAATGGAACGCGTCCATGTACTCGTCGAGGTGATCCATGATGTCGGGGTCCTCGGCGAAGGTCCTCCGCAGGTCGGCACCGGCGCAGAAGTGCCCGCCGGCACCTGTGATCACGACGCAGCGGACGACGGCCTGCACCGAGGCCTGCTCGATCGCCGCGGCGAGCTCCAGCACCACCTGCTTGGTCAGCGAGTTGCGGGCCTCGGGACGATTGAGCGTGACGGTGACGGTACGTCCGACCGTCTCGACGAGAACCTCGGACATCAGAGCTTTCCTTTCGCGACGATGCGCGCAGCTTCGCCACGAAGTGGCGTCGGCGCCGATGAGACAGAGGCTGGGGGAGCGCTCGACGTCAGCGTGACGGCGTCGCCTCGCAGCTGGTTCATCGTGCGGTTGTAGAACTCCGACGCGAGGTACGCCTTCACCGCGCGCTGCACGAGGATCTTCGCGACGGCGCCCAGCGGGACCGCCAGGAGGACGCCCAGGAACCCGAACAGGGAGCCCGCCGCCATCATCGTGAGGATGACCTCGAGGGGCGCGAGGCCGACCGAGCGGCCGACGATGCGCGGCGTGATGACCATCGCGTCGATGACCTGCACGCCGCCCATCACCACGACCACGCCGAGGAGCGTCCCGGGACCGTGCCAGTCGAGGATCGCCATCGCCATCGCGAAGAGGAGGCCCATCGCGAAGCCGACGTAGGGAACGAAGGCGAGCATGCCGGTGAGCACGCCGATCGGCACGGCGAGGCGGATGTCGACGAACCGCAAGCCGGTCGCGTAGAGCGCCGCGAGGACGATGTTCGCCGTCAGCTGGCCGCGCACGTAGCCGCTGAGGGTCTTGTGGATCTGGCGGGCGACGTCGCTGATCGGCGGCGCCCACCGGCGCGGCACGAGCTGCTCGACACGCTGGACGATGCGGTCGAAATCGATGAGGAGATAGAGCGCGAAGACCGGGACGATGAGCGCGGACAGCGCCACGCCCACATAGCCGATCGTTCCGAAGAGGAACGAACGCGCGTTTTCGTATCCGTTTCCCGACTGGATGCGGTCGGTGAGCGCCTTCTCGAGGTCGCCCACCGAATGTGGCAGCTTCACGTGGAGCTGCGTCGCGAACCATGGCTCGACACGCGACTGGAGCGCATTGATCTGCTCGGGCAAGGCGCTCGACGCGTCGCGGACCTCGTCGACGAACATCGGGACCGCGTAGACGAGCACCACGCTCACGAGGCCCGCGATGCCGAGCATCACCACGATCGCGCCGAGGGGCCTCGGCACCCGCAGCGCCTCGAGGCGGTCGACGAAGGGGTCGAGGGCGTAGGCGAGCAGGAACGCCAGGAACAGCGGGACGAGGACGCCACGCAGCAGATAGGCGAGCCCGAGCACGAGCACGACCACGAGGAAGATCAACTTCCGCCGGAAGCTCGTTCCAGGCTCCTTCCCGGCCTCAGCCGCCATCCTTGGAACTCTATCACCGTCGGTCATCGTGAGCGCTAGCCAAGCGGGCCGAGCCCGGCGCCGTTACGTGCTAAATCCTGCGGGCATGTCGCTTCCGCGCTTCGACGAGGACCTTCCGCGCCCCGTGCCCCCCCTGGAGGCCCAGGACGGCTCCACCCTGACCCGGCTCGTGGCCGTCATGCGCCGTCTCCTCGCCCCGGACGGCTGCCCCTGGGACCGCGAGCAGTCCTTCGAAACCCTCCGCAAATACGCCCTCGAGGAGGCCTGCGAGGTCATCGACGCCATCGACTCTGGCGACCGCAAGGCCATCCGCGAGGAGCTCGGGGACCTGCTCCTCCAGGTCGTCTTCCAGGCCGAGCTCGGCCGTTCCGAGGGGGCCTTCGCCATCGACGACGTCGTCTCCGGCATCGTCGAGAAGCTCGTTCACCGTCACCCGCACGTCTTCGGGGACATGGAGGCGAAGGACGCCGACGAGGTCCTCCGCAACTGGGAGAAGATCAAGGCGAAGGAGAAGGGCGAGCGCGGCATCCTCGGCGGCGTCCCGCGGAGCCTCCCCGCCCTGACGCGAGCGCAGCGGATCGGCGAGAAGGTCGAGCGCGTCGGCTTCGACTGGGCCGACGCGAGCGGCTCACGCGCCAAGGTCACCGAGGAGATGGGGGAGCTCGACCAGGCGATCGCGAGCGGGGACCTGAAGGCGATCGAGGACGAGATGGGAGACGTGCTCTTCGCCCTCGTCAACCTCTCACGTCACGTGAAGGTCGACGCGGAGGGCGCGCTGCGCCGCACCATCGACAAGTTCACGAAGCGCTTCTCGCACGTCGAGAGCCGCGTGAAGAGCGTCCACGGCGGCTGGGGTGCCGGGGGCGAGAAGAACCTCCCGCTCGAGGTCCTCGACACGTACTGGGAAGAGGCGAAGGCCTCCGAGCGCAACCCGAGCGAGAAGGGGTAGGATCGACCCGTGGCCGTCCCCAGCAAGCCCGACCCGAGCACGCTGCCGCTCGCCCGCTTTCCCGAGGAGTGGGCGACCGAGGCCGTGCGTCTCGGAGGCCGGACGTTCCACGGCAAGATGATCTTCAAGTGGCTCCATCTGCGGAGCATCACCGACGCGAGCAAGATGACCGACATCCCCGTGTCGCTCCGCGAGCGGCTCGTGGAGGAGGGGCTCACCGGGGTCCTGTCGATCGTGAGCGAGCGACGCGCGGCGGACGACACGCGCAAGCTGCTCGTCGGGATGCAAGACGGCACGAACGTCGAGACGGTGCTCATCCCCCGGGTCACCGCAGGCCGCTCGGATCTTCCGTCGCCCTTCGGCGACAGCGCCTCCTACGAGGACGCGGACGCGGCCGCTGCGGTCGATGACGAGGACGAAGACGAGGAGCTGGCACAACCCGAGAAGCCAGGCGCGCCGAAGCGCGAGCCGTTCATCCCGGTCACCCAGTGCATCAGCACACAGGTCGGCTGTGCGATGGGCTGCGTCTTCTGCGCGAGCGGCGTCGCGGGGCTGAAGCGTCACATGCGCCCCGACGAGATCATCGCTCAGGTCCTCATCGGTCGTGCGCGGCTCGATCCGAACGAGCGCATCCGCAACGTCGTGCTCATGGGCATGGGCGAGCCGCTCCACAACTACGACGCGACGGCGCGTGCGCTCCGCTTGCTCACGCATCCCGACGGCATCGCGCTCTCGAGCCGCAAGGTCACTGTCTCGACGAGCGGCCTCGTTCCGGAGATCGCGCGCCTCGGCAAGGACTTCGGCGGGCAGATCGGGCTCGCCATCTCGCTCCACGCGGCCGACGACGAGACGCGCTCGGCCCTCATGCCGATCAACAAGAAGTACCCGCTGCCGGTGCTCATGCAGGCGCTCCGGGAATACCCGCTTCCCACGCGTCGCCGCATCACGGTCGAGTACACGCTGGTCTCCGGGAAGAACGACACCGTCGAGGAGGCACGGAAGCTCGCGCGGCTCTTGCGCGGCCTCCCCGTGAAGGTGAACCTCATCCCGATGAACCCCATCGAGGCCTCGACGCTCGGCCCGCCGAACCTCAAGGGCGTGCTCGCCTTCCAGCAGGTCCTCTGCGACGCGGGCTACTCGTGCTTCATCCGGCGCCGGCGCGGGGACGACGTGAGCGCGGCCTGTGGCCAGCTCGCGCTCCTCGGCGCGAAGCCCAAGGTCCGGGTCAATCGGAGCTGATGGGCGAGGTCTGTATTCGTGCGGGCTATGGGAGGGCGCGGCAGTCGTGCGTCCTCGTTGCGCTCCTTGCGGCGGCGACGGTGGTGCTCTCCTGCGAGCGCGACGCGCGCGCGGAGGGTGAGGAGGACGCTGCCGGTCCTTTCGCGAAGCCGCAGCCCGAGCCGGATCCGTTTCGCACGAAGCCCGGCTACGTTCAGCTCTTCGTGACGTCGTTCCTCGGTGACGGCCTCCGGTTCAACAATCCGTATCGTCTCGCGACGCCCCTCGGCGATGACGCCGAGAGCGTCTCGCGGACGGCGCCGTACATCGACATCGGGCTCGCCGCGACGTTCGGCAATCCGCTCGGCCTCCAGCACGGCGCCGCCCTCCGCACGTCGGCGGCGCTGAGCGGCGTCGGGCAGGTGGTGATGACGCCCTCGTATCTCGCGTGGCGGAGGTGGAGCTCGATCGCCGTCTACGGGCGCGCCGGCGTACCGCTCGTCGTCACGCCCGCCGTGACGTGGGGCCTCGAGGCCGGGCTCGGCGCCACGTGGTTCTTCCTCGGCGGCTTCGGCGTCGCGGCGGAGGTGATCGGCGACGTGTTCTACGGGGCCGGTACGAGCGAAAAGGCGACGGTCACCTATCCGGTGCTCAGTGGCCAGCTCGGCCTCGTCGCCGCGTTCGAGGTGCTGCCGTGAGGTCGCGCTCGCTCTCGCTCGCCACGGCGCTCCTCGGCGTGCTCCTCATGGCGCCGACCGTCGGCGACACGGGCTCCTGCGGGCGGATGGCCACCGAGCTCGATCGCGACAAGTACGCCAACGCGCGGAAGATCCAGGACTGCGAGCGGTGCAAGGAATGTGGCATCGACACCGTCCGTTGTGAGCGCGCATGCGATCCGACGGCCCTTCCCGAGATCGCGCTGCCGGCGACGTGCAGGCCGCTCTATCACGACGGCGAGGTATGCTTGCGCGCGCTCGCGGCCGCGTCCTGCGAGACCTACGCGACGTACGTCGACGACGAGGCCGCGGCGACGCCGACGGAGTGCGACTTCTGCCAGGTGGCGCCCCCGGCGGCCGCGCCCGGCGCGCCCGGGTTCGCCGACGCGGCGACGGTCACGGCCCCCGTCGAGGGAGGGACGCCGTGAAGGCCCCGCGCGTGCTCGCAGCGGTTCTGGCGCTCGCCGCGACCACGAGCGCGTGCGCCACGTTGAGGCCGATGGTCGCGAGCTCCTCGGACCTCGAGGACTATCGCGCATTCCGTGTCGCGGGGGCCGAGGGCACGCGGCTCGCCCGCGCGAAGAAGTACCTCGAGCGACATCCGAAGGGCGCATTCGCCGACGAGGTTCGCGGCGCGTTCGAGGAGGAGGAGCCGCGCTATTTCGAGCGCGCGCAGGCCACGCACGAGGGCGCGCGGCGGTACCTCGCCGATCTCCCCGACGGCCCCCACGCCGTCGCCGCGCTCGCACTGCTCACCGCGCTCGGCACGAGCATGCAGGACGCCGAGCTCCGCGATATCGCGCGCAAGGCTCGCTACGACGACGCCAAGCTCGAATCCGCGGCGGTGCAGCGGCGCGCCGTCGGCGAGGCGATCCTCGGCGCGATCGGCGTCCTGCTCGACGAGGCCGTCTACGGTGTGCCTCGCGCAGAGGGGCCGCCCGCGCTCCGCACGCTCATGACGGGCCGCACCGGCTCGACGTGGGGCACGGTCCCGCGCCACCGCGAGGAGGACCTGTTCTTCCTCCTGCCGACCCGCCCGGACCGCGAGTCGCGGCTCTTCACCCTGGAGGTGACGCTCGCCGAGACCGACGGGCTCGTGACCGACGGCGTCATCGAGGGGGCCGACATGCTCGTCCTGTGGGCCGAGGCCGACCAGATCGTGAAGCTCGACCCCGCCGCGTCCGAGGACCGCACCGAGGCGCACGTTCATGCGATGGATCGGCTGGGCGGCGCGCTCGAGCGGCGTTTCCCGGAGGGAAGCTGCCCGGATGCCCGCGCGGGCGCCGAGCTCTATCACCGGGCCTGCGACGGCTGGGAGGTGGTGGTCAAGCCGGGGACGCAAGCAGGCCAGAAGGACGCGATCATCATCCGCGGACGGCCCGGACCTGCTAGAAAGCAGGCCGATCGATGATCCCGTACATCCACGTGCCGGACCTCAAGATAGGTCCTCTGACGCTGCATCCCTTCGGCTTGCTCGTCGCGACGGGCGTCATCCTCGGGACGTACCTCGCGACGCGACGCGCGCGTCAGCGTGGCCTCGACGTCGACAAGCTCAACTCGTTCATCACGTGGATGCTCGTCGCCGGTTTTCTCGGCGGCCACATGCTCGACCAGATTTTCTACCACTGGCCCGAGTTCGTGAAGCGCCCGTGGTCGATCTTCCTGCTCTACGAGGGGCTCAGCTCGTTCGGCGGCTTCATCGGCGCGTTCATCGGCATCGTGCTCTGGAAGTACTTCGAGGCCGTGGCGGGCCCGCGGATCCCGGCGCTCGGCTTCACGCTCCCGAAGTACCGGAGGCGCGAGGTCCCGATGCCGATCCTCCCGTTCGCGGATCTCATCCTGAGCGTCTTCCCGGTGGCGTGGGTCTTCGGGCGCAGCGGCTGCTCGGTCGTGCACGATCACCCCGGCATGAAGGCCGAGGCGGGCAGCCTGCTCGCCGTCGCGTTCGGGCGCCCCGAGCGCATCCACAAGATCCTGAGCGTCGGCACCGGCGACCTCGAGCTCCGCTGGGGCAATGCCCCGCAGTTCGACCTCGGCCTCCTCGAGCTGATGTTCACCATCATCCTCGCGTCGCTGCTCGCGCTGACGTGGCACAAGAAGCTCGCGACCGGCTCCTACGTGGTCGCGACGTCGCTCTGCTACGCGCCCGTTCGCTTCGCGATGGACTTCCTCCGCGTCCGCGACGTCGACCAGGCCGACCCGCGCTACGGCAGCCTCACGCCGGCGCAGTGGATGTGCGTGGCGCTGTTCCTCTTCGGCCTCTTCATGTGGCACCGGGTCCGCCAGATCAAGGCAAGCGGCAACGAGCCGCAGGACATGGTGGCCCTGCCGCGGCCGGGCGAACCGCCCGCCGACTCCGCGTATCGACAAAGCGCGTAGCTCATTCCGGGGGGGGCGCGGTGGGGGCGGGACGCGAGAGGCGAGAGTTTGAGGCCGCGGAGGCGCGGAGGGGCGCGGAGGTCAGACGAGATGGCGCGCTGCGGGCTCGTCTCGACCTGTGGCCTGTCGGTGCTCGCGAACCTGCTCAGAAGCAGGTTCGCTGCGCGAAGGGGAGACCTCCCTCCCGACCTGACAGGATCACTCGAACGGTGCTGGCGTTGTCCATGAGCGTGCATAGTGCACCGGTTGGATCGACGGTGACGGGGCGGGAGACGTTGCGCGTGGGGACAGGAGAGAAAAACTCGCGCAGAAAACCTGCCCGCTTCGGGCAGGTTTTCGAGCACCGCTAGGCCACAGGTCGAGACACCCTCCGCAGCGAGCCACTCAGGGCTCCGCGCCCCTCCGCGCCCCCGCGGCCTCAAACTCTCGCCTCTCTCTCTCTCTCTCTCTCTCTCTCTCTCTCTCTCTCTCCCGCGTCACCCCGGAAGCGGCCCGACGTGGCGCTCGAGCGCCGCGCGGACGTCGGCCGGGAAGGGGAGCTTCGTCATCGTCGCGAGGTCGGAGCACACGTGCACGTGCTTCATCGTCGCGGCGAGGGCGCCGTCCTTCGCGCGCAGCACGCGGAAGTGGAAGTGGCACGCGGTCGTGCCGAGCTTCGTGACCGTTCCCTCGATCCGCGCGACGTCGCCGTAGCGGAGCGGCGAGGTGAAGTCCGAGGTGACGTGCACGGCGGGGAAGCCCACCTTGCGCTCGACGATGAGCTGCGCGTAGCCGCCGGGGATCTCGTCGAAGAACCGCTCCATCGCGTCGTGGCAGTAGTTGAGAAAGCGCGCGAAAAAGACGATCCCCGCGGCGTCGATATCCTCGAAGCGAACGGTGCGGTCGTGGACGATCAAGCGAGGTCCTCGGCGAGGCTCTGCACGAGCGAGGCGGGGAGCGAGACCTTTGCCGAGTAACGCGGGTGCTCGACGACGAGCTCGATCGTGAGGTCGCCCGGCCTTCGCGTCTTCGCGAGCACGTCGCGGAGAGCACGCTCGGCGGCGGGCTCGAGCGGAAACTTGAGGTAGTGGACGGCCGTGGTGCGGTCCGGGCTCTCGCGCGACTCGTCATGCTTGCCTTGGCAGCGCACGCCGTCGACGAGCAGCGCGAACGCGCGGTCGAGGCCCTTCGCCTCGAAGAGGAACCTCTCGCGGTCGGCCTTCTCGTCGATCTCGATGAGCACCGTGGCGGAGAGCTCGTGGTCGCCCGGGACGAGCTGGTTGTACGTCTCGATCTCGTGGAGGATGGCCGCCTCGCGCGTGATGCGCTCGGTGCGGAGCATCTCCTGGATCTGCATCAGCGCCGTGTCGCGGTTCTCGAAGACGCACGACGCGTTCGGACCGAGCGCGACGCGCCGCGCCTTCTTCTCGGCGATGATGCGCGTCCGGAAGTGCTCACGGATGCCCTCGTAGTCGGCGATGCCCAGAATTTCTCCACGTTCGATCGGCTTCATGACAGCTCCTTGGGGTCAGTCGAGGCTGAGGCCGTAGCCGGCCGCGAGCGCTTCCATCGGGTGCAGCGGCTGGACGTCGTTCTCTTGCAAGATGCGCTGCGCGGAGAGCGCGCAGTCGGTCACGACGAGCTTGGGCTCGACGTTCTCGATCCCGCGCCTGAGCTTCTGGGCGTACTTGCGGCCCATCTCGTAGTGCTGCGCCTTCATTCCCCAGGTGCCGTCGACGGCCGAGCACTTCTCGACGATCTCGACCTCGGTGTCGGGGAGCAGGCCGAGGATGCGCGCACCGGGCGTGCCGATCTTCTGCGCGCGGAGGTGGCAGGCGGCGTGATACGCGACCTTGCCGTAGCCCTTGGTGAAGTCCTTCACGAGCTTCTTCTCGCGGCGGAGGCGATCCATGAACTCCATGGCCTCGAACGTGTTCGCGGCGACGGCCTTCGACTCTCGGGTGCCGAGGAGCGCGGGCCATTCCTTCTTGATCGTGTACGAGCAGGTCGGCCCGGGCACGATCACGGGGAAGCCCTTCGCGACGAGCGGGAACAGCTGCTCGACGTTGAACCGAGCCTTCGCGCGCGCGGCGTCGATGTCGCCGCCGTCGAGGTTGGGCATGCCGCAGCACTCCTGGCGCGGGCGCACGACCGCATAGCCGTTCTTCTCCAGGCAGAGCACCGTGGCCGCGGCGAGCTTCGGGAAGTTGTAGTCACCCAGGCACGTCGCGAAGATGGCGACCGTGCCGGCCTTGCCCGCCGTCGCCAGGGGCTCGTGCTTCGCGAGCCAGCTCTCGAAGGTCTGGGCGGCAAACGGTGGGACGGGGAACTTGCTGGAGATGCCGAGCGCCTTCTCGTTCACCTTCCGCATGAGGCGGCTCGCGTTGACGAAATTCGAGACCGGCGCGAACGTCCCGGCCATGAGCGAGCCGAGGCGGCCGGGCTCGCCGAGGGCGCGGTCCTGCACGGTGATGCCCGAGCGCTTCGCGCGCTGCGCCTTCTCGCGCTGGAGGAGGCGAGGGACGTCGATCATCCACGCGTGACCCTGGTCGGCGGTGTACGGGCACTCGATGTAACAGAGCTTGCACTGCCAGCAGAGGTCGGTGACCGACGTGAAGTCGTTCATGTCGAGGAGCTCGGCGCCGTGCGCCTCCTTCGTCTCGATGTCGCGGTCGACGCGCCCGAAGAGGTCGGGGAAGCTGCCGCAAAAGTTCACGCACATGCGGCACGAGTGGCAGACCTCGAAGACGCGCTTCAGCTCTCCCTCGAGATCGCGCTCGTCCCAGTACCGCGCGTCGTTGAAGTTGAACGCGGGGGGCTGCTTCGGCTTCGGATCGATCTTGGCCATGGCGTGTCTCTCTGGAAAGCGAAAGGGACGCGGGGCCTGGTGTGGCGCGCCGCGTCCCTTCGATGAGAAGCGCGTGCGTTACTTGAGCGTGTCGAGCATCTTCTGGAAGCGACCCGCGTGGCTCTTCTCGGCCTTCGCGAGCGTCTCGAACCACTCGGCGATGTCGTCGAAGCCCTCCTCGCGCGCGCTCTTCGCCATCGACGGGTACATCGTCTCGTACTCGTGCGTCTCGCCGGCGATGGCGGCCTTGAGGTTCTTCTCCGAGTTGCCGATCGGCAGGCCCGTCGCCGGGTCACCGACCGAGGCGAGGTACTTCAGGTGACCGTGCGCGTGGCCGGTCTCGCCGTCCGCGGTCTCCTTGAAGTTGCCGGCGATCTCGGGAAGGCCCTCGATGTCCGCCTGCTGTGCGAAGTACAGGTACCGACGGTTGGCCTGCGACTCGCCCGCGAAGGCATCCTTGAGGTTCTGGTGGGTCTTCGACCCGTTCAGCTGCTTCGACATGGTGTGTGTCTCCTTTGGTGGAACTACGAACTGCAGCGGTCGCAGAGACCGCGGTAGATGCGCTCTTCGCGAAGAACGCGGAAGCCGCTGACCTCGAGGGCCGCGGGCGCCGACGCGTCGATCGCGACGTCGACCGTGATGTCGACGACCGTCCCGCACGCGTCGCAGACGGCGTGGTGATGCGGGTCGGTGTTGGGGTCGAAGCGGACGGCGCGCGAGTCGCCGCCGAGGTTGAGCGAGCCCGTGAGGCCACAGGCCGCCAGCGCGTCGAGCGTGTTGTAGACCGTCGCGAAGCTCATCGTGGGGAACGAGGGACGGAGCCGCTCGAACAGCGCCTGGGCCGTCGGGTGGCTGAAGTCGTCGGCGATCTCGCGCACGATGGCGATGCGCTGCGGCGTGAGCTTGAGCCCCGCGCTCTTGAGGTCGGCGAGCATGCGTTCGGCGCGGCTCGTCATTGCGAGACGTACCTTAGTAAGAACGATTCCAAAGTGCAACGGGCGGGATCGCCTGCATCGGGGGATTGAACAAGCGGAGGCGCAGAGACGCGGAGCCGACGCGGAGATTCTTTGCTCGAGACACGCGCGCCCTGAAGGGCCTCGAATCTCGAGCCGACAAACTCTGCGTTGTCTCAGCGTCTCAGCGTCTCCGCTTGTTCAATCGGCATACGCACGCGCCCGACGGGCGTCGCTCAGTCCCTCTTGCGGCCGCCGAGGACGGCGAGCTTGAAGTACGAGAGCTGGCTCTTCGCGGCTTCCTTCAGCACCGAGAGCTTGTCCTCGTCGCGCATGCTCCTCCGCGCGAGCAGCGCTCCCGACTCGTAGAGCTCGCGCGTCTTCGCGCGCTGCAGCTTGCCGCTCGAGGTCTTCGGGAGGACGCCGGGGCCGAGCGGCACGACGTCGTCGAGCGAGAGGTTCATGCCGTCGAGCACCGCCTTGCGGACGGCCGACACGAGCGGCGCCTTGTCGAGGACGAGCTCCTTCGGCTCGAGCAGCTTGTTCGCGTCCTGCACCTCGAAGGCGACGACGACGCGCTCGCGGTCGCGCTCGGTGTTGTCACGGGCGCCGAAGGCGATGACGTTGCCCTTGCGCACGCCGTCGACGAGGCTCGCCTCCCACTCGATGTCCTGCGGGTAGTAGTTGCGCCCGTTGACGATGATGACTTCCTTCGAGCGGCCGCAGATGAACACGTGCCCTTCGTGGAGGAGCCCGAGGTCGCCCGTCTTCAGCCAGCCGCCGGCGAACGCCTCGCGCGTGCGCTCGTCGTCCTGCCAGTAGGCCTTCATCACGCTCGGGCCCTTGATGCGGAGCTCGCCGACCTGGTCCTCCGCGAGCGGCGTCGTGCTCTCGGCGTCGTCGGAAGCGAACACCGCGATGTCGTGGCCCTCGAACTGGCGCCCGCACGAGACGAGGCGCACCGCGTGGTCGTCGTCGTCGGGCACCACCTTGGCGAGGTTCTCCGCCCAGAGCGTCTCGGCGTCGACCGAGAGCGTCTTCATGCCTTCGGAGAGCTCGGTGAACGAGATCGCGAGCGAGGACTCGGCCATGCCGTAGGAGGGGAGGAGCGCGTTCTTCGAGAAGCCGACCTTCGCGAAGCTCTCGGCGAAGGCCTCGAGGGTCTCGGGGCGAATCGGCTCGGCGCCGCAGCCGGCGACCCGCCAGCTCGAGAGATCGATCCGCTCGAGCTCGCGCTCGCGGATTCGCTTCACGCAGAGGGCGTACGCGAAGTTCGGTCCGAAGGAGATCGTCCCCTTGTGACGCGTCATCGCCTGCAGCCAGGTCACCGGGCGCTTCAGGAAGAGCAGCGGCGGCAGGAACACGATCGGCGTGCGGTAGAGGATGGGCGCCAGCACGAAGCCGATGAGCCCCATGTCGTGGTAGAGCGGCAGCCACGACACGCCGACGTCGTCGCCGCTCATGTGCAGCCCGTCGTGCGTGATGCACTTCACGTTCGCCATCAGGTTGGCGTGCGTGAGCATGACGCCCTTGGGGCGCGACGTGGACCCGCTCGTGAACTGGAGGAAGGCGACGTCGTCGCCGGTGAGCTTGACGGGCTTCAGCAGCTCGAGCGACTCGCGGATCGCCTCGACCGCGACGACCTGCTCGAGCGAGGGGCACGCCGACTGGACCGTGCCGAGCATGCGCTTGATCTGCGAGGTCGTGACGAGCGCACGCGCGCCCGACTTCGCGACGATGTGGCGCGTGTTGTCGAGGTAGCCCTGGAGCTGCCCGAGGCCGAGCGGGGGATAGATCGGGACCGGGACGATGCCCGCGCGCATGGCGCCGAAGAAGCAGAGAACGAAGTCCTCGGCTGCCGGGAGGATCAGCGCGACGCGATCGCCCTTCTGCAGGCCGAGCGCCTGGAGGGCACCGCCGTACCGGGCGCTCGCGCGCTCGAGCGCGGTGTACGAGAACGAGGCCTCGCTCTGCGCCTTCGGGGCGAAGCCGGGGACGCCCTCCTCCGAGATGAAGCGGAAGCCGAGCGTAGGGTCGGCCTTGGCGGCGTCCTCGAGGGCCGCGCCGAAGGTGTCGAATGAAGGGAACGTGCGAGCGGTCACGGGGTCAGTCTCACTCTTCCAGGGCGTCTCCGAGATCTGCGCAACGACCTTGCCACTGATCCTCGAATCCGAGAAGGCCCGTTGCCACTCAGGGGCCGGGGCTCCCGTAGGGCGGGCCGTTCATGCGGCGAGGGGCCCCGCAGATGCTGCGCGAGCCCCGCGAGCGGCTCCTGCCGCCATTCAGGGGCCGTGTGGGCACGGGAAGACGTCGAACGGGACCATGTCCCTTTGACATCCGACTCAAGCGTTCGCGATACTGGCACCTGCAACACCGAGGAGACCTGCCTGTATGCCGCTCATCGAGACCGAGGAAGCCGCCCGCCGCCTGGCGCGTGCCATCGCGAGCGATCTCTCCCTCTACAACGAGGAGAAGATCGTCAACGGCATCACCCATGACAATCTCTTCGAGACCCTCTCCGAGGAGATCGAGGAAGGCCGCGCGCTCTACAAGCGCCGCGTCGACGCCTCCCTCTACCCGAAGAATTTCTACGATCGTGCCCTCGTCGACATCTTGATCAAGGCCAAGGGCCACATAAAGTCGAAGATCTGGTAGCGGCGGGCACCTCGGGTCCGGGGCCCAGCGTGCGCACCATTCGCCTCGTCGTCCCTCGGGAGGCCGCCGGTGCGCGCCTCGATCGCTTTCTCGCGTCGACGCTCTCGGCGATGGAGGACGGGCCTTCCCGGTCCGAGCTCCAGCGCTGGATCGAGCACGGGGGAGTCACGGTCGACGGCGTCGTGAAGAAGGCCGCGGAGAAGCTGCGAGAGGGCTCGCGCATCGCCGTCGAGCCCGAGCCTCCGCCCGCGACCGAGGCCCTTGCCGAGGACGGCATCGAGTTCGACGTCCTCTACATCGACGACGCCGTCATCGTGCTGAACAAGCCGGCCGGCCTCGTCGTGCACCCGGCCCGCGGCAACCGCACGGGGACGCTCGTGAACGGCCTGCTCGCCCGCGGGGTCTTCGACCCGCCCGACGGCGACGAGGACGTCGACGAGCGACCGAGCTTCCGCGTCAAAGCGCCGTCGCAGCCGCCGGTCGTCGACGTGCGGATTCCGCCGTCCGGCCCGCCCGACCTCGACCGCAGCCGGCCGGGCATCGTGCACCGCCTCGACAAGGGGACGAGCGGCGTCATGGTCGTCGCGCGGCACCCTCGCGCACGCGAGCACCTGAAGGCGCAGTTCGCCGCGCACACGATCGACCGCGAGTACGTCGCGATCTGCGTCGGCAACGTCGTCAAGCAGACGTTCGACACGCTCCACGGGCGGCACCCGAAGGAGCGCCTCAAGTTCTCCACCAAGGTGAAGGTCGGAAAGCGTGCCGTGACGCACGTGCGGCCGCTCGAGAGCCTCGGGCACGGCCTCGCGACCCTCGTGGCATGTCGTCTCGAGACAGGGCGCACCCATCAGATCCGCGTCCACCTCGCCGACGGCAAGACGCCCATCCTCGGCGATGCGCTCTACGGCAAGCTGTCGAAGCACCCCGTGCTGCGCGAGGCCGCGGAGGCGCTCGGCCGACCGGCCCTCCACGCGCGCCTGCTCGGCTTCATCCATCCGGTCACCGGCAAGAAGCTCAAGTTCGAGGTCGAGCCCCCGGCCGACTTCGAGGTCGTCCTGACCGCGCTCCGCGCGATCCCGTAGAGCCTACGCGGCGTCCTTCGGGGCCGCGGCGTCTTCTTCCTTCGCGATCGCCGCGAGGTTCGGGTCGTCCTTGGCGAGCAGCGTCGGGTGGATGCGCCGCATCCACGACAGCGCGATGAACCCGACGACCACCGCGAACCAGAGCGTCGCGAAGCGGACGAGGATCATCGCGGCCGTCGCGATGCCCTTCTCGACGTGCCCGAGCTCGGTCATCTGGCCCATGAGGGAGCTCTCGGTGACGCCGAGGCCGCCCGGCACCGGGACGATCGCGCCGACGAGCGTGCTCGTCGCGTAGAAGAACGTGGCGAGCGGGATGCTCGTCGACTGCCCGAACCCGCCGAGGATGACCCACAGCGCGAGGCACTCGAGCGTCCATGCCGCGGCCGAGAGCAGGCTCGGCACGAGCAGGTTGCGGATGTGGAGCATCGTCGCGAGGCTGCCGTAGGCGGCCTCGAGCTTCGGGGCCATCTTGCCGATGCGCCCGGGCATGCGCCCGACGAGCCGGATGAGCGCCATCGACAGCTTCTTGCTGCCGACCGTGATGATGAGCGCGAGCACGAGGCCCGTGCCGACGCCCGCCCAGATGAGGCCGCCCGAGAAGCCGAGCGAGCCGAAGACGATGAGCACGACGATCCCGATCACGTCCGTCGCGCGCTCGGCGACGACGATCGGCGCCGTCTTCGTCATCGGGACGCCGTGTGTCTCGAACAGGACGAGCGACTTGAAGACCTCGCCGACCTTGCCCGGGGTGACCGTGAGCACGAAGCCGGAGAGGAACGTGAGGAAGCTGTCGAGCTTCGGGATGCCGCGGATGTCGAGCCGCGCGAGGTAGAACTCCCACTTGAGGAAGCGGAGGAAGTAGTTCCCGAACGCGAGCGCGCAGGCGAACACGAACGTCTCGAAGTGGAAGATGGCGAGTGAATCGCGGATCTTGCCGAAGCCGCTGTAGAGCGCGAAGCCGAAGTAGACGACGACGCCGAGGAGCATCGCGTAGAGGATCTTGCGAATATTGCCCTTCACGGCTGCTTCTTCCCTTGTGCTGATGGCTCAGCTTTGTCTGCCTTCGAGCCGAACCGAAGCATGCCCAGGCGCCGCAGCAGGTAGGCGGTGCTGCCCACGGCGACGAGCGCGAGCGCGAGCCAGAACGCCCAGGCGGGCGCCTCCCATTTGCCTCGCGCGAGCCCCGGCTCGGGCCGCGTGACGGTCTCGGTCGGCTGAAGCATCGTCCGAGCTTCTACGCGGAGTCACGATGGCAGGCAAAGCCTGCTTTGACAGGGCCCGTAGACTCGTGCGAACAGAGAGGGCGGTGCAGAACCAGCCCAAGGCTCCGGACGAGCAGGATCGCGGCGACGCCAGCCCAAAGGTGAGCGATGCCGAGCTGCTCGCGCGCGCCGCAGGTGCGAGCCGCGCGCTGCACGAGGCGGTGGCCGCGCGCGTCGTCGGCCAGGAGGCGGTCATCGAGCTCATGCTCGTGGCGCTCCTCTCGCGAGGTCATGCGTTGCTCGTCGGCGTTCCCGGCCTCGCGAAGACCCTCCTCGTGGCCTCGCTCGGCGAGGCGCTCGAGCTCGATTTCGGCCGCGTGCAGTTCACGCCCGATCTCCTTCCGGCCGACATCACCGGAACGGACGTGCTCCAGGAGGACGAGGACAAGCAGGGCGGCGTCCACCGGCGCGTGCGCTTCCTGCCCGGCCCGATCTTCCACAATCTCATCCTCGCCGACGAGATCAACCGCACGCCCCCGAAGACCCAGGCTGCGCTCCTCCAGGCGATGCAGGAGCGTCGCGTGACGGTCGGCACGGTCACGCACACGCTGCCCGATCCGTTCCAGGTCTTCGCGACGCGCAACCCGATCGAGCAGGAGGGCACGTATCCGCTGCCCGAGGCCCAGCTCGACCGCTTCCTGCTCGAGATCCACGTCGAGTACCCGTCGGAGACGGAGGAGCGCGAGATCGCGCGGCGAACGACCAGCGCGGACGTCGGCACCGTGCCGCGCGTGCTCTCGACCGCTGAGGTGAGGGCGCTCCAGGCGCTCGTGCCGCGCATTCCCGTGACGGACGCTGCCGTGTCGCTCGCCGTGGCCCTCGGCCGTGCGACGCGCCCGATGGCTGCGGGCGGCTCCGCCGGTGTGAAGCAGGTCGACGAGTACGTGCGCTTCGGTGCCGGCCCGCGCGGCTCGCAGGCCCTCGTCCTCGCGGCCAAGGCTCGTGCGGCGCTTCGTGGCGAGGCTGCCGCCGACGTCGACGACGTGAAGGCGCTCGTCAACCCGGTGCTGCGCCACCGCCTCGTCATGAGCTACCGCGCGGAGGCCGAGGGCGTCCGCGATACCGACGTCCTGAAGAGCGTCCTCGACGCCGTCTCCTAGTACGTATGAAGCGACCGGCTCCGATCGCGAGGTCGTGAGCTGCCTTTAGGCGACCTCGCGCGCTCTCGGCACCGGCTCGTGTGAAGATGCTCGTGCAGCGAGACCTCGTGTTCAACTCGACGAGCGAACTCGGGACAAGTACCTGGAGCATGCTGCCGAGCAGCCGATCTCTCGCGATCGTCGCCTGGCTCCGCTGCTCCCATGGCATCGACTCCCATGGCATCGACACGACGCTCGCGATGATCTTCGTACCGGATCGGGGCGGCCTCCGGCATGTCGCTGACTTCGCCTTCGGGCAGCCGTACGAACAAGCAAACCTCCAGCACATCCGCAATCGCGCAGGGCGTGGCCGCCGTGCTCTTCGTGACGCACGCCAGCTCGAACCCCACGACGACGGCGACGCGCTGGAGCGCCGCGCCCTTCGGGAACGCGCTACGCGGAGTGCTCGCAGCTTGGGTGTGGGGCACCGACTCATTTTCGCTTGACGGCTCGATCTCAGTTGCGCTCGGGGGGGGGGGCCAGGTGAAGCTGACCGTGCTTCGACTTCGACCGCGCGAATGTGAGGTTCGCGCCACGGCGAGGCGAAACGGGCCGCGCTCAAGCGTGAGGTCGCGTCGCGCTCCGTGTTCACGAGTTGGCCGCAGCATCCGAACGCCAGAGGGAGGAACTCGTGACCAACCGAAGAAACATCCATGCCTCGATCGCGCTGGGTGTCGCCGTCCTGTTGATCGCTTGCGGCGCCGTACGGGACGCGGACGAGCGAACTGGCCAAGTCGCCGCGCCGCTCAGTACCGACGTGTGCTTGGGCGGCGCCGATTCACCGAGCCTTCTCCCGAAATGGTCGACGCTCTACAGCGGCCGCTTCGCCGCCTCGACCGTCATCTCTGGGACAGTGAGCAATACGGACGTGGTCGACATCCCCGCGCGCATCGACGTTCGGATGGCGGGGGGTGATGCGCGCGTGATTTCCACCACGCTGTGGCAGGGAACGCTGGCGCGAGGCGCGACCCAGACGGTTAGCCTCCGGCTCGATGCGCTTCCTATCCGAAGCTTCAACGTCGCCAGCGCGGCCGAGATCGTCGTGACGGCGACGGGCGTCCCGAGGCGCGGCGATAGCGTCTACTCCGCGCCACTTTACGCGACCTACGACCCGAACCGCGCCACGTTTTCCCTGACGGGCAGCGCTCCGCCTCAAGGCCAATTCATCACGACAGCGACCACGTTCTCAGCGGCTGTGGGTCAACTGCTCGCCGTGGTCCAGCCGCTCACGCGGCGGCCGAACGGCGGGACGGCGCTCAGCAACGGCCAGTTCTTGGCGTTCACGGACCTCGCGGCGAACGGCTCGGACGCCTTCGTTCACGCGCAATGGATGACCGTCGGCTCCGCAGACTCCGCGAAGCTGAGCTCGATGTTCCAATTCAACACTGCCCCGGTCGACGCGAACTACGCCCCCATGCGCATTTGTGCCAAGTACGGGGGGTTCTTCATCGACGATAGCAAAGGCGAGAGCGTGGGCGGCACGACCCTTCCCGCACGCTTCGCCCGGGCCGCTCTCGCGCGGAACGGCTTCCTTCCGGACTGGTCGGGCACGTTGGATGCCGCGGGCTGCAGCCCGAACATGACACTGCTAGACTTCACGGATTACACGCTGCTCGTCATGACGGATCTCCAAGACAACGCGCTGGGCGGATCACACAACGTCCACATCGCTGACGCCACTGGAAACGTTCAAACGCAGGCCATCGGCTTCAGCACGCAGAGGGTTCGCCGAGCCTCGGCGTCTCCGCCCTTCTCGTTCACGGTTGGCGGGTTCGGCTCGGGTGACAACGCGATGCGCGTGGCCGGCGTTCTAGGGCAGGCAATGACCCTTCCGTTTGGCAGCATGCCGCCCGGGGCCTACAACGTGAACGCGAACCAGCGATGCAACGGCGACGCAGCAGCTTCGACTGCGTGCTTCTCGCCCGCCGCCTCGACGCTCTTCATCGGACCGAATATCGACGGAACGCACAATAGCCAGTACAAGTTCGTCGTCGCGCACGAGTTCGGTCACGCGATTCAGCAAGCCGCGATCGGCGGGCTACACACCGACTACGCACGCGACACGACGCTGAACGAGAACGGGCCCTGCGGATGCGGATTCGTCTCCGATCCAACGGATCGTGCGCATTGCCTCCAGTCGCGTCAGAAGTTGGGCGCGGTTGAAGCCGAGAGCTTTGCTCACTACGTCGCTGCGAACACCTGGAACGGGTCATCCGGGGCGTGCACCTTCGTCTACTACAAGAACTCTCTCGAGGCCGATGGCACGACGATCACGAAGCCGCCCTTCGGAAGGAGCTGCAACGCCCAGACGAGATGGCTAGAGAACCACTGTGCCGCTGCGAGCCGCGGAGTGGAATGGGACTGGCTCAACTTCTTCCGCGGCGCAGGCGCCGGTGGCGCACCGATTCCGATCGCTGACGTTCATAGCATCTTCCGCCAAGCCTGCGGCGGCATGTGCTCGACCGCAAGCGAGCCGAGTTACAACGCCCTTCAGAGTGCCGCTCTCGCCTACTACGGTGGAAATCCTTCGGACGCACGCTACGTCGCGTTCCAGGCCGCAGGCATCAACTATGGCGTCAAACACTGAAGGACCGCGTGTGCGCGTACGGAGTTTCGTCCGCTCGATCGCGCTCGGGCTAGGCGTCGCCGTGCTTCTCGCAGGCTTTGCGTCGTGTTCGCCGGAGTCCTCGTCGTCCATGGGGCCTGGGCTGGACGCCGGCCCAAGACGTGACGCGGCGCGGCTGGTGGATTCCGGGGTGACACAAGAGGAAGCCGGGATGCTCGTCTTCTGCACAAGCACGTTCGCGCTCAGCCCGGACTGCATCCATCCCGCGGTGAAGGCGGAGTGTGCAAACGGCTGGTGTCGAATCCCTAAGGGGTGCTCGGTCATGGGCTCGCCGCCTTGCGAGCCTGGGCGAGGCGCGTACGACGAGGACGAAGTGCAAGTCCGCTTGACGCACGACTTCGAGATCGCCGCCCACGAGGCGACGCAACAAGAATGGGTGCAGGCAGGTTTCGCCAATCGCTCGATCACCGACGCAGCCTGGTCGGATTGCGCCGCACTCGACTGCCCCGTTGGCAACGTGACGTGGTTCGACGCTCTGGCGTATGCAAATGCCCTCTCGCTGCGCCATGAGCCTCCGCTTGCGGCGTGCTACCGACTCTCCATGTGCACCGGGACGCCGGGCGCCGGGCTGGTGTGCGCCGAAGTGGAGACGACCGCTTCGAGCGTCTACGCCTGCGAAGGGTATCGACTACCGACGGAGGCCGAATGGGAGTACGCGGCTCGGGCGGGCACCCGGACGCCTGTCTATTCAGGCCCGCTTACGAGTCATGCGACGCTGCACTGCGCTCACGACCCGAATCTCGCGGCCATCGCCTGGTACTGCGATAATGGCGGGACGAAGACGCACCCCGTCGAGTCCTTACAGCCGAATGCCTGGGGCCTCTACGACCTGATGGGCAACACCGACGAGTGGGTGAGCAACGTGTTCAACGGCCTCGGGTACCAGGCTGACGCCGCGGTCGATCCTTGGGGCGACCTCGACGGAGGCGGCGATCGCGTCACACGCGGAGGCGTGATAACCGCGACGTCTGAAGGGTGTCGCGCCGCGAGCCGCGCGTCCGAGGACTGGGCTGTCCACGGCCCGGGTCTCGGTTTTCGCCTCGTGCGTACGCTGCCGTAGAGTTCTCGAACAACCACTTCATCGGTTCACTGACGAGCCTGTCGCGCGCCTGCGAGACCGAGCTACGCGCGATGGTGCCGCCGCCCGGCAGCGCGAGGTCCAGTTTGCTCACGACGTCTTCGGTCAGTCGACCGCGGAACAACGCCATGCCGAGAAGGACCCCTACGACCTCGTCGACCGGGCTTCGCGTTTCTCACGGCCCTAGCCGATCGGTATTGCCTCTAGAGGTATTCGACGTCGTCGCCGACGGTGAGGGTGCCCTCGGCGGTGGGGATCATATTCTGTGCAAAATACACCTTGTTGTCCTCGGAGCGGTACGAGGCGAGCGTGCGGAGCGGCTCCTTGCCGACGGCGCCGGTGGCCTGGTCGACGGTCGTGACCTGACAGCGCGAGCAGCGCTTCGGCATCCGGAAGGTGAGCGCGCCGATGCGCACACGCGCGTGCCGCTCCTCGTCGTAGGCGGCCCCACCCTCGATGACGAGGTTGGGGCGGAAGCGATTCATGGGCACGGGCTCGGCGAGGCGCGCGTTGAGCTCGGCGAGCGAGGCGGTCGTCGCGAGGAGATACGGGTAGGCGTCCGCGAACCCGACGCGATCACCGGGCATGCCGTAGGGCGTCTCGACGGGGCGAACGACGTCCTCCGGCATGCGGACGAGAGAGCAGCGCGCCCCGAGATGCTCGGAGAGCTGCTCGACGACGGGGCCGTGCACGTCGACGGCCTCGACGTCGTCGTCCCAGATGCGGACCACCCGGCGCGAGCCACCTGCCGCGGCGAGGGGAATCTCGATGGCGCTCCCGCCGGGCGTGCCGATCGTGAGGGAGCGCCCGTCGGCAGAGAGCGCCGTCGTGACGAGCGCGAGCCGCGGATGCGAGCGCTGCGTGACGAATTTTCCGTCCGCGTCGAGGAGCAGGAAGCGGCGGTCGTGACGGAGCCCGCCGGTGAGTGCCTCCGCGCGCTCGAGCGAGATCCCGCGCGCGCCCTTGAGCGGATAGACGTGGAGCGAGGCGAGCCTCATCGTTTGCCCTTCTTCGCCGGCGCCTGCTTGGCTGGCGGCGCGTCGTCATCGGCCTGGAGGTAGAGCGCGGCTCCTACGCCGAGCGCGCCGAGCAGGAGGACGACGGCGACGGTGATCCCGAGGACGAGGCCGGCGATCGAGCGCGGTCTCTGCGGGGCGCCGTAACCGGCCTGTTGCATGTTCGGGTGTGCCCACGACGGCATTCCGTTCGGCGCGATCGGCGCCTGCGCGCCGTAGGGCACGTCGTCATCGTCATCGTCGTCGTCGTCGTCGTCGCTCTTGCCGCGCAGCAGCTTCTTTCGGCCCGGGGAGAGGCCGTCGAGCAGGACCCAGAACGGGTCGACCGCCGGCGGCTCTCCCGCGATCTGCCGTCGTGCGAGCCTGCCGGGCACGCGTGCCGTCGTCCCGCAGTAGGTGCACTTCACCATCTCGCCTTCGCCGGCAGCGATGGCCGCTCCGCACTGCGGGCACGCGACGCCGAGGGCGCCGCTCTGTCCGCGCGTGGTGCGCGCGACCGGACGATCCGTCCGCTGCTCGCCGGCGAGCACCCCGCGGAGCGCGGCGTAGGTCGACCCGGCATTCGGCGGGAGCCCGTACGTCGCGCCGTCGTTGCAGCGCGGGCACCGCGTGCGCGTGACTCCGTTCCCCTCGAGCATCACCTCGAGCGGAACGCGGCATGCGCGGCAGAGCGGATGGCCGGGGCTCACCGTCGTCTTCAGCGTGTGGTGACGCGTGCCTCGCGCGTCCATGATCATGCCGTTCTGCGACTTGGTCGACGACGTGAACTCGGTGCCGATGCGCCCGTGCGCGCTCTTGCCGGCGATGGATCGACCGGGGAGGGGATTCTGCCCCTCCGGGGCCGGCCCGGCGAGGTCTGAGACGTCGTGGGCGTGACCCAGGGCGTCCGTCCACTGCGCGACGTCGAACGCCTGCATGAGCCCGCAGCGCATGCACTCGACCTGACCCCCGAGCTCGACCGACGCGAGCGGCGACGGCATCCCGCATGCGCTGCACTTGAACTCGCAGGCGTGGATGCACGCGAAGAGCACGGAGCCGACGCGCCCGGGGGCGAACGGCGGAGTCGGTCCGAACGGCGTCTTGCACGCGCCGCACTCCGCGCGCGCGAAGGGCGCGATGATCCCGCAGCCGGGGCACACGCGAATGGCGGGCCCCTGCGGCGAGCTGCTCTGCGCGAGACCGGGCGGACCTGTGAACGGGGGCTGCACGAGGGGGAGGCGATTGTACGCGAGACCCAATTTTTGCAATTAGCTGGATATCTCGCGTGCCGAGGGCCAAAATTGGCGAAGACCATGGCCGAACGAGCCCCGTCGGGCGAAGGCGAGCGTCGTAAGGGCAAGGAGCCCGACGACCCGAAGCCAGAGCGTGAGGCAAAGGCCGACAAGGCCGAGAAGCCCGAGAAGAACGGCCCCGCGCGCAGCGTTCCGCCGCCGGCGCCCGAGTCGAAGACCGCGTCGAAGAGCGTTGCCGCGCCGGCGGCCCACGAGCCGCAGGAGCCGCATCCGTCGATTCCGCCGATGCCGGCCGCCGGTCCGTGGCGGAGCTACAAGGAGATCGTCGCGAACATCGCGACGCGCATCGTCGAGGCGCAGCGGCCCATCCGCGTGCTGCAGGCCATCCGGTGGGAGGGCTCGATCGAGGAGGAGTTCCGGAAGAGCCGGTACCGCGAGCTCCCGAAGGTCGACGTCGACTACTACGCGAAGCAGGAGCTCGGCTTCGACCCGAAGGAGAAGTCGGCAGAGTTCGAGGAGATCGCCCGCGACATCGATCGCGAGCTCGGCGAGTCGGACGCGATCGGCGCGATCCTCACCAGCACCGCGCTCGAGTATCGCGACGTCGTCCGCATGCTCGCCGCGCGCGGCACGCCGGTGTTCTACGCCTACTCGCGGAAGCTCTACGGCTCACCGAAGGACAAGTTCCCTGACGGAAAGACGTCGCTCCGCGATCTCGGGCACCTGCTCTACGAGATCCTCACGAACATCGACGAGACGCTGCTCGGCATGAAGTACGAGCGCAACATCGAGGCGGCCGACGCCGCCGCGGAGCTGAATCGTCGCTTCGCTAACTACTTCGGTGACAGCTCGGTGCGCGTCGAGGTCGACGACTCGCTCCTCAGCGACGCCGCCGCCGGCAGCGACTACGTGAAGGTGCGGACGGGCGCGAAGTTCTCGACGCGCGACATCGACATCCTCGAGGTGCACGAGGGCTGGGTCCACGTGGCGACGTCGCTCAACGGCCAGGCGCAGACGGTCGCCAAGTGGTTGAGCAAGGGCCCGCCGCGCACGACGACGGTGCAGGAGGGGCTCGCGGCGCTCTGCGAGATCTTCACGTTCCGCACGTATCCGCGGCGCGCGCGGCGCCTCAACGATCGCGTGCTCGCGGTCGACAAGGCCGAGGACGGCGCGAGCTTCGTCGACGTGTTCGAGTGGTTTCGCACCGAGGGCTACGACGAGGAGGAGTGCTTCCACAACACGCGGCGGATCTTCCGCGGCGGCGTGGTCGACGGTGGCGCGCCCTTCACGAAGGACGCCTGCTACTGCAAGGGCATCGTCCTCAACTACGCGTTCATCCGCAGCGCCATCCAGCACAACCGGGTCGATCTCATCCCGTTCCTGTTCGTGGGGAAGGTCGCGCACGAGGACGTGCCGGTGCTCGCGCGTCGCGTGAACGACGGCGTCGTGAAGCCGCCGCACTACCTGCCGCCGATGTTCCGCGACCTGAACGGCCTCGCGATCTGGATGGCCTACTCGACGTTCTTCACGAAGCTCGGCGGCGACGCGATCAGCGACTACTACGCCAAGCTCTTCGCCCGCGCCGGCTAGCCTCCGCGCGTCTCCGGGGGCCGGATCGCGTGCGATCCACGTTTTGGCCTTACGTGCACCTGGATCACCGCGAATTTGCGGGATAGTTGGTGGTGCGAGGGTGGCCTACAGCGTGCACGAGAGGGCTGTATGGCTCGTTCGTTCTTCGCCGGTCTCGCGCTGCTCCTCCCGATCTTCGCCGTCGCGTGCGCCACGGAGGTCGACGGGGACGAGTCCGACGCGACCGAGGATCAGCTCGTCGCGACCTTCGACAAGACGGGGAAGATCGACGTCGCCAAGACCACGCACCTCCTCCTCGTCGGTGACTCCGACGAGCTCGGCGAGCTTCCCCTCTACGCCGCGAGCACCCGCGCCCGACGGTACGCCCAGCTCTATCCGAACGACCAGATCGTCCTCTTCGTGACGAAGGACGTGTCGTCGTCGACCGTCGCGCGTACGAGCGCCACCGTCGTCCGGCAGGAGCCCTTCGGAAACGCCGTCGCGCTCGCCGACCTGAGCCGCCTCACCGGGCCCAAGCTCGTCGCCGCGCTCGACCGCTTCTCGCGCATCGCGAGCATCGACTTCTTCGGCCACTCGTCGCCGTTCGGCGCGCTCCTCGAGTCCTCGGGCGACGACCGCGTCCTCGCCCCGTCGCTGCCGCTCAACATGTCCGTGCTCAAGGACAACTTCGCGCGCGACATGAACCCGTACGTCACGTTCAACGGCTGCAACGGTGCGGCGCACGTCGCGCCCGAGCTCTCGCGCCTCTGGCAGCTGCCCGTCTCGGGCGCGCTCACGGGCTCGAACTTTCAGGAGCTGATGAGCGACGGCCGCTGGTACTTCAACGACGAGGGCTTCTCGCCTCCCGGCACGACGCGATCGGCGAAGAACGAAAAATCGTTCGGCCCCGGGAGCACGCCGTCGTGTGGTGCGGGCGCATGCGTTCGCATGAAGCCGCAGGACTCGCCCTATCGGGGCGTCTGGGCGAGCCCGGCCACGGGGTTCCAGTACGGCCTCGGCTACTACAAGTTCTTCTGCGACTACGCCGACCCGCAGAACACGTGCGCGAAGGGCATGGCCGAGAGCCTCTACTCGTTCCCTTCGATCAAGCCGATCGACAAGAGCGCCTCCGATGCGGACATGAAGGACGTCCTCGCGGACTTCTTCTGCTCCGGCTCGAAGGACCCTGCATGGTTCGACGGCTGCAAGACCGGGCTCTTCGCCGCGGCCGCGACGGGCGCGGCGTTCTCACCGATGCGATCGCAGAACGACTACACGCACGAGTGTGACTTCAAGAGCTGCCAGCAGAAGCTGCGCTGCAAGGTCGTCGGCGGCACCCCGCAGAAGAAGTCGTGCGTCTGGGTCAGCGCGGCCTGCCGCGACGACCAGTCGGCGGAGTCCTGCCGCCCGAAGAACGCCGTGAAGCAGACGACCAACAAGGAGCTCGCGCGCTACCTCGAAGGGCACAAGCTCCTGCGCGGCCGCTGAGTCGCCCTCGGCTCTCTAGCGACCTCTAAACTGCGGCTTCCGCTTGGCGACGTAGGCGTTCAGGCCTTCCTTGGCGTCGGCGGAGGCGAACAGCTCGGCCTGGAGCTCGCGCTCGAAGGCGAGGCCCTGGTCGAGGCTCATCTCGAGCCCGCTCTGCACGGCGCGCTTGATGCGGCCGGCCGCCATCGCCGCGCCGTTCGGCGGACAGAACGAGTGGCCGTAGTCGACGACCTTGCGGATGAACTCCTCGGTCGACTCGGCCGGCCAAACCTTGTTGACGAGCCCGAGCTCGGCGGCGCGGTTCACGTTCATCTTCGAGCCCTCGACCATCATCTCGATTGCGCGAGACTTGCCGAGCAGGCGGGCGAGGCGCTGCGTTCCGCCGGTGCCGGGGAGCACGCCGAGCGCGACCTCGGGGAGGCCGAGCTGGAATTCGCCGGCGCGCGCGATGCGCATGTCGCATGCGAGCGCGATCTCGAGGCCGCCGCCGACGGTGTGACCGTTGAGCGCGGCGATGACGAGCTTCGGGGTCTGCTCGAGCCGCGTGATCGTCTCGTTGGCGTGCAGGCAGAAGTAGTATTTGAACGTCGTGTCCGCCTCGCGGAGCATGTTGATGTTCGCGCCGGCGGAGAAGAATTTGTCGCCGTGTCCGGTAATGACGATGACGTGTACGTCGTTGTCGAACCGAGCTTCGAGGATGTATCCGTCGAGCTCCTTCAGCATCTCGTAGCTGTAGGCGTTGACCGGCGGGTCGTTGAGCGTGAGGACGGCGACGCCCTTTTCGGTCATGTAGTTGACGAGGGTGCCCATCTGTCTTGTCTCCGCGATGCGAAAATCGAAGGAGTTCCTCTTGTAGCAGCGCTTGGGTTTGGCGGAAAAGGGCAGTCGTGGTACGTGATTCGCTTCTTTCGAGCCCTCGCTCCGCCCTCGGGGTCACCTGCACCGTTCCCATGCAACGTTCCGACCTCAAACGCGAAATCAAGCAACTGCTCGTCGCCGAGCTGAACCTGACCGGGCGCGATCCGAACAGCATCGACGACGAGGCGCCTCTCTTCGGTACCGGCGGCCTCGGCCTCGATTCCCTCGACGCCCTGCAGATCGCGATGCTCGTGGAGGAGAAGTTCGGCGTTCGCGTTCCCGAGGGCGACGAAGCGCGGCCGATTTTCCGCTCGGTCAGCTCGCTCTCCGAGTTCATCGGTCACGAGCGCGACGCCAAGTCGGGCAGCGCCCCGACGGGGTGAGGCACGCATGCCGCGCACGCAATCGGTGATCGCGATCACCGGGCTGGGCGCGGTCACCGCACTCGGCGGCAGCGTCCAGGAGACGTGGGAGCGCGTCGTGCGCGGAGAGCGTGCCTTCGGCCCGATCTCGCTCTTCTCGTCGGAGGGCTACCGCGTCCCGCTCGTGGCCGAGGTCCACGGGCTCAGGACGGAGGGGCCCTCGGACTTCTCGCGGACGAGCGAGCTCGCGCTCCAGGCGGCGCGCGAGGCGCTCGCGTCGTCCGGCCTCGTCGACGGCACGCACGGCCCACGCCCTCGGCGAATCGGGCTCGTCGTCGGCGGGAGCACCGCGGGCATGCTCGAGACGGAGTCGACCCTCTCGGTCATCCTGAGCCCCGAGGGCGCGGTCGACCCCGCGGTCCGCGACGAGGCGCTCGGTCGCATGCTCAGCCATCCGCTCAGCGCGCCGACGGATCGCCTCGCGCGCGAGCTCGGACCGTTCACGCGCGTGCGGTCGCTCTCGAGCGCGTGCTCGAGCGGCGCGAACGCCATGCTCGTCGGTGCGACCTGGCTCGAGCTCGGCCTCGTCGACGCCGTGCTCTGCGGTGCGTCCGATGCGCTCTGCCGCGTCACCCTCGCCGGCTTCAACGCGCTCGGCGCCCTCGACCCGGACGGCGCCCGGCCCTTCGACCGCCGGCGGAGGGGGCTCACCCTCGGTGAGGGCGCCGGGTTCCTCGTGCTCGAGCGCGCCGAGGACGCCGCCGCTCGTGGCAAGAGTGCAGTCTGCACGCTTCTCGGCTGGGCGGCACGTGCCGAGGCCCACCACATCACGAATCCCGAGCCGACCGGCGACGCCCCCTCGCGCGCGATGCGTGCGGCGCTCGCACGTGCCGGACTGGCGGCGGCCGACGTCGACTACGTCAACGCCCACGGAACCGGCACTCCGCTGAACGACCCGATGGAGTCGCGGGCCCTCGTGCGCGTGCTCGGCGAGCACGTCGGGCGCGTCCCGGTGTCGAGCCAGAAGGGCCAGTTCGGGCACACCCTGGCCGCGGCGGGCGCGATCGAGGCGACGATCACGGCGACCGCGATCGCGAAGGGCATCGTGCCTCCGACGGGCGGCCTCGAGGAGCCCGACCCCGAGTGCCCGCTCCTCCACGTGAAGAGCGCCGAGGAGCGTGCGATTCGCGTCGCGCTGTCGAGCTCGTTCGGGTTCGGCGGAATGGACACCGTGCTCGTGTTCGGCCGCGCCGACGCCGTGAGGTCCGACGCGCCGTCGCGCCGTCGCGCCGTCGTGGTGACCGGCGCCGGCGTGATCACTCCGGCAGGAGTCTTCGGCGGCCTCGACGTGGCGAACGTGCCCGAGCGCGCCTGCGAGGGCGACGCCATCGCGTACGACGTATCCGCCGAGCTCGACGTGGAGCGCGCACGACGCCTCGATCGCGCGTCGCGCCTCGCGGCGATCGCATGCGAGCGCGCGCTCGGCGACGGCACGACGCCGCTCGCCGGCGCCGAGGCGATCGACGCCGGCGTCATCCTCGGCAATGCGTTCGGCGCAGTCGACGGCACCTCCGCGTTCATGCGGCGCCTACGCGAGAAGGGCGCGCGCTTCGCGAGCCCGGCGGATTTTCCGAGCCTCGTGCCGAGCTCGCCCGCCGGGCACGTCTCGATCTACCTGCGCCTCGCCGGGCCGACGCTCGCCGTCGCCGATCTCGCAGCGTCCGGCGAGTGTGCCGTGGCGCAAGGCTACGAGCTCGTCGCCGCGGGCGAGACCGATCGCATCGCGGTCGTGGCAGTCGAGGAGAAGAGCCAGATCGTCGACCAGGTATTCCGCGTCGTCTTCGGCCCCGACCGGCGTGACGCCGCCCGCGGCGAGCGACCGCTTCGCCGCGAAGGGGCGGGGGCCATCGCGCTCGCCGCGGAGGACGTGGCGCTCGCGCGGGGCCTCCCCATCTTCGCCCGCGTCGAGCAGGTGCTCTCGTGGTGGGAGGACGACGCGGTGCTCTCCGAGGTCGCTCCGCCGCCGGGCGGCGCGAGCGGTGGCGCCGTCGTGGTCTTCGGGACCGAAGGCACCGCGGTCGACGCGGTGCTCGCGCGTACCGGATGGGGCGACTGCAGGCGGATCAGCTGCGCCGACCGCGCGGGCTCGCACGAGGCCGTCGGTGGGATCGCCGTCGCGGTCGCCGCGGCCACGCTCGCGAAGGACGCGTCGATCGAGGCCGTGCTCTGCGTGGGCATCGCTCGTGGCTCTGGTTACGCCATCACGTTCGGGCGATGGCGCGCGAGAACGTCCTGAGGCGCGCTCGGCTCGCGACCGCGCTGCTCGTCGCCGTCGCGGGGCTGTCCCTCGGTTGCGGTCCGCAGGTCGCCGCGTCGGCGCAGAGCCCCTACGAGATCATCACGCACGAGCGCGCCTCGGACGTCCACCCGATGCCCGTGGAGGTGACGCAGTACGAATGGTCGATCGCGCTCGATCGCCTCGCCCGCCTCCGTCGCGGCCGACCCGACAAGCCGTACGTCGAGCGCATCCGGCTCGCGATCTCCGACCCTCGCACCGGCCGCCAGTACCAGGCGCGTGGTGCCGTCGCCGTGAGCCCGGGCCGCGCGGCGCGGATGATCCTGATCGGCCCCGGCGGCACGACCGCGCTCGACGTGTGGGTCACGAAGGAGCGCTTCCGCTTCTCCGTGCCGGCGCTCAAGCTCGAGAAGCGCGGCGGGACGGACCCGGCCCTCGCGAGAGGGCTGCCGATCGGGATGCTGCGCTGGTGGTTCCTGTCGCCGCTCGCGGGCCGCCTGCTGCTCGCGCGCTCGTCGCCGGCGGAGAGCGCCTGGCTCATGCGCGACGGCGCGGCGACGGTCACGGTGCGGAGCGACGGGCAGCGGTTCGTCGCGTTGCGGCGCGAGGGAGAGACCCTCGAGGGGATCGAGTGGTTCTCCCGTGGGCTCGTGCCCCAGGCGGGCGAGCACGGCCGCTATCTCGAGGGCCGCTTCGGGCTCCGCGTGGACGTGGTCGTCGAGGAGGTCCTCGCGACCGAGCCCGATCCGGATGCCTTCACCGATCCCGACGAGCCGGGGACCGCGCTATGAGCACCGCGACGAGCGAGGCGACGAGGAGCTGCGCCGTGGTCGCGTTCGGCGCGAGCTCTGCTCTGGGAGACGGTGAGGCCGCGCTCGGCGTCGGAGCCGTCGGCGAGGTCGCGCCGGTCGCGATCGCCAGGGACGACGAGCTCGCCGGCGCAGGGCTCACGCGGCCGTTCTGTGCACGTGTCCATGCGGTCGACGGCGCCGCCGACGGGGCCGACCGCGCGACCGTGCTCCTCGAGCGCGCGCTCGCCGCGTGCGCGAAGGAGCTCGACGCCGTGCTGCCGGGGTGGCGAGCGAAGCGCGTCGGCCTCGCGATCGGGACGTCGAGCGGCGGCATGCGTTCGTTCGAGGCCGCGTTCGCGCCCGGTGGTGTGCCTGAGGGCTCGCTCGCCGCGACGTACCTCGGCCCGGTGATCGCGGCCGCGCGGCCGTGCGACCTCGAGCCTGTCGCGTTCGTGCTCGGGGCGTGCGCCTCGGGGACCCTCGCCGTCGGGCTCGCCCGCGAATGGCTGCTCGCCGGCACGTGTGATCTCGTGCTCTGCGGCGGCTTCGATGCCGTGAGCGTGTTCGTCGCGTCGGGCTTCGAGGCATTGCGTGCAGTATGCACGGACGGCGCGCCGCGACCCTTCCGCGCGGGGCGCGACGGCCTCGCGCTCGGCGAGGGGGCCGCGGTGATGGCGCTCGTTCGCGGCGACGACGCGGCGCTCTCGTCGGGCGTGCTCACGCCGCACGGCTTCGTCACCGGCTTCGGCGCGACGTGCGACGCGGTTCACCTCACCGCGCCCGATCGCGAGGGCAAGGGGCTGGCGCGCGCCGCCGAGCGGGCGCTTGTCGACGCCGGAGGGCCGCGGGTCGACCTCGTGAGCGCCCACGGCACGGCGACGGTCTTCAACGACGCCTCGGAGGCCCATGCGCTCGCCGCGGTGCTCGGCGCGCGCCTCGGAGAGGTGCCCGTTCACGCGCTGAAGGGCGGTATCGGCCACACGCTGGGCGCCGCGGGTGCGCTCGAGACGCTTGCCGCGCTCCACGCGATGAAGGCGTCGGTCGCGCCGGCCTCCGCGGGGGCGGGACCGATCGAGGGCGGCGTGCGGGTGCTCGAGCGGGCCGAGCGTCACGAGGCGACCGCGGCGCTCAAGCTGTCGGCCGCGTTCGGGGGCGCGAATGCCGCGCTCGTCCTGTATCGAGAGGCCGCCGCGCCGGGCCCGGCGCGTGCCTCACGGCAGGTCTTCATCTCGCGCGCGGTCGCGGTCGTGGACGACATCGCCGCGGCGAGCGACGCGCACGAGCTCGCGATCAAGACCGGCTACTCGGAGGACAAGCTGGCGCGTGCCGACGGGCTCGTCCGCCTCACGATCGGCGCGGTGGTCCGGCTCCGCGAGCTGCTCGCGGCGGCGGGGCAGGGGACGCTCGACGGCGCGGGGATCCTCGTCGGCCACGGCCTCGCCACCATCGATACGAACGCCGCGTACCTCGCCCGCATCCGCACCGCGGGCGCGAGCCGAGGCGAGCCGAGGCGGTTCCCGTACACGACGCCGAATGCGCCCGCGGGCGAGTGTGCGGTCGCGCTCGGGCTGACGGGTCCGGCGTTCGCGGTCGGCGGCGGTCCGCACGGCGGGCTCGAGGCGCTGGCCGTCGCAGCCGATCTCGTGCGTGGCGGCGTCGCCGATCGCATCGTCGTCGTCGGCGTCGACGAGGCGGGCGAGGGTTCGCGGAGGGTTGCGCCCGAGACCCGCCCCGGCGCCGTCGCGCTACTGGTCACGGCCGAGCCGCTCTCTGCGCGCCTCGAGTCGTGCACGGTGCGGCTCCCGGCGCGCCTGGGTCCCGGCGAGGCGCTCGCGTCTCCGCCTGCCGTCGAGGCCCACCGCGCGCTCCTGCCCCTCGCGGGCGGCCGCCCGACGAGCCTCGAGGCCGGGACCCCCTGGGGAGGTTTTGCCAATGCGCGCCTCTTTTGGCTCTGATTCTCGCGGCAAGGTTCCCGGAATCCCCGTAAGGTCCTCCGTGTTGGAGCCCAAGATGCGGAAATTCGTCTCTATCGTCGTGTTGTCCCTGGCCTCGGCCCTCTCGCTCGGCGCCGCGGGTTGCTCGAAGTCGTACATCCCCAACACGGATGTCGAAGACTCGAGCGAGAACAAGAAGGTCATCTCCTTCTGCGAGCAGTACCGGCACGCGGTCGAGGACAAGGACGTCGGGAGCCTCCTGAAGCTCGCGAGCCCTCGCTACTACGAGGACGGCGGCAACACGAACCCCGAGGACGACATCGATTTCGACGGCCTCAAGGACTACCTCACGTCGACCTTCGTGAAGACGCAGACGATCCGGTACGAGATCCGTTACCGGCGCGTGACCTTCAACGAGAACAAGAAGATCTACATCGAGTACACGTACTCGGCGAGCTACCGCATCCCCGGCCTCAAGGGCGAGGAGTGGAAGCACACGGTCGCCGACAACCGCCTCGAGATCGTCGCCGACGGCGAGTCGTTCAAGATTCTCGCCGGGATGTGAGAAGAGGCCGTTGTCGTTCGTCCTAGCTCACGTCTCGGACCTCCACGTCTCCGAGTTCGGTGACACGTTCCACGATCGCCTCCGGGTCGTGAAGCGGAGCGTGAACGTCTTCCCGAACGACACGGGCAAGCTCGAGATCGTCTGGGAGGAGGCCGGCTGGCGCATCTTCCACGAGCGCGGGAAGAAGGCAGGCAAGATCGCGCTCGTGGACCCGCATGGGTACGCGCATCCGATCCCCTCGCGCAAAGAGGGCGGGGGCTCGCTCGACCCGGTCGAACGGGCCGCGGCGAAGGCCTGCCACCTCGAGGCGCGGCGCGCGTCGACGCTCGCGCAGCACGTGCCGAGCCCGGGGGCGCTGCAGGTGCTCTTCGAGGGCACGCCGCGCAACTCGAACGTGCGCCTCCTCCGCGCCGTGCAGGCGATCGAGGACAGCGGCGCAGATGCGGTCGTCGTCACGGGCGACGTGACGGACGACGGCGTCGGCTGGGAGCTCGTCGAGGCGGCGTTCGCTCGCTGGAAGGACAGGGGCCGGCTCTTCGTCATTCCCGGCAATCACGATCTCTACCTGTTCCCGCTTCGTGGCAGCGGCCGGCCGAAGCCGACGTTCGACTCGAAGCGTGCGGCCTGGCGGGCCTTTGCGGCTCGCATCGGGCTCGAGCTCCACGAGTCGGGCGCCTGGTGCCGTTTCGTGCCCGAGGCGAACGCCGTGCTCGTGGGCCTCGACTCGTGTGCGCGGCCGCAGCGTCGGTTTTTTCGCCACAACGGGGCCATCGGCCCGGCGCAGCTCGCGTGGCTCCGCGAGGTCGGCAAGCGTCCCGAGTTCCAGGCCGCTCGCCATCGGCTCGTGATGCTGCACCACCATGTCGTGCCGCTTCCGCACGGCATCGGCCGTCGTGCGCCCAGCGAGATCGGCATGCGCCTCGACGACGCGCGCAGCGCCGCGGAGCTCTTCGACGAGCTCAACATCACGGCGGTCCTGCACGGCCATCGGCACGTGAGCGAGCAGCGTCAGCCGGCCGGGTCGAACTTCACGATCCTGGCGTCGCCCTCGCTCACGCTCGGCTGCCGGAGCGGTGACGACCCTTCGTTCTGGCGCATCGAGCTCGACGAGCACATGCATGCCTCCCGCGTCCGCGTCCCGGTCGAGAGCATCGAGCAGGACGAGGACCCGCCCGCGAGCGTCACGGAGGGGCTCGTCGACTCGGTGGTCGACCTGATGGCAGCGGCGGCGGACGGCGACGAAGAAGGCTGAGCCGTCTCTCGGTCAGTCAGTCGCGGCGTCGGCGGCAGGGGTCGCCGCGGGGGCAGCGGGCGGGAGCAGGAACGCGCAGGCCGGGCTCTTCTCCGGGTTCTTCACGACGTCGCAGTCCCGCGTGTTGTTGATCGCATCGACGCAGGCCTGCGTCTGGACGGCGCCCGGGTCCACGGTGGTGACGAGCCCGTGGAGGCATGCGTCCTCGTAGAAGCGCTTGCAGGCGCCGACGTCCTGTTGGTCCTGCTTGTCCGGCGTCGGCGCGTCCTGGCGATGCACGGGCTTCGACAGGTCGATCCCGCAGCTCTTCGCGTTCTCGCAGCGCGCGCCTTCGATCTGGCGGCAGGAGTCGACCCCGACCGGCTCGGTCCCGCAGGCGAATGCCCCCGCGAGGCTGAGCGTCACGACGGCCGCGATCACGGCCTGGACGTACACGCGGCGGAGAAGCATCCCGTCCCAGATACTACGCGCGGCGCTGGCCGCCAAAAAACGCGCAGGCTCGCGGCCTGTCACGGGCGAGACCGAGAAGAAGCGGCCGAAAGTGTCGAGTGTCTACTTGACAGTGTTGGTGGCAAGAAGCAGATTGGGAGGGTGACGGAGAGGACCTACAAGCTCGACGAGCTGGCGCGTGCGACGGGGATGTCGGCGCGCACGGTGCGCTACTACGTGCAGCGCGGCCTGCTCCCCGCGGCCGCGTTTCGAGGCAAGGACACGGCCTACGGGCACGAGCACCTCGTGCGGCTCCGCGCGATCCGGAAGCTGCAGGAGGGGTTCTTCCCGCTCGACGCGATCGCGGGCGAGCTCGCGTCGCGCACGCTCGGGGAGATCGAGCGCATCGCCGAGGGGAAGGCGATGCCTGCCACCGCGGCGGCACCGCGCGGCGGCCCGGAGGCGAGGGCCGACGAGGCCCGCGTGACGGGCGAGGAGCCGCGCAGTGTGCTCGAGCGCCAGGCCTCCCGGGCCTTCCGGCGCATCGAGGTGTTCCCCGGTGTCGAGCTGTCGGTGGCAGACGACGCGCCGGAGGAATCCGTGAAGCGGGTCGGCGAGATGCTGACGAACTTGGAAGCGATGTCGAAGGTGAAAGAAGGAGGGCGAACGCGATGAACCGACCGGGCGACACGAAGCGAGACGTCGAGAGGGCCGGGCTCTTCGCACACGGGAGCGCGGTACCGCTCCTCGGGGTCGAGGTCCGCGCCGAGGTGGTGGCCGGGCATGCCCGCGCCGTCGTCCGGCAGCGCTACCGCAACGACGAGAAGCGTCCGATCGAGGCCATCTACACGTTCCCGCTGCCCACGCGCGGCGCGCTCACCGGCTTCGCCATGACCGTCGCGGGCCGACACCTCGTCGGCGAGGTGCAGGAGCGCGAGGAGGCGTTCCGTCGCTACGACGACGCGATCAGCGCCGGCCACGGCAGCGCGCTGCTCGAGCAGGAGCGGCCCAACGTCTTCACGGCGAACGTCGGCAACCTCCTGCCCGGCGAGGAGACCGTCATCGAGATCGAGTACGTCGAGCCGCTGCACGCCGACGAGGGCGCCGTCCGCTGGTCGCTGCCCACGCTGGTCGCGCCGCGCTACGTCCCGGGCGCCGTCGCTGGCGACCGCACCTCGCACGGCACCGCCGACCCGACCACGCGGGTGCCGGACGCCGATCGCATCTCGCCGCCCGTCGGCCACGTCGCCTATGGCATCTCGCTCGAGCTCGTCTTCGACCTGGGCTGCGAGGTGGAGGTCGAGAGCCCGTCGCACGCCATTCGCGCCGAGCGCCTCGACGGTCACGCCTTGCGCACGCGCGTGACGTTCTCGCAGTCCGAGGTCGCGCTCGATCGCGACATCGTCGTGACGGCGTTCCCGAAGAAGAGTGCGTTCGCGGCCGCGCCGCTCGCCTCGGTGGTCGCGCATCGCGCGGGCGGCACCGGCACCTTCGCGCTCTCGCTCGTCCCCGATCTCGCCGGCGGCCTTCAGCGCCGCGACGGCCGGAGCGAGATCGTGTTCGTCCTCGACCGCTCGGGCTCGATGGAAGGCACGGCCATGGCCGAGGCGAAGACGGCCTTGCGCCTCTGCCTGCGGCAGCTCCGCGAGGGGGACCGCTTCGCGGTGATCGCCTTCGACGACTCGATCGAGACGATGTCGCCGCGGATGACGGTGCTGACTCCCGCGAGCCTGCGCGCCGCCGACCAGTGGATCGACGCGGTCGACGCGCGTGGAGGCACCGAGATGCTCGAACCGCTCGTGCAGGCGGCCGAGCTCGCGCCGAACGGCATCATCGTGCTGCTCACCGACGGGCAGGTGGCGAACGAGGACGAGATCCAGGCTCAGCTGCTCGCCCGGCGCGGGGCCGCGCGCGTCTACGCGTTCGGCATCGGCACCAACGTCAGCGACGCGCTCCTCGTCGGCCTCGCGGAGAAGACGGGCGGCGGCGTCGAGATGATTCACCCTGGCGAGCGGGTCGACGACAAGGTGGTCGCGCAGTTCGCGCGCGCCACGGCGCCGCGGGTCACGGGGCTCCAGGTCTCGTTCCGGGGCGTCGACGTCGGCGAGATCGCCCCGGCGGAGCCGACCGCGCTCGTCGACGGCGAGCCGTTCACGATCTTCGGGACCTACGAGGCGGCGGGCATCGGCGCCGTCGAGCTCCGCGGCACGTACGAGGGCGAGAAGTTCTACCTCGAGGTGCCGATCGATCTCCCGGAGCGCGACGATCGCCCCGCCGTGACCAAGCTGTGGGCGCAGGCGCGCATCCGCGATCTCGAGCACGCGGCGCTCTCCGGTCGCCGTGCCGACACGATGAAGCAACGCATCGTCGCGCTGGCGAAGGAGCACGGCGTGTCGTCGAAATACACGTCGTTCGTCGTCGTCGAGAAGCGCACCGGCGACCGCCGCGTCAACGAGCAAGCCGAGACGCGCGTCGTGCCCGTGAGCGCGCCCGCGGACTGGGGGATGTTCAAGGCGAAGAAGAGCGCGGGGGAGCGCGCGTGCATGATGCCGATGATCGGCGGCGCCACGCTTCGGTCCCCCGGCGCCGTGCCGCCGCCCGCGCCGCGCGCGATGATGTACTCGCCGTCGTCGACAGGCGGTCCGCCACCGCCGCCGCCGATGGCGGCGCGCTCGGCGCCCCTCTTCGAACTCGCCGAGATGGCCGCGCCGTCGCGCTCGGCGACGCGATCACCGATGCAGGGAAGAGGCGAGGCCCTCGGCCACGGCGCTCGCAGCGGCGACCCCGTCACGGCGATCCTCGAGCGTCAGTCGGCCTCGGGGATGTGGGAGGAGCCCGGTCGCGACCCGATCGAGGTCACCACCCTTGCGCTCCTCGCGCTCGTGCGCCTCGGCGTGACGTCGTCGCATCCCGTGCACGGCGCCCAGACGAAGAAGGCGGTGACGGCGCTGCTCGAGGCCGTCGAGTCGGCAAAAGGCCTCGAACCGAAGCTCGCCGAGCTCGCGCTCGCCGCGGTTTGGCTGCTGTCGACGGGGCGTCGTACCCGGGTCGCCATCAAGGACATGGCGAGCCACCGCCCCGGCCTCGACGCGCTCCTCGCGCTTCTCGGGCAGAGCGACGACGAGGTGCGCACGTACGTCGAGCGAATCGCTCCCGTGTGATAGCTACGGAGCCATGAACGGAGCGGGCAGGGTGGAGGCAGCGATGGTGCTCTGCGCCGGTCTCGGCACCCGCCTGCGTCCGCTCACCGACGAGCTCGCCAAGCCCATGGTGCCCGTCGGCGATCTGCCGGCCGTTGCCCACGTCGTCGCGCGTGTCCGGCTCGCGGCGCCGTCGCGCATCGTGGTGAACGTCCATCACCGTCCTGACGACGTGCGCGCATGGGCCGAGCAGGAGCACATCGCGGTCTCGCACGAGCCCGAGCTGCTCGGCACGGCCGGCGGCGTCGCGGGCGCCAGCGCTCTCCTCGGAGGCGGCGCGGTGCTGGTGTGGAACGGCGACATCCTCTCGGCCCTCGACCCTCGCGAGCTCCTGCAGGCGGGGGCACGCGAGGTCGCGAGCGAGGCCACGCTCGCGGTGCACGCGAGGCCGGCCGGCGAAGGCAACGTCGGCTTCGGCGCCGACGGCCGCATCGTGCGCCTTCGGAAGACGAGCTTCGGCGCAGAGGAACACGGCGGGGAGTTCCTCGGCATCCACGTGGTGGGCGAGGCGCTGCGCGCGGTGCTTCCCGACACGGGCTGCCTCGTGGGCGACGTCTACATCCCGGCGCTCGCCCGCGGCGCGCGCCTCCACGCGCACGTCACGACGGCATCGTTCCTCGACATCGGGTCGGTCGCGCAGTACCTCGCGGCCAACGCGCAATGGCTGCGAGCACGCGGCCTCGTGTCGTGGGCTCATCCCTCGGCGGTCGTCAACGCGAAGGTCGACGGGTCGGTGATCGGAGCGCGCGCGGTCGTCGACGCGCCGGCCCTGGCGAGTGTCGTGTGGCCGGGCGCCCACGTGCTGGCTGCATGCGAGGACGCGGTCGTCACGCCGACCCGCACGGCGCGCACGGGCTTTACGACGTAAGGTCTCAACTGGGGTCGCGCCGAGGACACCGCTCGACGCACCCCCACGTCGAGATCTGGATCAAGCCGAAGCGCTTCGCCGCACTCGTCGGCGGTCAGTCCGCTCGCGCGGCCACCGGGTACATGTGGGCGATCACGGATCCGATCCGCATCGCGAAGTAGCGATCGAACGCGCCGCGCGCGCTACTCGATGTACTGCTCGATCGGCGCCGAGCCGCCGACGATGGCGACCGTCCCCTTGATCGGGAGCGCCACGAGCCGCGCGTTCTTCCGAGCCGCCTTCACCGGGATCTCCGTCGTGCCGGCGGCGGTCGCGCGGAACACCCGCGAGGCGCCTGTAGCGTCGTCACCGGCCACGAGCACCGCGTCCTGCGCGAGCGTGAACGACTCGGCGCGCACGAGCGGCAGTGCCCCCGGCCACACGGCCGGAACACAGTTCGACGCGCACGCGAGGTCGACGACGCGCGCCGGCGCCGCGCCGCCGACGTCCGCAGTCGACCCCACGCCGCCTGCCACGAGCACGTGCGAAGCATCGAGCGCCGATGCGCCGCAGCTCTTCACGGCGTCGGGCGCGTACGCGAGCGGAGCGCTCTGCACGGCGCCCGGAGCGAGGACCTCGGCGCCAACTCCCGTCACGCTGCCGCCGACGATGACGAGGCCACGGCCCTCGACCCAGGTCGCGCACGCGCCCTCGCGTGGCGTTGCGAGAGTCGCGGCGCTGACGGTCCCGTCCTTGCCGAACACGAGCACACGGGCGCTCGGCCCGCCGGTCGTGCGCGTACCGCCGACGACGTAGGCCGAGCCGTCCGCGAGGGCGACCGTCGTGCCGCCGGCGATCTCCGCGAAGGTGATGCCGGTCGGTGCGGGAAGATCCGTCGCGGCGCCCGTCGACAGGTCGACGGTCGTGGCGCCTGCCTCGTCGATCACGATCGCAGCCGTCCCGAAGGTGACGAGCGAGCGCGCGGGGCGCGGCATCGCGGGAACCGACGTGAGCGACTTGAGCAGCAAGAGGTCGTAGAGAGCGAGGTTCGTGCCGCTCGCGGCGACGACGTAGCGCGCGACCGTGAGACCGAGGCGCGGTGCGTCGAGCGTGACCGTGCTGCCGGGCATCCGTGCGAGCTCGCCGGTGCGCTGGATGAAGACGTCGAGCGGCGCATTCTCGAGCGCGCCGAACTGCACGTAGAGCGTCTCGCCGCGCAGGAGCGTCTTGCCCGCCCCGTCGATCGCCAGGACGCGCAGGGCGCCCACGGCGGTCCGCGACTTGTCACCGAGGGAGAGCTCGTCCGTCGGCAGTGCCGTGCGCGCGAGCTCCTGGGCGTTGCCATTCGTGTCGAGCGCCTGGACGACGAGCGTGGTCGGGGCGGGGGAGCGCGTGAGCGCATCGGCCTCTTCGCCGGTCGTGAGCGTGAACGTCGCGGTCGGTGTCGAGCTGCAGGCGACGAGGGCCACGGCGGCGCCAGCGCAACGAGAAAGCCCGGGCCAACGCATGCGAATCGATTAGCACGAAGGCTCCGGAGGCCGCAGCAAACTTGGCCGCGCCCGGGCATGGACGATAGCCCCAGAGGAGTCGAGTGAAGCCAGCGAGGCGCACGAAATGATGGAGCAAGGCAGCGTGAGAAACCTCGAACAGATCCAGGAAAGCGACGGAGAGCGGACGCCCCGAGGCGTCACGATCCTCCTCGTTGCTCTCGGCGGAGCTTGCATCGTGTTCGCCGGTCTCGCGATCGGCGGCCGAAAGTCGGCGCCGACGACCGCGAAGGTCGACCCGCTCGGTGAGCTCGTCACCGCACAGGCGAGGGTCGGTCAAGGCGGCTCTGCGGCGCCGAAGGCGACCGACCTCAGCACGCGCGACGTGACGTTCCCCGGCATCCTCAGCGACGAGGGCTCGCCGACCACCGCGCTCGCGGCGGTCAGGGGCAACACGACGCCGAAGGCTCCGACGACCGGCACGCCGCCTCAGAGCGCGGCGGGCACGTCGGGCGAAGCGCCCGCCGCGATCGTGCTGAATGTGCGCGGTGCGGACCCCGGCAGCGCTCCGCCGGCCGGTGATCGGCTCCCGGTCGTCGCGCTTCCCGCGCAGAACATGCTCGGCGCTTCTCCCGTCGTCACGCGTCCGCGCGACTCGCTGACGCGCGCCGCCAGCGACGCCGTCGAGAACGCGTCGAGCGGCGTCGCCGCGGCTCCCGCGGGGCGCGAGGGCGGCTACCAGCTCCAGGTGAGCTCGTTCCGTACGCAGAACGAGGCCGATACGTTCTCCGGTCAGCTCCGCGCGCGTGGGCACAAGGCCTACGTTGTCGAGGCCCACGTGCCGGGCCGGGGCACCTGGTACAGGGTGCGCATCGGTCCGTTCACGAGCCAACATGCGGCCGCGTCGTACCGCTCGGGCTTCGAAGGGCGCGAGCATGTCGTGCCGTTCATCGTCCCGCCGAGCAAGTGACGTGATGTGACGGGGCGCTGCGTCATGCGCGCCGTCGCGGCGTGGCGTGCGCTCGCGCGCCCGATGTGCCAGACTCAACAAGGGATGCAAGGGACGCTCGGCCTTTCGGGGATCCCTACCTGGGCCATCGCCCTCGTCATCGCTGGGCTCGCGCCGTTCTGTGCTCGCGCTTGGGGACAGTGGGTCGAGCGTCGAGTTCGTGAGCGTTCCGCGCGCGTCCTCGCTACGCTTGGTGGTGGGGGCGTTGGATCGAAGGCGCGCCTCGATCGTCCAATCGATGCGCACCACGACGCGAAGCATGACCCTGGCTCCGCACCTTGAGCTCCGATGCGCGGTCGGTTTAGTCTGTCGACGCTTCTTGAGGAGACCACCAAATGGCACGTCTATTCGGCCTGATCGGGAACCGCGCGGACCTCGCTGCGCGCGTGCTCTCCTCCGAGGAGGAGGCCCTCCGGGTTTCGTCGAAGGGCACGGCGCTCGGTTGGGGCATCGGCTTCTATCAAGGGGGGGAGGTGCTCATGCGCCGCCGGCCCATCGACGACCATGCGAAGGTCGATGTCGCGAAGGTGGCGGGTGACGTCCGTGCGGACATCCTCATCGGCCACGTGCGGAACGCGACCGTCGGGTCGCTGCGCACCGAGAACACCCACCCCTTCCGCTACCGCCAGTGGCTCTTCGCGCAGACCGGCACCTTGCCCTCGTTCGAGGCGATCCGTGAGCGGCTCATCAGCAGCGTCCCCGAGTTCCTGCGCTCGTCGATCCGCGGCGAGAGCGACGCCGAGATCCTGTTCTACGTCTTCCTCTCGTTCCTCCACGACGCGGGTCGCCTGAACGACGGGATCAGCGACCCCTCGCACGTTCGCGACGCGCTCCGCTCTTCCGTGGCGGTGGTCGACGGGCTCGCGGCCGAGGTCGGCGGTTCGCCGAGCCAGATCAACGTGATGGTGTGCAACGGCGAGAACATCTTCGCGCTCTGTCGTGGCGCGCAGATGGGGTACCGCGTCTTCGCGGGTAAGAATGACGCCGAGCTGCTCATCGGCGACGACCTGAACCTTCGCCGCAAGACCCCCGAGCTCGCCCAGATGCACTTCGTCCTGCTCGCCGGGGACTTCGACGAGGACTGGTCGCTCGCGGCTTCGACGCCGACCGCCCAGTCACGCTGGAAGGTGCTGCCCGATCGTGCGATCGTGACCCTCGAGCGTGGCAAGGAACCGCACATCGAGTCGATCTGAGAACGTGACGCGCGCGCTGGTGCTGCTCGCGTCGATCGCCTGCGCGTCGTGCGCGGGTGCGGGCGTGCTCGAGACGGCGACCGAGATGCCGAAGGCGCCGCGCCGTCCCGCCGGCGTAGTGCTCGAGCCCACGCCGGCGATGCCCACGGCCTCCGACCGCGCGCCTGCGACGGGCATCGTCGCGCTCCGCGAGCCGCTCGCCGACAAGGACGTCGAGGACGTCGTTCGCGCCTACATTCGCGGGTTCGAGCGCGAGGACGTCGATGCGCTCGTCCAGCTCCTCGCGCAGGAGGCCTCGCCCCTCGGGCGCTCCGGGAACAGGACCCAGCTCGTCGATCTGTGGCGCACGAAGATCAAGAACTTCGAGTACCAGAAGCTCGCCGGCGTCGAGGTCGCGCGCATCGCGCAGATCGAGAAGCACACCTACGACACGCTCGGCGCCTCCGGCGCTCCGTCTCGCCCGACCGAGATGCGCCCCGGCGACCTCTACGTGCGCGTTCCCATCGCGACGCCGCGCGTCGGCTCCGAACAGCTGTTCGGCGACATCCTCGTGCTGCTCCTGCGCCGCGAGGACGGCCGATTGAAGATCGCCGGGCAGGCCGACGAGAACGGCTCTTAGAGAACGGGGCTCTACGCGTCTCGGGAGACGAGAGTTGGAGGCCGCGGAGGCGCGGAGGGGCGCGGAGGGGTCTCGCCGCTGGTCCTGACTGGAGCCTCTCGGGATGCTCGGGAAGTTCCGCAGCGGAACTTCCCTGCGCGGTGTTTTTCCCACTCACTTCCGCTCTGCTGGCCTCCATCCGGACGGCACCGGCGTCCCGCCAAAGCTGCCCGAATCAACGGTCGATGGGCTGGGAGACATTGTCGCCCGGAGGAGAGGTGAAATTCGCGCAGGGAATTGCCGCTGCGGCAATTGCCGAGCATCCGACGAGGGTACAGGTCGAGATCGAGGCGAGACCCCTCCGCGCCTCCGCGGCCTCCAACTCTCGCTCTCGCCCAGCGGCCCTACTCGCTGCGGTACTGCGCGAGGTCGATGTCGTACCGCTTCAGCCAGCGATGCACCTGCATGCGCTCCTTGCCGAGCTCGCGGCCGACCGCTGCGATGTTGCCCTTGTGGCGCTCGAGAAGCGTTCGTAGCTCCTCCTCGGTCGGCGGGCCTCGGCGGGGCGGGGGAGCGGTGGGCGTTCCGCCGGGGGAGCGCAGCGAAGATGCACCCTCGTACGGCGCCGCGGGGAGGTGGCTCGGGAGAGCGACGCGTGGGCGATCGCCGTAGCCCTTCATGTGCTCGCTGATCGCGTCCGGCAGGTGCATCGTGTCGAGCTCGATGCCGTCGGTGAGCGCGACGCCACGCTTGATGCAGCTCTCGAGCTCGCGCACGTTGAACGGCCAGTCGTAGTGAAAGAGCGCGACCAGGAACGAGAAGCTGAACTGCATGTCGGGCCGCCCGTAGCGGGCGCAGAAGCTCTTCGCGAGGAGGAAGATGTCCTCCTTGCGCTCGCGGAGCGGCGGGAGCCGCACGACGTGCTCGTTGAGGCGCGCGAGGAGGTCGCCGCGGAACTTCCCCTCCTTCACGTACTGGTAGAGGTCGCGGTGCGTCGCGCAGACGACCCGGATGTCGACGAGCTCGGGCGTCGTAGCGCCGAGAGGGAACACCTCGCGTGACTGGAGGACGCGCAGGAGCTTCGCCTGCGCGTCGAGCGGCATGTCGCCGATCTCGTCGAGGAAGAGCGTGCCGTTGTCGGCGAGCTTGATGAGGCCCGGCTTGTCGCGGTCGGCGCCCGAGAACGCGCCGCGCCGGTAGCCGAACAGCTCGCTCTCGAGGAGGTTGTGCGGGATGGCCGCGCAGTTGATCGCCTGGAACGTGCCCTTGCGGCCGGAGAAGCGATGGATGCCGCGCGCGACGACCTCCTTGCCGGTGCCCGTCTCGCCGAGGACGACCGCGGAGAGCTCGGTCGGGGCGATGCGCTCGATGTCGGCTGCGATCTGGTCCATCTGGGCGCCGCCGACGAGATCGGTGAAGAGCTTCGCCTTGCGGTCGCCTGCCACGCTGCCGTCGATGCGGTATGCGACGCACTTCTCTGCGCCGGCATCGACGAACTTGAACATCGCGTCGCCGACGCGGATCTCGTGGTTCGGCTCGAGCTCGACCTCGGTGATGTAGGCGCCGTCGACCATGGTGCCATTGCGGCTGCCAAGGTCCTGGAGCATCCAGCGCGTATCCTTCGCGTAGATGCGCGCATGCTCACGGCTGACGGCCTGCTCGGGCACGCAGATCAGGTTCGACGGATCGCGGCCGATCGTCAGCTCGGGCGACACGAACACGTAGGCCGGCGAGAGCTGCTCGAAGATCGGCGCATACAAGAGGACGAGGCCGGCGCGCTCCTTGGTGAGAGGAGTGGAGTCGCGCGGCTCGGGCCCGTCGTTGTAGCTCGACGAAACGCCGGTCCGGTACCTGCTCATCGAAGGGTCAAGTGTATCACCCTTGAGACAATTCCTCGCCGGCGAGTCGCTCTTCGGCGACCTCCAGCCGGGCGCAGATCTCAGCCAGTACCTCGTCCGTCCGGCGGTCCAGATCTGCGAGGGATCCGGTGTTTTCGATGACGAAATCGGCCGCCTTCACCTTCTCGGCCAGGGGCATCTGCGCACGGATGCGGGCCCTGACGTCCGCCTCGGCGGCGGCGTCCCGGGCGCGGGCGCGGGCCACCTGGGTCTCCTCCGGGGCCGAGACCACGACGAGCGGTCGGAAGGCATCAGCCACCCCGTTCTCGACGATCAGCGCCGCCTCGTAGCACGCGAGGAGCTTGCCCTCGTCGCGCAGCTCGGCGGAGCGCTTGAACGTGAGCATCGTCACGATCGGGTGGACGATGGCGTTCAGGGCCTTGCGCTTGGCGTCGTCCGTGAAGACCTCGGCTGCGAGCTTCTTCCGGTCGAGCGTGCCGTCCGGCGCGAGGACGCCCGCGCCGAACGCCTTCACCACCTCGGCGAGGCCGGCGGAGCCCTTCGCGACGGCGTCCCGCGCGAGCCGGTCGGCGTCGATGACGGGGACGCCGCGCTTGCGGAGCCGCGCCGCGACGGCGCTCTTGCCGGAGGCGATCCCGCCCGTGAGACCGAAGAGGTGCACGGGCGGGAGAATAGACGATCAGAGGCCGGCGTTCTTCGCCGCTTCTTCGGCCGCCTTGCGAGCGGCCTCGGCGTCCGCCCGGGCGCCGTCCGCGGCCTTCCGCGCGTCATCGGCGGCCTTCCGGGCGTCGTCGGCGGCCTCGCGAGCGGCGATGACCGCGCCGTCCGCGGCCTCGAAGACGTCCTCGAGGCCCGCGAGGGTCGCCTCGACCCCGAGCGCGGCCTCGAGCGCGACGGACGACGCGGCTTCTCCGCCGGTCACGTGGAGGCCGCCGATGTCGACGCGCGAGGTGCTCCCGTCGGCGCTCACGCGGAGGATGTTCTCGCCGTTTCCGAAGGTGACGATCGCGCTGTGACCGTCGGCGTCGTCGACCGTGACGAGCCAGCGCTTGCCGCGCTCGAGGCCGACATGAAAGCTGCCGTCGGCGGCCACCGCGACGTCGACGGTGCGCCCGGTGACGCCGCGGACGTGGATCTCGTGCGCGACGACGTGGAGACCGGCGCTCGACGCGGCAAGCCCACCGAAGCTCTTCGTCGTGGTCCCTCGTCCGCTCCCGGCGCCGTCGACGTTGCCTGCGAGCGTCACATCCGAGGACTTCGAGGACGAGCCGCCGTCGTCGGCGTTGGCCGAGCAGCCGACGGCGAACGACGTGCACGCGAGCGCGAGGACCGAGAGCGTGGAGCGAAGCGACATGGTGGTCTCCTCCGGGTTAAGCCGAGTCGCGTCGACGGTGTGTCGAGTGCCTCGGGTGAGGAGAGCTACTTCACGTTGCGTGCCGGCCCGGGAATCACGAATTGGCCGGCATTTGCGCGATATCGAGTGCGTCGCGCGGGGCGCGGAGAGGCCCGAACGGGCGATATCCCGCGTCTTCTCCGACGCGCGCCCTAGTCCGTTTCGTCGGTCTCGGTGCCGTCGGTGCGGAGGCCGAGGCGCGCCACCATGCGCTGGAGGAACCGGCGGCTCACGCCGGCCAGCTCCGCGGCGCGCGTCACGTTGAAGCTCGTCTTCTCGAGCATCGCGCGGACGTAGATGCTCTCGAACTCGTTCGTCCAGGCGAGGCGGGCGTCCTTGAGCGGGAGGTGCAGCGGAACGATGCTCGCGAGGCCCGGCGGGAGGATCGACGTGGCGGGCGTCAGACCGGTCGCACGCTCGGTGTCGGTGACCTGGCCGAGCGTGACGGCGCGCTCGATCGCGTTGCGGAGCTCGCGGACGTTGCCGGGCCACGCGCGCGAAGCGAGGGACTCGACGAACGAGGCCGGCAGCGTGTCGTTCTTGCCGCTCATGCGCGCGTAGAGGTGCTGCGCGAGGGCAGGGATGTCCTCGCGGCGCGCGCGCAGCGGCGGCAGCGTCACGTCGACGACGGCGAGGCGATAGTAGAGGTCCTCGCGGAACGTCCCCTCGTTGACCATCTCGGCGAGGGTGCGGTTCGTCGCACAGACGATGCGTACGTCGACATCGAGCTCCTTCGGGGCGCCGACCGGGCGAACCCGGCGCGTCTCGATCGCGCGGAGGAGCTTCGCCTGCATCGCGAGCGACATCTCGCCGATCTCGTCGAGGAACAGAGTGCCGCCATGCGCCTCCTCGAAGGCGCCCACGCGGTTCGAGAGCGCGCCCGTGAAGGCGCCGCGGACGTGGCCGAACAGCTCGCTCTCGAACAGGTTCTCCGGGATCGCTCCGCAGTCGACCGGAACGAAGGGCCCCGATGCGCGTGGCGAGGCCGCGTGCACCGACCGCGCGACGACGTCCTTGCCGGTGCCCGTCTCGCCCTGGACGAGCAGCGTCGAGCCGCTCTGCGCGATGCGCTCGAGCGCGGCGTAGACGCGGCGCATCTCGAAGCTCTTGCCCACGAGCTCGCCGAACTCCTCGCGGTCACTGATGGCGAGGAACGTCGGCTCGCCCACCGCCTCGATCGTGAAGGTGGTGCTGCCGCAGCGGATCGCCGCGCCGACGCGGAGATCGGCGTCGCGTACGCGGAGGTCACCGACGAACGTGCCGTTGGTGCTCCCGAGATCGCGAAGGGTCACGACGTCGCTCTGGACGTCGAGCTCGCAGTGGATGCGCGAGACCGCGCGGTCGGAGAGACGGAGCGTGCTGCCCTCCGCGGTGCCGATGCGCGCGCGCCCTCCCTCGACGCGGACGCGAAGGCCGCGCGACGGTCCGTCGATGACGACGAGCGCGATCGAGAGCACTCGCACGCCGCCAGGGCCGCCATGGATCCGCTGGGTCTCGTCGAGGACGAACTCGGACATGAAGAGAGTCTATTCGTTTGCGTAGGGATTCGGCGGAGGCTTCTTGGTCGTCGCCGCCGGAGGGGCGGCGGCCGACGCCGAGGTTGCTGCTGCCGCGGTACCGGTCGCAGGGGTGCCGCGAGGCCGGCGCCCGCTCGGCGCGGCGGCCGCGGCCGCGGTCGGGGTCGCCGAGGCGGACGCAGTCAGGGTCGTGGTCGTGGTCGTGGTCGTGGTCGTGGTCGTACTCGGCGCCGCCGCGCTCTTCGCGCCCAGCGAAGCGCTCTCGGCCGCCGGCGTCGCCGTGGTCGTGGTGCTCTTCGTCTTCGCAACGCGCACGCCGTAGGCGACCCCCGCGACTGCGAGGAGGATCACGGCGACCCCTGCGACGACGGGCACGACCCGGCTCGTTCGCGGCAGTCCGGCCGCGCTCACGTCGTGCGCCGTGCGTGCCGACGGCTCGTTGAACGAGAGCTGCGTGTCCCCGTTCCCCTCGAGCCGCGGCTGAGCTCCCGCGTGCGGTGCGAGGTCGGGCAAAGATGCGAGGGTCGACATCCCGATGGCGGGCGCGGCCGGCGGCGGCGCCGAGGCAGAGGAGAGTGTTCGTCCGGCGCCGGGCGCCGCCTCCATGCGCGGCGTCATCGGCAAGGTCGACGGAACGGCGGTCGGTGGGGCGTCGCCGATCGGCGGGAGGGCGACGGTCGGCGGGAGGGCGACGGTCGCCGGCACCCCGAACGTCGGCGGCGCGTCGCGCTCCGTCGGTGCGATCGCGGTCGCGCCGAGAAGCTCGTGCCCGCCGCCGAGCTTCGGGGTCGCGACGTTCGCGGTCAGCGCCGGTGCGCTCGCGATCGTCGCCGGCGTGCCGGCGGCGATCGGTGCGGCCATCTCGGCGGGAGAGACGCCCATCAGGCTCGCCACCGATGGCTCGTGCGCGAGCTTGGCTCGGACGAGCGTGCGACGCTCCTCGATCGATTCACCGACGAGGTCCCTCAGCGTGGCTGCGACCTCGGTGTGTCCGCCGCAGAGCCCCGCGGCGAGCGCGGTCGACTCGAGCGCAGCGGCCATCGCCTGCGCGTTCTGGAAGCGCTCGTCGAGGGCGCGCGCCAGCGCGGTCATCACGACGCCGTCGAGCGCGGCCGCGGCCGGGGCCACCGACGCGAGCGAGGCGGGCTGGTGATCGAGCAGAAGCCGCACCGTCTCGGCCTCGTTCGCCCCGCGAAACAGGCGCCTTCCTGCGAGCGACTCCCAGAGGACGATGCCCACGGCGAAGACATCGAAGCGACGGTCGATGGTCTCGCCACGCAGGTACTCCGGCGCCATGTACGCGAGCTTGCCCTTGAGGCTGCCCTCGCTCGTCTCGCTCTTCTTGTTCGAGAACTTCGCGATGCCGAAGTCCGCGACGCGCGCGAGGCCGTCGACGCCGACGAGGATGTTCTGGGGAGAGATGTCGCGATGCACGAGCCCGACGTGTCGACCACGCTCGTCGATGAGCTCGTGCGCGGCATGCAGGCCGGCGAGCGCGTCGAGTGTGATGCGCACGGCGACGCGCGGCGGAAGCTGGATGCCGCGCTTCGCGGCCGCGACCACGAGGTCGCCGAGGGATGCGCCCTCGATGTAGTCCATGACGAGGCTGATCTCGTCGCCGTCGACCTCGACGTCACGGACGTCGACGACGTTCGCGTGACTGATGAGCGAAGCGAGGCGCGCCTCCGCGATGAGCTCGTTCCTGTACGAGGCGTCCTCGAGCAGGTGAGGGTGCGGCTTCTTGATCGCCACGAGCTGGCGGAAGCCGAGCGCGCCGCGCACGGTTCCGACCCACACGGTCGCCATCCCGCCGGAGGCGAGCTTGACGATCGTGTCGTAACGAGACGTGGCCGCGCCACTCATGACGCTGGCGATAGTATCAGAACGTGGCGCCCCAGCTGGCAGCCATGCCGCCTGCGACAGGGACGAGGACGGGCGCGCGCGCGGCCTTCTTCGAGCCGGCCCAGTCGGTGAGGAAGACGCCGATGACGATCGTGGCGGCGGCGGCCACGCCGGTCACCGCGAAGCCGATGTTGGCGGACGTCTGCGCCGATTCGCCCGAGTCCTTCAGGCCCGGGCAGTCGCTCGTCGCGAGCGTGCCACATCCGGCGTCGACGAAGCTCTGGTGCTTGCTCGAGGCCGTGAGCGCGAAGTAGGTCGTTGCGCCTCCGAGCACGACCGTGGCGCCGGCGCCGATCCAGAAGACGAGCGGCGAAAGCGGCTTGGCGGAAGGGGTCTCCGCCGCGGGAATCGGTGTCGGTGTCGGTGTCGGGTTCGGGGCCGGGGGCCGGGTCGGGGCAGGGGTCAGGGTCGGGGTGGCCGAGGCGCGCGCGGCCATGACCTCCATGGACTCGCCTGCGCGGATCTCGACGGTGCGCGTGTCAGGCGCGCCGTCGACCTGCACCACGAGGGTGTGCGGTCCAGGACGCATCCACACGCCCTTGCCGGCGTCGAAGGCCGCGCTGTCGATGGTCCCGGTGCAGCGCGCGCCGCTCGGGCAGGCGACCTTCAGGTGGCCCGCGCGGCCGCCGAGCTTCGTCGTCGCCGCGTCGATGCTCGCGCGGAGCGTGCCGGGGCGCGACGCGCCGAGGCGCTTCGTGCGTTCGAGAAGCTCGGCACCGAGCACGAAGTCGTCCGCGTCGACGGCGGCGTCGAGCGCGGCCTGCAGGGCGACGGGGCTCGGCGCGAGAGCGTCGGCCTTCGCGAACTCCTCGGCCGCGTGCCGGAAGTCGCCGCGTGCGTGCGCCTGCGTCCCGCGGTCGTAGGCCTCCTTCGCCAGGGCCTTCTCGCTCTGGGCGCTCGCCGTGTGGGCTGTGCTCGCGAGGAGAATGGTCGCGAGCACGAACGATGCGGTGCGCTTCATTTGCAGCCCGCTCCGGTGCAGCTGCAGTTGCCGCCGGGGCAGCTGACCGTGCAGGTCGCGCCCTCGGGGCAGGTGGTCGAGCAGCCGCCTCCGATGCACGAGACGGTGCAGGTCGAGCCGGCCGCGCACGTGGTCGAGCAGTTGCCGCCGACGCACGAGACGGAGCACTTGGCCGCGGCGGCGCAGTCTGTGGCGCACCGTCCGCTGAGGCAGCTGAACGAGCAGTCGCTGCCCGCGGCGCAGCTCGCCGCGCAGCCGCTGCCGAGCCCACAGCTGAGCTCGCACTTTGCGGCGGCCGGACACTGGCACGTCGTGCCGGTGCAGGAGCCGGCGCCGCCGGAGGACGAGGTCGAGGAGTCGGTCCCGCCGTCGTTCGCGCCGGTGCCGGTGCCGAGCGTGAAGTCGTACGTGCACGCGGTCACGAGGGACAGCAGGAGGGCGGCAGCGAGAGCGCGCATCGAGCTTCACCATAGAGCACGTCGCTCGCCAGGCGCGCAAACCGGAAAAATACGTCGCTTCACGGCGTCGGGTGCGTCAGCGGTGGTCCCAGCGCACGCTCGCTCGCCTCCTGCCGCGTCGCGGGCGACGCTCGCGGGCGCGAATTTCGCGAAGTTGCCGCCGGCACCGATCGCGCAAACCGAGTGCTGATGACCCGGGCCGTTGCGGCCCCTCTTACCGAAGGACCTGACCATGTTGAAGCCGATCGTCGCGCTGGCTCTGGGCATCGTGTTGGCGGCGTGCAGTGCGAGCACGGGACCCGGACCCGGCGGGACCGGATCAGGGACGGGGACCGGATCGGGCACGGGAACCGGATCGGGCACGGGAACCGGATCGGGCACGGGCACGGGGAGGAGCGGAGCGGACGCGGGCATCGGGACGGGTACAGGCACCGGGACGGCAGGCACACTCACCCTTCTCCACTGTCCGATGGGAAGCTGCGCGCAGGACTGTCCCGCGGGAGCGAGCTGCGATTTCGACTGCAGCGGAGGCAACTGCGAGCAGTCGTGCGGAGCCGGCGCGAGCTGCACCTTCAGCTGCAGCGGCTCGAGCTGCCGGCAGAGCTGCGCGGGCAGCGACAGCTGCAACCTCGCCTGCTCGGGCGGCAACTGCGATCAGGCGTGCGACGGCTCGTGCACGAAGACCTGCTCCGGCAAGAACTGCCGGTAGGCGAGTTCTTCGCCCCGCCCGCGCGTTGCTCCGACTACGCTCGTCGGCTGTGAAGCTCCCTCGGCTTCCTCGCCGGAAGGTCCTCAAGGCCGCGCTCGCCTTCGGCGTGCTCGGGGCCGCGGGCTCGGTCGTCGCCGTCGTCCGTTCGCGCGGCTACGAGGTGCCCGAGGGCGTCCGCAAGAAGCTCGTCGGCCTCGAGGCCTGGCAATACGTCGTCGTGCAGCACCTTGCGCGCCGTGTCTGCGCCGCCGACGAGCCGGGCGTCGTGACGCCCGACGAGACCGACGTCGCCGGCTTCGTCGACGCCTACGTCGCGAACATGGCGCCACGGATGCGTCGCGACCTCGGGCGCTTCTTCGGCGTCATCGAGCAGCTCGCGCCCGCCGGCCTCGGCATGAGCTCGCGCTTCACGCGGCTCGACGCCCGCGATCAGGATCGCGTCCTCGCCTCGCTCGAGTCGAGCTCGAGCGATCTCCTTCGCGGCGGCTTCGAGGGCCTGAAGGCCCTCCTGTTCATGGGCTACTACCGCGACGCGCGCACGTGGAGCCTCATCGGGTACGACGGGCCGCGCGTCGAGGCGCGCCCGTGACCGTCGTTCGAGGCCGTGACCTCCGCGGCGACGTCGCGGTCGACGCCGACGCCGTCGTCGTCGGCACGGGCGCGGGCGGCTCGATCGCGATGCGCGAGCTCGCGCGTGCCGGCCTGAAGGTGGTGGCGCTCGAGGAGGGGGGCTACCACCGCGCCTCCGACTTCGATCAGCGCGAGGAGCACATGCTCCCGATGCTGTTCCAGGACGGCGGCGGCCGCACCACCGACGACCTCGGCATCCGCGTCCTCGGTGGGCGCGGCGTCGGCGGCAGCACCGTCCACAACACGAACCTCTGCAAGCGGACGCCCGACGCCATCCTCGAGCTGTGGGCGCGCAAGTACGGCGTCGAGGGCGCGAGCGTGGCCGACCTCGAGGCTTCGTTCGCGAGCATCGAGAAGGATCTCTCCGTCTCGGAGATCCCCACGGACGACGTCAACCCGAACAACGACGCGCTCCGTCGCGGCGCCCTCGCGCTCGGATGGAAGGGCGCCGTCCTCCGTCACAACCGCATCGGCTGCCAGAAGAGCGGCTTCTGCGAGCTCGGCTGCGCCTACGACGCCAAGCAGAACGCGCTCAAGGTCGTCGTCCCGCAGGCGCTCGCCGCAGGCGCCGATCTCTACTCGGACGTCGACGTCCGGCGCCTCCTCGTCGAGCGCGGAGCGGCCGTCGGCGTCGAGGCGATCGCCCACGACGGCGTCGGCGCGGCGAAGCGCCCTGTCGCGAAGCTGACCGTCCGCGCGAAGGTCGTCGTCCTCGCGGGCAGCGCCGTCGGCTCCGCCGCGCTCGCTCGCCGGAGCGGGCTCCCCGATCCGTACGCGCGGCTCGGTCGCGGCCTCCGCATGCATCCCGGTGGCGTCGTCGCAGGCCGCTTCGACGAGGCGATCCTCGCGCACCGAGGCATCCCTCAGTCGTACGAGTGCACCGAGCTGCTCTCCTACGAGGAGGGGAGCGACAAGCGCGTCTGGATCGTCCCCGCGTTCGCTCACCCGATCGGCACCGCTGCGACGCTCCCCGGCTTCGGCGCCGCGCACATGCGCTCCATGCGCGCGTACGCGCACCTCGCGGTCCTCACGGCGATGGTCCACGACGAGACGTCGGGCGAGGTCGACGTCGACGGCGACGGCGAGCCGGTCATCCGCTACCGCATGACGGAGCCCGATCGCGTCCAGCTCGCGAAGGGCCTCGTGGCGTGCGCGCGCATCCTCCTGGCGGCCGGCGCCAAGGAGGTCACGATCCCGGCCGTTCCCCCGGTGCGCGTCACGAGCACGCGCGAGCTCGATGCTCTCGACACGTCGTTCGTCCGCCCGCACTCGGTGCCGCTCTCCGCGGTGCACCCGATGGGCACGCTCGCGATGGGCAAGGACCCACGCGTGAGCGTCGTCGCGTCGACCGGCGAGCACCACCAAGTGAAGGGCCTCTTCGCGCTCGACGGCTCTCTGTTCCCGACGAGCCTCGGCGGGCCGCCGCAGATCAGCATCTACGCGTTCGCGCTCCACCTCGCGAAGCACGCGGTCGCCTCCGCGAGGCGATAGAGGCGACAAAACGAAACGAGGCGAGCAGCCTTCGCTGCTCGCCTCGCTCCTTCAGCAGAGCCTGGGCTCAGCCGCCGTCGGTGCCGCCGTCGCCTGCGGCGCAGGGGTCGGGCGGGGGAACCGCATCCGTCGCGACCGTCTTCGGGTCGCCGATGCGCTTGCCGGTGAAGCCGAGGCCGATCGAGATGCCGTCGCAGTCGACACCCGGGGCGTTCGTGCCGTCCTGGCGGATGTCGCTCGCCTGACGGATCGTCTGCTTGATCGTGTCGAGCGTCGAGCCGCCGCAGAGCTGCGTGCTGATGCGACCGGCGACCTTCTCGATGCCCGTGACGAGCGCCTCGGTGCCGAGGACGCCCGAGATCGTGCCGTTCGTGATGTCGTTCGGCGCCGTGTGGTCGAACGTGATCGCCGCGCGGTTGATCGTGAGCGAGAGCTCGACGCCCTGGATGAAGAGCGCAAGCTCGACGGTCGCGCCGCCGGCGCCGTTCACGAACGTGCCGTTGTTGACGTACGCGCCCGTGATCGGGACGATCGGGTTCGCGCGGTACGGCCAGTCGTCCGCGGGCGAGAACGTGGGCTTCTTGCCGTCGCCAAACGCGCCGCCGACGAGGAGGCGGCCGCTGAGGCCGGTGTTCGTCTGCTTGGGGTCGTCCGTGAGGCCGGTGACCTCGAACATGATCGTGAAGCTGCCGCCCGTGATCGAGTCGTTCAGCGTCTTCGACGGGGTCGGGACGAGGCCGAGGATGAAGCCGAGGACGGTGCGACCGAACGCGTTGTCGATGCCGCCGTTGCCGTCCTCCTGCTTCGCGGAGTCCGCGCCGCCCTGACGCTTGCAGACGTTGGTGTCCGCCTTCGTCGTGGTGAGGCCGTCGATGTTGTAGCCGTAGTCCTTCCAGGCGTCCTTCGTCGGCGCATTGCTGCGGTTCGTCTCACCGAGGAAGAGCTGGTTGATGGCGAACGTCTTCTTGGACGTGTCGGTCGTCGGCGTGGCGCCGGCCGGCGTGGCGGGGGGCGTCTTGCCCGCCGCGGCGGTGCCGCCGCTCGAGCTGCTGCTGCTGTCGTCGCTGCCGCAGCCCTGCGCAGTAACGCCGATGATTCCGCAGGCGCCGATGCTGAGCGCAAGCAAAGAGAGCGAATTGAAAAGCTTCATAGGTGATGCCTCCTCCGAGTGAGCCGACCAACGGCGAATCACGAAACTGCGAGCGTGACGAAAAGTGGCGAAAACGCTGACCCTGTGTCGCCCACTCCGCGATCCGTCTCCCCTCCCAGGGCTCCGGAGCGCGGCGCATGCTAACGAGGATGCGCCTGAGCGCGCAAGCTAGAGTTAGAGGAAAGCAGAAGTCGGGGACGAACGACGAATGGTTCTTCGACGGCGAGGCAGATGAGACGCGCGGCGGCACGACGCTGTAGCCGGCCCGCCCGGCCCGCCGCTCTTTCCGCGCGGCTGCGCGCCTGCTAACGCACGATCCCTAGAAATGGCCGACTTCGTCCACCTCCACGTCCACTCGCAGTACTCGATGCTGGACGGGGCGGTGAAGGTGAAGAACCTGGTCAAGCAGGTCCAGAAGCAGGGCATGAGCGCCGTGGCCCTGACGGACCACGGCAACATGTTCGGGGCGATCACCTTCTACAAGGCCGCCAAGGAGCTGGGCGTGAAGGCCATCCTCGGCGCCGAGCTCGAGGTCGTGGTCGGCCAGCACGGTCACCACCTCCCGCTGCTCGCGGCGACGGAGGAGGGCTACAAGAACCTCGTCTGGCTCGTGTCGCGGGGGTACGTCGAGCCGGACCCGGCGGGCGTCCCGGGCGTCCCGTGCGTCTCGCTCTCTGCGCTCGAGGGTCGCACGAAGGGCCTCATCGCGATGACCGGCTGCATGGGCGGCATGGTCGCCCAGCGCGTCCTCGAGGAGGGCGTCGAGGCCGGCGCCAAGACGCTGGGCCACCTGAAGGAGATCTTCGAGCCCGGCTCGCTCTACGTCGAGCTCCAGGATCACGGGCTGCCCGAGCAGCCGATCCTGAAGGGCATCCTCGTCGACCTCGCACGGCGCTTCGACCTGCCGCTCGTCGCGACCAACGACGTCCACTACGGCGCGAGGGACGACGCCGAGGCGCACATGTACCTCGGCTGCATCAAGAGCGGCCGCTCCTTCGAGGAGTCGAAGGAGCGCGGGCACGGCTCGCGCGAGATGTACCTGAAGACCGGCGAGGAGATGGCGAAGCTCTTCGCCGACGTCCCCGAGGCGATCACCAACACGCTCGCCATCACCGAGAAGTGTCAGCTGAAGCTGAAGCTCGGCAACCCGATGCTCCCGAGCTTCGGCGTCCCGAACGGTAAGGACGAGCCGACCTACTTCCGCGAGGTCTCCATCGAGGGCCTCGAGCGGCGCTTCCGCGAGTTCGCCGAGGTCGGCAAGAAGGTCGACGAGGAGGCCTACCGCCAGCGCCTCTCGATGGAGATGGACGTCATCTGCGGGATGAAGTTCCCCGGGTACTTCCTCATCGTCTGGGACTTCATCAAGTTCGGGAAGGAGAACGGCGTCCCGGTCGGTCCGGGCCGCGGCTCCGGCGCCGGCTCGCTCGTCGCGTACGCGCTCCGCATCACCGACCTCGACCCGATTCCGTACAACCTGCTGTTCGAGCGCTTCCTCAATCCGGAGCGCGTGAGCATGCCGGACTTCGACGTCGACTTCTGCATGGACCGGCGCGAGCGGGTCATCGAGTACGTGCAGAAGAAGTACGGCGAGACGAGCGTCGGGCAGATCGCCACGTTCGCCGAGCTCAAGGCGAAGAGCGTCATCAAGGACGTCGCGCGCGCGCTCTCGATCTCACCGCTCGATGCGCAGCAGGTCGCGAGCCTCATCCCCAACAAGACGCCCGCCGAGACGTACACGATCACCGAGAGCCTCGAGATCGAGCCGAAGCTCAAGGCGCGGTTCGACACCGAGCCGCGCATCAAGGAGCTGCTCACCCAGGCGATCAAGCTCGAGGGCCTGACCCGCCACGCCGGCAAGCACGCCGCCGGCATCGTGATCAGCGAAGGGCCGCTCTGGGATCACGTCCCGGTCTTCAAGGACGGCAAGACCGAGGGGTTCATCACCCAGTACTACAAGGACGACGTCGAGCAGGCGGGGCTGGTCAAATTCGACTTTCTCGGCCTGAAGACGCTCACGGTCATCGACATCGCCGTGCGCTTGATCCGCGCGCGTCCGGATCTGCAGAAGGTCGACAAGCCCTTCGACATCGACAAGATCCCGCTCGACGACCGCGCGAGCTACCAGCTCATGGCGTCGGGCGAAACGAAGGGCGTGTTCCAGCTCGAGTCGAGCGGCATGCAGCAGCTCTTCAAGGACCTCGTGCCGGGCGTCTTCGAGGACGTCGTCGCCGCCGTCGCGCTCTACCGCCCCGGTCCGCTCGGCAGCGGCATGGTGAAGGACTTCGTCGACTGCAAGCACGGTCGCAAGCCCATCGCGAAGATGCACGATCGCGTCGACCACATCCTTTTGCCGACCTACGGCGTCATCGTCTACCAGGAGCAGGTGATGCAGGTCGCGCAGGCCCTCTCCGGGTACTCGCTCGGCGGCGCAGACCTCCTCCGTCGCGCCATGGGCAAGAAGAAGCCCGAGGAGATGGCGAAGCAGAAGTCGATCTTCCTCGAGGGCGCGAAGGGGCAGGGGGTCGACGAGGCCGACGCCGACCGCATCTTCGGCCTGCTCGAGTTCTTCGCGGGTTACGGGTTCAACAAATCCCATTCAGCCGCGTACGCGCTGATTACCTATCAAACGGCCTACCTGAAGGCGCATTACCCCGTCGAGCTGCTCTGCGGGATCATGACCTCCGACAAGGAGAAGATCGACAAGGTCGTCCGCACGATCGCCGACGCGCGGGCGATGGGCGTCACGGTGCTGCCGCCCGACGTCAACGAGAGCGACATCGACTTCAAGGTCGTCTACACGCACCCCGCGGGCAACAAGCGGCCCTCGAAGGAGCGCACCGCCGTCGCGAAGGACCACTGCGGCCCGCAGATCCGCTTCGGCCTCGGCGCGGTGCGCGGGCTCGGCGAAGGCGCGCTCGAGGCGCTGCTCGAGGCCCGCAAGCAAGGCGGCGCCTTCAAGGACCTCTTCGACTTCGCCTCACGCGTCGACGCCAAGCGCATCAACAAGGGCGTGTTCGAGGCGCTCGTCGAGTGCGGCGCGTTCGACACCACGCTCGCCGAGCGCGGCATCTCCCGCGCCACCGCGTTCGCGTCGATCGAGATCGCCCTCGAGCGAAGCCGCGCCGCGAGCCGCGATCGCGAGCGCGGTCAGACCAACATGTTCGGCCTCCTCGACGCGGGGCCGGCACCAGGCAGAGCAGGCGCCTCCGGCGCGGCCCCCTCCGCCGGCGGCTACGTCCCCACCGCCGAGGCGTGGGACCGTCGCGAGATGCTCGTTCGCGAGAGGAAGGCGCTCGGCTTCTACGTGTCGGGTCATCCGCTCGAGCGGTATCTCAAGGGCGGCGGAGCGCTCTCGAAGCTCGAGGCCGTGCCGACCTCGGCGCTCCCCACCACGGCCGCGTGGTCGGTGGTCAACGTGTGCGGCATGGTCGAGGGCTATCGCGAGCGCATCTTCAAGGACGGCGGTGGCAAGGTCGCGTTCTTCGATCTCGAGGACCTGACGGGTCGCGTGACCGTGAAGGTACGCGGCGCGCAGATCGAGACCTACGCCGCGGTGCTCACCTCCGGAGAGCCCGTGCTCGTCAGCGGCAAGGTCAGCTTCCCGTTCCGCGGCGACGACGCCGAGCCCGAAGAAGAGGGGCCGAAGGAGCCGACGATCCTCCTCAACGAGGCCGTGCGTCTCTCCGACTCGGTCAAGAAGGACACGAAGCAGGTGTCGATTCGCCTCCGTGCCGAGCGCACGAACGCGCTGCACCTCGAGAAGATGGCGGAGGTGCTCGCCAAGTCGAATGGCAACTGCCCCGTGCAGCTGGTCCTCGCGATGAAGGACGGCGCCGAAGCGTTCCTCTCGCTCGGCAAGGCCTACCGCGTCGAGGTGTCGGACGAGGTACTGTCCGGGCTCGAGCGAATTTTCGGCGAGCAGGTCGCCGAGCTGCGCTGAGCCCGCCGTGTGCGTCGTGGGGCAGGGTGTGCCGCACGGTCGTACTGCTCGCACGGACCTATCCCTGCGACCCTACGTCGTCGTCACCGAGACAAGCGCCGCTTCCTTGGTATGCTTGAGCGCGGAGGCAAACGATTGCGGTTGGATGCCAGAGGAGCCGAATGAGCCCGAAATCGGGCTCTGGCGACGCGCCGGACGTGGAGGAGCCGCTGGTCAAGCGACCAGGCTCAGCCGGTCGCTATTCCGTTGCGTCCGATCCAGACCAGGGTGGCGCGGTGCGCATCGACTCGACGCGCATGGCTGCCGTGCGGCCGGAGGTGGCTGCGCCGGCTGCCGCGCCGGCGAAGCCTCCGTCGAGCCCGGCGATCCCCGCCGCGCAGCGACCTCGATTGCCGCTGCCGAGCACGCGCTCGCTGCAGGCGGCGGTGCCTCCCGCGCCGTCCTCGTCGGCCGCGCGAGTCGCCGTGCCGCCTGCGCCGCCGTCGTCGACCGCGCCGCCTGCGCCGCCCTCGTCGGCTGCGCGAGTCGCCGCGCCGCCGGCTCCGCCCTCCTCGGCCGCGCGTGTCACCGCGCCCGCGGAGCCCGCGCCTGCGCCGCCCGCGAAGGCGAGCTGGCTTCCGCCGCCGCCGCCGCCGCGGCGTGACTCGGTCCTGCCTTCCACTCCGTCGACGTTCCCCGGTTTCGACGAGGGCTCGATCGCCTTCGCGTTCGATGCGCTCATGTCCGAGGGCACGATGGGCGAGGCGGGGACGCACACGGTCGACCTCGCGCCCGTGCGCGAGCTCTTCGCCGAGCTCGCGGCGAATCACATGCGCCACGTCCGTGACTTCATGATCGACGTGAAGTGGGGCGAGGCCACACGCGAGTGGATCGAGATCTGTATCCCCGCCGTCGTCTCGCTCCGCCGCGCCGCCGAGCGCCTCGATCTGAGCGATCTCGCGGTCGGCCTCGACGGCTTCGGCGCCCAGCTCAAGGCCACGGGCTCCGATCCCTCGCGCACGATCGAAGGCGCCTCGAAGGAGCGCCTGCTCGAGGCTTACGACGGGCTCGTCGCCCAGCTCCCGCAGGCCTTCGCGCTCGATCGCGACAGGTCGCAGCGCGAGGCGGTCATCATCCAGTCGCTGTGTCTGTCGGTGCCCGACGTCCGCAAGGTGACGATCGACAAGCTGCACGCGGCCGGCCTCACGAGCCTGCAGACGCTCTTCGCGGCGAAGCCCGACGAGGTCGCGCAGGTCGCGGGGATCCCCGAGTCGCTGGCGCAGAAGATCGTCGAGCGCTTCCAGGCCTACCGCAGCGAGCTCCAGAACGCGTCGCCGCAGGACGCGCGCGCCTCCGAGCGCGAACGCTTGACGGTGCTCACGGCGCAGCTCCTCGAGCAGCACAACGGTTACGAGGAGGCCTCGAGCAGCTGGGCGCCCGACGCGAGGACGAGGAAGCGCGAGCTCTTCCGCGGGCGCGAGGAGACATGGCTCGCGATCAGCCTCCTCCTGGCGCGATTCGGCGAGGTCGACAGGCTGCAGGGCATCGAGAAGGTGCCGTTCGCACAGCGGATCACGCAGCTCACCGACTATCTCGAAGAGGCACGCGAGAAGTATCGCAGCGAGTGACGGCTCGACTCGTCGTCATTCGAAGCGAATCGCAGACAGATCGCTGTCGACTGTCCGCGCACGACTCGGTTAGTCTGCACGCCTGGTCATCATCCTGAATCGCATGCAGAGGAGTTCTTAATGGCCGAGCTCACGCCGGACGCCGTCGTCAGCAAAGTCAAACGCGGCGAGAAGATCGATCGTGCCGATCTCTCGGGCATCATCCTCTCGAATGCCGTCCTCGAGGGCGCGAGCTTCCGTCGTTGCGACATGGTGGGGGCGAACCTCGAAGGTGCGCGCCTCCGCAACGCGAACCTGAAGAGCGCGAATCTCTGCGAGGCGTTCCTGTCGGGCGCCGATCTCCGCGACGCGAACCTCGACAACGCCGATCTCGAGGGCGCGAACCTCCAGAAGACGTTGCTGACAGGCGCGAACCTGTCGCGCGCGAACCTCGAAGGCGCGAACCTGCAGGGCGCGAACCTCGCGGGCGCGCGTCTCTCGCACGCGCAGCTCGATCTCGCGAACCTCGGTGGCGCCGACTGCACGGGCGCCGTGCTCACGCATGCGGATCTCGGGGAGTGTTACCTCGGCGGCGTGAAGATGATGAAGGGCGAGCTCACCAACGCGAACCTGTCGGACTCGAACCTCGAGGATGCGGACTTCACCGAGGCTGTCCTCGCCGACGCGCAGCTCCGGTCGGTCAAGGCGCGGGGCCTCAAGCTGGTCGGCGCGATCCTCACGAAGGTCGACCTGACGAAGGCGAACCTCTCCGGCGCGGACCTCACGAACGCGGACCTCCGCAACGCGACGCTCACCGACGCGAAGCTCGAAGGCGCGAACCTCACCGGCGCCAAGGTCTTCGGCATCCTCGCGAAGGGCGCCGTCTTCACGGGCATCAAGGCCGACTGGCTCGACAACAGCCCGAACGGCGACGGCTCGGTGCGCGTGGTCGCCAACCAGATCCTCGCGGTGCTGAGCGGGCAGGTGCCCGCGCGTCCCGCCGACGACCGCTCGGCCAACCGCCGCTACTTCGGCCGCGGCGACGTCCTCCGTAACGCGAGCCTCCAGTTCGACGAGGGCGCGACCGTCGAGATCGAGAGCCTCTTCGAGCAGTGCACGATCGCCCTCGGGCGCGGCACCGAGCTCATCGTCGGCTCCGACGGCGTCCTCCACGGTTGTCAGATCACCGGTGCGGGCAACATCACGATCAACGGGAAGTTCTTCGACAAGCCCGAAGGGAAGAAGAACCCCGCCGGGATCGTCGGCGCGCACCAGCTCGTCGTCACGGCGTCGGGTGCGCTCGTGGGCGCCGTGCAGCAGGCGCCCGAGCTGACGCGCTTCGCGTTCGAGCCGGGCTGTCAGCTGCGGATGAAGATCTCGACGGCGTCGGGCGTCGACGCGAGCACGCGCTCGAAAAACGATTCCCGCAACGACGGCACGAACAAGTCGGCCAAGCGCTAGGTTTAAGGAAGAGGAGCGACAATGAACGAACTGAAGAACCCCGGCGCAACCGAGAAGCGCACGCTCGTCGAGGAAGGCACGACCTTCAAAGGCTCGCTCACGTCGACGTGCCCCATCCTCGTGAAGGGAACGATCAACGGCGACCTCGAGGCGCCTTCCCTCACGGTCGCCGCGACCGGCTCCGTCTCGGGCAAGGTCAAGGCAGGCGAGCTGAAGAGCGAGGGCGAGCTCTCCGGCGAGTTCGACGTCGACAAGGTCGTGCTGTCGGGCTCGGTGAAGGACAACACCGTCATCCGCGCCAAGGCCCTCGAGGTGAAGCTCTCCGTCACCGGCTCGAAGATGCAGGTCGTCTTCGGCGAGGTGCAGCTCGACATCGGTGACATGCCGTCGCGCGAGAAGGCCGAGCCCGTGAAGACCGCCGAGAACGGCAAGTCCGTCCCCCCTCCCGCCGAATCGGCCTAGTCGGGCTCCGCCCCTCGCTTCGCGAGGCTCCCCGGGATGCCGCCACCTGCCCGGCGTGATTCGCCTTCGCTGAACGGCGCTCCGCGCCGCAGACACGCCTAGGTATTGGTCTTGAGGATCTTCGGGAGGGCGGCTTCGACTTTGCGGCGGTCCTCCTCGTGCTTCACGAGCGCGCCGAGCGTCGAGGAGACGAGCTCCTTGTCGAGCGCGCTCGCGCCGAGCAGGATGAGCGCCCGCGCCCAGTCGATCGTCTCCGCGATCGACGGCGCCTTGCGGAGCTCCAGGCCGCGCACGTCGTGCACGAAGCGAACGAGCGCCTCGCCGAGGTCCTTCGCGATGCCGGGGACGCGCAGCTCGAGGATGGCGAGCTCTCGCGACGGGGGCGGGTAGTCGAGGAACGCGTGCAGGCAGCGCCGGCGCAGGGCGTCCGTCATGTCGCGCGTGGCGTTGGTCGTGAGCACGACGAGCGGCGGGTGAGCCGCCTTGATGGTCCCCAGCTCGGGAATGGTCACCTGGTTCTCCGCGAGGATCTCGAGGAGGAAGGCCTCGAACTCGGGGTCGGCGCGATCGACCTCGTCGACGAGCAGCACGGCGGGCTTCTCGCTCTCGATGACCTGCAGCAGCGGGCGGGCGATGAGGAAGCGCTTACCGAAGAAGGCGCTCTCGGCGCCGGCGAGCCGGTCGACGGCGTCGACGATGCTCTCGGCGCCCGACGTCTGCGCCTTGACGGAGTCGCGGAGCAGCTGCGTGTAGAGCATCTGCTTCGCGTAGTCCCACTCGTAGAGGGCCTTGGCCTCGTCGAGCCCCTCGTAGCACTGGAGCCGCACCAGGGGCCTGCCGAGCGTGTCGGCGAGCGCGCGCGCGAGGTCGGTCTTTCCGACGCCGGCCGGACCTTCGAGGAGCAGCGGCCGACCGAGCTGGAGCGCGAGCCAGGCCGACAAAGCCGTACGCGAGTCGGCCACGTAGGTGCGCGACAGAGCCTTCTCGAGGCTGTCGGCGGTCATCGCGGCGCCGGGGGGCGAGGCCAGCGGCGAGGCCAGCGGCGAGGGCGGGAAGGGGGCAGAGGAGGCCATCGGCTCCGGTATTTGTAGCCCGGCGGCGGCCTCGCGTGGTGCGTCAAACTGCGTTTTTTGACCGTCGGTCTGGTAGCTTAGGTCTGATGTCCGATCGCGACGACTTGCTTCGCGTCGACAGCACCGGTGCCGTGCACCCGGTCGGTCGCGCCGCAAGCCAGCAGCTCCGACCGCGTGCAGGGGAGTGGCGACTCATCGCCAGTCCCAAGGAGATCATCGTCGCGCGCAGCATGACGTGGGGCGACGCGGTGCTGAAGCTCGCGGGCGAGATCCGGACGCCCGGCGCACTCTGCGACATCGTCTCGCTCGCCTCGCAGTCGAGCTGGCGCGGAGAGCTCATCGTGCTCGCAGAGGCGGGCAATCGTTCGTTCTTCTTCGACGGCGGAACGATCATCGCGGCGACGACGACCGTGCCCGAGGAGCGCCTCGGTGAGACGCTCTACCGCTTCGGGCTCATCACGCGCGAGCAGCTCGAGACCATCGTCGCGATCACCGAGCAGAGCGGCAAGCGCCTCGGCGAGGTCGCCGTCGAGTCGGGCCTCGTGTCCGCGGAGAAGCTCTTCGCGATGATGGCGCAGCAGGTCGAGGAGGTCTTCTTCGCCGCCGTGCACGTGAGCGACGGTGCGTTCTATTTCTTCGATCGCTTCGAGGAGAAGAACATCCTCCGCCGGCACAGCCTCAACGCGGGCGGGCTCCTGCTCGAGGCGGCGCGGCGCATGGACGAGATGCGCTTTTTCCGCGAGAAGGTCCCGAACGACCAGTACATCCCGGTTTCGGTCGCTGGCAAGAAGCCCGCCGACGACCTGGCCAGGGTCTTCGATGTCTGTGACGGCAAGCGGAGCATTGCCGACATCGGTCGAGCGACCGGTCAGCTCGAGTTCGACGTCACGCGTGCCGTCTTTCAGCTCGTTTCGAGCGGGTGCGTGACGGTCCTGGCGCCTCGGCCGCGTGGCCCGGAGGCCATCGTCGAGATGTTCAACCCCGCGCTCGTGGCGGTCCATGAGCGGTGTGACGCCGCAGGTAGAGGCGCCGACCTTCGTGACGGACTGGGTAGATTTGCGACTGGCGGAGGCGTCTACGATCCGCTCTTCATGGGAGCTGGACCCTTGCAGGACGGAACCCTCAAGCCCGACCGGATCGGGCGAAACATTGCCGCGCTCGCCGGGGAGGACCCCGACGCGTGGCTGGTCGAGCTGATGAACGACTACGTCGGCTTCGCGCTTTTCCAGGCGGAGTCTATTCTCTCCCGTGACGCGCAAGCGACGCTGCTCGCGGACGTAATGGAAATCTTGAAGCCGCTGAGGCCGCTCATCGACGCCGGCCCGCGCTCCCGAGGAGCTGCATGAATCTTCCGAACGAAAAGACTGACTCGCCCCCGAGCTCCAAGCCGGGGGTCGTCATTCCTGGCGGCCGCAAGCGAAAGCGCCTGCGCAAGGAGGAGATCCTCGTCGAGGCGACGCGGCTCTTCGCAGAGCGCGGCTACGAAGGCGCCAGCATGGGAGACCTCGCCGAGCGCGTGGGCCTCCGCAAGGCGTCCCTCTTCCACCACTTCCCGAGCAAGGACGTGCTCTACGCGACGGTCCTCACGGACCTGATGGAGAACGTGAGGACGGCCATCATGAGCGCCGCCATGGCCGAGGGGTCGTTCGCCGAGCGCCTCGACGCCATCTCCGACTCCGTCACGATGACGCTCGGGGCGCAGCCGCACGCGGCGCGTCTCCTCGTCCGCGAGGCCATGGACTGGGGCCCCGTCATGAAGGACAGCCTCGGTGGCATCGTGAATGACGTCCTCTCCGCGGCGCTCGAGTTCGCGAAGGCCGGGCAGCGTGAGGGAGTGTTCAACCCCGACGCCGATCTCACGCACGTGATCGTCAGCATGGTCGGCATCCACATCATGCCCTTCGCGATCAGCGAGATCGTCGAGCGCTTCACGGGCAGCTCGCCGTTCCACGCCTCGTTCGTCGAGGAACGTAAGCTCGCGGTGCGCGCTCAGGTTCGCGACATGATGCTCGTGAAGCGCCCGAAGAAGTAAGACGCGGCCGCGCCCGCTCAGTCGAAGGTGCCGTGGCGGCCCTTGCCCCTGGCGAAGGACGTCGCGCCCGACACGGCTTCTCCGGTGGCGAGGGAGGCCGTGCCCAGGCGGAACTCGTTGGCGAGCGCGGCGTCGAGGGGAAGGGCGAGCGAGGCGTAGGCGCTCTCGCGGTCGCCTCGCATCGTGGCCTGAGGGAAGCGCGCGATCTCGGCCGCGAGCTCTTCGGCGGCCGGGCGTGACAGGCCCTTCGGCACGACGCGGTTGGCGAGCCCCATCGCGAGCGCCTCGTTCGCATCGACCGCGCGGCCGGTCAGGATGAGGTCGAGCGCACGAGAGAGGCCGATGAGCCGGGGCAAGCGCACCGTCCCGCCGTCGATGAGCGGGACGCCGAAACGCCTGCAGAATACACCGAACGTCGCGTCCTCCTCGACCACGCGCAGGTCGCACAGGAGCGCGAGCTCGAGGCCGCCGGCGACGGCATGCCCGGCGATCGCGCCGATGACCGGCTTCGAGAGCAGCATCCGCGAGGGGCCCATCGGGGCGTCGCCGTCGGGCGAGAGGACGTTCCCTTCGCCGCGGGCAAAGGCTCCGAGGTCGGCACCCGCGCAGAACGTGCCGCCTTCGCCGAACAGGACCGCGACGCGCGCCTCGGCATCGGCCTCGAAGGCGCGGAACGCGTCCGCGAGCGCGGCCGCTGTCGTGCGATCGACGGCGTTCCGCACCTCCGGGCGCCCGAGCACGATGGTGGTGACGTCACCGCTCTTCTCGCTGCGGACGCTCATGTCCGCAGTCTAGCGCTCAGCCGCGCGAGCGGAGCACGGTGTAGAGGGCGATGCCCGCGGCGACCGAGGCGTTCAGCGAGCCGATCGGGCCCTTCATGCCGAGCTGCGCGAGCACGGTGCACGCCTTCTTCACGGGGCCGCGCAGGCCCTTGCCCTCGGCGCCGACGACGAGGACCACGGGACCCTCGAGCCTCACGTCCTCGACGAGGTGCTCGCCGTGCGCGTCGAGGCCGATGACGGTCGCGCCGGCCTCCTTCAGCTGCTCGAGCGCGCGCGGCAGCGCGCCGACCTTGCACAGGAGCGCGTGCTCGACGGCACCGGCCGACGCGCGGAACGTGGCAGGGGAGAGGGGCGCGGCGTGGTGCTCCGGCCAGATCACCGCCGTGGCCCCGAGGGCGACCGCGGAGCGGATGACGGCGCCGAAGTTCTGCGGATCCTCGATCTCGTCGAGGGCGACGACGATGGCCTTGGGGTTCTGGGCGAGGCTCTCGAGCACGACCTCGAGCGGGACGAGCGCCAGGTCGGGCGCGGTCGCGATCGCGCCTTGATGCCTCGCGCCTCGCGCCATGCGATCGAGCTCGAGGCGATCGATGCGCGTCACCGTCGCGCCGCGCCCCTCGGCGAAGCGGGCGACCGCATCGATCTGCGGGCCGCCCTCCCTCACGAGGTAGACCTTCTCGAGCTTGTCGCCGTGGACACGGATCGCCTCGCGAACCGCCTGGAGTCCCGTGATCAACCGCATGCGCTAGCTCTCGCCTTTCATCACTGCTTGCCTGCCTGCGCCACGCCGGCGATCGCGCTCGCGATCGCCCGTGCAGCGGCCAGCGGATCCTCCGCGTCGCGGATGGGTCGACCGACGACGACCCAGTCCGCGCCGTCCGCGATCGCCTGCTCGGGCGTCGCGACGCGCTTCTGGTCGCCGCGTGCCGCGTTCGCGGGGCGAACTCCGGGCGTGACGAGAATGGCGTGCTTGCCGAGCGCTGCGCGGAGCGAGCTCACCTCGGCGGGGGAGCAGACGAACCACCGAACGCCCTCGTCGAAGGCGACGCGGGCGAGCCGCACGGCGGCCTCGTTCGCGGGGCCCGCCATGCCGATGTCGCGGAGGTCACCGTCGTCGAGCGAGGTCAGGACCGTCACCGCGCAGATCGCGAGGTCGCCGCCCTCGGAGGCAGCGCGGGCGACCGCGCGCTTCAGCATGGCCCGCCCGCCGCTCGCGTGCACGGTCACGAGGCGCGCGCCCAGGCCCGCGGCCTGCGCGACGGCGCGCTCGACCGTCTCGGGGATGTCGTGGAGCTTGAGGTCGAGGAAGACGGGGAGGCCCACCTCGCGCCCGAGGGCGACGACCTTCGGCCCTTCGTGGACGAAGAGCTCGAGGCCCACCTTGATCATGCCGATGGCAGGCGCCACGCGGAGCGCGGCCTCACGCGCCTCCGAGGCGCTCGCAAAATCGAGCGCGTACGCAATCGGAGGAGGTTGAGGGCGCTCAGGCACGCCCGGTTGTTAGCACAGTCCTACAGGCAGCTGCAGAGCGGGTCGCCAGCCTGGCACGTGCATGCCGGCCGCACGGGCTTCGCCGCGCCACCGCCACCGCCACCACCGCCACCGCTACGCACCGCAGCGATGTTCGCCTGCGTTTGCTTCTGCTTGTCCTGTGCCGCAGTGAGCTTCTCCTGCGCTTTCGAGCGATCGGCGTCGCTCTTGGCGCTCGCGGCCTCCGCCTGGGCGGTCGCGATCGCGTCGCTCTGGGCCTTGAGGTCGCCCATCAGCTTGTCGAGCTGAGCCTTCTGTTCGGCGATCTCGGCGTTCTTGAGCGCCGTGATACGAGCCTGCTCCTGGCCGCTCTTGTAGAAGGCGAAGCCGCCGCCCGCGCCGCCGAGGATCAGCACCGCGCCGATACCCACAGCGATGTACGTGAGCTGCTTCTTCTTCTTGTCCTGCGAGAGGGCGGCGAGCTGGCGCTCGTGCTCCTGTTGCTGGGACATCGCGCGGAGGCGCGCCTGGCCCTCGGCCTCGTGGCGGGCCTTCTCGACCTCGCCCTGCCGGATCGCCTCGACGCGCGCCTGCTCTTCGCGCTGGCGCTGCTCTTCCTGCCGACGACGCTCGTTCTCGCCCGCCATACGGGCCTCTTCGGCCTCACGGGCACGGCGCTCGGACTCCTCGCGAGCGTGCAGCTCGGCGGCCTCCTTGCGCTTCTTGTCGTCGTCCTCTTGCTTGATGCGATCTTCCTCAAGGCTCATCAGCTCTTTGAGGGAGAAGAGAACGGAGCTCTCTTTCTGTTCCGCCATTGTCAGTTGCTCGCCGGGGTGCGCTCGTGACGCGTTTGAGGGCTTCAGGGCCGAGAAGTTACGGTCGCCTTCCGTGAAAAGGTACTCGGGGCGGCCTTTGTGCGCAAACGGTATCGCGCGCGAAGTTGGACACGCGCCGAAGCCCCGTCCTGGGCGGTCTTCCTGACGAGTTGCGTCTTGCCTTGCATGCGCCGTGTCACCCGGAGGAGGATGCCTTCCATGGCGACCAACGTGAATGCGCACATCACGGGAACCGTTTGGAAGATCGAGGTCAAGGAGGGCGACGACGTCTCCGAGGGCCAAACCTGCGTGATCCTCGAATCGATGAAGATGGAGATGCCCGTGGAGGCGCCCGTCTCCGGAAAGGTCGAGAAGATCAGCTGCGCCGAGGGCCAGGCCGTCAACGAAGGCGACGTCCTGCTCACAATCGCGTAGGATTTCCCTCGTGAAGACCGGGTTCCCCCGAGACGACCGCGACCGGAAGGCGCGTCGGGTGCGCGCTGCCGTCGTGCTTCTGCCGCTCGCGCTTGCGGTCCTCGTCCCGCTGGCCTGCTCGAACGAGACGGCGCTCTCCGGACCGGGCGAAGAGTGCTTCGCCGCGACCGATTGCCAGGCCGGCCTCGTCTGCGTGCCGCAGCGCAGCGGCTCGCGGCTGTGCTCGAGCGACCTCACCCAGGTCGAGGGGCGCCCGCCGCCGGAGGCCGGGGCCGACGGCGGCGAGGCAGGCGATGCACCGAGCGAGGGCGCGGTGACCGACGCTCCCGTTCAGGACACGAGCATGCCGGACACGAGCAAGCCGGACACGAGCACCGTGATGGACGCCGCCGAAGCCGGCTGACCCGTTTCGCCCGTTTCGCCCGTTTCGCCCGT
>Ga0105047_10000136_pt1 | contig 103631 bp, 86 predicted proteins | sample MAT04_FD_78384 | JGI IMG/M metagenome (GOLD analysis project Ga0105047, IMG submission 78384) | Freshwater microbial communities from Lake Fryxell liftoff mats and glacier meltwater in Antarctica - MAT-04 (megahit assembly) | ecosystem: Environmental > Aquatic > Freshwater > Ice > Liftoff... | reverse complement strand
GATCTCGACTCCGACGAAGCGTTCACCGCGCTCCTTCGCATCGTCCCCCGTCCCCGCGACGAGGACTGGGCGCAGTACGACGGCATGTGCGGCGTGACCCACGAGCCTGAGCTCAACCTCCGTACCGGCGCCATCCGCGCGCTGGGCCGCTTCGGCCGCCCCGATCCCGGCGCCGTCGAAGCCCTCACCACCGTGGTCGAGGATCCGCAGGACGACGTGCGCCTTCGCTCGGAGGCAGGCGCCGCGCTGGGCGGCCTCGCCGACGACACCGTTCTCGAGCTGCTGATCGGCAAGATCCAGCAGACCGATCTGGATGAGGCCGCGCGTCGCTTTTATCTCAACGCGCTCTGGCAGCATCCGAGCCAGGCGCTCTCCGGGCGCCTGCTCGACATGATCGAGAACCCGGCGACCCCGCTGGATGTGCGCCGGCCCGCCGCGATCGCCGTGGGCTACACCGCCGACCCCGCGAACGACGCGCGCCTCATCGCGATGCTCGCGGGCGACCTGCGGCGCGACGCCGCCTTCGCCATCCTGCTCGGTGGCAGCGACGCCGCGGCCGAAGCGCTCGGTGCGAGCCTGGCGAGCGATCCCGATCTCAAGGACGCCTTGCAGCAGGGGCTGGTCCACGCGGAGACCGACTGGTTCAACCTGATCCGCACGGACACCTGGGACTCGGGTGAAGTGCACCGCCGCCTCCGGGTGGCGCGCATCCTCAACGGGCTCGAGGGCGAGCAGCGCTTCGGTCTCCCGTGGACCGAGACGATGACCCGCCTGCAGGGCGGCTACGGCGGCCACCTCGGCCTGCGCACCGCGGAGATCCGCAGTCGCCTCTACGCAGACCTCACCGGCGACGACGCCGATGTCCGCGCGCTCGCTGCCGACGTACTCGGCGCGATGACCGAGATGGGTCTGTTGATGGCGGCCCGCGACGCAGGCGGCGCAGGCGCCACCGAGGCCCGCGCCAAGCTGATGGAGATCAACCGCGCCTCCAGCGGCAGCTGACCGCACGGGGCTTCTGCCCCACCCACGCGAGCTCCATCGGGATTCCTGGTGGAGCTCGCTGCGTTTAGGGTGCTAAGCCTCCTCCCGTGCGGTCCCGGCTCCTCGTGTGCGCGTTCGGCGCGCTGATCATCCTCACCGGCTCCGGAGGCTCGTGCTCGGAGGGGAGCCGCGAGCCGACGACCCCGAGCGTCCCCGAGGTGGCCGCGCCGACATTGGGCGACGCCAACCTTCGCCTGGTCGTGATCACGGACCTGATGGGCATGCTCGAGCCCTGCGGCTGCACCAGCAGACCGCTCGGCGGGATCGATGGATTGAGCGCCGCGCTGACCGCCGCCCGGCGCCAGGACGGGGACACGCTGTTCGTGGCGGCGGGCGATCTCTTCTTCGGCGCGACCCACCCCTCCGATCTGCCGGGCGCCGAGACCCAGGAGCTCTGGCGCGCCGAGCTCATCGCGGATCTGTTGTCCGACTTCGAGCTCGCCGGTGGCGTGCCTGGCACCCACGACGTCGAGGGCAACGTGCCGCGCTTTCTTTCACTGCGATCGCGGTCGCGCTTTCCGCTGTTGGGGGCTGGCGTGAGCTTCGCCGCCGGTGCGGCCACCGAAGGCGAAGCGCCCGCCGCGCCCGCGCCGCTGCCAGGACACCGGGTCGTCGAGATCGGTGGGCGCCACGTGGGCCTCGTGGGCATCACCGCGATGACCGCGCTCGGCGTCACGGGCCCGAGCGATCTCATCGCGACCGCCCGCACCGAAGTGGAAGCTGCGCGGACCGAGGGTGCGGATCTCATCGTCGTGCTCTCGACCACCGACCGCCGCACCGCGCGCCGCATCGCCGCGCTCGAGGGCGTGGACTTGGTGATCGATGGCGCCCGAGACGAGGCCGAGGTCCGCCCGCCCGCCGAGAGCGAGGGCGCGCCGGTGCTCACGGCAGGACGTCATGGTCAGGGCCTGCTCGTGGTCGACCTCTACCACCTCGAGTCGCTCACCGGCGAGACGCGACCGCGGCTGCGCGACGTCTCGGTCTGGACCCGCACCGTCGAGCGAGACCGCCTGATGGAGCAGGCCACCGAGCTGCGGACCCGCTTGAGCGAGTGGGAGACCGCGGGCAACGCCAACGAGGCCGATCTGGCCGAGGTCCGCGCACGCCTCGCGGGTCTCGAAGGTGATGTGAGCCGCATCGTGGCCCCGCCCGACACCAGCGGCCCGACGCTGTCGATCCAGTACACGGAGCTGCCTCCCGACGCGCCGCGCGACGCGTCCGTGCGTACCCGGATGGACGCGCTGTCTCGCCGGGTGAACGCGCACAACCGTGAAGCCTTCGCGTCGCACCTGCCGACGCCCGCACCCGAAGGACGACCGCACTACGTGGGCACGCCCACCTGCGGCGGCTGCCACGCCGAAGAGCTCACGTGGTGGCGCACCACGCTGCATGGGCACGCGTACGCCACGCTCGTGGACCGCGACAAAGAGTTCAACCTCGACTGCGTGGGTTGTCACGTCACCGGCTACGAGATGCCCGGCGGCTCGACCGTGTCGCACGTCGGCGAGCTGCAAGATGTGGGCTGCGAGAACTGCCACGGGCCCGGCAGCATGCACATCGAGAGTCCGCTCGCAGCGCCAGTGAACGTGCACCGCGACATGGGGGAAGACACGTGTTTGCGCTGCCACACCCCCGAGCACAGCGACAGGTTCAACTACCCGGCCTATCGCCGGATGATGATGAGCCCGGAGCACGGCGGAACCGACTGATGCGGCGCGAGGCGGACTGATGGAGCTGCGAGAGCACACCGTCCGATGGCTGGGGACGACCGCCGGGGTGGTGTCGCTCAGCCTGATGACCGCGCTCTTCTCGTCGTGCGTTCGTCCCAACTACGAGCACTCGAGCTTCACCATCACCCGCTCAGGGCACGCGGGGAGTGAAGTCGTCCGAGGGCCGATCGAGGAGGATGCGGTCGTCGAAGAAGTCGGCGAGCCCATCGAGACGGCCGATTTGCGCGAGGCCATCGCGGTCCTCGAAGGTCGCGCCAGCTACTACGCCGACCGCTTCGAGGGACGCTCCACCGCGAGCGGCGAGCCCTACCGCGCCCGGGAGCTCACCGCGGCGAGTCGCGACCTGCCTTTCGGCACGATCATCCGCGTGGTCCGGGTGGATACCGGCGCGAGCGTCATCGTGCGCGTGAACGACCGCGGCCCCTTCGGCGATCACGGACGTATCCTCGACTTGAGCCGCGCCGCGGCCGAATCACTCGACATGATCCGCGCCGGCGTGATCGAGATCCGCGCGGAGATCCTCGAGCGCGGCGAGGGCCGCAGCCGCTGAGCTACTCCGCTGAGCTACTCCGCTGAGCTACTCCGCTGAGCTACTCCGCGGCGCGGGCTCTTCGGGCTTTGCTGCGACGGAGATCACCTGCGCCGAGATCGACGCCGCGGATGAGATCCATCAGCTCGGTCGCGCCGAGCTTGCCGGCGGCTTCGGTGCCCTCGAGCACACCGCTCGCGAGCGCGCGCTTGTGCGCGTGCAGGCCCATGACGGCCTCTTCGATGGTGCCTTGCGCGACGATGCGCACGACGGTGACCGGCTTGGTCTGACCAATACGGTGGGCCCGATCGGTCGCCTGATCTTCGACGGCGGGGTTCCACCAAGGATCGAGGTGGATCACCCAGTCGGCGCCCGTCAGGTTGAGACCGGTGCCGCCCGCGCGGAGCGAGAGGAGGAAGACCTTGCCCTCGCCCGCTTGGAAGCGCGCCACACGCGAGGCGCGCTCCAGCGCGGGGGTCTCGCCGTCGAGATAGAGGTAGGGCACGCGCCGCGCTTCGAGCGCGCTGCGCACATACGCGAGCAAGCGAGTCCACTCGCTGAAGACCAGGGCGCGTCCGCCGGCCCTCTCTACGTCGTCGAGCACCGAGAGAAGGGCGGTCAGCTTGCTGCTCGTCGCGCTCGACTCGGGGTGCACGAGCTTGGGATGGCAGGCCAGCTGACGCAGGCGCGAGATGACCGCGAGCATGCGGATGGCGTCGGTACGCTCGCCGTCCTCGCCGCCCATCATCGCCTGGATGGCCGCCGCGCGCTCCGCCTCGTAGAGGCTGCGCTCGGCGTCCGAGAGCTCGACCGGCTGAAGCACCTCGGTGCGCGCGGGCAGCTCGGGCGCGACCTCGGCCTTGCGGCGACGGAGGATGAAGGGCTTCACGATGGCGCGCAGCACCGCGTGGGCCTCGGCGTCGCCATCGAGCTCGATGGGCCGCTGGAAGCGCTCGCGGAACTCTTCCTCGGGGCCGAGGAGACCAGGCGAGATCACGTCGAAGAGCGACCAGAGCTCGCCCAGGTGGTTCTCCAGCGGCGTACCGGTCAGCGCGACCTTGCTCTCGGACCGCAGGCGGCGCACGGCGCGACCGCGCTGGGTGCTCGCGTTCTTGAGCATCTGCGCTTCGTCGAGCACGAGCGTCGCCCACTCGACGGGCGCGAGCTGAGTGATGTCGAGGGTCGCGATGTCGTAGCTGGTCACCAGCACCACGCCGGGCCCCAGGTTCTCCAGCTCCTGACGCCGCTCGCGTCCGCGGTAGAGGACGAAGCGCAAGGACGGCGCGAAGCGCTCGGCTTCCGCGACCCAGTTGGGACCGACCGAGGTCGGCGCGATCACCAGCGCGGGTCCGGTCGCCGCGCGCTCGAGCAAGAGCGCGAGCGCCTGGATGGTCTTGCCCAACCCCATGTCGTCGGCGAGGCACGCGCCCACGCCGAGCGCGCCCAGGCGCACCAGCCAGCGGAAGCCCTCGGTCTGGTATTCGCGCAGCGTGCCGACCAGGCCGTCGGGGAGCTCGATCTTCTTGGTCTGCAGCTCGAGCGTGCGGGCCCGAAGGCGGATCCACGCTTCATCGGCTTCGAGCGCGAGCCCGCCGTCTTCGAGCGCCGCGACCAGGTGCGAGAGCGCGGGTGAGAGCTGGATCGTTCCGTCGGGCTGCGCTCGCCCGGCGCGGGCCAGGGCGCTCAGGCGCTCGCGCAGATCGGTTTCGATCGCAGCGAACGATCCGTCCGCCAAGCGCACGTACCGCCGACGCTCACGGAGCGCGGCGAGCACCTCGGCGAGGGCGAGGCGCTGTCCGTCGATCTCGATCATTCCGTCGACCGAGAGCCAGCTCGCCGCCGCGCGCACCATCACGGTCGCGTTCTTCGAGGTGAGGGTGCCGCGCACCGTGCGACGTCCCTCGGAGCGCCAAGCCACCGCGAGATCCTCGCCAGCGTCGCGGGCCCGGAGCACCAGATCGAGGAACTGCTCGTCCTCGAGGATCACGTACGAGAACGCGCCGTCGGCTGCGTGCACGTCGAGGCCCATGCGCTTGGCCCAGCGCCGCGCGCTCTCGGACTCCTCGTCTCGGTCCCGGACCGTCGAGACGCGTCGCCCCGACCGCTCCGGTGGCGTCTCGGTGTCGTCGCTCGACGGCTGCACCGGATCGAGACGCAGCGCGACGACGAGCGCGTCGCCTTCGCCAGGCACCACGTCCGGCGCCTCGGGCAGAGGGCGAAAGCGCAGGCGCGCCTCGCCGCCGATGGGCCGCGCGGTGAGATAGAGGTGCATCCGGCGATCGGGATCCACCCCTTCGCCGCGCAGCGACGTGGGCCATTCGAGCGGGATCTGCTCGGCGAGCCCGAAGAGGATAGGCTCGAGGCGGGGAAGCTCGGTGCGAGGCACCAGCGCGGCGCCGGCGGCGAGGGTGCGGGCCAGCCGAATCAGCTGGGTGGGCACCTCGGCGACGTCGATGGTGCGGCGCTCTTCGTCGTACGCGACCGCGAAGCGCTCGCCATCGAACACGTCACGGAGGAAGTTCGGGAACGTCAGCGGCGCGGCGGTGCCGACGCGCACTGCGAGCGAGATGCCGCTGGGATCGTCGGTCGCCACGACGCGTGCACGACCCGCGCGCACCACGATCGGCTCGCCAGCCGCGTCCACCACGGCGGGCGTGCCCACCAGCGCGCGGAACATCGCGCCCGACGAGGTCGTGGCGCTGCGCGCGGCGCGCGAGAAGCGGGCGTAGTGCTCCTGGCTCTCGGGTGTGAGCTCGCCAATGGCACCGAGCTCGCGCGCGCCGCGCGACCAGCCGCCGGTGCTCAGGAGCTTCTGCCGAAGCGGCGTGATCTCCAGGGTCTCTTCGCGGGTCACCCGGAACGCCATCCGGTCTAGCGGTTCGGTCGTGCGATCCTTCTGGGCCCGAACGAACGTCGCGAGGCGCCGCAGGGTGCGCTCCCACGCCGGCTCCTCGAGCACGGTGCGCAAGGGTCGGTGAAGGGGATGCGTCGTCTCGTGCACCGCGTCGAGCGCGACCTCGATGAGGCGACGCCGGGTACTGTCCTCCGAGCCGGGATCGAAGCTCGCCGCGCCCAGGTGGGCCTCGCCGAGATAGAGCGTCGCGCCCCTCCCTGCGTGATCGTAGGTGAGCACCATCGAGAGCTCGCCCGGATCGAGCTGCACCCGGAAAGGCAGGCTGCGCAGCGGCTCTTTGCCGAGGCGTTTGCGCTCCCGGCGCAAGACCTCGGACACCAGCGCGAGGACTGGCGAGAGAGGGACCTCCTCCCAGCTGTCTTCGTCGCGGATCTCCATGCCCGACGCGCGGTCGGCCACCGACTTGGCCACGGCGTCGCGCACCGGCATCAGCACCCAGCTGGGCAGCTGGCCCTCACCCCAGCCCGCGCCGAGCGCGTCCTGCACGGTGAGATCGAGGGGCATGCGGATGAGCACGCGCGGGTCGAGCGTCTCGCGTACGAAAGGCTTGGCGCGCTCGCCCGCCAAGTGCGCCGCGCCCACCCGCTCCAGCCAGGCGGCCACGTCTTGACGTCCCCCCGGTGGCGCGTGATTCGAGGTCTGCACCTTGGGCCGAAAGACCACCGAGCGGATGCCCGCGCTGTGTCGATCGGCGTCGCGCGCGGCGAGCGTCGCGAGGCTCTTGGCGAGCTCATCGAGCGCGTCATCCGCGAGCAGCGCCAGCCGATCACCGGTGAGCACCTCGCGGAGCGTGCGCTCCTCGACCTCGGGCGCGAGATAGGTGAGGGCACCGCGGGCCCGATCGGACAGACGGCTGATGACGTCTGCTGCGTTGCGTTCGAAGAAGCCCGGTGGGGCGACGTCGCGCACTCGCGTCAATACTGCTTCGACTCGATCGGGGGCCGCCATGGGGGGCGCCATGGTAGCTGGGCAGGTGGTGCGGCGCCCGTGTTTCAGCAGGGCGGTCATCAATGAGAGGAACTCGGCGGCCCCAGCGTCGTCCGAACGGAGCACGTGAGGTTCGAATGCACGTGCCCTTGCGTCCCCTCGAACCTCGCGATCGCGAGGAATGGAGTATGAAGCCGGCCATGCGAGTCCTCGTCCTCGGCGCCTCGGGTTTCGTCGGCGGCTCGATCGCCCGCGCGGCCCTGTGCCGGGGTGACGAGGTGGTCGCCCTCGTGCGACAGGGCGCGAAGGTCCCCGAAGGCGTGATCGCGAACATCGGCTCGCCGCTCGATCCCAACGCGATCGCGCGCGCTGCGGAGGGCGCTGATCTCTTGGTGCATGCGATGGGCACCCTGGATGTGACCCTGTCCGCAGAGGTCTATCGCTGGCTCTATGTGGCCACCGCCGAGAACGCGATCGCCGCGGCGAGGCACGCCGGGGTGCACCGGATGGTCCTGGTGTCCTCGAGCGATGTGACCCTCTCCGCGCAGGATCGGGTGCACTGGGACGAGAAGCGCGAGCTCTCGGGCGATCCAATGGGCGCACGCGCGCAGGCCATTCGTCTCGCCGAGGAGATCACCCTCGCGAGCTCGGACACCGAGCTCGAGACCGTCGCGCTACGTCCCGGCTGGGTCTGGGGAGCGGGCGACAAGTCGCGCTTGCCCTCACTCATCCGCGAGGCGCGCAGCAGCGGCCTTCGGATGTTCGGTGATGGACGCACCCTCATCTCGACCACCCACGTCGACGTCGTCACCGACGCGGTGCTCGCGGCCGCGCGATTCCCCGGCGCCGCAGGGCAGGCCTACTACCTCACCGACACCGAGCTGCTCGAGCTGCGTGAGCTGTTCGGAGCGTTCAGCTCGGCGTTGGGGCTGCCGGCGCCGGTGAGCGGGATGCCTGGCGCGCTCGCGTCGTTGCTCTCTCGCACCGTGGGTGGGGTGCCGCGCGAGGTGCTGACCGAGCGGCGCTTCAGCACCCACTTCAACGCGGAGAAGGCCCGCACCGAGCTCGGCGTCGAGCCCACCATGACGTTGGAGCAAGGCATGAAGTCGCTGGCTCAGTGGGTCGAAGCCGAAGGCGGCGTGGATGCGCTCGCGGCGTTCGTGCGCCCAGCGCCGACGGCGAGCGCGCTCGCTTCGGAAGCGCGCGCTGCCGACATGGGAGACGCCGAGTCGTGATCGAACGAAAGCGATCGAACGAAGATCGAACGAAGATCGAACGAGAGCAGGAGCGCGCGTGAAGTCGAAGCGAGGACCGAGGACGGCGAGCAAGCCCGCCCCCACGCCTGCAGTGATCGAGACCGTTCGTGGCGAGACCGTCCACGGCTTGCGCGCCGTGCGCGCCATCTGGGTGCGTCGGCCCACGGATATCCAGAAGGTCGGCCACGCGCCGTCCCTCGCGGGCGAGCTCGAGGATCTGATCACGTGGGCCCGAGCGGCGAACGTGCCAGTGAAAGCGATGGACGACCGTGAACTCGCGGACGCGACCGGCACCCAGAACCACGAGGGCTTGATCGCGGAGGTGAAGGCCCGGAGCTGGGCTTCGATAGGTGAGCTGGCCGACGCGCTGATCGATGGCAGCGGCGCAGCGCTCGCGCTCGATCGGGTGCGCAACCCGTACAACGTCGGCGCCATCCTCCGGAGCGCGGCATTCTTCGGAGTGAACGGCGTCTTACTCGGCGCGCCCGCGCCTCATCCGGCCTTGGCGCCCGATGCGCTGCGGGTGGCGGAGGGCGGCGCCGAGGATCTGCTGCTGTCGCGCACGACGGATCTCGCGCCCTCGCTCGCGAAGCTACGCGCCCGTGGCGTGCATGTGATCGGCGCAGAGAGCGACGGCGCCGAGAGCCTGCTCGAGACGGTGTTGCCGAGGCCGGTCGTGATCGTGCTCGGTCACGAACGCGAGGGTCTCTCGGATCGCGTGCGCGCAACCTGTGAGCGGATGGTGATGATCCCCGGCGGCGGCCTCGTCGGCTCACTCAACGTCGCGGTCACCGCGGGTGTGTTCTGCGCCGCGCTCGCCCGCCGGTGAGACCCAGGCCGGCGACAGCTCATTCGGCGAGCCCCATCGCCTCGTCCATCAGGTCAGGCGGCTGGCCGTCGCCATCGGCCACCCCGATCGCGTAGGAGCACCAGAGGTGCCAACCGGCCTCTCCCCGCGCGTAGTCGTCGATCATCGAGTCGAGCCAGAGGCCCACGCCACCAGCGCGCGTCGAGATGTGCCCTTCGTCCGCCAGCTCCGCGAAGCGGTCGATCGCCCTGAGACACCTCGCCGGATCCTCATGCGCGTCCACGTGGTCGCGCACGGGCTGCAGAAGCGCTTCGACCTGCTGGGCGGCGTACGGCCGCATCGCCATCACCCCGACGACGGTGATTGCGACGAACAGGACCGGCAGTGCGACGAGCGCGACGAGCACGTACGTCCAACGACGTCCGGGGGACGCCTACGGATCGGGCCGCCTCTCGAGCGACATCCAGTCCATCGCCGACCAGAGCGCAGCCCCGAGCCACGCCTGACCGATCACCCACCACCACTCGATCTCGCGCGTTGCGCCGTCGGCCTGGAGCCAGAGCAGGGACCCGACGAGCGCCAGGCGAAGCACGATCGCGAACAGAAAGCCGGCCGCGATCTGCCCGTTGGATACTCGCTCCCCGCGTGCGTGCGAGCTTGCCTCCCAGCCGCACCAACACCCAGCCGCTCACCAGCGCCACGAGCCAGGGCAAGATGAGGTTCACCTCCACGGCGCGACGCTACCACGGCGCCTGGCGACCGGACCGCTCAAGCAAAAGGTGACAGCCCGTACGCTTCGGGGTGCGCCACCGCGGGCAGGGCTTCGGCACGAATTAGCAGGGTCCGCACCGCCCAGATGTCGTCGAAGATGCGGTAGCGCAGCGCGGTCTGATCCAGGTAGTCGACGCCCGCGCTCCCGCCGGTGCCGGTGCGGCGGCCGATCACCCGCTCGACCATGCGGGCGTGGCGCTGGCGGAAGATCACGAACGCTTGCTCGAGCGCGACGATGGCGTCGACGACCTCGCGGGGCCAGGCCAGCAAGGGCAGCTCGCGGTAGCTCTCGATGAAGACCAGGGCCGCGCGGATCTGCCGCTTGCGAGCGCGCTCTTCGTCCGAGGCATCCGCCGCCTCCATGAACGCGCGGGCGCTGGCCTTTGCTTGCTCGAAGCGCTGCGCGAGCCGCTCGACGTCGGCGGGTGTGAGCGCGTCGAACGTCGCGAGCTCGCGCGCGTTGTCCACCTCGCGGCCGTGCGCGGCGAGGTAGACCTCGACGAACTTCTCGGTCTCCTTCACGTCGCCGACCGTCCCGCCAATCGGGGTGCGCGCGAGCCACGCGTCGATCGCGTCGCGGAGCGTCGGCAGATCGTTCTGTCGCGCCACCACCCGGCGGTACGCGCTCGACTCGCTGCCATCCGGTTCCTTGAGCGCGGTGAGGTAGCTGCCCTCGTGACCTAGCGGGATCCGCTGGCTGTCCTTCAGCCCCATCAAGATCTCGATCTCGCGGAGCTGCGCCGACTGAAAGCCGCTCGCAGGCGAGAGCTTGTCGCGGAACGCCAAGTAGTCGCGGGTGGTCAGCGTCTCCATCAGCGCGAAGTGGTCGGCTATCTGTCCGAAGAGCAGCACCATCCGGCGTAGGCCTCGAACGGCGCTGGCGAGCGCCTGCTCGGGAACCCGCTCCTGAGCGAAGAGATCGCGCACCGAGATCAGCTCGCGCAGCGCGAGCTTCATCCAGAGCTCGTCGATCTGATGCACCACGATGAAGAGGACCTCGTCGTTGGCGAGTTCCGCATCGCTCGCCGCGATGCCGGGCTGGAGCGAGGTGAGCTCCTCGACCTTGATGTAGTCCCAGTAGGTGGTGGGGCGGCGCACGGACATGGGCGAGCCATGCCACGGCGTATGAGGCGCGGCGACCCCAGTGAATGCCGGAGCGTTCCGCGCTATCTATCGCCGCCATGGACAGCCTACCTATCGATGAAGCGCAAGTGGTGCTGACCTGGGTCTTCACCATCACCCTCGGCTTCTCGCTCGCCGCGTGCGCAGGCCTACGTGCGTTTCTGCCGCTGCTCATCGCTGGGATGACCGCGCGCTTCACCGATGCCGTGGAGCTGGGCGACTCGTTCGCTTTCCTCGAGTCGACGCCGGCGCTGGTGGTCTTCGGGGTGGCGACGGTCGCGGAGATCGTGGGCGACAAGATCCCGACGGTGGACCACGCGCTCGATGTGTTCGGGACCTTCGCGAGGCCGGCCGCGGGCGCGCTCCTCTCGGCCGCGGTGCTCTACCAGGTGGAGGATCCGCTGTGGGCCATCGGCATCGGTATCTGCGTCGGCGCCCCGACCGCCGCGGTCCCGCACGTGGTGAAGAGCGCCACGCGCGGGCTGTCGACCGCCTTCACGTTCGGCATCGGCAATCCGCTCCTCAGCATCCTCGAAGATCTGACTGCCATCACCCTGGCGATCGCGGCGGTGGTCCTCCCCATCGTGGTCGGGTTTTCGGTGCTCGTGATAGGCGTGGTCGTGCTCGTGTGGCTCATGCGCCTGCGCCGCGCGCGCGGCGCGGCAGCGGTGGCGACACCCGCTCCTGCCTGACCGTGGTCGGCGAGCAGGACGAGCGAGCTGGCTCAATCCGGGAGTAGTGCGAGGAGCGCGCGGGTCACGACCTTCTTGTCGTGAACCAGGACACTCCTCACCAGCTGCGGGGAGCCGAAGAGCGCTTCGCCCAGCGCCTCGCCCGCCACATCGAGGCGGCAGGCCAGGAGGCGCTGGGAATAGCGATGCAGGAGACCGTCCGCGTCCCGGTAGAAGCGGGTGCTTCCGTCATTCGCGAGGAACAACAAGCGTGAGACCCGGGGCTGCTGAGGACTCTCGGGCGCCTTGCTCGCGGCGGCGTCCAGACCCTTCTGTTCGGCGGCCAGCTTCTCGGTGATGAGCTCCATGCCCTGCGCCGCGAACCCATTCTGCATCGCCCCGCGCATCACGGCGGTGAGGCGCTTGGTGAGCGCGACGCTGGCAACGGCGCTGCGACCACTCTCCCAGAGCAGGGAGGTGTCGCGAGCCAGCAGCTCCGCGACCTCGTCGTGGCGAGGATCCGAAGCGAGATCTTTGGGGAGCTTGAGCAACGGGCGCTCTTTGAGGGCAAAGGCCGCTCAGCGCCAGACGTCGCGCACGCCTCGACCGGTCACTCCTCGATCGGTCGCTGCTCGTCCGCTCATTCTTCGTCTAGGTCGGCCATACCGGCGCGCCAGCGTGCGGCACGCAGCGTCGGCATCAGCGACCACGGCACCCGCTCGACCGAGTCGGTGGGCGCCGGGCTGTGCACGCTCACCAGGCTCGCGACCGAAGCCGCGCGCAGCCGGTGGAGAGCACCGACCGGTAGATGCGAGCGCTCGCCCGCGACCAGGCGGCGGGTCTGGTAGATCCAGTCGCCTCCGTCGCTCTTGATCCAGCGCTCTTCATCGACCTCGCCGGCGACCACGTAGGTCCAGGTGTCGCTCTTGTCGTGCCCGTGTACTTCGGAGCGTGCGCCGGCCGGCCAGCTGCCGAGGGTGGTCTCGTGATCGACGTCGCGCTGCATCACGACCCGGGTCTCACCGTGGGGAGTCTGCACCGAGCCGAGCGAGCAAAGAGCCGACCAGCCAATGCCAACGAACGAAGGCGCAAGGGACATGCATCGAGTTATCGACGGCAGAAGATCCGGCCCGCCAGTTTCTGCGCCGCCATCCGCTTTCTTGCGCAACGGGTGTTCAGAGTCGGCGGCGAGCGAGCTCGAGGCCGACTCGCCTATCACTTGGCCACACCCGACGCTCTGCCCGACCCGCACTCGGATGGAGCCATTGCGCATGTGGCAGTACGTCGATCGTGATCCGTCGCTGTGCGCGATCATCACGTGGTTGCCGCAGCGACCGCCGCACGGGTTGCGGAAGTAGCCGTAGTTGCCGCAGCCGTTGAACGCGGTGACCACCGTCCCCGACGCGCCAGCGCGAGCCCCATGGCGAGGAGGCCCGAGGCGCGGCGGCAGATCATCGAGCTCGACGCGCGCGTCGCGCCCGGAGGATGCCGAGGACCAAGAGCGCAGCCAGCACACCAGTCGGACGACTCGCGCGCGACGCCGTGCATCCGCAGCCCGCGGCGACGGCGACGAGTGGCCGGCCACCCCCCCCCGCGATGCGCAGCGTGCTCCGCAAGATCTCCGAGTTCAGCGACGCGTCGCTCAGGCTCATGGCGAGCCAGGTTCCGTCGAAGCCCGTGCCGGTCGAGAGCCAGCATCGCAGACCATCTGGAGCGAGCCCGCAGAGATCGGCGCGTCCGTCCCCGCTCACGTCGGCCAGCCGGATGGAGCGATAGCGAGCGGGCAAAGCCCAGCCGTCGGCGTCACTCAGCTCGGGCCCCTCGATCCGGCGATCGAAGTCGCGGGTGCCGAAGAGCCAGCAGCGCATGCCTTCGGGCTCGCGCACGCACACATCCGCCCGACCGTCGCCGTCCAAGTCGCCCATCCGTATCGTCGAGTAGACGTCGGTCCGCTCGTAGGCCTCGTCGTTCATGGCGGGGCCCGTCGCGACGTCGCCGAAGCCACGCCCGGTCGCCAGCGTGCAGCGGAAGCCTTCGGGCGCGCGGATGCAAGCGTCGTCCATTCCGTCGCCGTTCACGTCGGCCAAACGCAGCGTGCTCCAGCGACCGAGCTCCGCGAACCCGGCCTCGTCGCTCCAACGCGGACCGAGCACCCGCGCGCCGAAGTAGTCGCCTTCACTGAGCCAGCATGAGAGCCCCTCGGCGTCGCGCGCGCACACGTCGGTGCGCTCATCACCGTTCACGTCGCCGAAGCGTACCGAGCCGCTGTAGATGACGTCGGCGAACCCCGCGTCGTCCGCGAGAGCGGGCAACGTCACCTGGGTCCCGAAGCCCGCGCTGGTCCCCCGGTGACAGGTCATCCCCGTCGCGTCGCGAAGGCATGCATCGAGTCGTCCGTCGCCGTCGATGTCCACCAAGCCCAGGCTGGTCAGCGTCTCCATCGTCGGTCCGAGGACCACCTCATCGAACGACGTCCCGTCGCTTCGCCAGCAGGCCAGACGATCGCCCTGACGACCGCAGACGTCAGCGTGTCCGTCTCCGTCGAGATCGCCCATGCGGATGGCAGCGGCCTCGAAGAAGTCCGAGGCATCCAGTTCGCCGCCCGCGAGGGTGCGATGAAATCCATGCTCGTTGCCCACCACACACAAAAAGCCGCCTGACGTCAGGGCGCACGCGTCGGCCGCGCCATCGCCACTCGCATCGCTGTCGCGCGTGCTGGAACCCGCGCCGCCGTACGCCGCCTCCTCGCGCTCGCAGATGCGCTCGTCGTCGTTCTCGCCGTCGCAGTCGTTGTCGAGGAGATCGCAACGCTCGGGGACCGGATCGACTGAGCCTTCGCACGATCCCCAGGCCGCACTGACGCAGCGCTCGATGCCCGCGACGCACTCACCCACGTCGGTGCCGCAGCTGCGGGTCGCTTCGTCGGTCGCGCCGTCGCAGTCCTCGTCGCGGCCGTCGCAGGTCTCGGGGGTCGGTCCGATCGATCCCGCGCAGCCGCCCCACCCTCCGCCGCCACAGGTCTGGGTGCCGAAGCGGCACACGCCGACGTCGCTTCCGCAGCGCCGCGCTAGACCTTCGTCCACCCGTCCGTCGCAGTCGTCATCGTTATTGTTGCAGGTCTCGCCCGAGGGCGAGCAGCTGGACTGACAGGCTTCGGCTGGGTTTCCGCGGTAGCCGCCCTGGTCCATCCAGAGTGAGTTCGCCCGGCTACAGGGTCCCGCGTACGGATCGCTCGCCGACGAGCCCGGGCTGTTGTGACCGAAGTGGAGATGAGGTCCCGTGCTCGAGCCGCTCGATGCGGACTCGCCGATCACCTGTCCGCAATTCACCCGCGCGCCGACTCCGACCCGAATCGAGCCGTTGCGCATGTGGCAGTACCGCGAGGTCGAGCCGTCGTCGTGACGGATGACCACATGGTTGCCGCATCGTCCACCGCACGGGTTGCGGAAGTAGCCGTAGTTCCCGCACCCGTTGAACGAGGTGATCACGGTGCCCACCGCAGCGGCCGCGATGGCGGTGCCGACCGGCATCGGGAAGTCGGTGCCCGAGTGACCGTCGTAGCAGACCCCGCCGCACGCCCAGTCGCGGCAGCCGCCCGCGGCGTGATCGAAGTACGCGCTCACCGAGCGGCCCCCGAAGAACGGGCGTCGATAGCGGACGCTCTGCGCGCTCGCGCTGGCCGCGAGTGTCAGCGACGCGAGCAACACCAGCGATGCGATGGCGCGCGATGCCTTCACGGCGTGGTCCTCGGGCCCGTGGTGCCCCCCGTGCCGTCGATGCGTGGCGCACCGATCGCGAGCGTATGCCGGCCGCCCGTCTCGTCCTCGTAGGTCAGCGTCGTGCCGTCGAAGTGCGGTGCGCCCAGCGAGCTCGGGAACGAGTCGGTGGGGGGCAAGAGCTCGGGGCTGCCGCCTTCGACGATCCGATAGAGCCGGGGCTCGCCGGTGATCCCCGATACGAAGATGATCTGTCGCCCATCGGGCGAGACCGCGGGAGACCACACCGGGGCCATGTCGGTGGTGATGGCACCACCCACCCCTTGCTCGATTTCGGCGCGGGCCAGCTCGTAGAAAGGCATGCTGCCCCGCACGTACGCCACCACCGCCCCTGGTGCGTCGCCGCCGACGGAGAGCGGACCGAGCGCCTCCGCGTCCAGCTCACGCATCTCGCCGTCGATGCACGATCGCAGCACGTGATCTTCACCGATGATCACCATCCCATGCGCCAGGAAGGTCGCGTCGCGGACCCTCGCGTGCTCGAGCGCTGCCTCGACCGGCTGTCCGTTCAGCTCGGTGCGGATCACCCAGACGGCCTCGTCGTCGGTATCCATCAGCATGGGCTGCACCACCCCGTAGAGGCGCGCGCCGTCAGTGCGCTCCTCGAGCAAGAGCTCATCACCGATGGCGGTGTACTCGGCGGGACGCACCGGATCGGTGGGGTTCTCGTCGTAGTAGGGCGACGGCTCTACAGGCGCGATGGGCGCGATGGGCGCGATGGGCGCGGACGCCAGGGTCGCTCGGTCCGAGGTGCACCCGCTGCTTGCCGCGAACAGCAGGGGCAGCGCGACGCAGAGACCAACCGCCGGGCGAGGCCCGTGCGTTCGCCTCACTGCGCGAGCCAACCGAAGAGCGGGAATCCGTTGACGTGTTCACCCGAGCGACCGACGTCGCGGTGCGCGCGGATGGTCGCCTCGTCGAGGGCCACGTCGTAGACCGCGATCTCGTCGAGGTTCCCGGTGAAGAAGACCTCGGCCGACTCGCCCATCGCCACCCGGTGCCCCAGGTGGATGTCGCCGCTGAGCGCGAGCGGTCCCTCGACCTCGGAGGTGCCCACCTGGGTGCCGTCCAAGTAGAGGCGCGCCGTGGTTCCGTCGTGGGTCAGCACGACGTGGTGCCAGGTGTCGATGTGGACCACGCCATCGGCGGACATGATGGTGTGCGCCGCGGCGCCCTCGGCCGGCTCGGACTCGATCACGTTCGTGTAGATCTTGTCACCTGCGTCATGGTTCCAGATGTGGGTGCCTCGCACGTCGCCATCGAGGAACTCGAGCAGCGGACTGCGCGCCTCGAGGCTGCTGCGGCGGAACCAGAACTCGAGCGACACCGCGTCGGCGTCCTCGAGATCACGCATCGAGCGGATCACCGCGTAGCCGTCGTCGGTCAGCTCGAGCGAGCCGCCCTCGTCCAGCTCGCTCAGGCCCTCGTCCGCGTGGGCGGTGGTGCCCATCAAGGTGACCGAGATCCCGTGACCGCTCGCATCCGAGAGGCGCGAGGAGCCCTCCTCGTAGCGCAGGAACGCGAGCGGCTCGTCGTTCAGCACGAAGTGACCGTAGTCGACGACCAGCGGCTGCTCGATGGCGGAGCGCGCTCCACACGTCTCGTTGCAGTGGTGGCTCGCGCACTCCAGATCGGTCACGCACGCCCAGCCATCGGCGCGGAGCGGACGGCACTCGCCCCAGCTGCCCGGACGCCAGGTCGCCGACAGGCTGCAGAACTGACCAGCTTCGCAGTCGAGCGGGTGCGAGCAGTCGTTGTCCGCGCGCGCCTCGCACACGCCCTCGGGGGTGCCGTCACCGCGCAGGTGAATGCGACACGCGCTGCCGCCGGTGCAGGAGAGCGCAGAGATGCGCAGCGAGGCCTCATCGAGGCGCGGCGGGGTGCAGTCGGCCCCGACCTCGCCTGTGCCCGTGAACATGTCGAGGAACATGTCGTAGTCGATGGGCTCGGCCCAGCACCCTTCACCCTGCGCCGCGAGCCGCTCGACGAACGCGCCCGCACGAACCTCGTCGTAGCCGAGCCGGAGGTCGTCCACGAGCGGCTGGATCACGTCCTCACACTGTTCCTCCTGGACCTCGACGCAGTCGGTGCGCGAGGTCTCGGGGAAGCACGAGCGGTCCGCATTGCAGACGATGCGGACGACCTCGGTGCACAGCGCCTCACGGGCCACCGGGGTACCGGGGAGCGCGACCGCACAGCCGGTCGCTCCGAGGAGGAGCACGGCGGCGGAAGACATGACCGTCGGGAGCGAACGACCAAGGGAGGCGGGGTGGTGCGGCATGGCGAGGACGTTACAGCAACGCACATGCCCGCTCATCGACGGCATGTGGAGGCCGCCGTGCGGCATGCAGACCACGTGATCGACCCGCGTTCGGGCCAGGCTGTCCCGTGCAGCGCTGGGCGAGGCGTCCAATGCCTGGACGTCGTGGGTCGGTCCGCCCTGGGTGTACGCGATGCGCCTTCGAGACCGCAACCAGTCCGCAGATACGTAGCCCGAGGGTTGCTGAACTGCACGGCACCATGACTGCTCACCGCTCGTCCTCGCTCGGTCTGCTCCTCGCTTCTCTGGCTCTTTGTGCTGGGTGCGGCGAAGGCGCGGCTGGTTCCGCAACCCGTCCTCGAGCGTGTCCGCCCACTACGTGGTCCTGCGCGTCGGGTGCGAACGAGATCTGCGGCAACGAGATCGACGAGGACTGCGACGGCAGCGGCGAGGCGTGCGCCGTCGAGGCGGATGCGGGGGATCGCGCCGACGTCTGATGAGGGGTGAGCGGGCGCGATGCCGGCGCTGGCGGGATGTCGCGACGCGACGGCAACGGCTGCGGCTGCAGCGCCGGGCAGCGCGGCGGGTCGGCGGCCCTTTCGCTCTTGGCGGCGCTCGGTCTCGCCTGCTTCCGTCGTCGTCGGAACCGCGCCTGAGCATTCCACGGCGAGCCAAGCGTGGTAGCCTCGCGTCGGTCCATCGCTGCCATGCCCATCCTCACGACCCAGGACCGCCTGCAGACCACCATCGCGGGCAAGTACCACCTCGAGCGGGTCCTCGGTGAGGGCGGCATGGGCGTCGTGTACGCGGGTCACCACCTGAAGCTCGATCTCCCGGTCGCGGTGAAGTTCCTGCACCCGCAGTACTCCCGCAGCCCAGACGTGGTCGAGCGCTTCCTGCGAGAGGCACGGGCCACCTCGCGCCTGGTGCATCCGAACGTCGTACAGGTGCGCGACGTCGACATCGCCGATGACGACGGCTCGGTCTACATGGTCCTCGAGCTCCTCGAGGGTCTCTCGCTCGCCGATCACATCGAGCGCGAGCAGGTGCTGAGCGTCGATGAGACCCTGTCGATCATCTTGCCAGTGACGGATGCCCTGGTGGCGGCGCACGGTCTGGGGATCATCCACCGCGACATCAAGCCCGACAACGTGTTCCTGAGCCGCGGCCGCGACGGCAAGATCACGCCGAAGGTGCTCGACTTCGGCATCGCCAAGCTCGCCGGCGGCGGCAGCAGTCCGTCGGCGACTGCCACCGGCGCCGTGATGGGCACGGCGCTCTACATGGCGCCCGAGCAGGCCATGGGCCGCACCCGAGAGGTGGGCCCGGTGTCCGACGTCTGGTCCACGGCCGTGATGACCTACGAGTGCCTGACCGGCGGGTATCCGTTCGACATCGAGTTCACCCCCGAGATGAACGCGATGGCCGTGATGATGTCGAGCATCACCGCGCCCATCATCCCGCTCGCCGTCAAGCGGCCGGAGCTCGCCGCGTTGAGCGCGGTCCTCGCGCGCGGCCTGGAGCGGGAGTCCAGCAAGCGTACCCAGACCATGCAGGCGTTCGGCGACGACCTGCGCGCCGCCGCCTCGGGGGTCGCGAGCGAGATCAAGCAGACGCGCATCCTCTCGCGACCGCCGCCGCCGCGCGGCGACACCACGGGTCCGCTCAAGTCGCCCGAGCCCGCCCTCGCAGATCCCATCGCAGCGCTGAGCGAGGCATCGCGCATGCAGCGGGTCAAGTTGGCCACCGATCCGCTGGCCCACACGGTGATGCCGCAGACCCACATGGGGACCGACCCGCCATCGGGGTCGCAGCCCAACCTGCCGCACGCCGGTGCATCGGAGGCGAGAGCCGCTCGAGCCTCGGATGCGCTGAGCGCCAGCCAGGTCGCCGTGTTGCCCCGCCGGAGCATCGCCCCGTACCTGATCGGCGGCGCCATCGCGGCCATCGTCACCGTGGTCGCGATCGGCGCGATGAGCATGGGCGGGGCCGACGCAGAGGTCACGACGGCCACGACGGCCCTCCCAGAGGTCGTGCCGCCGGCCACCGTGACCCCGACGCTGGTCATCGCGGTTCCAGAGGTCACGGTTCCAGAGGTCACGGTTCCAGAGGTCACGGTTCCAGAGGTCACGGTTCCAGAGGTCACCGTTCCAGGGGTCGCGGAGGTCGCCCACCCGGCGATCCCTTCCAGCGCGGGGAGTCGCGATCATGGCCGACATCGTGGCGGGGACACCGCGGTGGAACCGGGAGCCGGCGAAGGTGGCACCCACGTCGCGAGCCCCGAGCGAACCGACGAGCACCCGGTCGAGCGGGTCGGGACCGAGCGGGGAACCCCAGCCGAGGCGACCACGGGCACCGGCCACCGCGCTGGCGGGCTCTCGTCCGAAGAGTTCTGAGGCCGCTTCGGGCCGTCTGACCGCCGTCGAATCGCGGTTCAATCGGGTCTCCCGACCCCGGTTGCTGTAGTATCCGCGACATGAATGTTCGTCGGATCGCCAGATGGGCACTGGTGTGGGTGCTCACCTCTCCGCTCGTCGCGTCTCCCGTGGTGAGCGCCCAAGACGGCGCCACGAGCGACGTCGCGGACCCCTACCAGGCGCTCATCGCACAAGCCCTGGGGGAGTTCGACGAGCACAACTACGAAGAGGCCTACGCGCTCTTCACCCAGGCGCACGAGCTCCGGCCGAGCGCCCGCACCGAGCGCGCGCTCGGCAAGACGACGTTCGAGCTGCGGCGCTACCTCGAGACGGCGCGCTGGCTCGAGGCATCGCTCGTCAACGAGGCGTCGCCGCTCACTCCGGACATGCGCGCCGAGGTCGAGGAGCTGCTCATCCGCACCCGCGCGTTCCTCGGCACTGTCGTCGTGCGGACCGACATCGTGGGGGCGCGTCTCGAGCTCGATCACGAGCCCGTCGAGGGTGACCCCAGCAGCGCTGATGGCGTCCGCCTCGAGCTGGTCTTGGGCACCCACGAGGTGAGTCTCCAGGCGGAGGGCTACCAGACGGCTACGCGTCGTATCGACGTGCGCGGCGGCGAGAACGGCGAGGTGTCGATCACCCTGATTCCCGTCGAGACCGTCGTGGTGATCGCCGAGGATCCGGGCGGCACGGTCCGCGACCTCGGCTACGCGGGCCTCGTCACCGGCGGACTCTTCGCGGTGATGGGCGTGATCTCGATCTCTTATTGGGCCGACGCGGTGGGCGCGCTGAACGCCAATCTCGACACCGGGCTCTGCTACGCGGATCCAGAGACCGAGAACGTCCTTCAAAGCTTCGGGTCGGGTGAAGCGCAGTGCCGCGATCTGGAGTCCCGCTATCGACTCGCCCTCCCGCTCGCCTGGGTGGGCTTCGTCGGCGCGGGCGTCTTCCTCGGCGCGGGCCTCGGCATGGTGCTCGGCGCGCCAGGACCGGATACCTCGGGCACCGATCGAGTGACCGTGTCGTGCGGTCCATTCGCTGAGATCGGCGTGAGCTGCGGAGGGACGTTCTGATGAACCGACTTCGACGCCTTCTGTGCACCGCTATCGCCCTCCTTCTCTCGATAGGCCTCCAGCCCGCTGCCGCGCACGCCTCCGTGCTCTCGCCCGAAGTCCAGGTCCTCACGCCGGTCAGCACCGCGCGCCAGTTCGCCGGCGCTGCCATCGCCATCGACGGCGACCTCGCGCTCGTCGGCGTCCCCGGCGCTGCGAACGGCGCGAGCGGTCGGGTCGTCGCCTACCAGCGAACGGGCGGGGTGTGGATGATCGTCGAGACCATCGACCACCCGCTCGCCGGGGCGCCGGAGGCCTTCACCGCGAACTTCGGTGCAGCCCTCGCGATCGACGGCGAGCGCGCGGTCATCGGCGCGCCCAACCACGGCGCCGGCGCCACGGCCGGACGCGGCGCGGCGTACGTGTTCGACTGGAGCGGGTCGGCTTGGGTACACGACGCGGCCGCGCTCGTTCGCCCCGCCACCACGCCGCCGCGCTTCGGCGCCTCGGTCGCCATCTCGGGCGAGCGCGTCGCCGTCGGCGCACCCGGCACGGCCGAAGGGGTCGCGGTCGGCGCGGTCGTGGTGTTCGAGACGCCAGCGAGTGACGGGGTGTCGATCCCGGCCGTGTCCGCGGTCGAAGCCGGCGACGATCTCTTCGGCGCGAGCCTCGCGCTCGCCGGGACCACCCTCGTGATCGGCGCGCCGGGTATCGACACGCCGCAGATCGACGCAGGCGCTGCCTACGCGTTCGACCTCGTGGCGGGCGCATGGACCCCACGCGGCAGCGTGTCCTTCGACACCGTGCGCGGCGCCAGAGCAGGCACCGACGTGGCGGTGAGCGCAGACGGACTCGTCATCGCGGTCGGCGCGCCGGGGCACGGGGCGGCCGTCAACGAGAACTCGGGCGGCGTGTTCGCGGTCCGCCGCGCGAGCACCGATGTCGGCTTCGTCAGCACCACGGCGAGTCTCCTCGTCTCGGAGGAGAGCGCGCCGAGCACCTACTTCGGGAGCAGCGTCGCCATCGACGGCCCTCGGCTGCTCGTCGGCGCGCCGCTGGTGGGCGCGTCCCCCAACACCTTCGGTCGAGGCTACCTCTTCGAAGATCGCGACGACGAGTGGATCCCCACCGCGCGCTTCTCGTTGGCCGCGGACACGATGATCACGAACCAGGCGCGCCTCGGTGACGCGGTCGCGCTCTCGGGCGACACCGCGCTGGTGGCGGCGCCGAGTCACGACGGCTCCTCGATGCGGGTGGGCCTCGTCGGGGTCTTCCTCGTGCCCGGAGGCGCTGGTGCCGCCTGCTCGATCGACGCGCGCTGCGAATCGGCCTCGTGCGGCGAGAGCGGGGTCTGCTGTGCGGAAAGCTGCGGCGAGTGCGGCACTTGCGACGGGACGGGCGCATGCGTCGCGGCACGCGAGGGCTTGATGTGTATGAGCGCCTGCGGTTCGGCGATGTGCAGCGCGGGCGAGTGTGTCGCCACGTGCGACGCCGGCGTGATGACAGACGTGAGCTTGGTCCGCATCCGAATCAGCGGCTGCGCTTGCCGCGCTGGCCACCGCGACGACAGCCCCGGTGGCCTGCTGATCGGCGGTCTGCTCGGGCTGGGGCTCCTCGCGCTGTGGCGGCGCCGTCGGTCGAAATCTTGACGCTCGGCCAGGCTGACCCGAGCCTCGCCCGCATGGAGCCCGTCCCTTCCGCGCCCTTCGAGCGGCGCAGCGTCGCCCGCAGGGTGCGCAGTGTGCTCGGATGGCTGCTCCCCTTGAGCCTGCTGACCGTCGCCATCGTGTCGGTGCCCATGCTGGTGATGGGCGAGGCGGGCCTACCCCGCTTCCGTGCGCTCCGCGCCGAGCTCTCCGAGGTCGAGCACGAGAACGATCGAATGCGCCGCGACGTGGATCACTTGCGGGTCGAGGTCGATCACCTCCGCGACGACCCCGAAGCCATCGAGCGCATCGCCCGCGACGAGCTGGGGATGGTCCGCGAAGACGAGCTCCTGTTTCAGTTCGAGGACTGACGGGGCTAGGGAAACGGTAGAGCGAGTGCGACGCCAGGCCGTTTCGCCCGGTCAAGTAGTCGCGCACTTGGCTCCTGAGTTCGCTCTTCATCACCACGCCCGCGAAGACCGCGTGGATGTGAGGCGCCTCGCTGGCGGGCCAGCTGTCGCCAAGCGCCCCCATCGCGCACGCTTCGAGCACCACCCAGCGCTCGCCGTCGCAGCCCAGGATGTCCTCGTCGCGCTCGGGCGAGAGCGGGACCCGGCAGGGCGGATCCAGATCGAGGCCGTGTCGCGCTGCGCTCGCGCCGCACCACGAGACCCGCACGAAACAATCGCACGCCGGGAGCGACCACGCGGCGGTCGCGCCGCTCTCGCCGGCCTGGCAGCCGTCGGCGCACGCGCGGCCCGCCGACCATCCCGTCTCGTCGCAGCGGTAGAGCACGTCATCGCCCAAGGCAGGGAGCTCGCATCCAGCAGTGCTCGCTCGCCCGCGAGCGTCCTCGGCGCAGTAGGTCCCCGGACCCGCGAAAGCAGACGCGTCGTCGCCCGCAGACAGACGCAGGTGTTGGGACCAGCATCCTCGGGTGCATCGAGCGCGATCCCGGCGTCGCCCGCCGAGCCGTCTTCCCCTGCACCGACGTCGCTCGTGATCGCCCTCGCGTCGAGCGCGCCCGCGTCGTCTCGAGGGGCCAAGGGCACCGCATCGCAGCCCGCGGCGAGCGACGTCAGGCCCGTCCAGAGGACGAGCGAGACGTGGAGGGTCACCCCCTTCCCCTCAGTAGACATCGTGCCGAGCGAGAGAGCTCTCGCTGCGACTTCGAGACCGCAGCTCGCTCAGAACGTCACGGTCAGCGAGCCGCCACCGAGCCCGACATTCACCGCGTACGAGGGTCCGCTGTCCCGATCCAACTCGAGCAGGCCCATCTCGTCATCGTCTGCCTGATCCTCGAGCCAGCGCTCGTCCTCCGCGCCCGCAGCGGTGACTTGGAGCCGGTCGCGCAGCTCGCGGTAGCCGTTCCAACGGCGCTCGGCGTCCGACGTCGAGAAGAGGGTGATGATGCCCGTCACCGTGGAGACGCCGGCCAAGAGCAGCATCACGTAGTTGAGAGGGTTCTCGGTGTCGAACTCGCCCACCGATACGAAGATCGGGATCATCGCCAGACCGACGCCGACCCCGAGCGAGCCGTCGATCACCCGACCGATCATCCCCGCCGTGGCCAACCCATCCAGCTCGCCCTCGCGCGACCGAAGCCGCGCCCGGGCCTCGGCGTAGCTGTTGAGCGGCAGCGGGTGGGCGTACGACACAGCCGACTCGGCGGGGGTCACCGGGATGAGCAACGTCAAGAGGCCGCGCGCCACCCCGACGCCGCCCATGGTGAAGAGGTACGCGGAGAACGCGTCGTTCGTCGTCCCGCCACTGGTCGCGAAGAGCACCCCGACCGCGATCGAGACGCCGCTCGAGAGGAGCTGGATGACGCCATCGATGATGTAGCCGCCGCCGCGCAGCGCGAGCGCCTGAAGATCCGATTCCAACGCGCGCATGCGGGTCGAGATCGTCGAGGGGAGGCGCAGCCCCGTGCTGGTGCTCGGCAGGAGCAAGCCGCTCCGCCCGGTCACGACCCCAGCGCGCATCACGCCCGGTGCCGCGCTCGGATCGGCGTCGTAGCTGCTCCCCGGCGGCGGAGGCGGCACCGAGAGATCGGCCCCGGAGCCCGGTGCCGGCGGGATCGCGGACGAACCGGGCGCGCTCGCCTCCACGCCCGCCGATCCGCTGGCGCGACCGCAGCGTCCATCGGCCCAAGGACAATCCAGCGCGCTACCGCCCTGGGCCCAGCCAGTGCTCGGCAGGAGGAACAACAGCCCGCCCAACGCCAACGCTGTCAGTCGGGCCGCGCCTCGTTCGTCAGCGCCTCGTTCGTCAGCTCGTCCAGCGGAGCGGGGGAGCATCGTCGAACGTTCGAGGCAAGAAGCGCGCAACATCGCCGGAGTATAGGGTCCAGTTCCGCGAGCGGCGAGGGAGGCGCGGCAACCAGCAGGCGGAGGCCCCGACAACGGCCGCCGCCGATGGCGCACACAGATGGGAGCCGCCACGCTCCGCGCGCACGAGGCGGGATCATCCAAAAGGGGAGAACGAGTTCATGCCGACCAAGACCAACACCAAGTCCAAGAGCGCCACCTTCTGCTGCAGCGAGTGCGGCGCGACCGAGCCCCGATGGATGGGCCGCTGCCCCACCTGCGGGACGTGGGGGACGTTGGTGGAGTTTCGGGAGTCGCGCGGCGGAGGGTCGAGCGCGGTCTCCCGCAACGCAGCCGGCGATCACGCGCCCGCCCTGCCCTTGGGGGAGGTCCCGCCGGACGCCGCCCGGCGCCTCTCCACGGGCATGGCCGAGCTCGATCGCGTGCTCGGCGGCGGCGCCGTGCTGGGCGGGGTCATCATGCTCGGCGGCGAGCCAGGCATCGGCAAGAGCACGCTGTTGATGCAGGCCCTCGCGGGGCTCTCGGCCGACGGAGGAAAGGCTCTCTATGTGACCGGCGAAGAGTCCGCCGCGCAGGTGGCGATGCGAGCGCGGCGTCTGGGTGCGACGCTCGACAGGGTTTTGGTGCAGGCCACCAACGAGCTCGACGAGATCGAGTCGGCGATCGACAAGGAGCAGCCGGTCGCCGTCGTGGTCGACTCGGTGCAGACGATGCGCTCCGGGAGGCTCGACTCGGCAGCGGGCAGCGTCGGTCAGCTGCGTGAGGTCGCGGCGCGCTTGGTCGAGCTGGGCAAGCGACGCGGCATCGCGATGTTCCTCATCGGTCACGTCACCAAGGACGGAACGCTGGCCGGGCCCAAGGTCCTCGAGCACCTGGTGGACACGGTGCTCTCCTTCGAGGGCGACGCGTCACTGGGCTTTCGAATGGTGCGGGCCACCAAGAATCGATTCGGCCCCGCGCACGAGCTCGCGGTCTTCGAGATGCTGCGCGAGGGCCTGCGCGAGGTGCCTGATCCGTCTTCGCTTTTCTTGGCTGAGCGACCCGAGCGCGCGGCGGGCTCGGTGGTCCTTCCGATGGCGGAGGGCGCGCGGCCCATGCTGATCGAGGTGCAGGCGCTGGTAGCGCCGCCTGCGATGGGGGTGCCTCGCCGGGTGGCGAACGGCCTGGATGCGGCCCGGCTGTCGATCTTGCTCGCGGTGCTGGAGCGCAAGAGCGAGATCCACGTGCTCGACAGAGACGTGTTCGCCAGCGTCGCGGGCGGCGCTCGGGTGGATGAGCGCGCGGCCGACCTGGCACTCGCGGTGGCGATCGTCTCGAGCCTGCGCGATCGCGCGGTGGGCTCGGAACTCGCGGTCTTCGGCGAAGTCGGCTTGGCGGGCGAGCTGCGCGCCGTCCCTCGCGCCGCCGCTCGGGTCGCCGAGGCCCGCAAGCTCGGCTTCTCGCGGATCGTGATGCCGAAGGGGAACCTCACCGGCCTGCTCCCCGAGGAGCGCCAAGGCGTCGAGCTCATCGGCTCACCGACCCTGGCCGACGCCCTGAGCGCCGCGCTCGAGTAGCCCGGGGCGATCGCGCGTCGGGGTCTCGTTCTGCTTCGCCCTGCGAGCCCCGAGGCCTCTGGCGCAACACGCAAAGCCGCAAAGGCCGGAGAAGAGGCGAGGCTCGCTCTGGTAGTGAGGGTATCCTCCCGGCCGATGACCGAGCCCTCCGAGACCCTCCCTGGCACCGGCACTTCTCCCCTCCCCGTCGTGCGCTCACCGCTGGTCGGTCGCGACGCCGAGCTGGGCGCGATCGACGGCGCGCTCGCCAAGGCGCTCGCGAGCAGCACGCCGCAGCTCGTCACCATCGTGGGCGGCGCGGGCGTGGGGAAGAGCCGCCTGATCGATGAGGCCGTGGCCCGCATCAAAGGTCGCGAGCGTCGGGTGCGGGTCTTCCGCGCCGCCGCGCGCGAGGGTGGACCGTCGTTTGGGGTCATCCAGCGCTTGCTCCGAGCTCGCTTCTCCCTGCCCGAGACCAGCGAGCCTGAGATGGCGCGCGAGCTGTTGCGGGGCGAGGTGACCACCGTGCTCGGCGATCGCCGGGTCGCCGAGTTCCTCCATTTTTTGGGGCTCTACCTCGACCTCACCTTTCCGGAATCACCCTTCGTGAAAGCGTTCGAGGATGATCAGGATCAGGTCGCCCGGATGTCGCGCGCCGTGCTGCGGCGCTTCTTCGAGATCGACGCCTCGGGCTCGCCGCTGGTGCTGGTGCTCGAGGATCTGCACCACGCGGGCGACGACACCCTCGCGCTCATCCGCACCCTCTTCGACAGCATGCAGGGCGCGCCCTGTCTCTTGATCGCGACCGCGCGCCCCGAGCTCTTGGTGCGCCGCGCCGACTGGTTCGATGGTCCCAGCGCCGCGCGTCACGTGCGCATAGAGCTCGCGCCGCTGGACGCCGAGCGCGCCGCGCAGATGATGCTGCATCTCTTGGACAAGACCGGCGATCCGCCCGAGGCGCTGGTGGAAGCCGCGACCGACATGGCCGCTGGATCGCCGCTCATGCTCGAGCAGATGGTGCGCATCTACTTCGAGACGGGCACCCTCTCCGTCGAGGAAGACGGCTCGTGGAAGGCCCACCTCGACAAGCTCGATGGCGCCGAGCTCCCGCTCTCGATCGAGGACACGATCGCCGCACGCATCGCCGCGCTCGCTCCGTCGGAGCGCGCCCTACTCGAGCAGGCCGCGGTGATGGGCGGGGTCTTCTGGTTGGGCGCGCTGGTATCTGCGAGCCGGCTCAGCAAGACCGCGCCTCCGCTCTGGGGCGGCGCCGAAGACATCGCTGCGCACTACCGCGATCTCTTGCAGGGGCTCGCGGAGCGCGAGTACGTGATGCTGCTCCCCGACGCGTCGATCGCGGGCGAGTTCGAGTGCGCGTTCAAGCACAACCTCGAGCGCGAGGCGCTCTACAAGCTGCTCGGTGCGCGCTTGCGCCAACAGCAACACCTCACGGTGGCCGAGTGGCTCGACGCGCGCGCGTCGCTCCGTCATGGCGACGCCCCGAGCCAAGGCCCGTCCGAAGAGATGGCCGAAATGATCGCGGAGCACTACGAGAAGGGGAACGCCAAGGGGCGCGCCGCCGACTTCTACCTGTTGGCGGCCGATCGCGCGCGGAGCCGCTACGCGAACACCAAGGCCGCGGATCTGTACGGGCGCGCGTTCGGTCTCGCCGGCGCCGACGATCAGGACGCCGAACAGCAGGTCACTGGGCGGCGCAGCGATGTGCTCCGCCGCATCGAGGGCCTGCACAATTGGGGCGACGTCCTTCAGCTCGCAGGCAAGAACGAGGAGGCCATCGAGGTCTTCCGTAAGATGCAGCAGCTCGCATGGCGCCTCGATCTCAAGACCAAGGGTGGTGTCGCCCACAACCGCATAGGAAGGGTCTACCGGGCGATCGGGCGCCTCGAGGACGCGATGCGCAACCTCGGGACCGGCCACGCGCTCTTCGATGCCGGCAACGATCAGCGCGGCATCGCGAGCTCGCTCGACGACGTCGGCAAGGTGCACTGGATGCGCGGCGCGTACGACGCCGCAGAGCGCTTCGCGCTGCAGGGTCTGGAGATCCGTCGCGAGCTCGGCGACCCCCGCTCGATCTCGCTCTCGCTCAACAACCTCGGTCTCGTCTACCACGACAGCGGTCGTTTCATGGAGGCCACCGCCACCTGGGAAGAGGCGCTCGAGATCCGCCGCGGCATCGGCGACCGGCCCGGCCTCTCGCAGACGCTGAACAACCTCGCGAGCACCTTCCAAGACACCGGCGATCACGCCAAGGCGACCGCGCTGTGGAGCGAGGCGCTCGACCTCTCACGCCAGGTGGGCGATCGGATGCGCACCGCGGTGGTGCTCACCAACCTCGGCGAGTCCTACTACCGACAAGGCGCGCCGGAGCGGGCGATCGAGTTGCTGCGCGAGGCCGAGGCGCTCTCGAGCACGTTGGGTGATCGGATCTTGGAGGGTGAGATCCTGAGGGGCCTCGCGAAGGCCCACATGCTCACCCACCACATCGCCGAGGCGCGCGACTTCATCGGTCGATCGATTCAGCGGCTCACAGAAGCGAAGGGCAAGCCGTTCCTCGGCGTCGCGCTCCGCACGGCCGGCGAGATCGAGTCCGCAGGCGGCTGGGGCGATGGCGAGGACAACAAGAAGGCGCGCTCTCACTTCGCTGACGCGCTCACCATCTTCGAAGAGCTGGGCAACCAGGTGGAGCTCGCGCGCACCTGCCTCGCCTACGCGTCGTTCCTCGAGAGCGATCCGGGCAGCAAGACGGACTCCATTCGGCTTCACGAGATCCAGCGCCTGCGCTCCCGCGCCGACGAGGTCGAAGGCAAGCTGGTGCACGCGTCCTCGAGCGGCGCCCTGTCGGCCTCGATCGAGGTCGCGGTCGAAGAGGTCGCGGTGGACGAGGTCGCTCCGATCGAGGGCGAGCCCACCAACCCGGGCTGATCATCGCCGATCGCCAAGCTCCGCGCGCGGTGATAGGCCCGGCCGATCATGGCTTCGATCACGCGTTCTTCGATCCCTTTGCCGGTCCTTCAGATCGCGGAGCGGCTGCGTGAGGCGGGCCATGGCGCGTGGATCGTGGGCGGTTGCGTCCGGGATCTGTTGCGGGGCGAGCCCGTGTCCGACTGGGATCTGGCGACCAGCGCGCTGCCCACCGACGTGCAGAAGCTCTTTCGTCGCACCATCCCCACGGGCATCAAGCACGGGACGGTGACGGTGATGGAGGGACGCGAGGCGTTCGAGGTCACCACGCTCCGCGGCGAGGGCGCGTATAGCGACGGGCGCCGCCCCGACGCGGTGTCGTTCGTCGGCAGCATCGAAGAGGACCTCGGGCGCCGCGACTTCACCCTCAACGCCATCGCGTTCGATCCGGTCGCGGAGGTCCTCGTCGATCCCTGGGGCGGTGAGGCGGATCTTCGGGACGGCGTCCTTCGCGCTGTGCGGGACCCGATGGAGCGCTTCGCCGAGGATGGCCTGCGGGTCCTACGCGCGGCGCGCTTCGTCGCGACGATGGCGCTCACCCTCGATCCGGCGACCGAAGCCGCCATCCGCCCCAACTTGCCGACGTTCGCGAAGGTCTCGCGCGAGCGGGTGCTCGCAGAGTGGGACAAGACGATGCGCAAGGCCGCGTACCCCTCACGCGCCTTCTGGGTGATGCGCCGCACCGGGATGCTCGAGTCCACCGCGAAGCTGTTGCACGCCCAGGACCAAGCCACGTTCACCCGAGGCATGCACCGTATGGACGCGATGCCGCGCGCGTTCTTGCCGCGTATGTCCGCTCTCTGTCTCGAGATCGAGGACACCAAGGCGCTCGATGCGTGGCTCCTCGCGCTCAAGACCAGCAACGACGATCGGAACGCATTGCTGCACCTGGTCCGCACCTTCCGAAGTGGCCCGCTCGACGAAGCGCTCGCGCTGCGCGCCTGGCTGCGCACGGTGGGCCGCGAGAACATCGAGCGCGCGCTCTCGCTTCGAGACATCGACGCCGATGCGCGAGGGATCGAGAGCGATGTCCCTGCGCTGCGGGTACGGATCGACGCCGAGCTAGCGACTTCGCTTCCGCTGGCGCTCTCCGAGCTCGCGCTCACGGGTCAAGATCTGCTGACCGAGCTCGGGCTCACCCCGGGCAAGCACATCGGCGAGATCTTGAAGGGCCTCTACCTGCACACCCTCGCGCACCCCGAGGACAACGAGCGCACCCGGCTGCTCGGGCTGGCGCGGGATCGCTTGGCATCGGGGGAAAGAGGAGACTAGGCTCGCCGCGCTCATGAAGAACCGGATTGGCTACGCAACCCTCTTCGCCCTGGCCTTCGTGCTGATGGGCGCCAGCTGCAGCGGCAGCTCCAGTGAAAGCACCTCGGGCGAGAGCACGGGTGGCTCGGACCGCGGCCCCGCGATCACCGAGATCGGTGGGGTCGACTTGAGCTCTCTCACCCCCGGCGAGCGTCGCATCTGGGCCAGCCTGGTGAACGATCTGCTCTCGCCCTGCGGCGATCCGGTCAGCGTCGCCCGCTGCGCCACCGCCGAGACCACCACCTGCCGCACCTGTGTCCCCGCCTCGCGCTACGTCGCGCGGCTGATGGGCGAGGGCTGGGAGCGCAGCGAGATCGAAGAGGCGTACGAGTCGCGCTACGGGCGCAACTCCGTCGTCGAGCTCCCCGAGGACAACCACCCGGTGCGCGGCGCCCCGATGGCACGGATCACCATCGCCGAGTTCAGCGATTTTGAGTGTCCCTACTGCGGTCGGGCCACGCCGATCGTCGACGCGCTGCTGCACGAGTACCCCGGCGAGATCCGGGTGGTGTTCTACAACTACCCGCTGCCCGCTCACTCGCACGCGATGCCAGCGGCTCGCGCGTCCGTCGCCGCGGGCAACCAGGGGAAGTTCTGGGAGATGCACGATCTCCTGTTCAATCACCAGACCCAGCTCACCGACGAGGACCTCGATCGCTATGCGACCGAGCTCGAGCTCGATCTCGAGCGCTTCCACGCCGACCTCCGGAGCGCCGCGGTACAGGCGTCGATCGACGCCGATCGGGAGCTGGGCCACACCCTTCATGTCGAGGGCACCCCCACCTTCTTCATCAACGGGCGGCACTTCCGCGAAGGCCCCCAGGCCCTGCCCGCCTACATCCGCGAAGAGCTCGAGCTCTGATCGCGCGTCCGCAGATCAAGGTCTGCGGCGTCACTCGAGTGGACGACCTCGATGCAGCGCTCGCGCTGGGCGTCGAGGTCATCGGACTCAACTTCTGGCCCGGCTCACCGCGCTTGGTGAGCGATGAGCTCGCGGCCGAGCTGATCGATCGAGCGCAGGGACGAGCCCGGATCGTCGGGGTGTTCGTGGATGCGCCGCTCGAACGCTTGCTGCACCTACAGCACACGTTCGGGATCGCCATTCAGCTGCACGGGAGCGAGCCAGACGCGACGCTGCTGGCGTTGCTGCCCGAGGGGTATCGCGCCGTGCGTCTGCGAGACGAAGCCGACGTCGCGCGCGCGTTGGCGTCACCAGGCTCGGCCATCCTAATCGATGCAGCGGGTCCGCAACCCGGAGGCACCGGGCTGCTCGCAGACGCGACGCTCGCGGCTCAGGTGTGCCGCGCACGCGACACCTGGCTCGCGGGAGGCCTTGGGCCCGACAACGTCCGCGCGCGCATCGAGAAGCTCGCGCCCTTCGGGGTGGATGTCGCGAGCGGTGTTGAGTCCTCGCCCGGGATCAAGGATCACCGCGCGATGGAAGCCTTCGTCCGAGCGGTGCGCGGGTGAGCGAAACGACGCACGTCGTCGCGTCCGACGCGGTCGAGCCGTCGCCGCGCACCGATCGGCCCGCCCAAACGAAGATCGCGCGCCTTTCGGGCATCGATCGGGTGCGGGGCCTGGTGATGGTCCTGATGGTCCTGGATCACGCGCGGGACTTCTACGTGGGCTTCCGGCTGGATCCGACCGATCTCGCGACCACGACACCCATCCTCTTCTTCACCCGCTGGGTGACCCACTTCTGCGCGCCGGGCTTCATCCTGCTAGCGGGGGTGTCCGCGCATCTCCAAGGCAAAGGCGACCCGGGCCCCGCCCTGCGCGCGTTCCTCCTCAAGCGCGGACTGTGGCTGGTGCTCCTCGAGATCACCGTGATTCGCTTCGGCTGGATCCCCGAGCCCTTCTACCGCTTCACGCTGCTGCAAGTGATCTGGGTGATCGGCTGCTCAATGATGCTGCTCGCCCCGCTCACCTACTTGCCGTCGCGCGCAGTGCTCGCGTTGGGCGTAGCCGGCATCGCGCTGCACAACCTACTCGATCCCATCCAAGCGAACGATCTGAGCGGACCGACTCGGGTGCTCTGGGCCATGCTGCACGACCCGACGATGTTCGAGCCGGCGGACGGCCACATGGTGCAGGTGGGCTACGCGCTGCTCCCCTGGTTCTCGGTGATGGCGCTGGGCTACGGCCTCGGTGAGATCTGGCGCGACGCCGATCGCGCGCGTCGTCAGCGACGCCTCTACGCCTTGGGCGCGGCGGTCACTCTTGCGTTCGTCCTCGTGCGCGCCGTCAACCGCTATGGCGATCCCGAACCGTGGAGTCCGCAGAGCTCACCGCTGATGACCGTGATCGCGTTCTTGAACTGCGGGAAATACCCGCCGTCCCTCGACTACCTGTTGATGACGCTGGGTCCCATCCTCGTGCTGCTCGCGGCGCTCGATCACCCGTCGTTGCCTGCGCGGGTCGCGCGGGTGCTCGAGGTGTATGGCCGAGTGCCGCTCTTCTTCTACATCGCACACGTGTACTTGCTGCGCCCCGTCGGGATAGCGTTCGCATACGGCCGCTTCGGGATGGACGCCTTCGACTTCGAAGCCCACGACGCCACGCCGGAGTGGCCGCTCTACAGCGCGTATGTCGCGTGGCTCGCGGCGTTGATCATCCTATATCCCGCGTGTGTGTGGTTCGGTGCGCTCAAGCGGCGGCGCACGGACCTGTGGTGGCTGCGCTATCTCTAGCTAGGCTCGGGGCCGCTCGGCCCTTGGTCTTGCAGACGGGCGTGAGCGCGAGGGCGGGCGTGAGCGCGAGGCGGGCGTGAGCGCGACGGCGGGCGTGAGCGGGTCGTGGTGGTCGGCGACGTTGCCGCCGGCCACCGACCTCCTCACTTCGTGATGTTCACCAGCGTGCCGATGATCTTGTCGAGTCTCAATGGGATCTCCGGACTGACCTGTGCGAGTCCTTTGGCCTCGATGATGTCGCACGCGCCCCTCGCCCTCGTCAGCCTCCGACCGACCGCGCCACCGCCGTCACACACGTCCCCAGCTGCTCGGCGTAGTACAGAACATTCGGCAAGAGCGGCGCCTTGTCCTGCTTCATCACATACGCGACGGACTGCCCATCCCCGACCAAGTGAACCCCGACGTTGTTGAACGTCGCAAACGCGTGCAGCTGTTGCGCGAGAACCCGAGCCATCGCGGGCTCGTTGGTGTGAATCGCATACTGCCCGTCGATCTGCGGATCACCACTGGCGATCACTGGCAGCGCGAGCGCCTGCACGATGGGCCCCGCGGGCGCGTTGCGCGAGATCACCTCGAAGGGCGGAAATGCCTGACGGGCCCGCACGCTGAAGCGACAGTCGAACCACGTCTTCCAGCGCACCGACCCGAGCCCCGTCTCCTGCTCGACCCGATAGAGATACGCCAGCTGCGTCGGCACCCCGCCCGGCGAGCCCTCCATCCGCACGTCGATGTGGATGGGTTTCCCGTCCTTGGGACCGCGTGCCACATCCTCGTTCGCCTGGCGGATGAAGAAGTTGAAGTTGGGATCACCCGCCACCAGCGAGAGTCCCAAGCGCGGCGCCAGCTCGCTCGCCCGGAACTGGCTGTACTGCTGGTCCATCCGCTTGGGCGCGACGAAGCGCCCATAGAGCACCCACGCGATGGCGATGACGGCGAAGACGGGGGCGATCATCAGGCCGACGGGGATCTCGTTCACGCGCCACCTCCAGGCGGCTGCCAGCCGCCAGCCGCGGGCGGGCTCCATCCTCCCGCGGGACCGGCGGGACCCGTGGGGGGTGCCGCACCGCCACGCGTCAGCTGCGCGATGAGGTTCGCCGCTTGGTCAGCCCGATCGAGCCCGCTGATCGAGAGCTCCGAGCCATCGGCCAACGTGACCACGAGCTCGATGGAGGTGCCGCTCCGAGAGCGATGGGTCACGTGGGTCACTGCGCGCAGGTTCGCCGCGGGGATCCTCTGATCCGCCAGCACCAAGCGCTGCCAGTGGATGCCGCCCTCGAAGATCTCGAGCACCTGACGCCACTGCAGCACGGGCCAGATCAACAGGAGCGGCGAGATCCCCAGCGCGATGATTCCCGTCACGATGCGAGGGAGGCCGGTGTCGGGCGCGAGCGTCGCGCTCCCCGAGATCACCGCGAACGCACCGCTCCCGATTCCGAAGAGACCCGCCAAGAGCAGGATCCCGCCGAGGTACCAGAGCCATCCTCCAGCCATGATCGTGCCTTCGTGTCGGGACAACGAGCGCCCCATATCAGTCGTCATCGTTTCTCCTCGATTGGGCCTCTGGTTACACGGGAAGATGCCATGGGGTCAACCCGCCCTCGCGCCCGACGGAGCACCGGTTCACCTTTGCCGTGTGCCCATCTCCGGCAAGCGACTGAGCTACCTGCTTCGACATCGTCCCGACGCGATCGGTCTCGAGCTCGAGGAGCGCGGGTTCGGGTGCGCCTCCGTGCCAGAGCTCCTTCGCCTGCTCGCGCGAGGTGGTGAGCCCAAGACGCGCGCGGACCTGGAGGCGCTCGTGCGCGGCGTGGTGGGGATTCCGTTCATCGGCCTACAGGCGATCGAGTACCGGCTGGTGCGTGCGCCAGGCGCCGCGGAGACCGCGCGGACTCGTGTCCTCATCGAGGACCTGGTCCGCCACGCAGACGCCTGGAAGGAGGCTTGATGCCATGAGCGCGTCGGTCGACTTGCCAACCGACCGCTCTGGGACGAAGCATCGGCGATGACCACCAGCCTCGAGCTCCGATCCCTCATCAAGTCGTCCGGCGCGCTCGAGCTCTCGCTCCTGCCCGTTCCGATCCGGGAGCCCGGTCCCGACGAGGTGGTGGTGGAGGTGCAGGCGACGCCGATCAATCCGTCGGATCTCGGGCTCTTGCTCGGGCCCGCCGATCCTCGCAGCGCCACTCGCACGGGCGACGTCGTCACCCTCTCGGTGCCCGAGGGGATGATGCGCGCGGTCACCCCGCGGATCGATCAGTCGATGCCCGTCGGCAACGAGGGCGCAGGCAAGGTGGTGCAGGCAGGCAGCTCACCCGCGGCGCAGGCACTGATGGGCAAGACCGTCGCGATGTTGGGCGGCGCGATGTACGCGCAGCACCGGACGATGCGGGCCGCCGACGTGGTGCCGCTCCCCGACGGCACCAGCGCGGCCGAGGGCGCATCGGCGTTCGTGAACCCGATGACCGCGCTCGCGATGGTGGAGACGCTGCGTCGCGAGGGGCACACGGCGCTGGTCCACACCGCCGCGGCCTCGAACCTGGGACAGATGCTGGTGAAGCTCTGTCTAGCCGAAGAGATCTCCTTGGTGAACGTCGTGCGGAGCGCGGAGCAGGAGAAGTTGCTGAGAGATCTCGGCGCCACCCACATCGTCGACTCGACGTCGCAGACCTTCACCCGCGATCTCATCGCGGCGCTCACCGAGACGGGCGCGACGCTCGCGTTCGACGCGATCGGCGGCGGCAAGATCGCTGGACAGATCCTCGCGGCGATGGAGGTCGCCGCCGTCTCCAAGATGACGAGCTACAGCCGCTACGGCTCCCCTACCCACAAGCAGGTGTACATCTACGGGATGCTCGACACCGGGCCCACCGAGCTGCCGCGGTCCGTAGGATTGGCCTGGAGCGTGAGCGGCTTTCTGCTGACCTACTTCCTCCAGAAGCTGCCGCCCGCCGACGTCGGACGTCTGCGCCACAGAGTGGTCTCCGAACTCAAGACCACGTTCACGAGCCACTACAGCGAGGTCATCTCACTCAGCGAGGTACTCTCTCCCGAGGTGATGGCCCGTTACGCGAAGCGGGCCACCGGAGAGAAGTTCCTAATCGATCCCAGCCGCGGCTGAGCGCGTTCACGCTCGGTTCGCTCTCCTCATGAACTCCACAGCCGTGGTGTCGCCATGCTCTTCACCGTTCGCTCCACGCAATCTCCGGCCACCGATCTCGGCTACCTGCTCGAGAAGCACCCTTCGCGTACCCAGGTGTTCGATCTGAACTTCGGGCGCGCTCATCTCACCTTCCCCGAGGCGAGCGAGCACGGGTGCACCGCGGCCCTGTACCTCGAGATCGATCCGCTCGACCTCAAGCACGCCGTCCGCAACCGCGGTGAAGATGGCCTGCTCGCGCAGTACGTGAACGATCGGGCGTACGCGGCCTCGTCGTACTTGGCAGTGGCGCTTGGATCCGTACTGCGATCGGCGATGGCCGGCCGGAGCCGCGAGCGACAGGAGCTCGCCGACACTGCGATTCCGCTTACCGCCACCGTCAGCCCGCTGCCCGTACGTGGGAGTGTGGATCTTCTCGAGCGGATCTTTTCGCCGCTCGGCTACACCGTCACCAGCGAGTCCATCGCGCTGGATGCGGCGTTCCCTTCGTGGGGCCCGAGCGGCTACGTGCGCCTCACGCTCGATGGCAGCGTGCGCCTCCGGGATCTGCTCATGCATCTGGCGGTGCTCATCCCCGTGCTCGACGCGAACAAGCACTACTACATCGGCGAGGATGAAGTGCAGAAGCTCCTCGAGCGCGGCGAAGGCTGGCTGAAGGATCACCCCGAGCGCGAGCTCATCACCCGACGCTACTTGAAGCGCTCGGGCCACCTCGCGCGCATCGCGCTCGCGCGTTTGACTGCCATGGATGGTGATCCGGATCCCGACGAAACGGTGTCGCTCGCCGCGGAGGGTGAAGAGGCGCTCGAACGACCCCAGTCGCTTAACGAGACGCGCCTAGCGAAGGTGGTGCAGACCATCGAAGCGCTCGGCGCAAAACGCGTGCTCGACGTGGGTTGCGGCGAGGGGCGCCTCCTCGCTCGCTTGCTCCGCGTGCGCCCATCGCTAGCTGCAGTCGGCGGGATGGACGTCGCGCTCTCGGTGCTGGAGCGCGCCAAAGAACGCCTGCACGTCGATCGCTTGCCCGAGGCCCAGCGCGAGACGCTCTCGCTCTTCCACGGCTCGCTCGTCTACGGCGACGTGCGCCTGAAGGGCTGGGACGTGCTCTGTGCCATCGAGGTGATCGAGCACCTCGAGCCCTTCCGTCTGAGCGCGTTCGAGCGGGTGGTCTTCGGCGAGGCCGCGCCCGTCTCCGTGATCCTCACGACCCCGAACCGCGAATACAACGTGCGCTACGAGCTACCCGAGGGCGCGTTCCGGCACGACGATCACCGCTTCGAGTGGACCCGCGCGGAGTTCCTCGCGTGGGCCCAAGGCGTGGCCGAGCGTCGCAACTACACGGTGGCGATCAGCCCGATCGGTGCCGAAGATCCCGAGATTGGCGCCCCTACCCAGCTGGCGCTCTTCACCCGATGACGGCCACCCGATGACGACCGAAACCCCGAGTTCCGAAACCCCGACCGCCGACGTGACCGAGCGCCAACCTCGCGAGCGGGTGCTGCACGTGCCGCAGACCTCCCTCGTGGTGCTCATGGGCGCCTCGGGCAGCGGCAAGTCCACGTTCGCGCGCGAGCACTTCGGACGCACGGAGATCCTCTCGTCGGACTTCTTCCGCGGTGTGGTCTCGAACGACGAGAACGATCAGACCTGCTCGGCCGACGCGTTCGGCGCGCTGCACGACGTGCTGCGCCGGCGTCTGACCCGCGGCCTCTTGACCGTGGTCGACGCCACCAACGTAGAAGAGCGCGGCCGCCGCGCATTGCTGTCCATCGCGCGCGAGACTGACACCCTCAGCGTCGCCATCGCGCTCGATCTAGGCGTGGGCCTCTCTCACGCGCGTAACGCGCAGCGCCCCGATCGGCAGTTCGGTCGTCACGTGGTCGCCCGTCAGCACAGCGAGCTGCGCCGGGCCTTGCGAGGTCTTCAGCGTGAGGGCTTCCACCGGGTGTTCGTCCTCGACAGCGAGGACGAGATCGCGCGGGTGCGCATCGAGCGCGACCGGCTCTGGAACGATCTCCGCGATCGAACAGGGCCCTTCGATCTGATAGGCGACGTGCACGGCTGCGCCAAGGAGCTCGACGCGCTCCTCGATGCATTGGGGTATGTCGAGACGGGCGGGGTGATGCGTCACCCTGAGGGGCGCACTGCGATCTTCCTCGGCGACTTGGTGGATCGAGGCCCCGACGTACCCGGCGTTCTCCGCCGCGCCCAATCCATGGTGCAGGGACAGAGCGCGCTCTCTATCGCCGGCAACCACGAGGTGAAGCTGGTGCGGGCGCTGCGGGCGCAAGCCAACGGCAAGCTCGGCGGCATGAAGGTCGGGCCGGGCCTTCAGGTCTCGCTCGATCAGATGGCCTCGCTCGATGCCTCCGAGCGAGACGCGATGATCGCGTTCATGGACGGCCTCATCGGGCACTACGTGCTCGATGGCGGCGCGCTCGTGGTCGCGCACGCGGGTCTGAAAGAGGCGTTCCACGGCCGCGCGAGCAAGCGAGTCCGAGAGTTCGGGCTCTACGGCGAGACCACGGGCGAGGTGGATGAGTACGGCTTGCCCGTCCGCTCCGAGTGGGCCGAGCGCTACCGCGGTCAGGCCGCCGTGGTGTACGGCCACACGCCGGTGCCCGAGGCGCGCTGGATCAACGGCACGATCTGCGTCGATACGGGCTGTGTGTTCGGCGGCAAGCTGACGGCGCTGCGCTGGCCCGAGCGCGAGCTGTGCTCGGTGCCCGCCGAGCGGGTGTGGTTCGAGCCGGTGCGTCCTCTGAAGGGGGCGGGTCCGGATCCCGACGAGGGCATGCTCTTGCTAGGCGACGTCGCGGGCAAGCGCTTCATCGAGACCCGGCTGATGGGCACCGTCACCATTCGCGAGCAGAACGCGTCGGCCGCGCTCGAAGCGATGAGCCGCTTCTCGATCGATCCGCGCTGGCTCATCTACCTGCCTGCGACGATGTCGCCGCCCAAGACCGCGCCCGGGGGGTTGATTCTCGAACGCCCGGAGGAAGCGTTCGCCTACTTCTTGGAAGAGGGCGCGAGCGAGCTCGTCTGCGAGACCAAGCACATGGGCTCACGCGCGGTGGTGATCTGCTGTCGCGATCACGCCGCCGCCGAGCGCCGCTTCGGCGATGGCAGCCGCGATGGCGTCATCACCTCGCGCACCGGCCGCGCGTTCTTCTCCGACCCGGCATCGGAGAAGGCCGTGCTCGACGCGGTGCGCGCGGGGATGGACCAGGCGGGGCTGTGGGACGAGCTCTCGACCGACTGGATCGCACTCGACGCCGAGCTCTTGCCCTGGTCGGCCAAGGCGATGTCCCTGCTCCGCACCCAGTACGGCGCGGTGGGTGCGGCAGGCAAGGCGCTGTTCGCGGATGCTGAAGCGGTGATGGCGAAGGCGGCCGCGCGCGATGAGGGCGCAGCATCGTTGCTGGAGTCCGTCCGGCGGCGCGGCGCGCATCTCCATGCGTTCACGGAGGCCTACCGAGCTTTCGTGTGGGAGGTGAACTCGCCCGCCGATCTGCGCCTCGCGCCGTTTCATCTGCTGGCGACCGAAGGCGCGGTGCACGACGACCGTGATCACGGCTGGCACCTCGCGACACTCGCTCGGCTCGCCGAGGGATCACCCCTGCTCATGGCGACGGCACATCGAACGGTGCAGCTCGGCGATCCTGCGAGTGAGGCCGCCGCGATCGCGTGGTGGCGCGCGATCACGGCGGCCGGCGGCGAGGGGATGGTGGTAAAGGCCGCGCAGTTCCCAATGCGACGTGAGGGCCTCCCCATGCAGCCCGCGCTCAAGGTGCGAGGCCCCGAGTACCTGCGCTTGATCTACGGCGCCGAGTACCTCGAGCTCGACACGCTCGCGCGCCTGCGATCACGACAAGTCTCGGGCAAGCGGCGGCTGGCAGCGCGGGAGCACGCATTGGGCTTCGAAGCGCTGCATCGCTTCGTCGAGCGAGAGCCGCTGCACCGAGTCCACGAGTGCGTGTTCGGAGTGCTGGCGCTCGAGAGCGAGCCCGTCGATCCCCGCCTCTGAGCACGACACCGCACAACGGCGCGGCACTCGCTTCGATGCGGCGCGCCATGACGACACATCTGATTTCTCACCGCCTGCCAGGTCCGCCTGGTCACATCTCCACCTTCACCGACGAGACGCATGCGCTGCTCGAGACGTTCGAGTCCGAGCTGGCCGCTTCGGGGAGCGGCCAGCCCTTCCCCACCGCCGTGCTCATGGCGTCGGACTTCCTCATCGCGCGGTACGGCGAGGACGGAGCCGACTGGACGCACTTCGAGCTCGGCGCGTTCTTCGGCTTCGTGGCCTTCGCGGCGCCGGGCTTCCTGATGCACACCGCGCGCTTCAAGGAGACGCTGGTCCCGTTCCTCGCGTTCCTCGAGCGTAGCGGCCGCATCGAGGGCGACCTGGCGGAGCAAGCGTCGCTGGTCCCGCTCCCGCACGGCATGCCTCAGCACGACGGTGATGTCCTGTCGCAGCGCCACTCGCTCGAGGAGGCGTTCGAGCCCGTCAACCGGGCGGAGCGACGGGCGATGGCGCGACGGCTTCGTCGGGCGCCGCGCGCTCGGGCCCGCCGCTCATAGGGCCTAGCCCTGGGTCCACGTCGCTGCGCGCCGTTCGTCGAGCGCTGACGTGCCAGCTGATCGCGAGCCCTGCCACCAGTGCACCAATCGCGGCCACCAGCGTCGTGGGATACCCGAAGACGAGCTCGCGGTGGTCGCCGCGGGTGAGCTCGACGGCTAGGCGCAAGAGAGGCCAGCCAACGAACACGACGGAGAGTGTGTGCCGCGACGAGCGAGCCAACACGAAAAGTATCAAGCACCCGAGCCCTTCGAGGGCCGGGCTGGGCCAGCACGCCAGTGACGCTCCCGCGTCGTCCCCGCTCGGGGGATACGCCAAGTAGGCCGCGGTGTCGGGCCCATACCGAATCCCCAGCCACTCCCATCCGCCGGGCATCGGGGCGCCGTGGTCACAGCCGCTCAGCAAACAGCCAATCCGCGCTATCGCGTCGCCGAGCAGAAAGGCTTGGCAGGCAGCGTCGAGCATCTGCTGGGACGCCCTCCCCGCGATGACCGCACAGGACACGAGGAGCAGGCCCACATAGATGCCAGTGATCGAGCGGTCCTGTCCAGGGTCGGCAATGGCCGCGAACAGCGGCGCTCCTTGAAGCAGGCCTCCCGCGACCCAGCCCACCGACACGAGCAACGCGAGCCAAGCGCCGCGGCGCCCCACTCCCTGCGTGCTGCGGACGTAGTGGGTGGTCGCGACGGCGCTCGCGACCACCACGAACGTGAGATACCAAGGCATTCGTCAGTCGGGGATGCAGCAGAAGCCCGCGGGCTGCGCGTACCACTGGACATCCCTCCCGATGCCGGGGTCACCGTCGGCAGGAATCGGGTCGAACTCGCGTGGTAGGAAACAAACCGTGCCCTCGGCGCAGCAGGTTTGGGCTCCGCATTGCCGCTCGGCCGGACAAGCCTCGGCGCAACCTACCCCGGACAGCACGCCTGGAGGAAACAGCTGATCGGCGTCCCGCAAGGGCAGCACCTCCGAGCAGCGCAAGACGGCCCCGGAGGCGATCTCGGCGCCCGGACACCAGGTGTCCGGCGCGCATGTGCGCCCTCGGTCCGGGCACTGCGGCCAGCAGGGCCGATCGCCTGGCAAGCACTGCAACACCTCCAGCGTGCTGGGACAGCATCGCTCACCCGGCACGCAGCATGTCCCGTCGCGCGGGTCGTCGCATGCGAGGAACACGCTGGGGGTCTCACGGGGCGAGTCGGTGAAGGGGCACGCGGCGACGCAGAAGCCGTCTGAGCACGCCGCCGGTGGCGAGAACAAGAAGGGACGGCACTGCGCGTTCGAAGCGCAGGGACAGTGCCCCTCCACGCATGGCAGACCGCCGCAGTCGAACTCGTCGACGCACGCGTACGGGACCGGGACCCGTGCGTCGAGTTCACCAGCGTCGATACCGGGACTCCCCGCATCGATGCCATCATCGAAGTTCGCGTCGAGGCCCGCGTCGCTCGAATGGCCCTCGCACGCACAGCCCGGTGCACATGCCACGAACCATGCGAAGGCCATCGCCGACGCGAGCCTCGCGCCCATCACGCCGACCGACCTCGACGCCGTGCCACCATCACCACCAACGCGATGGCACCCAGACCCATCGCGTAGCCCACCTGCCCCGAGACGGGCTCGGCAACGGTGGACACCGAGCAGGTCCCCGAGTCGGTGATCTGCATCACCCCAATCTCCGCGCTCGCGGAAGAAGGCACCGCCAGGCCTTGCCTTGCCTTGCCTTGCTCCATCACTCCTCCTCCTGAGGAGTGCGTAGCCTCCCCGTTTGCCGAGAAGGCCACACACACGGCGCGATGTCGACGAGCACTACTCCCCGTCACGGCATCGTCACCGCGCTGATCGAAGGAAGGCCGAGCGCGGGGAGCACCTCGCCTAGGTAGCGACGGGGCACCTCGCCGTGGGGCCCGGGCACATGGGCGACGAGCGCACGCGACGAGGTCGAGAGGAGCGAGAGCGCGCCGAGCTGATCCCACTCGGTGAGTAGGCCCGCGCCGAGCGCGCGACGTGCAGCGGGGATGAGCGCCTCGCTGCGCGTTCGCGTGGTGCCGCCGGTGTAGAGCGACACCAACGTTCGCCTGTCCTCGTCGGTCGCCCCGTCTACCCAGCCCAAGAACGCAGGACCACCCGAGTAGAGCGCATCCAAGAGCACGACGTGCTCGAGCAGTCCGTCGAGCGCGCCACCGCGAACGATCGCCAGCGTGCTCTCGAACGCGGCGCTGTGCGCGGCAATGGTCACGCTCGCGATCTCGCTGCCGATCTCGGCGAGACCCAAGGCCTCTTCGATCATCGCGCGCACTTCGGTGCCGAGCGTCCCCGGCGACCCATCGCGTTCCATGAACGCGAGCTGGGGAATCATCAGCACCGTGTCGGTGTGCGCGGCGTCGTGGGCCTCGATCACCCCGAAGCCCGGGATCGGTGCATCACTCGGGCGGCAGGGCACGTCGCCTGTCGCGGCCAGCACCTCGACGCAGCCCCTGTAGCCGTGGAGGAAGAGGACGACGTGATGCGCGCCCGTAGGAGTGAGCCCCTCGGGGAGATGCACCAGGATGTCGGGCGCGTTCTCGACGTGCGGGTGGGGCGCTTGCACCAGCGCGAAGCGGAGGGTGCGGGCGGGGGCGAGCGTGGGGGCGCGGGTGAGCGCGGGGGCGGGCGTGGGCGTGAGGGCGGGCGCGAGCGGGGGCGTGGGCGCCGGCTCACCGCAACCGAGCAGCGTCATCCAGAGGACGCTGGCGAACCAGCGATCGCAGGCCCCGCTCACCTCACGCCGAGATCACCCGCTGGATGCCCTCGATGCGCTGAAGCAGGAACCTGTCGCCTGGGCTCAGCTCCGCTTCCTTGCTGCGCATGCGCTCGAGGTAGCGTCGCAGCGCGGCTCCGCTGGTGTAGCGGATCTTGCGGACCACATCGTGAAGGCGATCGATGCTGCTCGCGCCGATCATCGCGCCCGCGGCGGTGTGGAGATCGAAGATCCAGTCGATCCACGATTGCCGCTTGGTCCCTTCCGCCAGGCGCAGCGCGTACTTGGTACCTTCTTCGAGGCGGGCAGCCGGCAAGAGCCCCGTGGCCGCGCGCTGAAGCATCGGCTCCAAGATCCGCGAGAGGACCCGCTCCGCCTCGTCGTAGCGCCCCAGCGCGAGCGCCTTGTCGGCCAGGCCGATCAACATCACCGACGCGCCGGTGACCTCGTCGCCGCGCGGGCCACCGCTCGCGCCCATCGCGGGGAGCTGCATCGTCTCGCGCATCGCGCCACTGAGCTCCCGCATGGTCGCGCCTGAGAGCGTCGCCGACATCGCCGTGCGATCGACGAGCTCGATCAGGATCAGATCGGAGCCGCCCACGGTGACCCGATCCAGGTTGCGCACCGGGACCCGGCCGTCGGCCTTCACCCCATTCACACTGATTCCGTTGCGGGAGCCCAGATCCTCGACCTGCACGTTGTCGGTCTCGATCGTGAATTGCGCGTGGCGCCGGGACACCAGCGCGTCATCGAGAGCCAGGTTGCAGCTCGAGCTGCGGCCCACGACGAACGTCCCGGGCATCAGCTCGATGTCGGTACCTTGGTGGCGAAGACGAAAACGGCGCACGACCTTCGCCCGCATTATCGGCCACCTCGGGGCCCGACGCGAGATCCTTTGTTGGCGCCGGGCCCGCCCATCGACCTGCTAGGGTGCCCGCGCCGTGAAGTCCGCCACGCGTCTCCTCCTCGCCTCCTCGCTCGCCTCCTTCGTCCTGGCCATCGCCTGCGGTGGTGACGACGAGGCAACGGCCCCGAGCCCGCCCGGCGCGTCCGAAGCCCCGAGCACCGAGCACCCCACGAGCGAGGCGGCCCCGTCCGCGCCCGAGCGGGTCCGCTACGATCTGGCGGCCCACTTGGCGCGCGCCGAGCTCCGTGAGGGCTCCTCACTGTTGATCGACTTCGGCACCCCCGGCGCGCAGAAGTACACCCTCGGTGGCTGGCGCACCCGGATCTCGACCGATGTCGTCACCGAGGGCGATGCGACGTCCAACGCGATCACCAGCGTGACCGGCTTCATCCTGGTGCCGGCCGATGCACCGGGCGCGCGCACGTTGCGTATCCGCGCCCGCGCCGTCCGCGATGGCCGTCTCACGGTCTATCTCGACGGGGAGACGCTGGGCTTCGGCGCGCTGCCCACCGACGGCAGCTACACCACGGTGTCGATCGACGTGCCCGCCGAGCGCATTCATCAGGGGGAGAACACCTTCCAGCTGCGGGTCCCCTCGAGCGGTTCGGTCCCTGGGATCGGCACCGCGGGGATCCTGATCGACTGGGTGCGTCTCGATCCGCTGCGGGCCGAGGAAGAGACCGAGGAGCCCAGCGCGCCCCCCTCCTCCGCGCGCCTCGTGGTCCGCGAAGGCACGGACGCCGCGTTGGTGCTGAGCGACGGCTTCAGCCTCGGCTATCCGATGGAGCTCTGGCCCGCGGCGCGCCTCCGCGGAACGGTGCGGGGCACCGGCAGCCTCGAGATCGTCGCGCACCGTGATGGCGTGGCGGCGCGCTCACTGAGTACGCTGCGCGCGAGCGCGACGGGCGCCGATCTCGACGTCGATCTGTCCTCGCTCGCAGGCGAGATCGTGCGCTTGGATCTCGTGGCGCACGGGGATGTTCGGGTGGTTCGGCCCCGGGTCGTCACCCTCGACGGCGCACCTCTCGCAGGGCGTCCCACCATCCGCAACGTCATCGTCTACCTCACAGACACCCTGCGCGCGGACAAGCTGCGGCCTTACCGCGCGGACACCCGAGTCCGCACTCCAGCGCTAGAGAGCTGGGCCGCGCACGCCGCCGTCGCGCTCCGCGGGCACACCCAAGAGAACTGGACCAAGCCGTCGGTGGCGACGCTGCTCTCGGGCCTCTTTCCCTGGGAGCACCACGCGACGACCGAGGAGGCCGTCGTGCCCGCGGCGGTCGACTTGATGAGCGAGCGCTTGGCCCGCGAGGGATTTCACACTGGCGCGTTCATCGCGAACGGCTTCTGCTCGGATAGGTTCGGCTTCCGCCAAGGCTGGGGGTTCTTCCGCAACTACATCCGCGAAGGTTTGCGCACCCAGGCGGAGTTCGTCGCGCACGACGTGTTGAACTGGCTGGACGAGCGCCCCACCGATCGACCGTTCTTCTTGTACGTGCACACGATCGATCCGCACGTGCCGTACATGCCGCCCGCCGCGGAGCTCGCGATGTACGACCCGCTGCCGTACGAGGGCATCGTCGACTTCGCGCACGACCGCGAACTGCTCGAGGGGGTCAAGAGCGGACACATTGATCTCAACGCCCGCGATCGGGCGCATCTGGAGGCGCTCTACGACGGCGAGATCACCTACCACGACACCCACTTCGGCTCGATCATGGAGGGCCTCGAGCGGCGGGGGATAGCGGGCGAGACGATGGTGGTGTTCACGGCGGATCACGGCGAGGAGTTCTGGGATCACGGGAGCGTCGGCCACGGCCACAGCGTGTTCGAGGAGCTGGTGCAGGTGCCGCTGATCGTGCGCATCCCCGGGCTGACCGACCGCCCGATGGAGCTCACCGAAGCGCTCGGCTTGGTCGATGTGGCGCCCACCATCTTCGAGGCGCTCGGCCTCGAGATCCCCGCGGACCTGAGCGGACGTTCGTTCCTCGATCAGCTCCGCGGCGGCAACCCCGACGCGCCGCTGGCCTCGGTGAACGGCTTCATGGAGGGCTGGCGCGCGATCGAGCTCGGTTCGCTGAAGCTCATCCACCGGACCGATCGGGTGGTGACGCTCTATGACCTGGGCACCGACCCCGACGAGACGAACGACGTCGCCGCGAGTCGGCCTATCGCGGTGCGCTACCTGCGCGGCATGCTGGGCTTGATGCTCGCGGGCGCCGAGCGCGGTCATCATCTGCCGAGCATCACGGCCGAGGCCCTCGAGATCGACGAGACGTTGCGCCGTCAGCTGGAAGAGCTCGGCTACGCGGGGGCCTCACGCGCGGGCGTCACCGAAGGCGAGTAGCGGCTACCATCGCGGCATGCAGGGCTTCGATCTGGACAGCATCGGGGGGCAGAGCGCCCTCGATCGGGTGCTCGATGAGGTACGCGCCGCGGGTCAGCACGCGCGCGCGCTCTTCGACGCAGGACGAGCGCACGTCGAGTCCAAGCCCGATAGGTCGCCGGTGACGGTGGCCGATCGCGAGGTCGAGGATCGGCTCCGCACGTTCTTACTTGCGACGTTCCCGGACATCGCGTTTCGCGGTGAGGAGAGCGGCGCGGGCGGGACCGAAGGCGCGCGCCTCAGCTGGCTCCTCGATCCCATCGATGGGACCCGCGCGTTCATCCGCGGGCTCCCGACCTGGTCCGTCTTGCTCGCGCTACTGGAGGACGGCGAGCCGCAGATAGCGGTCGGGTACTTCCCTGCGGACGACGATCTCTACGTCGCGGTGCGAGGGCGCGGCGCGCAGCGCGACGGACGCGCGTTGAAGGTGTCCGCGGTGGCCTCGCTGGCCGACGCGACCATCACCCACGGCGCATTGGCACAGCATCCAGGCGATCGAGGGATGCGCACCCTGATGGCCCTGCGCGATCGCACCCACACCCAGCGAGGACACCTCGACTTCGATCAACACCGACAGGTGCTCTTGGGGCGGATCGACGTCGCGATCGATCCGCTGCTGCAGCCGTGGGACGCCGCGGTGCCGATGCTGCTCATCCGCGAGGCGGGCGGCATCGCGACCACGCTCACGGGGCAGACCTCGCTCAGCGCGGTTCTGAGCGATGGTGGCCTGGTCACCTCGAATGGCCTGGTGCACGCCGAGACGCTCGAACTCCTGCGCACGACCTAGCGCACCGCCTAGCTGTCACGTCCACCGCCATTCGCCGCTACACTCGGCGAACATGCGTCTTCCCTTCTTCGTCCTCGCGCTCTCCCTTCCCTTCGCCGCTGGCTGCGATGGACCGACCGTGTTCCCCGATGGAGGTCCTGGCGGCGACGCGCCCATCGCGCCGGGCACCGACGCGCCTTCGGTCGATGCGCCCGCGGTCGGTCCGATGAGCGCGCTCGTCGATCCGCTGTGCATCGACGGGATGTACCGAGAGACCCTGCCCGATCGCACGGTGTCGGTCGCCGACCTGGTCTCGGGCTTCACCACCCCGGGCGCCATCGACTTCGTGAACGGCGTGACCTCGCGACGCTATCCGCTGGGCAACCGCTTCGTGACGACCGGCCGCTTCGGCGGGATGAGCTGCGTGGAGCCGTTCTTCCGTGATCGCAGCAGCGCGGACGAGGCGTTTGGCCAGCTCTCGACGTTGGTCCACGAGTGTGGCCACGCGGTGGATGGTGACCTGTCCAGCTTCGGCTCCAACACCTACGTGGTCTCGAGCGACATCGAACTCAGCTGCGACATGGGCGACACCACCAGCCGCGGCGGCCTGACCTTCGCGCGCAGCCGCATTCGGAGCGATGCGTTCCAAACGATGCGCGCCGCGTGCCCCGATGGCGTGTTCCGCAACTGCGATTTTTATGCGAACACGTACTTGGACGGGGACCCCGATGACGCCACGTTCCAGGGTGGCGATCAGGGCTTCAACATGCTCTTCGAGGAGCTGGTGCAGTACGTGAACTCGCTGGCGACCGACTACGCCATCGGCGATCAGCTCGGCAGCGGCTCGGTGAGTGACCGAGACGGCCTCTTGACCTTCATGTGGTACGTCGAGCGCTACCTGCTGATGGCCCGCACCGACTTCCCCAGCGCCTACGAGCACCTCTTGAATGGGGACGGTGGCTGCTGGCGCGACGCCATCCTCACGGTGTGGGGCCGCGCGGTGCTCTACCTGGACGAGACCGAGGACATGCCGGGCTTGGGGATCGACGACGACGTGCTCTTCGGGCTGGTGACCACGCCCGCGCTGCTCGACGAGATCGAGCGCCTCCGCACCGCGGAAGGATGCCCCTGAGCGGCGCGCACACGCCGGTCTGCGGGTGTGTTGAGCGCAGTCTGATGCCCGGCCGCGGTCCGACGGGACCGGGTGCTATGGTCCCCGCCACCCAGTGACCCACCAGATCTATCTCTCGCCCGGGATGTTCGGGTTCACACGGCTCGCATCGTACGACTACTTCGGGCACGTCGAGCGCGCGCTGCGCGCCCGCTTCGAGGCTGCGGGCGAGTCGGTGGAGACGCACATCTGCGATGTCCTGCCCACCGCGTCGGTCAGGCGCCGCGCCGCCACCCTCGCCGAGGCTCGTCGCACGCACGTCTCGCGGCGATGGGCACGTCCACTTGCTCGGGCACTCGACCGGCGGACTCGACGCGCGGCTCGTCGCGTCTCCGTCGTCGCGCATCCCCGTCGATCCGGACGCGATGCGTTGGCTGGCGCGCCTCCGCAGCGTCACCACGATGAACACGCCGCACTACGGCACGCCGCTCGCGAGCTTCTTCGCCACGTCCAAGGGGCAGCAGGTGCTCTACGCGATGTCGGCGTTCACCGTGATCGGGCTCTCGCTGGGGGCGAGACCGCTCGGCATGGCGAGCGCCCTCATCGGGATCCTCGGTCGCGGCAATCTCACGCTCGGCTTCACGATCCCGATCCTCGAAAAGCGCGTCGAGAATCTGCTCAAAGCCGTCGACGACGCGCGCGACCCCGGTGTGCGCAACTATCTCCGCGCGAGCCAGAAAGACCAGGGCTCGATGGTCCAGCTGAGCCCCGAGGCGATGGATCTGATGATCGCCGGCTTCCAGGATCGCCCCGACGTCGCGTACCAGTCGACGGTGTCGATGTCGCCCGCGGCCTCGCCGATGAAGTGGGCGCGCACGATCACCCATCCCTGGCAGACCGCGTCGCTCTCGCTCTTCACCGCGCTCCACCTGATCACGTCGAGCTTCACCGAGCGCTACCCCTGCGGCGCGATCCCCGCCGATCCCCGGGGTCGAGGTCGCGACCCGTCGAGCGCCGAAGAAGGAAGGAAGGCTTCCGACCACAAGGAAGCGATCCTGCTCACCGCGTTCGGCGAGTCGCCCGATCTCCGCGCCAACGACGGATGCGTGCCCGTTCGCTCACAGCTCTGGGGCTCGGTCATCTGGGCGGGCTTCGCGGATCATCTCGACGTGCTCGGCCACTACCGCGACGACTCGCCCGAGGTACTACCGGAGCTCCGCCATCACGACTGACTGACGAGCGGCTCCAACTTCGACGACCGCCAATTCGACGCGCTGATGGACGCGATCGCCGCGGGAATGCTCGGCGCGAGCGCCTGACGCGAACGCGAGATCGAGCGACTCCGCACCGCCGAAGGATGCCCCTGAGCGGTCACCGCGAGCGTGCGTGCGTGAATCGACGTCTCCGTCGCGCGTCGAGAGCGCCGGAGCTTCAGCCGGGCACGGCCGGCACCTCGTGCCGCAGATTGGGGTCCCCCTGAAGGAACACGACGACGAGCATGCCTGCCACCGGTCGCTCGAGCTGCGACGCTTCTTCGGCGCCCCGTCGTGAAGGCTCGTCGAGCTCCACCCCGGCGTTCGTCAGCCCGGCGAGCAGCGGCTCCACGGCCTCCGATGGGCCCTCGAAGCTCAGCGTCACCTGAAGACCCGAGAAGAAACGGACGTCGGTGATCGACACGCGGACGGCTCCGAACGCGTCGTCGATCGCCACCATCGCAGCGTTGGGCTCGCCCCTCACCAGGCCACGTAGGAGGAGCAAGCCGCCGGAGCGCTCGAGCACGGAGCTCACGCGGCGATGCTGCCGCCCTGGGCAAGCACCGGCAAGGGGACGAGGCGGTCGCCTTGAGGGCCATCGCGCTGCCGACCTACGCAGACTACACCGCGTCGGGTCGCTCACTCGCTTCATCGAAGACTTCCTCCGCCACGAGGTGATGCCCCTCTACGGCAACACCCACACCGAGTCCTCCGCGGCGGGTCTCCAGACGACGCAGTACCGCGAGGACGCGCGCGATCGCGGTCGGCCCCGCCGCGCACCATCCTCGCCTGGCACCGTCAGCAGGCGCGAGGGCACGAACGGGGGCGATCGGTCGCCGCGCCGACCGGCCGCGCGAGCACGGCGATCGCCCCTGTCCACGCCGTGATCCTTCGGCCCTGTCCACGCCGTGATGGGGCCCTGCATCGGTGGCTGAGTGAATGGGGGCTCTCATCTCGCTCCTCATCGTGCTGGCGCGTGCCGAGCGCTGAGGGCTTACTCGGGGTTCTCGGTGCAGCGATAGCGCCGTGCGTAGTAGCCCGGCGCGTCGGGCCGGTTGTCGCGCCAGGCGACGACGACGTCATCGCCTTCCGTCACCGCCTGCACTTCGAAGTCGCCGGGGATGGGGCCACTGTCCGCGGTCCGTGGCGTGAGCGGATCGGCGAGCGCGGTGCTCTGGGGTGGGGTGACGCGCACGATGTCTGACGAGCGGCGACCCGCCTCGTCGATGGTGTGGAGAAAGACGCCTTCTTCCCAACGCACGCGGGTATCCACCCGACGCGTGAACGGGGCAGAGTCGTGGTACGGCCTCTCGCCGTAGGCGATTATCGCGTGACCGGAGGCGAGGGGCTCGACCACCACCCACTGGCTGAGGGTATCCGCCCAGTCGCGGCGGATCAGCGCTCCGTGCGCGTTGCGGCACGGCATCTGGTAGGGCGCGTCACGGGGCGAGCTTCCGTCTGGCTCGACCAGGCGCAGCTCCTGACAAACGTTGTAGCTGCTCTCGGGATCGCGGTTGGTGAAAAGGAGCGTGCCCGAGCCGAGCGCGACGGCCTGCGGCTGAAAGCCCCCCGGGATGTTCCACGCGTAGGTGGTCCAGTCGACGCGGATCGGCGGTGTGTCGAGCAGCGTGAGGTCGGGTCCGATTCGCGAGTAGTAAATGTAGCCTTGCCCGATGGAAATCCCGAGCCTGAACAAGACTCCGAGACCGCCATCGTGAAGCGAGACGAGACGCATGTTGTGCGCCCACACCGTGCCATCGAGAGCGCACGCCTCCTCGCCGCTCAGATCGACTGCGTTCGCACCCTCGTCGAAGACAATCAGGCGGCTGAAGTTCGCCACGGGTGGCCCGGGGCAAGTCCGAGGAATGCCAGATAGAACGAATGTGGGAGCACCATGGCCGACCGCGGCAGGAGCGCGACCGTCAGCACCCGCGGTGACCGATGTCGCGCCAATGTCGATTGGCGTCAGGTCGCTGCCGTCGAATGCCCGCGTCACTGGCAACGCAACCTCCGTTCGGACGGCGTGGGTGCTTCGAGGAAGCAATCTCCAAATAGAGACCTGCTCGCGAAGCGGACTCACGGCCCCGGCGTCTTCCTCTCCCCAGATCTGCGCCCAGACCGCCCCGTCGAACGTGAGCCACTCGAACGGAGGCATCGCGGTGCCCGCCGCGAGAGCGAAGTCGTCGGTGACGGGTTGTAGATCTTGGTCGAACCATTGGGCGCGCGCCTCGACGGGGTCGCCCTCGAGACCCGAAGAGGTTGTGTACGAGAAGATCAACTGACCCTCGAGCATGCCCATGGACCAGCGACCCGGAAACCCAGCGCTCGTGCGCAACAGGATCGGCTCGGTGGTCGCAACGCATTGATCGCTCACCAGCACCGGGTCGGGGGTGCAGCCAAGGGCCAGCCCCACCACGACGGCGGTGCCCCCCTTGCGCAGCCTACCAATCGCGTGGTTCCATCCCTCAAACAACGAGGAGGCGGCCATGGGAAGAGGGACGAGCGAGGTGTTCGGGGCACGACGATCGAAGGGGGGGGGGGCTCATCTTGCTCCTCGTCTTGGTCACGCTCACCGCGTGCCGTGGGGCGAGTCCGAGCACCGGGGCCCCACTGCACCTGTCGCGAGTGTACAACGGGCCTCCGCTCGCGAGTAGGACGTCCTCATTCACCTCGAGCTCGGCCGACCTCGCGGCGATCCAGAGCTCGATCCGCGGCTCGTTCGCGTTCGGCGGCAACCCCATCGGGACAGGGTTCGCGTGGGACTACGACGGGCGGACCGAAGACTATTCTCCGCTCCTCGGCACGCACGCCGTGGTGAACCATGCGGTCCTACCTCCTTTGACGATCGCCAACTACGCGGCGCTCCAGGACGAGCTGACACGCCTCTCTGCCGATGCGGCCCTCTCGAGCCTCCTCGGCGTCGTCACACTTCCAAACCTTCCTCCCATCCAATACGTGCAAGGCCTCTCGCTCGGCCTCGAGTTCGAGCAGACACAGGTCCGCTGGGGCGTCGCCCCGAGCAGCGGCGCGCTCCTTCGTCTGGACCTGCCGCTTCGGGTCGGCAACATCGACCTCGACGACTTCGCAGACGTCCTGTTCGACGTAGGCGACTACACGGTGCCGATGACCGTCGGCATCAACGTGGACGTCTGCGGCGATTGCACCAGCACCGGCGCGGTATGCAACGATGCGCCGGGGACCATCGCCCAGGGCTACCGCGGGTTCGGCACCACGCTCGGCTATTCACCGACCGATCGCGATGCTGTGTACGCGGACATTGGCGTGAACTTCACGGTGACGACCCTGCCGGCACCTCCCGCAGCGGGCAGGCGCCAGCCCGGCATCACCGGCTCGGTCGCGTTTACCGGGGCGTGCCCATTCGCGATCGGCGACATCCCTATCCCCGTCCTTGGTGACATCCTCGACGTCGGGATTCTGAGCTACGCGAGCCTCGGCCTGCTGATCGAGATCGCGCGCGGCGCGTTCGGGCCGATCCGCTACGTCGCCGGCCTCATCGCGTGTTCGGTTCTCACATCATCGCTCGACGGTCGTATCCGCGATGCGCTCGGCCCGGTGCCTTCGTCTCTGCAGCCGGCGGTCGACCTGCTGGTCAACCCGGTTGCCCTGCGACGCTCTCTCGGCTCGCTCGGGACGAACCTGCCGGGAGTCAGCCCGATCGTGGATGCGCTCCGGCCCTCGGTGCTCGACCGGGCCATCGTGCAGGTCGGACTGACGGGAGGACCGGTCGGCAGCCCTCCGGTCCCGCTGACGAGCACTACCGGAGCGTTCACCGACGCCCTTTTCGGCGCGCTTGCGTCGCCGTTGGGATCCACCGCAAACACCAACACGGTAGTGGACATGGGCCCAGTGAACGATGCTTGTGGCGTTGGCGTCGGGCTGGGATCCGCAACGAGCGTCGATGCAACGGTGTGTGGCGCTTGTGCCGCGGGCGGCGTGTGCGCCGGGGCCACCTCGCCGTGCGCTGCGTTCTGCGCACCGGGAGGCGGCTTCGTTTCCACGCTCACGTTTCCCGGCCCGACCAGCTCGAGCACCTGCACAACCGCGGGGATCTGCCTGGCATCGGCGCCCAACCTCGCCAGCTTGCTCGCCACGGCACCGCTGTTCGGCGAGACGATCCGTCGTTGGTTCTCGACGCCGCTGCCTGCTGGCGCACGGTACTCGGCGACCGGGACCGACGTGTTCCCGGGGCAGGCGACGTTCAGCTACATCATCGACCCTGATGACGACTGCGCGCCCGAGGAGACCGACGTCTGTCCCGGCGTCTTCGACCCCGCGCAGCTGGATGACGGCGACGGCGACATCTATGGCTTCGTGTGCGATCGCTGCCGCGGCGTCAACAACAGCGCGCCATGGGCCAACGCCGACACGGACATGGACGGGATCGCCGACGGTTGCGACTGCGATCGGGACGGGGACGGATGCTTCAACGAGGGCACCTCGCTCGCGGGAGCGTGTCCGCCCAACTCCGATGGCATCTTCGACCGACGGCCAAGCCGAGCGGGAACGAACGACTTCGATGGCGACGGTCTCGTGGACGACTGCGACAACGACCTGGACGAGGACGGCGTGCTCGATGAGCCGACCGACGGCTCCGCGCCCGACAACTGCCCCCTCGGAGACGGCGACAGCACCTTCGAGCCCGGCGATCAGAACCCGGACCAGACGGACTCCGGTGGTCCCCCAGCGGGCGACCTCTGCGATCGCCTCTGCCCAGATCCCTCGGCGCCGCTCTGCGACACCACCATCGACGGTGGCAGCGGCTTCGGCGCAGGGCGGAGCGACGTGCCGTTCGACGGCATTGCCGGCCTGGGAGACTGCATTGGTCTGTCGGGCGGCGCCGGCGTCTGCGATATCTCGGCGTACCTGTCGTGCCCTGGTGCCGACTACGACAGCTGCTGGCTCCCGGATGCGTTCGACTCCGTGATCCTGGTGGGGTCACTCGGCGGCACGCTGACCCAGATCGACGCCGCTCAGATGGGCCTCGTCGGAGGGTTTTCGTCGAGCTCCACAACCCTTCCCGACATCGACGGGGACGGGCTCGACGAGCTGGTGCTCTCGGCGCCGCGCGCGGAGGTGTGCCCGGCTGGGAAGGCGTGCTTTGGTTCGCCAGGCATGCTCGCTGTGTTTGGGTCCGAGCGCGGCAAGCTCATCACTCGCGTGATGGGCGCCGAGGACGGCAGCCGCTTCGGTGCGTCCATGGCGAGGCTCGGTGACGTCCTCGCCGTCGGCGCCCCGTTTGCCGCCGCCGGACGAGGAGCGACGTACTTCTATCGGGTCGATGGGGAGGAGCTTCTCCTTCTCTCGGTGGTCACTGGCAACGGCCCGTCCGAGAGGCTCGGCACGAACGTCGCGCCCGCCTTCGGAGCAGACACGGCGGCGCCCTCGTTCCTCATCGGCGCGCCAGGCGCGCGCGCCGGCGCCGGACGCCTGTTCATCGCGAACGCATCCCAGGGAATCACTCACCGCTATGACGGGCCACGCCCGCTCGCGGGCATGTCGCGGGGCGTGGTGCTCGGCACGGCGGCGGCCTTCACGGTGGTCGCTGGCATCCCCTCCGCCGACGCGGGGCGAGGCGTGTTGGCTTTCTTCGAGGGCAACCGCCGCGGCGCACCGCCGCGCATTCGTCGCGGCAGCCCGCGCGCACGTCTGGGCGAGCGCGTGGTGGTCGTGGACAGAGTCGAGGTGGTCGCGTCCGCCCCTGGAGTGGGAGCGGTCATCCGCTATGCCCCGAGTGGAGCGCCGTTGGGAACGACATCGAGTTCGTTGCCACTCTTTGGGACCGGCCTCAGCGCACCTGGCGACCTCAACGGCGATGGTGCAGACGACCTCATCGTGAGCTTCGGACTCGAGGAGTCGGGTGCATTGCTGCGGTCGCTCCCCCTCTATCGCCTTTGACGCCGGCACGTCGAGCGAGCGCGGCGCTGGGCGTGGGCGCCCTGGCTCTCACATTGGCCTGGTGGGCGTGGCCGAGTGGCGAGCCCGCGGACGGAGCAGGAACAGCTGTAGAGATGGACTCGCGGGCACCAACCGACGCGCGAGCGCGCTGCAGTCACAGCTACGTGCCCCACACCGTGGGTGATGTGCGGACCTTCCGGTGGGGAAGCGAGGATGGCATCGGCACGGTGAGCATCCAGCTGACGCGCGCGCGGGCCACGGGCGACGGCGCTGTCCTTAGCTGGACCCTCGAGGACGAGACGGGCACCCGCACCGAGATCCAGCGGGAGTGCGACAGGCTCGGAGCCGAGGAGCCGTGGCTGGTTCTCGGGAGCGCCGCTACGTTGGCGGTGAGCAACCAAGCGTGGCGCATGCCGAGCTCGCTACAGATCGGGGATGCGTTCGGTGGGGCGTACGAAGTGGAGCTGATGGGGATGTCCGTCTCGCTCGACAGGATGCACCGCGTCGTCGGTCGCGAGCGCATCTCGGCCGCCGGGGAGACCTTCGACGCGCTTCGCATCGACGTCGAGGAGCGCGCCGCGTCGGGCTCCACACCGGTCCCCATGACCCAGTGGGTGGCAGAGCGCGTGGGGCTCGTCCGCATGTGGCTCGGCCCGGATGAGCACCGGACGGAGGTGGAGCTGGTGAGCTACAGTCCCCGTGACTGACGAAGCGGCCGGCGGGCACATCGAAGCCCGCGACGTCCAGCTAGCGGCGTGGTCGTGCTCGATGTCGGTGTCTTCGGGGGCGTGCTTCTCGGTACCGAGGCGCGCAGCCGAGCGGGAGAGGGAGAGCGCGAGTCGCTCCCGAAGCGCGACACCACGGCGATGCTGCCACTGCGCCAATCCTCGATGCCGAGCGCCTTGCCCTGACTCCGATACCAGCGCTCGATCACCCGCATCGCCACCGCGTGCACCGCGAGCACCACCTCGTGGTGGTAGGCGAGCGGCACCCTCATCTCGAACGGCAAGCTCAGCGCGCACTGCCGCACCCGTACTCTTGGGATCACAGGGCGCGAACGGGTCGGTCGGTCGCCGCGCCGACCGGTCGCGCCAGCACGGCCATCGCCCCCTTCCACGCCGTGATGGGCAGCGCTGCGTCGGTGGCCGACATGCCTCGCACCAAGAGCATCGACTGCATGTCGAAGAGCGCCGCGGGTCCGGCTGGCCGCGCGCGCGGGCCCTCCGCTACACTCCACCGATGCGTGTGCCCCTTCGACGTCGTCCGAGACCCCATTCGCGCCGCGATGACGCGGGCCGGCAATGACGACCTCGCGCGAGACCGAGCGGCTGATCGAGAGCATCCAGAGCGCAGTGATCGGCGAGAACGAGGTGATCCAGACGCCGTTCGGCGCGCGCCGCGTCACCTACGCCGACTACACCGCGTCGGGTCGCTCGCTCGCCTTCATCGAGGATTTTCTGCGCGACGAGGTGATGCCGCTCTACGGCAACACCCACACCGAGTCCTCGGCCGCGGGCATGCAGACGACGCAGTACCGCGAGGACGCGCGCGCGATCATCAAAGCCAGCGTCGGGGGGGACGAGCGTGACGCGGTCATCTTCTGCGGATCTGGGGCGACTGGCGCCATCCACCGGATGCTCGCGATCCTGAACCTCACGCTCCCCGCCGAGCTGGATGCGCGCTTCGATCTCTCGCGCCACATCCCCGAATCCGAGCGGCCGGTGATCTTCATCGGCCCCTATGAGCACCACAGCAACGAGCTGCCTTGGCGCGAGTCGATAGCGGACGTCGTCACCATCGGCGAGGACGCGGACGGACAGATCGATCAGACGATGCTCGAGGCGCAGCTCACCCGCTACGCCGAGCGAACGCTCAAGATCGGTAGCTTCTCCGCGGCCTCGAACGTGACGGGGATCGCGTCCGACACAGTCGGTATCGCGCAGGTCCTGCATCGCCATGGTGCGCTCTCGTTCTGGGACTTCGCGGCTGCGGGCCCTTACGTGGACATCGACATGAACCCGGCGGGCAAGGAAGGCGCGCACAAGGACGCGATCTTCTTGAGCCCCCACAAGTTCATCGGGGGACCGGGCACGCCCGGGGTGCTGGTCGCCAAGCGGACGCTGTTCACCAACCGGGTCCCCAGCGTGCCGGGCGGCGGCACCGTCCGCTTCGTGAACAGCGACGATCACCTGTACTTGAGCGATCCCGAAGTGCGTGAAGAGGGCGGCACGCCGGCCATCCTCGAGTCGATTCGCGCGGGCCTGGTCTTTCAGCTCAAGGAGGCCGTCGGCACCGACGCTATCCACGAGCGCGAAGAGAGCTTCTTGCGCCGCGCCATCGCCCGATGGAGCAAGACCCCGCAGCTCGAGATTTTGGGCAACCACCACGCCAAGCGGCTCTCCATCGTGAGCTTCGTCGTGAAGCATCCAGGGACGAAACAGTACGTTCACCACCAGTTCGTGGCGCAGCTCTTGAACGATCTCTTCGGGATCCAAGCGCGCGCTGGCTGCTCGTGCGCGGGACCGTATGGACATCGCTTGCTGGGCATCGATCTGGTGCGCTCGCGCGCGTTCGAAGAGGTGGTCTCCAAGGGTTGCGAGGGCATCAAGCCCGGCTGGGTGCGGGTGAACTTCAACTACTTCATCGGTGAGCCGTCGTTTCAGTACGTGGTGAGCGCTGTCGAGCTGGTCGCCGAGCACGGCTGGCGGATGCTGCCCCGCTACGAGATGGATCTGCACAGCGGTCGCTGGCGCCATCGAGGAGAGGCCCCGACGCCGCTCAGCAGGCTCACCGATCTTCGCTACCAGGGCGGCAAGCTGGTGTACACCGCGCGCCACACCACCGAGCCCGAGTCGATCTTGCAGAGCTACCTCGAAGAGGGCTGGCGGGTCCTCACCAGCGCGACATGGGATCGCGAGCCCCGCGATCCCGTCGCAACCAAGGACGAAGAAGCGCTTCGCTGGTTCTTGTTGCCCTCCGAGGCCAGTCGCCTCTTGAGCAGTAACTCGCTCGGCGCCTCGATCTGATTCTCGCCATCGCCATCGCCGACCATGTCCCCTATACTCGGGCCCATGGCGCATCGTGACGACGTAGACGCTCTCCGGCTTCGCATCGAAGCCCAAGAGCGTGACCTGAGAGATGCGAAGGCGGAGCTCGACGTGCTCCAAGCCGCAGCGCGTGCGAACGCAGCAGCGGCACACGACCCCAGCGAGAACAGCGGCTCGTTCGGCATGGGCTTCGGCCCAGCGATGAGCAACGGACCGAGCCACGGTCCGGGCGGCGGCAGTCCGATGTCGCCTCTTCGGCTCGAGACCCAGCGGCGCCTGGGCCTCTTGATCCTGCTCATCACCACGTTGGTGACGGGGCTCTTTCTCTCCACGACGCACTGCCCTTCGCACGCGCGGCGCGACATCAGCCGCGCCAACCCGAGCGCGGTGCCCACCAGCAGTGACGGAGAGCGCGTCTCGCCCTTCGTCCGCTTCGCCCGGGTAATCGACCCCGGCGTTCCGGCGGCCGTCCCGCTCGATCAGTCGTGCGCGGTCGAGGTCACGCCGGTCCACGGTTCGATGTTCGACTGCCGCGTGGTCGTGCGCTGCGACGACCAGGTGCTCTACGGCGAGTCGAGCGCGGGCTACAACCACTGTGGTCCCGTGCCCTCGCGCATCGTCGATGGCGACGTGAGCCGCGATGACGGTGACCCGGCGCTCGAGGTCGACTTCGCCAGCGGGCGGGTGGTCATCGAGGAGCGCGTGGGCTTGGGCACCCAGCGCGTCGAGCTGCAGATCATCGATTGAGTTCCCATTGCGCCGCGCGCTCGTTCGGCGCGGCATTGACATCGGAGGGCGTGGGAGACAATCAATGCCTCCCGCGCCCTTCGCATTTTGTCGGGCGCCACTTTCTCGGAGCGATTCACATGTCCATGCCGGTAGGCGAGGCTAAGACACGATTGTCTGACCTTGCACAGCGCCTCGGTGCGCTGGGGAGGTTTCTTTGACGTCGAGGGACTTCGAAGAGAGATCGATCGACTGAACGACCGCACCAACGCGCCAGGTTTTTGGGACGACCCCGAAGCCGCGCGGAAGCTGACGCTGGAGCGCGCCAACCACGAGGCGACGGTCACCGGCTACGACAAGCGCACCCGTGAGGTACAGGACCTGGTCGAGCTGCTCGACATGGCGGCTGGCGACGAGGACATGATCGACGAGGTCTGCGGTCAGATCCCCGAGCTCGAGCGCGCCGTTCGACAGATCGAGGTCGCACGCATGCTCGCCGGCCCCGAGGATCGCAGCGACTGCATCGTCTCGATCCACCCCGGTACCGGCGGCGTCGATGCGCAGGACTGGGCCGAGATGGTCTTCCGCATGTACCTGAGGTGGTGCGAGAAGAAGGGCTACAAGACCGAGATCGTCGACCAGCAGGCGGGCGAGCAAGCGGGCCTGAAGGACGCGACCTTCCATGTGCGCGGCGCCTTCGCGTACGGCTATCTCCGCGCGGAGAACGGGGTCCATCGGCTCATCCGCATCTCGCCGTTCGATGCGAACGCGCGGAGGCAGACGGCCTTCGCGTCGGTCGAGGTCGTGCCCGATCTGGACGACGACGTCGGTGAGATCATCCTCAAAGCCGAGGACCTGCAGGTCGACACCTTCCGCGCTGGCGGCAAAGGCGGTCAGCACGTCAACAAGACCGAGTCGGCGATCCGCATCACCCACATCCCCAGCGGCCTCATCGTCGCGTGCCAGGCGGAGCGGAGTCAGCACAAGAACCGAGCGACCGCGATGAAGATGCTCCGCGGCAAGATCTACGAGCTCGAGCGTCAGAAGCGCGAGACCGCGTTCCAAGAGGCCTACGGCGTCAACAAGCTGGAGATTGGCTTCGGCTCGCAGGTGCGCACCTACACCATGGCGCCCTACCAGCTGGTGAAGGACGAGCGGACCGAGGTGAAGGTCACCAACGTGCAGGGCGTGCTCGACGGAGATCTCGACGAGCTGATCGAGGCGTACCTGCAAGCGAGCGCCGACACCCGCGCGAGCCACAAGCCCGGCGGCGGCAAGGACGCGCAGGGCTGATCCTTCGATCGCTCGTGCGCGTATCCCGCGTATCCCGCCGCCCATGATCGGTCGCGCCACGCTCCTGCTCGCTGGCTGCACCTCTAGTGCCCCGACGCGCCATGCCCGGAGACGACGCCGTCCATCGTCACCGAGGTGGTCGACGACGAGGTGGCACCCGAGCGCGCCGAGCCCGAGCCGCCCGCAGCCGATGTCGCGCGCGCGCTGATGCTCGAGCCCAACGCGGACGTCGACGGAAGCGCCGTGCCGCCCCGCGTCGGGCGCATCCCGTTGCTCGAGCTCTTCGAGTGAGCGCTCAGGGACGCTTGGGGCGCCGCGCGAACAGTCGGTAGAGCACGAGTAGCGCGAGCGAGATCACCACCGCGAGGACGGCCACGAGACGCACATCGAACGCGCTGCGATTGGGGTAGCGCACGTCCGCCGCGAGCACGTCGAGGGTGGGTCCGTCGCGGGTGAAGCCGAGATCTTCTTCCACGGTGCTCGGCGCTTCCGTCGCGCCGCTGGCGATGAGCTCGGCGCCGTCGTGGGCGCGAAACGAGACGTCGGTCCGATCGAAGACCTCGCGGCGCACCATCCGATCGCGCACCAGCACGTGGTGATCGCGGCCTTGCAGCGGTACGTGAGCGACCATCTCCACCGTGACCGGTACCCGGCGCACGGCACCCAGAGGATCGAGCCAGCCGTCGGTCCACTCGACCTCGATGGGGGTGCCGTCGACCTCGATGGGCAGCTCCTCGCGCAGTCCTTCTGCCCAGGTCGCGAGGTACGCGCGTGACTCGTCCTCGCTGACCTGACCGTCTCTGTCGACGTCCACGTCGGCGAGCACCGTGATGCCCTCGTCCTCGCCGAGGGTCAGTGAGACGACGAAGCGGGTGTCGGCCTCGGTGGCATCGAGCTTCAGGTAGCGCTCGGCGCGCGCGATGGTGTGCCCGATGTGCGCGGAGGCGTGGCCCGCGAGGGAGACGCTCACCGCCAGCAGAAACGCGAGCGCCGCGCTCGGATGAAGAGCGCAGCGCACGAAGAGAGACGTCATCGGCGGATGGGTCTCAGCCCGCCGCGAGATTCTCGAGGAATCGGATCGCGGTCGCGATGCCGAAGCCGGTGCCGCCCTTGGGGAACTGGTGGTGTGCCCGATCGAGGAACGCCGGGCCCGCGATGTCGAGGTGCATCCACTTGGTCTTGCCCACGAACTCCTCGAGGAAGAGGGCCGCCGTGATCGAGCCACCGTAGCGGTCGCCCGTGTGCTTGAGGTCAGCTATCTCCGAGCGCAGCGAGTCACGCAGATCGCGATTCAGGGGCATGTGCCAGTACGACTCGCCCTCGGCCTCGGCGGCCTCGCGGTAGAGCCGACCCAGGGTGTCGTCGTTCGAGTAGAGGCCCGCGGTCCAGGGACCGAGCGCCACCATGCAGGCGCCGGTGAGCGTCGCGTGATCGATCAGGTAGTCGGGCTCGGTCTGCACGGCATACGCGAGCACGTCGGCCAACACCAGGCGTCCCTCGGCATCCGTGTTGATGATCTCGACGGTCTTGCCCTGGTAGCTGGTGAACACGTCACCAGGTCGATAAGCCGCCGCGCCGGTCATGTTCTCGGTCGAGCCGAAGATGGCGTGGATCTCGACGTCGAGCTTCAGCCGCGCTGCCGCCTGCATGATGCCGATGGTGGTCGCCGCGCCGGCCATGTCGCACTTCATGTCGATCATCGAGCCCGCGGGCTTGATGCAGAGGCCGCCCGAATCGAAGGTCAGGCCCTTGCCGACGAACACGACGCGCTTGGGCTTGGTCTTGGTTCCCGAAGCTGAGCTGCCAGCAACAGACGCGGGCTTGTAGGTCATGTGGACCATGCGGGGCTCTTCGGCGCTGCCGCGGTTCACCGCCAAGAAGAGCTGCATCCCGAGCTTCTCGAGGGCCTTCTTGTCCCACTGCTTATAGGTCACGCCGTGCGGTGCAGTCGCCTCTTTCGCGGCGTTCGCCAGCGCGACCGGGGTGAGATCATTGGGCGGCGCGTTCACCAGATCGCGCGCCAGGCTGACGGCCTCGGCGATGGCGGAGCCGCGTTCGGCGGCCTGCGCGCTCGCCTTGTCGCGCTTGGCGATCACCAGCTTGGCGTTCTCCACTCGGCGCTTAGGCATGCGGTCGCCGGTGAGGTAGCGGACGTACTTGTACGCGCCGAGCTGCGCGCCCTCGGACGCGGCAGCGAGCATGTCGTTGCCCTCGCCGGGCACGACGACCGCGACGGTCCCGTACTTGGCCGCGGCTTGGGCCGCCTTCACCGCGATGAGCCGCGCCTGCGCGGGCTTCACGGCCTTGTCGCCCAGGCCGATCAAGAGGACGACCTTCGACCCAGCGCCCCGCACCGTGACCCGGAGGGACTCCCCGCTCTTGCCGCTGAAGTCCTCGAGCTTGGCCGCGTTCTTGAGCGCGCCGCCCGTGGCTCTGTCGAGCTTCTTGAGCTCGGGATCCTTGTCGAGGCCGCCCGTCTTCACGCCGACGGCCAAGAGGTCCGCGCGAACTTTCGCGAGGGACTCGGTGCTGAGCGAAACCTTCATGATGCTCCTGGTCACGCATGCTCGGAGCCCAGAAAAGGCGCCGATTCGTTGCGGGTGGGCGCGCATCCTACGACGAGTTTTCTTCGTGAGGCAAGGATGGCCGGAGGTCCCGATCTGGCGGCCGCCACCCCTCCGCCGCCAGGTCCGCCAATCGGCGTACGTGATCTCGCGTGATCTCGATGGCTGGGCGCTGGCCCGCTGCCTGCAATGCCTCTGTCGCTCGCCGAGACCGAACGGACCCAGGCAGCGAAAGGGATGGGGAACATGACCGAAGCAGAGAAGCAGGCGCCGTTGGCGGTCTACACCATCGTCAAGCGCGAGCGGGACGGCCGGAACTTCTGGGTGCGCATCGGCACCGCGTTCCGCAATCGTGATGGGAGCCTGAGCGCGCTGCTCGATGCGGTGCCCACCAACGGCACGCTGCACATCCGAGAGCAGCGACCGCTTCCGCTCGAACACGAGGGCCACGCGAGCCCATCACAAGAGGTCGTGCCCGCCGAATGAGCGGGCGCAACTGGGCATGGGGGGAGCTTTTGCCGCGTGGTGCGGCGAGGGGATCTCGTGCCTTGCAGACGAAGACACGAACGAAAGGGATACGCACATGAACCAGAACCTGAAGAACCAGATCACCCGCATGCTCGTCACCGCGCTCGGCGCGCTGTCCATCTTCGCCAGCGCTGCGGCGCTCGCTCCGCCCGTCGAGGCGCAGGGACGCGCTCCGGCGGCGGCGGAGGCCAGCGGGCCGATGGTCGACATCCAGTCGGCCAGCGCGGCGGAGCTCGAGTCGCTGCCCGGCGTGGGGCCGGCGCGGGCGCAGGCGATCATCGCCTACCGCACGCGCACGCCCTTCCGCCGGGTGGAGGACATCCTCCGCGTGGACGGCATCGGCCGGGCGACCTTCCGGACCATGCGCTCCCGCCTCACGGTGGGTGGTACGCGCGCGGCCCCGGAGGGTGAGAGCGCCGAGTGATCTGAGACGTGGTGTGACGTCCCTCGAGCGGCGCGGTGATCGGGAGATCGCCGCGCCGCGCGGGCGTCTGCGAAGTGAGTGCGCTCATCAACGCGGGAGCGGATACGAGCGGGCCACGTCGCCTGCGTCGGTCCGCTCGACGAGCGTGGCGCCCGATGCGTCGACCGAGAGCACGCTCGGCTCCGTCAGGTCCGCGGCCAAGGTGACGATGGGGCCTCCGCCGAGCGGAATGGCGCGGAGCTCGCCTCGCCCCGCGAGCACCTCTTCGTAGGGATCGGCGCCGAAGCTGGTCCAGTAGACGTGGGTCGCGTCCACCGCGAGGTCGTTCGGGAAGCGCTCGCCCTGCGTCAGGACTCGAGCGGGCGCCGAGACGGCCGCATCCGCGACGCGGATTTCACCGCCGTGCAGCCAGTACACGTGCGCGTCGTCCAGCGCGATGGCCGTCTCGCATGTGGTCTCGGAGAAGTCTCCGAGCGCGTCGTCGAAGAGCACTTCGAGCGCGGACCCATCCGCAGCGGATCGGACGAAATCGCAGCGGGCATCGCCCCGTCGGTAGTCCACCCAGTAGATGGCGCCGCTCCCGGCCACCGTGAGGTGCCCGGGGCTCGATCGCCCAGAGACGATGACGAGTGCGGGTCCCTCGCCCGGCGCGCGAGCGATGATCCCCCGCGGTGCGTCGGCCCAGTAGCGAAACCCACCGTGGGTCGCGTCGGCAGGTCGATCTGTGACGTAGATCTCGTCGGTCAGCGTCGGTGTCGCAGCCGTCACGCGCGGAGACGACACCTCTCGGGAGGCCGAGCGCGCCTCGACGGCGCTCCCGCATCCGAGGAGCAAGACGATCAGTGCGGCGACGCGGGTCATGCGTCGTCAGCCGCCGAACGCGTAGACGAAGCCGATGTTGAGCGCGAGCTCGTTGAGGGTGATGGCCGAATCGAAATCCACGCCGAAGAGCGTGCGATGGTCATACGCCTCGGCGTGCCGCCAGCCCACCTCGAGGTAGCCGCCGAAGCCGGAGTCGTGGAGGAACTGCGCGCCGGTCATCGCCCCGGTGTTCCAGCCGGGCCAGACCCGATCGTCATCGCCATCGGGCAGCACGGCCATCGCGAAGCCCAGCGGCAAGAACAGGTAGGGCTCGATCACGAAGTCGAGGGTCACGTCGAACGCCCAGCGCAGCCGCACGTAGCCATCGAAGCCGAACATCTCTTCGCGCTCGGCGCCCGACGCATCCTGGAGGACGCCTAGGAACTCGAACTGCGCGCCGATCACGAGGAAGTCGAGCACCGGCACCTCGACGCGAAGGTCGAAGCCGACCGACGGATCGAGATCGAAGTCCCCGCGGGAATCGTTGACCTGGGTATCGAGCTCGCCTGCGAATCCCGTCGCGAGGTTGGCGAGGAGCCGGACGTTGCGATCGCCGACGCCATGTCGCGCGCGAGCCGCGGGCAGATCATCGGTGAACGTCTGCGCCGACGCCGAGAGGGGCAGGAGTGAGAGGCCGAAGCAGAGGGCGCTTGTCCGAACGAAGGTCGACATTGCGCCGAGCATCCCCAACGCGGCGAACGAACGCCACCGGAACCCGAACTGGGTGCCGACTCGGCGCTGGCGGACCGTCGGCGGCCGCCGGCGGGTCCGCCAAACGATGGGGTTGATTCCGCGTGTTTCGCACCGTGCGAGCGTGGAATGCGGGTTGCGATAGCGGGCCTCGAGGGATGAAGCAATGGCGCGGCGGATCGTGGATGGGGCGACGTACTTCGTGACCCGGAGGGTGAAGGGCAGGATGTACTTGCTGACCCCGCATCCGGCGATGGCGGCGACGTTCTGGTACTTGCTCGGGGTGATGGCGGCCAAGCACGGGGTGTCGGTCCACGCGATCACGATGATGGGGAATCACCTGCACTACCTGGTCACGGCGCCAGACCAGTTGATCTCCGAGTTCATGGCGGACCTGCATCGCGAGATCGCGCGCGCTGTGAACCGGCGATTCGATCGGAAGGGGTCGGTGTTCGAGGATGAGGACGCGTCGCTAGTCGAGGTCGTCGGCGAACGGGGCGCGGTGGCGCAGACGATGTACACGGTGATGAATCCGGTGAAGGCGGGGCTGGTGTCGCGCGCGGACATGTGGCCCGGGATGCGGTGGGTGCCGGGGATGCGCGAGCTGACGGCGAAGCGACCGGTCGATGGCTACGAGGCGCCGATGTGGCCTGATGACGTCACGATCAGGTTCAACGCGCCGCCCGCGTGGACGGGTACCGAGGACCAGTGGCACGAAGAGATCGCGCGCATCGTCGACGCAGAAGAACAGGCGCTTCGCAAGGAGCGGATTCGTACTGGTCGGGCGGTCCTCGGCGCGCAGTTGGTAATGCAACAGGATCCGTTCGGCAGCCCGACGACCAAGCCGCCGGAGAGCGACACGAAGCCGGTGCTGGCGACGGGCGGCGACGGCCCGCTGCTTGAGCGTTTGGTGGCCGAGCTCAAGGCGTGGCGCCGCGCGTACCGTGAGGCGCTCGAGCGGTGGAAGGCGGACAAGTCGACCATGTTCCCGGTGGGGACGTACTGGATGGTCGTCCACCACGGCGCCAACTGCGGGTAGCGACGCGAGCGTCGGGGTGGGCGAGGGAGCGAGATCGGCGGCGGCCGGTGGGCGGTGGTGCGCCTGCTGGCCGCCGTTCGGCGTCCATCGGACGACCGCCGCGCTGTGAACGAGGGATGAGGAGCACTGAATCACGCCCGCACGGGGCCGAGGGGTGTCCCTCTGGCGTGTTGGGGATCTCGTGACGCAGGAATTCTCACAGACCGCCCCTGTCTTCCGAGAATCAACGTCGTTCAGTACCAGATTACAGACCGCCCCAGTCTTCCGAGAATCAACGTCGTTCAGTACCAGATTACGCAGTATCAGATTCAGAATTGGATTCTGAGAACCAACGTCGTTGAGGATCGGTTTCAGGATTGGATTCTATGCGCCGTAGTGGATTGGATGCTCTGCCCTCAGTCGGACAGCGCAGGCCCTCCACGGCGTTCAGGTTGTCGGCCGGATCCCCCACCCGATCGCGAGAAGAACCTATCGCAGCCGAACGGTGACTCGATCCGGCCGCCGCACGTTGTCGAGGAACACATACGCCGCATGCGCCTCTTCTCGCCGCAGCTCGTCGAGCACCCGCGCGAAGCGCTCCAGCTTGCGACGGTAGGGCCCGGTTCCCAATCGCACTTCGATGGCCTCATCGCCCACAAAAAGCGTGAGTTCGTCGCTGGGCTCCACGTGAATCTCCGACAGCGTCGCTCGCCGCATCAATCCCGCGCTCTGGTACTCCGCCACCAGCGCGACGGCGCTCGCGAGAAGCTGCGTTCTAAACCCCAGGTCGCTGACGAAGCGAGCGCGCACGACGCCCGTGATGAGCGGCAAATCCGTGGGATCGCCAGGCTCGGCCCGCTTGATCACGACGCCGTCGTCCGAGATCAGATACGCGTCGTCCAGCAAGAGCAGCGCGACGGGATGATGCTCACGCACCACGACCCGCAGCGTCCCGGGCAGCCGACGGGTGACCTCCGCGTCCGCAACCCACGGATGCCCGAGCAAGGCCTGCCGCATCTCGTCCGGCGCGCGGGCGAACACATTGTCACCCACATGCACGTCGGCGATGGCCCGGAGTTCGGCCTCATCGAGGCGCTCCTCGCCCTCGACGGTGATCTCCGTGAGCTCGAACTCGGGCGCCGTGCGCACCCAGCGATCGACGACCCGGTAGAGCGCCACCGACGCGATGGCCGCGATCACCATCAACGACAAGCGGCCCACCAACAGCGCGGGCCCTCGGATCCGCTCCCGCATGATGACGAGGGTGCGGCGCAGGCGCTGCAGGCGCGGCGTCTTGGGTGCGGCCGAGGGCTCGCTCTTGCGCCGAGCGCTGGGCACCACCTTCAACGGCGCGGTCGACACCCGGCGGCGGTTGCTCGGAGGGGCTTGGTCCTCGTTCACGACGCCGCGCCCATCTGTTGTCCCAGCTGCGCGAGGAGCTCGGGGCCCGTCTTGGTGATGTCGCCGGCGCCCAACGTGATCACCACGTCACCAGGCTCGAGGCGCGCGATGAGCGCGGACGACAGCGCGTTGCGTGGACCGACCCAGGACACATCACGATGCCCGTGCGCGCGGACCGCGTCCGCCAGGCGCTCGGAGCTCGCGCCCTCGATCGGGGCTTCTCCTGCGGCGTACACGTCGGTCAGGAAGAGGACGTCCGCGCGATTGAAGGCCCGGGTGAGCTCCTGCCAACTGTGATGGGTGCGGCTGTAGCGATGCGGCTGAAAGACCGCGACGATGCGCCGACCGTACGCACGCTGCGCCGCCTCGAGCGTCGCGATGACCTCCGCCGGATGATGCCCGTAGTCATCGACGACGGTGATGGGCAGGCCACCCTGTGGCAGCACGTGCTCGCCGAGGACGGTGAAGCGACGCTGGACGCCCGTGAAGTTGGCGAGCGCTTGCCGGGTGATCGCCTCGGGGACCTCGAGCTCGTCTGCCACCGCGATCACCGCGAGCGCGTTGAGCACGTTGTGGATACCGGGCATGCGCACGGTGAACTCACCGGCAGGCACGCCTCGACGCAGCAACGTGAAGCGCGTCGACAGGCCCTGAACCACAGGGTCCTTCGCGCGGTAGTCGGCCTGCGCACTCAGACCATAGGTGAGCACCCGCTTCTCGATGCGCGGCAGGATCGCCTGCACGTGCGGGTGATCGAGGCACGCGACGACCAGCCCGTAGAACGGGACGTGCGAGGCGAACTGCGCGAACGCATCCTTCACGCGCTCGTGCGTGCCGTAGTGATCGAGGTGCTCGGCGTCGATGTTGGTGATGACCGCGATCACGGGGGTGAGGTGCAAGAACGATCCATCGGACTCGTCCGCCTCCGCGACCAAGAGGTTGCCCAAGCCGCGGGCGGCGTTGGTGCCCAGCGCGTTGAGCTTGCCGCCGATGACGACCGTGGGATCGAGGCCCGCCTCGCGCAGCACCGTCGCGACCAAAGAAGTCGTCGTCGTCTTGCCGTGCGAGCCCGCGATGGCGACGCCGTCCTTGAGACGCATCAGCTCGGCGAGCATCTCGGCGCGGGGGATCACGGGCACGTTGTTGGCTCGGGCGATCAGAAGCTCGGGGTTGTCCTTGGTGACCGCGGAGCTGAACACCACGACGTCGGCGTCTCCCACTTGAACCGCCGCGTGCCCCACGAAGCACTTGGCGCCCAGCTCTTCTAGACGGCGCGTGGTGTCACTGGCCTTGGCGTCCGACCCGGTCACGGCGAAGTCGCTCGCGAGCAGCACCTCTGCGATGCCGCTCATGCCGATGCCGCCGATGCCGACGAAATGAATGGTGCGGACGCGACCGCGGAACATCGGCCGGCATTACCACGACCACCGGAACCGGGTGGAATTTCGGGCGGCCCAACCCGGTGGCCCCCGCATCGATGGGACTTGGCCTGCCCCCACCTCGCCTGCCTCCGTGGTAATTGCACGCACCGCCGATGCCCAACAACGCCCAGCTCCTCGAGAACACGCCCTCCCTCTTCCCCAACTACCGCCAGCCGCCGATCGTGATGGTGCGGGGCAAGGGGACCCAGATCTGGGACGCCGACGGGCGCGAGTACCTCGATTTTTCGGGCGGCATCGCGGTGCTCTCGGTGGGCCACTGCCATCCGACGCTGAGCAAGGCCATCGCCGATCAGGCAGCGACGCTGATGCACACCTCCAACTTGTTCTTCACCGACAAGGAGCTCTTGCTCGCGGGCGAGCTGGTGCGTCGCACCGGCTTCTCGCGGGTCTATTTCGCGAACTCGGGCACCGAGGCGAACGAGGCGCTCATCAAGCTGGGCCGCCGCTTCCACTACGAACAGGGTGATGCGGCGCGGACGGAGTTGGTCTCGACCATCCACTCGTTCCACGGGCGCACGATGGGCGCGGTGACCCTCACCGGTCAGCCCAAGTACCACGCGGGCATGGGCCCGATGGTCCCCGGCGTCAGCCACATCGCATACGGGGATCTCGCGGCGATGGAGGCCGCGATCACCGACAAGACCGCCGCCGTGTTCCTCGAGCCCATCCAAGCCGAGGGCGGGATCATCGTCGGCACCGACGCCTACTTGAAGGGCGTGCGCGAGATCTGTGACCGCAAGGGCGCGCTGCTCTTCTTCGACGAAGTGCAGACCGGCTACGGACGCACCGGCAAGTTCCTCGGCCGCGAGTGGTCCGGGGTCATGCCCGACGCGTGCTCGCTGGCCAAAGGCATCGGCGGCGGCTTCCCGCTCGGCGCGATGGTGTGCACCGAGAAGCTCAGCGGCGGTCTTCCGGTCGGGAGCCACGGCAGCACCTTCGGCGGCAACCCGCTCGCCTGCGCTGCGGCGCTCGCCGTACTGAAGATCTTCGACGAGGAGGGGCTCATCGCGAACGCGCACGAGCTCGGTAGCTACGTGGGCGAGCAGCTCGCGGCGATGGCGAGCGACGATGCGCTTCCGGCCGCCGCCGAGCATCGCGGTCGGGGTCTGCTCCAGGGTCTGCGCGTGGCCACCGGCTTCGATCCGATGGGGGTGCTGGTCAAGATGCGCGAGGCGGGCATGCTCGCATCGACCGCGGGCGGCGACGTGATCCGCTTGGCCCCGCCGCTGAACGTGAGCAAGGAAGACTGCGATCGCGCGCTCACGATCCTGCGCGCGGCCTTGGCCGACGCGCCCGCGATCAAGAGCTGATCTCCCAGGGTGCCCTTGATGGGAGGCCGTGTGCGCGACAGCGAGGGCCACCTCGGTCCAAATCCTCGGCGTCGGCCCCGCGCTCTACGGACCGTTGGGGTGAGCCAACAGATACGCCCGGTAGTCGGGCGCCAAACGCTCGGTGGGGTAGCGCCGGATGTACGCCCGCATCGCTTCCGCGATCTCCAGGTCGTAGCCCATCCGGGCCCGCAGGGACGCGATGTAGAGCTCGTAGTCTCGGGCGCGAACGCAGTGGTCCCGTAGCTCGCCGATCACGCACTCGTGATCACCTGCCAAGGCACACCGCTGGGCGGTTCGGTAGCGGGCCTCTTCGGGGGGAAGCGGGGCCACTGCGGGGATCTCCACTCGGTGCTGCAGCACCGCCCGCTCCCCGGACAGCACCGTCACGGTGGCCGTGTGGTCGATGAACGGGCAGCGCCGAACCAGACGTGCTCGATGCCGTTCTCCACCAACCACTCGGCCACCGACTGGGCGCGCTCTTGGGATAGACGGTCGTCGTTGGCCGAAGCAACAGCCGGTCGGGTCTCAGCGCACCCGACGACGGCGACCGCCACCCGCCGGGGGACCACCGGACTCGGGGCAACCGTCGCTGTCCTGAAAGCCGTCCATGTCTTCGGCGTGATCCGCGCACTCGTCCTCTTCGTCGAGGATCCCGTCGCTGTCGAAGTCGGTCTCGGGGCAGCCGTCCTCGTCGCCCAATCCGTCCGTGTCCTCGGGCTCGTTCGGGCAGCGATCATCGGCGTCGTTGATGTGATCCCGATCGGTGTCGAGATCCGGACAGCCGTCCGTGTCCCGATCTCCGTCCATGTCTTCGGGCTCGTTGGGGCAGCCATCGAAGCCGTCCGAGACCCCGTCGTGATCGTCGTCGCCGTCGGGGCAGCCGTCTTCGTCGTCGACCCCGTCCATGTCCTCGGCGTCGGTGCGGCACCCGTCCTCGGTGTCGAGGATCCCGTCCTCGTCGTCGTCGATGTCGGGGCAGCCGTCCTCATCGGCGAAGCCGTCCACGTCTTCGGCCTCGGTGGGACAGGCATCGTGATCGTCGTCGATCCCGTCTCGGTCCGAGTCGGGTATGGCCGCAGGGCTCCAAGCCATGCCGCCCTCGACGCGAAACACCGGCACCCCGACGGCGTACGCGACGCCCGCGCCCGCGCCGAGGTTGAAGACGATGTCGTCGATCCGCGCGATCCCCCGCGCGCGGATCTCGGTGGGCGCTTCGTCGTCGAACACGAACCCGAACGTCGTCTGTCCGCTGGCCTCCGCGACCGCGGCCCACGTGCGATCGAAGTCGTACCGAGCGGCCGCGCCCCACGTCATCTCGGCGGTACGCGAGCTGTAGATGAGGGTCTGCTGATCGCGCCAGCTACCGCCCAAGTTCAGCGCGATGCGCAGATTCTCGATCTGGAGTGAGAACGCTAGGTGACCGCCCACCGAGACCGTCGGCTCACCGATGTAACGATGCGGCATCGTCAGCTGCCCCAGCGGGATGGTGACCCAGGCCACGATACCCAACCCGATGAGCCCCGACTCGTCGGGATCAATCAGGTTCACCACGCCCGAGATCTGGGGATCGGCCAGGCCACCACTGCTGCCGCCCGTGAACCCCCGCGGCGTGGGACGGCCCATCGCGTCATCGACGCTCCAGCTGTACCCCTCGCCCGACGTGTACGGGACGACGGGTAGGCTGATTCCGATGCGCACCCGATCGAATAGGCTGAGCGACCCGAGTATCTGCGTCGTGAAGATGCCGCCGTTCACGTCGAGCTCGGTGCTCGGCGGATTCACCAGATCACACGTGGCCGCCTCGATGTTGTCGAGCGCGAAGGGACGATGTGCGTAGTCCAGATTCAGGGCGATGTACGGAGCCAACTCGCCATCGACGTCCGGATCATCGACGAGCACGAAGCCATCGTGCGGCGCGACGTGGTAGCGGAACGCCGACATCTCACCGACGGGAAAGTCGTAGCACTGCTGTGCATGCGCCCCAGACGCCATGCCGAGCGCGAGCACGAAGGTCAGCGCCGAGAGCACACGGGGCGAGTAGAGCTGTGCGAACATCGGAGCCGATGGTAGCGCGCCGAGTTCGTCCGGTGCTCGCAATGTCGCGTGTGGCAAGGTTGCGCACGTGACGGTCACCTTGAGCGCGCCGAGGCCAGGTCGTACCTGGTGAGTCACCTCGGCTTGGCGCGAGGAGAGCCCGCGCGGCAGGCCAAGGCACACAGCGCCCGGGCCGTCCTGGGGCGCCTGCGCGCCATCCAGCTGGATCCCATGGAGCCCATCGCGCCGAACGCGGAGCTGGTCTTGATGGCGCGAATCCCAGGCCTGAAGCGCGGCGACGCGCTCTCTCACCTTCTGCCGGGACACGCGTTCGAACGCTTCGCCAAAGAGCGCTGTCTCTTGCCGGCGAGCGCGTTCCCCTACTACCGCGACCAAGCGGTGGAGACGCCGTGGTGGCGCTCGAGCGAGCGCAAGAGGCGGATCGATGCGCAGGTCATCGAGGACGTGCTCGCGGAGATCGAGGCGCGGGGGCCGTTGCTCGCGAGCGAGCTCTCCTCCCGCGGCAAGGTGCAGCCCATCGACTGGTGTGGGACTCCTCGGAGACGACGACCGACTTGAGCGGGGCCGACACCGCTGGGTTCAACCAGCTCGGCGACGCGGCGCTGGTGCATCGCGCCGACGGCCAGGAGTACGTCGTGACGGCGGCGCGCACCACGGCGGAGTTCATGCCGCACCTGTTCGCCATCCGCGTCGATGGGGCCGGCGTCGTCAACATCGCCCCGGCGTCGGTGATCACCGCGACTCGCCCTTGGATCGAGAGCGCCGGTAACGCGGCGGTCTTCGCCTCCCCGGGCGGTGATGTGCGCTACTGGGCCGGCGAGGCCGTATTCGGCGATCGATCGCGCGTGGCCGGGAGCGTGACTGGGGTCGCGTCGACGGCCGCCGCGATCGCCGTTCGCGGCGAGGGCGATGGCAATCGGCTCGCGATCTTGGTGCCCACACCGAGCAGCATCGCCGCGTTCACCCCGAGCTGTGCCACCACGGACTCCCTCGAGCAGTGCGGTACGTTCATGCCGGGCCCGAACTCACCCAACACGTTCACGCTGTCCAACATCGCCGAGCCCGTGATCGCCGCGACAGTCGACCGTCTCGCCACGCCAAACGCGAAAGCGGCGGAGGACCCTTCCGGATCCACCGCCGCGCCGCGTTCATCGCGTTGGGATCAGCGGTCGCTGCCGCACTCACCCGCGTGCAGCACATCGACCCGCGCCGACATCGCAGTGCACGCGTTGCCGTAGGTCGTGCCGTTGCAGCCGCAGACCGGATCGTAGAGCGCGGTGCATGCCTCGGGGCGGGGCGCGCAGACGCCGGTGCCGTCCGCGTAGCCGCACATCGCCGACTCGGAGAAGTTGCAGAACTCGTCGTCGCCGCAGGTGTCGCCGAGGCGGGCACCACAGGCGACATCGCCGTCGCCGTCGCACGCGCCCGCGTGGAGCACGTCGACGCGCGCCGACATCGCGGTGCACGCGTTCGAGTACGTCTCACCGTTGCAGCCGCAGACCGGATCGACGTGCGCGGTACACACCTCCGGGCGGGGCGCGCAGACGCCGGTGCCGTCGGCATATCCGCACATCGCGGCCTCCGAGAAGTCGCAGAACTGGTCGGCGCTGCAGGTGTCGCCGAGACGCGCTCCGCACGCGACGTCGGGGCAAGCGCGCATCTCCCAGCCGCAGCTGAGATCTTCGCCGTAGAGGCAGCGACCGGTGTTGCCGCCGAGCGAGCCGTCGGCACACATCAACGTCACGGTGCGAGGACGCGGGCCACAGAGGGACGCTTCGCAGGCGTCGCCGGGCTCGGGCGCGGGGGTGGGGTCGATCGCCTCGCAGAACGAGGGGCAGGGCGCGCGGATGCACACGATGCGGTGGCACCAAGAGCCGGTGGGGCAGCGATCATCTGCACCACACTCGACTCGGCACTCGCTGCCGCTGCAGCCGAGCGTGAGCTGGAAGAGACCGTCATCGCCCCAGTACTCGCGGACGATCACCAGGTACGTTCCGGCGCGCGCGGCCCGGAACTCGATGTGCGAGTCGGTCGAGCCGCGGTAGTCGTCGTTGACCGCGATGGGGCGAGCGCGCGACCAGCCCGCGCCGGTCTGCGGTCCGTAGACCATCAACACGGTGTCGCTCCAGTCGAGCGCGGTCGCATCCAGGCTGATGCGCGCGCCGGCCTCGGCAGTGAAGAGCCAGCCCGCATAGTGGCCCTCGCCGTAGCTCGCCTCGATGGTCTCGCCGTAGCCGATGGTCCCCTCGATCGAGACGCGGCGGGTGAAGCCGTCCTCGGACAGGTCGGTGTCGCCCACCGCCTCGTTCAACAAGGTGGACTCTAGTTCACCGTCCTTGTCCCCAGCGGGGTTCTGGACGCAGCCGACGAGCACGAGCGAGAGGCAGAGGAGTTTGCGCATGGCGGCCCAGGAGCACTGACCGTGCCGCTGGAGAGGGACCCAGTTTGCTCATGAACTCAAGGCGCACACAGGGAAGCGGCGCCTGCCCCAGCCGGCCGGTGGCGCCCCGACTAGCCGGATAGCTTCAGCCCGCAAGGAACTGGCCGGTGTAGCTGCCCTTCACTTTCGCGACCTGCTCCGGGGTGCCCTCCGCTGTGAGCTTGCCGCCGCCCGCCCCGCCCTCGGGGCCCAGATCGATCACCCAGTCGGAGCAGCGCACCACGTCGAGGTTGTGCTCGACCACCAGCACGCTGTTGCCCGCTTGCACCAAGCGATGCAGCACCTCGAGCAAGCGACGCACATCCTCGAAGTGCAGCCCCGTCGTCGGCTCATCGAGCACATAGAGCGTGCGCCCCGTCTGCACCTTCGCCAGCTCGCGCGCCAGCTTCACCCGCTGCGCTTCGCCCCCCGACAATGTAGTGGAGGGCTGACCCACGTGGATGTAGCCGAGGCCCACCTCGACCAACATGCTGAAGATCCGGTTCAGCGTCGGATGCGCCGAGAAGAGCTCGCGCGCCTCTTCCACGGTGGTGTCGAGGAGATCGGCTATCGACTTCTCCTTGTAGCGGACCGCGAGCGTGGACTCGTTGTAGCGAAGGCCACGGCACACTTCGCAGGGCACATACACGTCGCTCAAGAAGTGCATCTCGACCTTCACCACGCCGTCGCCCGTGCAGGCCTCGCAGCGCCCGCCCTTCACGTTGAAGGAGAAGCGCGCGGCCTCGAAGCCCCGGGCCTTGGCGTCCGGCAACGACGCGAACACCTGTCGGATCTCGTCGAACGCCTTGGTGTACGTCGCCGGGTTGCTCCGCGGGGTGCGACCGATCGGCCGCTGATCGATGGCGATGACTTTGTCGATAGCGTCCGTGTTCTCGATGGCGTCGTGGTCACCGACGGGATCGGTCGCGCGGTGCAGCTTCTGGGTGAGGGCCGGCAACAGAATACCGTTCACCAGCGAGCTCTTGCCCGCGCCGCTCACCCCGGTGACCGCGACCAGACACCCGAGCGGGATCTTCACGTCGATCCCTCGGAGGTTGTGCATCCGCGCGCCCTTCACGGTGAGCGCGCTCGTCGACTTGCGGCGCACCCGAGGCGCGGCGATGGTCTTGCGCCCCGAGAGGTAGTCGCCGGTCAGCGAACCCTTGGCCTTCATCACACCCGCGGGCGGGCCCGAGTAGAGCGCGTGACCGCCGAGCCGTCCTGCGCCCGGACCGAAGTCGACGAGATGATCCGCCGCACGAATGGTCTCCTCGTCGTGCTCCACCACGATCACCGAGTTGCCCAGATCCCGCAGGCCCACGAGGGTGGCGAGCAGCCGCTTGTTGTCCCGCGGATGAAGACCGATGCTCGGCTCGTCGAGCACGTAGGTGACGCCCGACAATTCGCTGCCGAGCTGTGACGCCAACCTGATGCGCTGGGCCTCACCGCCCGAGAGCGTGGGCCCCGGCCTGTCGAGCGTGAGGTACTCCAGCCCCACATCGAGCAAGAACTTCAGCCGGGCGCCAATCTCGCGGAGCACCCCCTCGGCTATCTTGGCGTCGTTCGCGCTGAGCTTCAGCCCCGTGATGTGGCTCGCAGCGAGCGCCACCGGCATCGCGTTGATCTCGCTGAGCGAGCGCTTCTCCAGCAGCACCGACAGGGATTCTTTGCGCAGTCGCCTGCCACCGCAGTCCTCGCACGGTCGGTCGCGGAGGTACTGCCCGTACTGCTCGCGCATCTTCTCGGAGCTCGTCTCCTGGTAGCGGCGCATCAGCGTGGGGATCACGCCATGGAACTTGATGGCCCAGCTCCCGTGGTTGCCCTTGCCCTCGTCGCCCCAGGTGACGCGGATCTTCTCGCCGTCGAGGCCATACAGGATCTTCTTCTGTAGCCCTGCCGACAGCTTGCCGAAGGGCTTGTCGAGATCGACGCCCGTAGCTTTGGCCATCGCGTCGATGATGCGGAACGTCCAGCCCTCACCGCGCTCCACCGAGGTCTTCCAAGGGGCGATGGCCCCGCCGCGGATCGAGAGCGTCTTGTCGGGGACGATCAGGTTCGGATCGATCTCGAGGCGGGTGCCCAGGCCCTGACAACCGGGGCACATGCCCGAGGGATGGTTCCAAGAGAAGCTCGCCGGCGCGAGCTCGGGATACGCGACACCGCAGCAGGTGCGCGACTCGCTCATGCGCAAGGGCCCGGCCCCCTCGATCTCCACGACGAGCTCGCCTTTGCCCTCGCGCAGCGCCGACTCGACCGACTCGGCGATCCGCCCTCGGTCCTTCGCATCGAAATCCAAGCGATCGATCACCAGCTCGATCACGTGCTTGAGCTTCTTGTCCAAGCCGCGCGCCGGCACGTCCTCGAGGCGCTTCACCTCGCCATCGATCCGTACCCGCACCCAGCCGCGCTCGCGCAGACCATCGAAGACGTCCTTGAACTCGCCCTTGCGATGCTCGACGAGCGGCGCGAGCACCAGCCCATGCTTGGATTTGCTCGAGACGCTCTCGCCATGGCGGAGCACGTCCTGCACCACCTCGTCGACCGAGCGCCCCTTCACCTCTTTGCCGCACACGTAGCAGTGCTGCTTGGCGACCCGCGCATAGAGCACGCGCAGATAGTCGTGCACCTCGGTGATGGTCCCGACCGTGCTGCGCGGGTTCTGCCCCGCGGTCTTCTGCTCGATGGCGATCGTCGGCGTCAGGCCACGGAGCTTCTCGACGTTGGGTCGCTCCAGGCGCCCGAGGAACTGCCGCGCATACGACGAGAGCGACTCGACGTAGCGCCGCTGTCCCTCGGCATAGAGGGTGTCGAACGCGAGCGACGACTTGCCCGATCCCGACACCCCGGTGAACACCACCAGCGCGTTCTTGGGCAGGCTCAGGTAGTCGATCTTGAGGTTGTGCTCACGCGCCCCGAAGATCTCGATGCGGTCGTCCCTCCTACTAGGAGTGCCGTTCGCCTTGCTCTGACCGCTCGTCTTGCTCGCCTTGGGTGCCATCGCGCGCAGGTGTGTACCACCTGAACGGATGCGCAAGCTTTGCGATCACCGATTGGCGATGTGGATCGCCTCGCCGAGCGCGTGTTTGAAGCTCTCCATCATCGCCTCACCGAGGGTGGGATGCGGGTGGATGGTCATGTGCACGTCCTCGGCGTAGGCGCACATCTCGATCGAGAGCGCCGCCTCGCTGATCAGGTCCGCGGCCTCGGGGCCGACGATGCCGACACCCAAGACCTCGTGGGTCTCCGCGTCCACGATCGACTTGATGAATCCGTCGGTCGCCATCAGCGCCATCGCGCGACCCGACACTGAGAAGGGGAACTTGCCGATCTTGACCTTGCGGCCCTTCTCCTTGGCCTCGCGCTCGGTCATGCCGACGGTCGCGATCTCCGGCTCGGTGAAGATGGCGGCCGGCATCGCGCGCCAGTCGCGGCCTGCCTTGTGGCCTCCGATGATCTCCGCGACGGTCTCGCCTTCCTTGGTCGCCTTGTGCGCCAAGTACGGCCCGCCGCACACGTCGCCTATCGCGTAGATGCCCGGCACGTTGGTCTGGAACTGATCGTCGATGAGCACGTGCCCGCGCTGATCGAGCTTCACCCCGACCTCCTCGAGGCCCAGGCCCTTGCCGTTCGGCTTGAAGCCGATGGCGCAGAGCACCGTGTCGGCCTCGATGGTGCGGACCTGTCCGTCGGGCGCCTGCACGGTGACGACGGCCATCGCGCCCTTGCGCTCGACCTTCTGGCACTTGTGCTTGAGCAGCACCTCGCCGCCCGCCTTGGTGAAGGTCTTCTCGACCACCTTCACGAGATCGATATCTGTGGTGCCGAGGAGCTGATCCATCAGCTCGACCACGATCACCTTCGAACCCAGGCGCTGGTAGGTCATCCCCAGCTCCATCCCGATGACGCCGCCGCCGATCAGCACGAGCGTCTTGGGGATCGTGCGCAGCGAGACCGCCTGACGCGCGGTAATCACCACCTCGCCATCGATCGGGATGGTGGGCAGCTCGATCGGCGTCGCGCCGGTGGCGACGACGATGGCCTTGGTGGCCTCGACCACTTCCTTGGTGCCGTCGGCCTTGGTGACCTCGAGCGTCCCCGTGCCGACGAACTTCGCGGTGCCCATCATGATCTCGCCGCCCGAGCCCTTCACCAGCGAGCTGACGCCGCCGGTGAGCTTCTTGACGATGCCCTCTTTCCAGTCCTGCAGCTTATTCACATCGACGCTCACGTCGCCGACCGTGATGCCCATCGTGCCCGACTGATGCTTGGCCTTCTCGAAGAAGTTGCTCGCCGCGATCAGCGCTTTGCTGGGGATGCAGCCCCAGTTGAGGCACACGCCGCCGACGTACTCCTTCTCGATGACGAGGGTCTTCTGCTTGAGCTGACCCAACCGAATCGCCGCGGGGTATCCGCCCGGGCCACTGCCGATAACGATCGCGTCATACACCTTGTTCGCCATTGTCTGTCTGCCTTCTCTCGGGTCTCTGGTCGTCGTTGAAAGCGGTCGTCGTTGAAAGCGTCAGTGATGCACGGGCGCATGCGGCCCGTTCACCAGCTCGGCTTGTTGCTCCGCTAAGCGAGGATTCAGCGCGCCGCCGAACGTGTCCTCGAACAGGCTCTCGCGGCTGGGGGGACCGAACGCCTCGACCTCCTCGATGGCCTTCTCGAACTCCTCGTGGAGCTCGGCCTCGAGCGCCGCAAGACCCTCGTCGGTGAGGATCTCGGAGCGCCGCAGGTAGCGCTCGAAGCGCACCAGCGGGTCCTTCTTTCCCCAGCTCTCGACCTCTTCGTTGGATCGGTAGCGGGTGGGATCGTCGCTCGAGCTGTGCGGACCCATTCGGTACGTGAGGCACTCGATGAACGTCGGCCCCTCGCCCGCGCGCGCTCGGTCGACCGCTTCTTTGATCACCCGATGGGTCGCGAGCACGTCGTTGCCATCGACCCGCGCCCCGCGGATCCCGTACGCGTGCGCCTTCACTGCCAAGGTCTGGCTCGCGGTCTGACGGTCGGTCGGGACGCTTATCGACCAGTGGTTGTTCTGGCAGATGATCACGACGGGCGGCTTGTCGATCGCAGCGAACGTCATCGCGGCGTGAAAATCGGGCTGGCTGGTGGCACCGTCGCCGAGGAACGCGATCATCACGTTCGCTTCGCCGCCGTGCTTGGCGAAGCGCCGCTTCTCGGCCATCGCGGCACCCACCGCTTGAGGCACCTGCGGACCGATGCATGACGACCAGCCGACCTGGTTCACCGCGCGCCCGGCCTGATGGCTCGGCATCTGCCGGCCCTTCTGCACGTCGCCTGCGTTGCCATAGACCTGGGCGAGCCAAGTGGTCAGCGAGAAGCCGCGGCAGAGCATGATCGAGGACTCGCGTAGCGCGGGGAAGACCCAGTCGCCCGGATTCAATGCGAACGCGGTCGCGATCGGCGTCGCCTCTTGGCCGGTGATCGGCCCGTAGAAACCGACCTTCCCTTGGCGCTGCTTGCCGAGCATCCGCTCGTCGATGCGGCGGATGCGAAGGAGCTCGCGGTACATCGCGAGCAGCGTCTCTTTGGGCAGGAAAGGATCCTTGCCCGGGTCCGCCGAGCCGTCCTCACGGAGCACGGAGAAGAGCGCCAGGGTGGGGTCGTCGGGGCTCAAGGTCCGCATGGGGGCGCTTCATACCAGGGTGCGCCGCGCCGGGCTACGGCGCGCGACCGAGGCCGCTCAGTCCTTGCCCATCAGATCATCGAAGGCCGCGTCGATGTCGTCGAGCGGAGCCGCGGTGGCGCCTCCGCTCGGGGCCGTGAGCGCACGGATGCGATCCTCGACCTTGCGGAACGTCGCGTCCCGCTTCTTGACCTTCTCGTAGTAGTAGAGGGCCTCTTGAGGATCGCGGAGCTGCTCGTAGGCGCGCCCTAGCTCGTAGTAGAGGCCCAGCTCTTCGCGGTCGGTCTTCTGCTCGGCGTAGAGACCCTTCTTGAAGTGCGAGATAGCTCCCTGCGCGTCCTTCTTCTCCATGAAGCAGATGCCGATCATCGTGTGCGAGATGCACTGCCGGGCCGGGTTGTTAGTGCAGATCTCGAACTCCGCGATCGCGTCCTGCAGCAGGCCCATCTCCTTGTAGGCGATGCCCAGATCGAAGTGGGTGTCGGTGTCTTCGAGGCCGACCTGGGCCGAGACACCCTTCTTGAACTGCGCGAACACGTGCTCGACGTCCAGCACGCCACTGCCGGGGTCCTCGTCCACGATCTGCAGCTCGTCGGCGAGCTTCTCTGCGAGCTCGTAGCTCCGGTCCTCTTCGGCCGTCGCGGGCGCCGGCTGCGACGCGGCGACCTGGGCCCGCGCCTCCATGAGCTCCGCTATCTTGTCGGCGAGCAGCCTGTTCTTCGGGTGCGCGTTGCGGGCGTCGGAGAGCATCGCGATGGCCTCGTCGTAGAGACCCTGCGCGACGAAGAACTCGGCCTCGTCGAGCAGCTCCTCGACCTCACCAGGCGGAAGCGAGGGGCGCGAGACCCGATCCATTCCGTCGACCATCGAGGGCCGCAGCGGCGCGTTCTCGAATTCCTCGGGGCTCATGGGCTCGAGATCACCCACGGTGGTGCCCTCGAAGCCCCCGTCGTCGAACGGAGGATGCTCCTCGGTGCCCAGCGGGCTCTCGCCGATCGCGGTCTCGTCGTCGACGAAGAACACGCCCTCCTCAGGCGGCATGGAGGGAGGCATCGACGCGGGCCCCGGCGGCACGGACTCTGGCGGGGGCAACATCGCGGGGCGCGGCACCAGGCCGCGGCTGGGGCGGGCGGCGATCGGCGCGAAGGCTTGGGGGGCCACGGGCTCGGGCGGCAAGCTCGCGGCCCGCTCCATGGTCGGCGGATCGTCGAACGTGGGCGCCCGCATCGATCCCGAGGACGAGCCGTAGGCCGCCGATGCAGCCAAGCGCTGCTCGAGCTCGGGGTTGCCCGGATCGAGTTCGGCCGCCTGCCGCAGGTACATGACGGCCACGGTGGGGTTGCTGCCCGAGAACAGCTCGGCGAGCACCATCAGCTCTTGCGCGGCGGCGGTGTTCTCCCCGCGATCGACGAGCACGTCCTTCAGCTTCTCGCGCGCCTCGACGTGGGCGGAATCGATCTCGAGGACCCTCCGCAGCTGATCCACGACCTTCTGCTTGAGCCCATAGCGCAAGTACACGTCGCACTCGGTGAGGAGCTTGGCGATCTGCGCCTCGCGCGCGATCTCGGGAGGCAGGCTGTTGCGCGGATCGGCTTCCGGTGCGCGCAGGCTCTCGCCCTCTTCGACGATCATCACGTCGTCGCCGAGGTCGTCGTCGTACTCCTCCGCCTCGATGAGCTGCGCGTCCTCGCGATCGAGCGCGGCGAGCGCCTCGGCCTCAGCCGCGGAGAGCTCGCTCTCGAGGAACTCCTCATCGACGTCGTCGACTTCGACCCCGATGCCGTCGACGTCGACGACCTCGTCGTCCATCTCCATCGGCTCGCCGTGCAGGGTGCGATCGTCGAGATCCTGCCCCGCTGACGCCGCGACCGCGGCTGCGCGCGCCGCGTCGTGACGCCGACTCGGCTCGACCACCGCACCGGGAGGCGGCGCGAGATCGCGGCGAGGCGCGGCTGCGACCGGCTTGTCCGGCGCAGCGAACGCGGCGAGCGCCTGCCGGGCCTCCGCGTCGCCCGGATCGAGCTCGAGGATGTGCTTGAGGACCGTCGCGCGCTCGGCGCCTCGGTTGGCCTCACCGTGGATGCGCGCGACCTCTCGGTAGACCGAGATCGTCTTGGGCAGCTGACCGAGCTGCTCGAACGCCTGGGCCAAGAGTTCGAGCGTGGGGACGTGCTTGGGATCCGACTTGAACGAGGTCTGCAGCTTCGCGAGCGCGCGCTTGGCGTCGTTGCGCTCGAGGTAGAGCCGCGCGAGCTCGCGTGAGAGCTCGACGTCGCCCTCGCGGTGGTAGAGCAAGCGCTCGGCTACCTTGAGGTAGTCGTCGATCCGTCCCTGCCCCTTCAGCAGGTTCGCGCCTGCCTCGAACGCATCCGCGGCGTCCTTGGTGCGACCCGTGCGAGACAGGGCCTCGGCGTACTTGATGCGGGTGGGCACCGACTCGGGATCGAGTTCCACCATGCGGGCCAGCGTCGCCACCGCAGCCGCGATGTCCCCCGAGCGCGCCTGGGTGGCCGCGACCTGCTCGTAGGTGCCGAGCGCGTCACTCACCAGCTGCAGCGACTCGTACGCGCTCGCCAGCTTGAGCTGCACATCGAGGCGCGTCGCATCGAGCTTGAGGATCTGCTTGTGGACTGCGACGGCCTTGAGATGAAAGCCCTGCCCCGAGTACTGATCCGCGACACGCAGGTACGTGTCGACCGCGTCTTTGCTCTGGCCGATCTTGCTCTGCAGATCGCCAATCTTGAGCCAGGTCCGAACGTCGCTCGGGTCCGCCGCCACGAGCTTCTGGAACTCGGCGATGGCCTTGTCGAAGGCGCCCTTGGCGAGGTGCTTTTGGGCTGCCTCGAGGACTTTGGTTCGGTCGACGCTCACGTAGTCTGGTTTTCCGGCGTGCGGCTTCGGGGCTCATCGCCCCCGGAGGGCGCGCGGTCGATGGGCCGAACGCAGAGCCGACGAGAGAGAGGAGCGCCGACGCAGCATCGCTGGGCGCGGGCAGGAGAATATCGGCCAAGCGATCCAGGGGTCAAGCCGCAGCGATTTCGGGACCGCAGGAACCGCGGCAACGAATCAGCCGCAGCGTCACTGGATGGTGCCCGGGCCAGGCGTGGACCTCAGCCGGCGTCCTCTAGGACTGGAATCTCTTCGATGTCCGGATCCTCGGGCGCGGTGAGGACCTCCGTCGCGCGGGCCCTCCGGGTGCGGGTGGCCAGCTCATCGAACTGAGCGACGAATGCCCGGAGGGTGGCCAAGGGCTCGGGCCCCAGCGTCAGGCGATCTCCACACACGGATCCCTCGATGTGGCTCGCGGCGGCCAGGCGACGGACCTCCTCGATCGTCATCTCCACCCGGATAGCGTCGTACATCGCGCCGCCGTCCATCGGCTGGCCCACGTACGCAGCGCTGCGCTCGACCGACCCCGCCTCCCCCTCGAGATGCAGGGCACACACGCTCCCCCAGCGCCTCGCGGCCGTCGGGGCATCGATGATCACCCGCACTCGGAGGTCGTCGATCCGAGGTCGGCCCACCACCCGCACCGATCCCCATCCATAGAGAGAAGCATCGTTGGACCAGGGCAGCTCGGCCCGGAGGGTCGGGAGGTGTTCGCTCGCCAGCCGCAGCCTCCCACCGAGGGGCCGTCCGTCGGGCAAGGTCAGCTCGACCACCGGCTTGGGGGTAGACGGCCGGGCGCGAAATCCAAGCAGGACGCCCGCGCCCAAGCCCCCGAGCAAGAGCGTGAATCGGAGCGCGACCAAGAAGCGCGATGCCGTCACAGTGCCGGCTCAGACCCGAGCCCCCAGAGCGACCTTGGGCGGGCACCCCTTGGATTTTGGGACCTACTTGGATTCAGGACGGGCCTGAATTCAGGGCTCGCCGCACTTCGCTGCGGTCGATCGCGGCCGGGGTCTCGGGCGCGGTCAACCGTCCCTCGTGCCGATCCCTCTCGGCGAACGCCATCGGTGCGGTGGCGACCAAGAGGTCCCCGACCCGTCCGAGCAAATCCCCCGCCACCACTGCGCGCATCTCCACCAGCGGCGTCCGACTGGCGCGCACGGCCTCGTGACCGAGCGCGCGGTCCACCAGCTCGGTCGCCAGGGCGGCGCCGAATCCCTTGGTGATCTCGGCCCGAACCAGCTCCGCAGCGCGGAGGTGCTCCTGAATGAAGGACGCGTCCCCAGTGACCGTGGGCTGGGCTTGCAGCTGGATGGCTTCCATGACCGCACCTGAGCAACCCGCGAGCCAGCCACGCTCAGCGGAATGCGCGGCCCCGGCTGTGTCCATCAGCGCCTTTCGGCGGACCAGAGTGGCTGAAGCACTGGCCACGAAGCAAGTCAGTGGCGTGCCCAGTAGCCAGTGCGGGCTAGAGGCCGCAGACGCCGCCCGACCGGTCGGCCTGATCTCTGCAACCCAAGGAGGCGTGTCTCTCCCCAAGCTGATGCAGGTGCTGCTCGCCGTGTCCCTCCTCGCGCTGGCGACGGGCTGCAGCAACGACTCGGACGCTGCCGAGGCCCGGACCTCCAACCTCTCCGCCGCTCAGCGACGGACCCGCGCTGCCCAGATCCGGGACGCAGCGACCGCGAACGGGATAAGCCAGGGTTGGCTGCTCGCGGGCATCGCCGACGCAGAGACCCAGATGTCCCAGTGCTGGGGTGAGCTGACCTGGGCCTGCCAGGGTCCGTACTCCTCGGACTGCGGAGGCCCCGTGGTCGCCGGCGCGGGCGATGGCCCCTGCTCGATCCGCCAGGGCGGCCTCGGCATGTTCCAGTTCGACGCTGGCAACTTCGATCAGACGCTGGCCCGCGAAGGCACGCGGATCCTCTCGGTCGCGGGCAACGTCGCTGCGGCAGTCGACTTCGTGGTCGCGATGGTGATCCGCTCGGCCCACATCTCGGGCGTCTCCACCCGCGCCGAGGCCATCGCGTGGATCAACGGGGTGCGCATCGGCAACAGCCGCTGGAGCGCTTGGATCACCACGGTCACCCACTACTACAACGGCTGCGCACCGGGTTACTCCTGCTACTCGAGCCGCTACGCGCGCTACCGCGATCACACCTCAGGCATCTACTACGAGATGGGCGCGAGCTTCTGGGGCCCCAGCGCCCCTCCGCCTCCTCCCGCGCCGCCCGCATGCCACGCGAGCGCCGAGGTCTGCGACGGACGCGATCAAGACTGCGATGGGCGCATCGATGAGGGCCTTCGCCGCGCGTGCGGATCGAACGTCGGCGAGTGCGCCGCAGGATCGCAGGCGTGCTCGGTTGGCGCGTGGGGCGCGTGCACCGGCGCCGTCGGACCGCGCGACGAGGTCTGCGACGATCGCGATCAAGACTGCGACGGACGCACCGACGAGTCGCTCGTTCGAAGCTGCGGCACCGACGTCGGCCAGTGCGTCTCGGGCACCGAAGCCTGCGGTCGAGGCGCGTGGGGGAGCTGCTTGGGCGCCACAGATCCCGTGCCCGAGCTCTGCGACATGCTCGACAACGACTGCGACGGGGTGAACGACGACGAGCGCATCTGCGAGCGCGAAGAGATCGCGTTCGCGTCCGCCATCGTCGCCGCAGGCAGCGAGACGGACACCGACGGTGACGGACGCGCGGACGCCTGCGCCCGGATAGGCGATCACCTCTCGTGTCTCTCCGCTTCGGATCACGGCTTCGATCGCGAGGTCGTGGGTCCCCAGCTGACCGACGCCGCGGGCTGGAACGAGCGGCTCGTAGCCTCATCGCTCCGCATGGTCGATCTGGATGGCGACGGACGCTCGGATGTGTGCGCCCACGACGGCGATCACCTCGCCTGCTGGCGCTCGGACGGACGCGCGTTCGGTGAAGTCATCCTCGGCCCGCATTGGGACGACACGGTGACGGGCGTCGAGCTCGCCGACATCGACGGGGATGGACTGCTCGACGCATGCGCGCGCGACGCTGCGGGCCTCACGTGTTCGCTGGGCACGGGCCATGGCTTCGGCGAGCTGGTGCAGCTCGACGAGCTCGACGACGCGCATGGCTACGGCGACGTGATCTACAGCGGCACGTTGCGCTTCGGTGATCTCGACGGCGACGGACGCGATGACGTGTGCGCCCGCAACGCGAGCGGCGTCGACTGCTGGCTCAGCGAAGGGCGCCGCTTCGGAGCGCGCCTGCTGGGGCCTCGATGGCGCGATGACGACGGTTGGGATCGGCTGGCCGCGTGGAGCACGATCCGCATGGCCGACGCCGACGGAGATGGACGTGCCGACCTCTGCGCCCGTACGCCCGACAGCGGTTTCGTGTGCGTGCGCTCGATGGGCACGAGCTTCGGCGAGGCCTGGCTCGGCCCCGCGATGGCGGGTGCGGCGTGGGAGCGCGCCGAGATCTACTCGACCATCCGCATGGGCGACGTCGATGGCGACGGACGCGACGACGTGTGCGCGAGAGAGAGCGCGGGAGTGACGTGTTGGCTGTCGGGCGACCGCGCCTTCGATCGCACCGTGCCCGGACCGCGCTGGAGTGATGCAGCGGGGTACGCAGCGCCCGAGCGCTTCCGATCGATCCGCATGGCCGACGTCGACGGAGACGGACGCATGGACTTGTGTGCCCGCGCGGACGACGGCCTCGAGTGCGTGCTCAGCGAAGGACACGGCTTCGGCCGGGGCTGGACCGCGGACGCCCTCGGCGCCGGCAGCGGCCTCGATGATCTCACCCGCCTGATGACCCTGCGCATCGCGGGCACCCATCGAGTCGGCGCCGTGCTGCCCGGGCTCCCAGGAGGTGGCACTGCAGGCGGATGCTCGGTGCAGCGATCGGGCAGCAACCGCTGGCTCGGCTCGCTGATGCTCGTCCTCCTCGTGCTGGTCGGTCGTGCGCTCGGTCGTCGAGAGTTCTCGCTACGCAGCGACGCGTAGACGCTGCCGAGCGCTCTCGAGCGCCTGCGTCAGGTCCGCCGCCGACTGTGACGGCCGCTGCGGGACTTGGGTGAGGCACCAGCCGATCGCGGGCTCGAGCTCGGAGAAGACCTTCTTGGAATTGGCGCTTCGGATCACCGTGTCGAGGCCCGCCACGATCGCGCGGACCGTCGCGGCCTGAAATCCCGACCCCTCGATGAGGGTCGCCTGCGCGCGGATCACCGCATTGAACGCTTTGGTCACGTCGCTCGCCGCCGCGCGCGCGTCGCTCTCCATGCGATAGCCCGCGTCGGGCAGCACCCACGTCAACGTCGAGAAGCCGCCGGGCATCCACTTCTCCATCTTCTGCAATGCCGGGCGTGCGAGCAGCATGTCGGCCTTGTGGGGTGTCGCGAAGATCGTCATCACCCAGATCCCTCCGCACGCCGCGTAGTGCACTGCGGTGCCGCGCTCGAGTTCGGTGTAGTCGCTGGGGAGTTCGCTAGCCATGCACGCGAGCGTCGCCCCGTCGTGCGGACCTTGTCGAGTCCTCGCGAACATTGATCGGCTACCGCATCCCGATCGGCAGCGGGCTGCTGGTGGAGGCGGGTCTGTTCACCTCACCGATCGGCCCCGAGAGCCTGACCGTTCATCAGGGATTCAACTTCTCCCGCTCGAACCTCTGCTTCGGTCTCCCCTTCTACCACGCGGGGATCCGCTTCACGTACGAGGTCGATCGCAACGTCTCGTTGCTCGTGTGGGCCATCAACGGATGGAACGCGATCCTGGACAACAACGACGATCACGCGGCCAGCCCCATCTACTACCAGGGCACCGTGGCCAACGGCGCGACCGGCTGGACCAGCAACGCGTTCTCCCAGGACACCCTGACCTTCGGGACTACTGCCTGGTTCTGACTCCGTGCTATTCCACGGCCGTGACCTCGCTCAGCGTCCTCGTACCTTGTTATAACGAGCAGTATCTGGTGGGCAGCTCGCTCGCGCGTTTGCGCGTGCTGGAGCAGAGCCCGCACCTCGACCACATCGAGGTGATCGTCGTCGACGACTGCAGTCGCGACGGCACCGCCGATGCGCTCGTGCGCTTCCGTGCCGAGGAGGACGCGCGCCCCGGTCGCAAGATCGAGTGGAAGTACCTCAAGCACGAGACCAATCAGGGCAAGGGCACCGCGGTCCGCACAGCCCTCGCGCAGGCCACCTGCGAGATCACCGTCATCCACGACGCCGATCTCGAGTACCACCCCGAGGATCTGCTCCGCATCGTCGAGGTCTTCGTGAACGAGAAGGCCGACGCGGTCTTCGGCTCACGATTCGCGGGAGGCAACGCGAGACGGGTGCTCTTCTACCAGCACCAGCTGGGCAACGAGCTGCTCACGTTCCTCTCGAACGCGGTCACCAACCTCAACCTCACCGACATGGAGACTTGCTACAAGGCGGTGCGCACCCGCCTCTTCAAGTCGATCCCCTTGGTGTCGAACGACTTCCGGATCGAGCCCGAGCTCACCATCAAGCTGGCCAAGCGCAAGGTCAGGATCTTCGAGGTGCCAATCAGCTACTCGGGCCGCACCTACCAAGAGGGCAAGAAGATCAATTGGCGCGACGGCTTCAAGGCCCTGGCCGCGATCACCAGCTTCGCGCTCTCCGATCACGTGTACGTCGACGACGAGCACGGCTCGCAGATCCTCGCGCGTCTGTCGCGCGCCCACACCTTCAACCGCTGGATGGCCGACACCATCCGTCCCTATGTGGGCGAACGGGTGCTCGAGATCGGCGCCGGCATCGGTAACCTCACCCAGGCGCTGATCCCTCGGCATCAGTACGTCGCGAGCGACATCAACCCGCTCTACCTCGACACCCTCGAGGGACTTCGACAGGGCCGCCCCTATTTGCGCGTCACCTACACCGACGTGACCGACGCGGCGACGTTCCCCTCCATCAAGGAGGGCTTCGACACGGTCGTGTGCCTCAACGTCGTCGAGCACGTGAAGGACGACAAGGCCGCGCTGGAGAACATCCGCCGGTGTCTCTCAGCCGACGGGCGCGCGATCATCTTGGTGCCCCAGGGCGACTGGAATTTCGGCACTCTCGACACCGCCCTCGGTCACGAGCGGCGCTACTCACCCGAGTCATTGCGCGCCGCTGGCGAGGCCGCGGGCCTCGAGCTCGAGAAGATCGTGGAGTTCAACCGGATGGGCACCCCCGCCTGGTACCTCAACGGCAAGCTCCTGGGCCGCGAGCACTTCGGCCTCGGTCAGGTGCTCGCACTCAACGCGATTACCCCGATGGTGCGCAAGTTCGATCAAGCCCTGCCCTTCCCCTCGCTCTCGCTCATCGCCATCTTCCGCCCCCGCGCGGGCGCGGTGACCGGCGCACACCGTCCGAGCGACGACGAAGGCGACAAGGGCGGCGCACGCGCCTGAGGAAGGCCGAATGCGCGCGCCGCGTATCCCAGGAATGCTCCGCACGGTGGCCGCGCTCTTCGTGATTCTCGTCGCGTGCCTCACCCCGACGATCACGCCCGCGCAGACCCAGCAGGTCACGCTGACCTCCAGCGGCCGCCCTCACGATGGGAGCGGCCGCTTCACGTTGGTGAACCGCACCAGCGACGTGCTCGCGTTCACCACCTACGACGGAGGCAACGTTCACAACAACGTCGAGCGCCTCGAAGGCGGCCATTGGGTGGAAGTCTCGCTCGGCTACTGCGGCATGGGCGAAGACGGCGAAGTCACCGTCGCGGCGGGCGCGCGCCAGCAAGTGAACGGCTACGTCGGCACCACGCCGGGCACCTACCGCATCCGGCTATCCGTCGAGCGCCGCAGCGCGTCGGGCGCCCGACCCGAAGAGATCATCTCGACGCCCTTCGACGTCCTCTGATCTTCAGCGACAGATGCCAGGCTCGATGATGGGGCAGAACGTGCCCTCACCTGGCCTCATCCCCGGCGGCGCGATGATCAGCCACATGCGCCGCTGTCCGTAGACCAAACCCTCGTCGGTGGTCTGCACTTGGTAGACGAACGGCAACACGCGCAGGCAGTCGGCCTGCTCGACGTCGTTCAGGAACGTCATGGTGTAGACGAGGAGCGTTCGATTGCGGACACCGATGAATTGCTCGCCCTCGAACGTGATGACGTTCTCGGGGGGCTGGGCGCCGATGGCCCGGGCGCCCGCGAAGAAGTCGCGCGCCGTGATCTCGTCGAGCCGCAAGAACGTGGGGACCGACGCGAAGGCGCCCGCGAACGTCTCGCCCGCGCCGCGCACCGCGAAGGTGAGCGACACGTCGATCACGCTGTCGCGGTTCCCGGAAAGAAACACCAGCGCGTCGCGCGCCGGCGAGTCGAGCATGCGTCCGTCGGTGCTCACCGCGTACTCGATCGCGTCGGGGTAGCCGTCCCCGTCGGTGTCCGCGCGCAGCGGATCGAGCCCGAGCACGGCCTCGGTGCTGTCGCAGAGCCCATCCGAGTCTTGATCGAGCATCCCCACCGGTGCATCGAGCGGCGCGTCTTCCTCCTCGCCTCCATCGGGGAACTCGATGTGCCTCGGGCAACCGCTCAGCGAGGCAAACACGCCCATCCACGCGAGCACTCGAAGCAAGAACACGGAGCTGAGCGTGCGACCACTCACGAAGAACGGCAAGCGATCGGCCACCGCAAACGCTACGAAAGCCCTTGATGACCGACGGCCCCAAGAAGCTCGATCCCTCCGCCGTAGGCAAGACGAGCGAGCCCCTCCGCTTCACCTACCGCTGGCAAGACGCCGCGCTCTATGCGCTCGGCGTGGGCGCGACCGAGCGCGAGCTGCCGCTGGTCTACGAGGGCTTGGAACAGACGGGCCCCGCGGTGCTGCCGACGTTCGCAGTCATCCCCGCGTACGAGGCGTGCAAGGCGCTCTTCGGCGTCGTCGGTGGCAACTTCGCTGGTGTGGTCCATGGCGGGCAGACCGTTCGCTTGCACAAGCCGTTCGCTCCCAACGGCACCCTCACCACCATCGGCAAGGTGGCGAACGTCGGCGATCTGAAGCGCATGGCGCAGGTCATCTACTCGACCGAGACCCGCGACGAAGCGGGCGAGCTGGTGGCTGAGACCGACTGGACGATCATGTTCCTGCTCGACGGCGGCTTCGGCGGTGACGCGCCTCCGAAGAGCGTTCGCCTACGTCCCCCCGAGCGCGCGCCCGACTGGAGCGTCGAAGAGAAGACGGCGTCGACCCAAGCGCTGCTCTACCGCTTGTCCGGCGATCACAACCCGCTCCACGCCGATCCTGCGATCGCCGAGCAGGCCGCTAAGGTCACCGGGGGTCGCCCGATCCTCCATGGTCTGTGCACCTACGGCTACGTGTGCCGCGCGCTGGTGAACCAGGTCTGCGGCGGCGACGTCGCCAAGCTGAAGTCGTTCAGCGGACGCTTCAGCAAGCCCGTGTGGCCCGGCGACACCCTCGTCATCAACGGCTGGAACGAAGACGGCAGGACGATTTTGACCGCCGGCACCCTCGAGCATCCGGAGGAGCCGGTCTTCTCCAACGCGTGGGCCGAGACCCACTGAAGCAGTCTCTAGAACCGTTGCACCGAAGACCGTTCACCCGAAGGAATGCACATGAAGAAGCTCAGCAAGGAGATCTGGATCGTCGCTGCCAAGCGCACCCCCTTCGGCACCATGAGCGGTCAGCTCAAGGACGTGTCCGCTATCGATCTCGCGGTGCACGCGAGCAAGGCGGCGCTCGCGCAGTCGGGCCTCGCGGCGACCGACATCGATCAGGTCATCCTCGGCAACGTCCAGCAGACCAGCCCCGACGCGATCTACGGTGCGCGCCACGTGGGCCTCAAGGTCGGGATCCCTATCGAGACGCCCGCGCTGACCTTGAACCGACTCTGCGGCTCCGGCTTTCAGGCGGTGATCAGCGCCGCCGAGCAGATCTTGCTGGGCGACGCGAAGGCCGTGCTGGCCTCGGGCTCCGAGAACATGAGCCAAGCGCCGCACGCGATGTGGGGCCTCCGCGACGGCGCGAAGTTCGGCAAGCCGCCCGCGATGGTCGACACCCTCTGGGCCGGCCTCACCGACAGCTTCTGCAACCTGCCGATGGCGATGACCGCCGAGAACCTCGCCGAAAAGTACGGCATCAGCCGTCAGGATGCGGACGCGTTCGGCCTGCGCTCGCAGCAGAAGTGGGCCGCGGCCCAAGAGAGCGGCGGCTTTTCCGATGAGATCGCGCCGTACGAGATCGTGACCCGCAAGGGCACCACCGTGATGAACAAGGACGAGCACGCGCGTCCTCAGACCACGATGGAGATCCTCGCCAAGCTCGCACCCGTCTTCAAGAAGGACGGCACCGTCACCGCGGGCAACGCCTCGGGCATCTGCGACGGCGCGGCGTCGCTCATCGTCGTCGATGCTGAGTTCGGCAAGAGCCGCGGTCTCACGCCGCTCGCGAAGCTGGTGCAGTGGGGCGTCGCCGGCGTCGATCCGACGATCATGGGTATTGGTCCTGCGCCGGCGATCCGCAGCGCGCTCGAGCGCGCGGGTCTCAAGCAGGATCAGATCGATTTGTTCGACGTGAACGAGGCGTTCGCGCCCCAGTTCCTCGCGGTGCAGAAGGAGCTCGGCCTGCCCGAGGAGAAGACCAACGTGAACGGCGGCGCCATCGCGCTCGGCCATCCGCTGGGCGCCAGCGGCGCGCGCATCACCGCGAACCTCATCTACACCCTGCGGCGCAACAACAAGCAGTTCGCCGTCGGCTCGGCGTGCATCGGCGGCGGTCAGGGCATCGCGGTGGTGCTCGAGCGCGCCTGAGCGAACTCGATATCGAACATGAAAGGGTCCGCGTTCGCGCGCGGGCCCTTTCGCGCTTCCGTCTCCCTGTCGGACGATCCGAAGGTCGGACTAGATCGAGACGCGGTTGCGGCCCGCGTGCTTGCTCGCGTAGAGCTTCTCGTCCGCGGCCTTGACCAGGCCCGTCACGTCCATCTCGGGGCCGAGCTCGGCGCAGCCGATGGAGACGGTGACCGCGATCGACTCGTTCTCGAAGACGAAGGTGCGCTCCTGAACTTTGCGGCGGAGATCTTCGGCGATGGCCCCGGCGCCGACGAGCGGGGTCTCGGGCAAGAGCGCGCAGAACTCCTCGCCGCCGTAGCGACCGAAGACGTCGTCGGGACGAAGCCGCGACTTCACCAGCGTCGCCATCTCCTTGAGGACGCAGTCGCCCGCGAGATGCCCGAAGGTGTCGTTGATCTTCTTGAAGTGATCGATGTCGAACATCAGCGCAGAGAGCGGCCGGCCGTGGCGACGGGCGCGGGGGATCTCGCGGTCCAGCGTCTCGAGCAGGTAGCGCTTGTTGTGCACCTGGGTGAGGCCGTCCACGATCGTCATCTTGTAGATGGTCTCGTGGTACTGGGCCTCGACGTCCGAGCCGCTCAGGTACTTGAGGATCGTGTCGCCGATCTTCACCTGGTCGCCTCGACGGAGTTGGTACTCCTTCATCAGCTCGTCGTTCACGTACGTGCCGTTGGTCGAGTCCAGATCGCACACATACCAGGCGGCGCCGCGGCGCTCGATCCGGCAATGCCGACGCGAGACGCTGTCGTTGTCCAGGGTGATGACGTTCTCTTGTCCGCGGCCCAGCGTGAGGGTCTCGCGCTCGAGGACGAAACGCTTGCCGAACACCCGCGCATCGGACGAGTAGATCACCACCATGCAGTCCAGGCCTGCTCGAGGCGCCCGAAGCTCTTCGAGTGGCGTGACCCGCGTCTTGACGTCGGGGTCGTCCATCATGCCGCGCTTGCGGCCGCCGGGGTTGTCATCGCCGCCCTGACTCACGCTGAACTCACTCCGTTCGTGGAGACCGCCGAGACGACGTGCTCACAGTTCTGTCCCGTGCGCTGCTGCGTGAGCAACTGACGATCGACGGGCTCTGACCAGGAGGACTGGACGCTCACGTGAGCCCGAAAGGTAGCGAACCTCGGGCCCGGCCGTCAATCCTGTCGTCATTTGCGGCTCGGGCGGAAATGACGACCGCCCTCCCGCGCCGCTTCTTGCGTGGTAGCGTCCGGCCGTGTCCTCGGTCGTTCTCGCCATCGCCGGCAACATCGGTTCCGGCAAGACGACCCTCACCACCCGCTTGTCGGAGCGCCTGCACTTCACGCCGCTCTTCGAGCCCGAGGCCGACAACCCCTACCTGGCCGACTTCTACGGCGACATGGCCCGCTGGGCGCTGCCGACGCAGCTGCGCTTCTTGGTGAGCCGCATCGCCGAGACCCAGCACGCGCTCTCGAGCGGCGCGAGCATCATCTGCGACCGCACCTGCTGGGAGGACGCCGAAATCTTCGCCGCCAACCTCCACGGTCGCGGGGCGATGGATGACCGCGACTTCGAGACCTACGAGCTCATCGCCCATCGGCTCCTCAACGCGGTGCGACCCCCCGATCTCTTGGTCTACCTGCGCCGCCCGGTGGCCTCGTGTCGCGCACAGATAGCGGGACGCGGACGGGCCTACGAGGATCAGATCCCCACCGACTACCTGCTCGATCTCGAGGCCCGCTACGATCGCTGGTTCGAGACCTGGAAGCTCTCGGAGAAGATCTTCGTGCGGGCCGAGGACCACGACTTCTTGCGCTCGGACACCGATCTCGGAGAGCTCACGGCGCGGATCACCGAAGCACTGCCACAGCGAGAACTCCGGTTCGGGTGAAGCGAACGTTGGGCACATGCCAGAGGCTTTCGCTGTCGCTCGCGGTTTCGTTTCTCAGCGCGCTGCTGCTGTCCTGCGGAGCGGCCGATCCTACGCCGCTGCCCTCAGCGCGCGCCGACACCGCGCCGTTCTCCCTCGAGGGTCGAGTGTCGTTCGACGCGCGACGCCCCACATCGACGGGCGCGTCGAGCGAGGTCGAGGAGCGCCCGGCGCGGCGCATCCAAGTGGAGGCGCGCGACGAGAGCGACCGCGTCCTCGCGAGCGCCACCACCACCGAGACCGGCGATTACACCCTCATTGGCACAGGCGCCGCGACGCGCGTCGTGGTGATCGCGACCCGCTCGCTGGAGCTCGATCGCATGGTCTCGGTCGCGTTCGACGAGCTCGGCACCCGGGTCCACAGCGAGGGCTTTCAGATCGGGAGCGGATCGAGCACCGACATCCACCTGGGCGCAGACGACGCGCTGGGCGGCGCTCTGCACATCCTGGACACCCTCGCGCGCGGCTACGAGACGGTGGAGCGCTGGACGGGCCTGAGGTTGCCAGAACTCTACGTGTACTGGGGCCCCGACGTCACCGTCGACTGGAGCTACTACCGCGGCGAGCGCGGCGGACGCTTCTGTCTCGAGCTGCTCGCGGGACGCCGCAGCGAGCGCACGACGACCGACACCGACGAGCATGACGAGGCGATCATCCTCCACGAGCTCGGTCACTTCGTCTTCGATCAGTGGACCTCGCACAGCTCGATCGGAGGTCGGCATCCGCGCGGCTCGCTGGTCGATCCGGGCGTGGCCTGGGAGGAGGGCCGCGCCACCTGGCTCGCCACTGCGATCCTCGGCGACCCGGCGTACGTCGACTCGCGAGGGATCGAGGGCAGCGGGTCGGCACGGGTCGACGAGGTGGTGGAGCGTCCGCAGGATCCCCAGGGGCCGGGCTCGGAGACGAGCGTCGCGGGTGTGCTCTGGGACCTGAGCGACGGACCTATGGACGATGCGATCGAGCGCTCACCGGATAGCGACGCCGACGGCTTGGCGATAGGTCCAGCTGCGGTGCTGCGCGGCATGATCAGCGCCGCGGAGGTGCCGGGCAGCTACGTCGCGCTCGCGTCGTTCCTGCACCACCTGATCGACAGCCACGTCGTCGGCGACACCGAGCTGCGAGCGATGTTGAGCGCCAGCGGCGAGCCGCCCTCGATCCTCGACACGCCTTGGCCGCTGGAGCTCGCCGCCAACGCGAGCGCCTCGGGCCACATCGATGGACGCACCCAACCCGCGCCCAGCGGCGGCGAGAACCGCGCCGACAACGGCTACGATGCGGTGCGCACCTACCGCATACCGCTCGCGGCGCCGGGCACCTTGCACCTCTCCTTGCTCCCCGTCGGGACGGGCTCGAGCAGCGACCACACCGACCTCACCCTCGAGCTCCGCAGCGATCGCGCGGCGCATTTGACGACGTCGGCGCTGCCCGTGGGCGGCGAGTCCATCACGCAGGTGCTCACCGCCGGGACCTACGTCGTATACGTGCGAGACGCGGGCACCGGCAACGCCGCCGACTTCACGCTGACCGCGCGCTTCACGCCGTAGCTGGTGGGCTAGCGCGGGGTGAAGACCATCAATCGGCGTCGGCGCTGACGGCGGCCAAGTGGCCGTCGGGCGAGCGCGCCAAGTCATCGCTCACGCTCGGCGCGGCGATCACGCCGGGCGTCGAGCAGCTCCCCGAACTCGGTCGCGTGAAGGACCCGCAGCCCCACCGTCGGCTCCAGCACGAGGACGTCGGGCAGCGCATCGTAGGGACGCGAGCGAGCGAACATCCCGCGAGGTTAGAGCGCCCAGCCGATCGTAGCGAGTGGCGGACGCGAGGGTGTCTCACCGTGCCGAGCGACTTCCGATCGCGCGGCAGGTGAAACCCCAAAAGTTCAGTGCCCGCCGACCACCGCGGGGGGATGGGGCGGGGGGGCGGGGGACGCAGCCAGCCAGCGAGCGGCCGCTATCGAATCTCTTGGCGGCGCGCCAGTGGTCTCGCGATCGCGGGAAAACCTGCGGAAACACAGGCGCGGGCTTCGCGGCCCGCGACGGGAGCGAGCGCGTGTACCCTCGTCTCCCCCGAGGAGACCGCCATGAGCCTGAACCTGTCCGTCCTTCTGTCCGAGTCCGCGCAGCGCTTCCCGACCAAGACCGCGATCATCGTAGGCGACACCGAGATCCCCTACGCGATGTTGGATGGCATGGCGCGGCGCTTCGCAGATGCGCTGAGTGGCCTCGGGATCAAGCCCGGACAGCACATCGCGCTGATGCTCCCGAACGTGCCGCAGTTCACCATCGCATACTTCGGCGGGCACTACTTGGGATGCCCCATCGTACCCATCAACGTGCTGCTCACGGCCGACGAGATCGCGTATCACCTCGAGGACTCGGACGCGGCTGCGCTGGTGGTGTGGGAGGGCTTCGCCGCCCAGGCCGAGGTCGCGTTCAAGCGGGTCAGCGGGTGCAAGCAGCTCATCGTCGCGAGGGCCGATCGCGGCGACGTGAGCGCGCCCGAAGGCGCCCACAACATGACCGCGTTGCTCTCGACCGCGACACCCGTCGTCAGCGCGCGCGCCACCAACCCCGAAGACACCGCGGTGATCCTCTACACGTCGGGGACCACCGGGCGTCCCAAGGGCGCCGAGCTCACCCACTTCAACATGTTCTTCAACGCGTACTACGTGCGCACCCAGCTGGTGCCGAGCGGGCCCGAGTCGGTCGCGCTCGCGACGCTCCCGCTCTTCCATTCGTTCGGACAGACGTGCATTCAGAACGCCGAGCTCGGCGGTGGCGGCACCATCGTTCTATTGCCGCGCTTCGACGCGGACGCGGCGCTGGGCCTCATGCAGAAGCACAAGGTCACCAAGTTCGCCGGCGTCCCCACGATGTACTTCGCGCTCCTGCACCACGCGAAGTCGGGCGACTACGACACCAGCTCGCTCAAGCACTGCATGTCGGGCGGCTCGGCGATGCCCGTCGAGGTCATGAACGCGTTCGACGCGAAGTACGGGGTCAACATCCTCGAGGGCTACGGGCTCTCCGAGACCTCTCCCGTCGCCAGCTTCAACGTCCTCGACAAGCCCAAGAAGGCCGGCTCGATAGGACTCCCCATCTGGGGTGTCGAGTTCAAGCTCACCGACGACGCGGGCAAGACCATCGAGGGCGACGACGTGCCCGGCGAGATCTGGATCAAGGGTCACAACATCATGAAGGGCTACTACAAGAAGCCCCAGGCCAACGAGGAGTCGCTCGCAGATGGCTGGTTCAAGACCGGCGACGTCGCGAAGCGCGATGGCGAGGGCTACTACTACATCGTCGATCGCAAGAAGGACATGATCATCCGTGGCGGCTTCAACGTGTATCCCCGCGAGATTGAGGAGGTGCTCTACGCGCACCCCGCGGTCGCCGAAGCAGCGGTGATCGGGATCCCCCATCCGAGCCACGGCGAAGAAGTGAAGGCGGTTATCGCGAAGAAGGCCGGCCACGACGCGGTGACTGCCGATGAGATTGCGGCCTACTGCAAGGAGCGCCTCGCGGCGTACAAGTACCCCCGGGTCATCGAGTTCATGGATAGCCTGCCCAAGGGCCCGACCGGCAAGATCCTCAAGCGCGAGCTCAAGACCGCGTGAGCGGATCCGAGAGAGCCCCGAGGAGCCACGGCGATGGGCGCTTCGATCGATCCCAGCTCGGTGCGTGCGGCGAAGACGTGGTGATCGAAGACGGCGTCTTGGTGTTTCATCCCGAGCACGTCTTCCTCGGAGACCGGGTGTACGTCGGACACCAGACGATGCTGAAGGCCTACTACCAGAACGAGCTGCGCATCGGTGCGGGCACCTGGATAGGCCAGCAGTGTTTCTTCCACGCCGCCGGCGGGATCCTGATCGGCGAGAACGTCGGCATCGGCCCCGGGGTGAAGATCCTCACCTCGGTGCACGCCGAGGCGGGGCGCACGCTGCCGATCCTCCACGCGCCGCTGGCGTTCGCACCGGTGCACATCGAGGACGACGCTGATCTCGGGGTGGGCGCCATCGTGCTGCCGGGGGTTCGCGTCGGTCGCGGCGCGCAGGTCGGCGCGGGCGCCGTCGTCACCCGCGACGTCCCACCCTACGCCGTGGTGGCAGGCAATCCCGCGCGCGTGCTACGCGAACGCGCTCCGTGACCCCCCGATCTCCCCCGCGCCCTCCCCTGTCCATCATCGTCTTCGCGTTCAACGAGGCCGAGAACGTCGCCGCGGTGCTCGGTGAATTGCGAACGTGGCTCGACGTCCACGAGCCGGGCGCCGAGATCGTCTTCGTCGACGACGGAAGCACTGACGGCACCCTCGAGGCCGCGGGCGTTGCATTGAAGGGCATGCCCCACGAGCTGGTCCGGCACGAGAAGAACGGCGGCATCGGCGCGGCGATCAAGAGCGGCTACCGAAGGGGCCACGGCACGTGGTTCACGTTCCTGCCCTGCGACGGACAGATCGAGCCGTCGGCTATCGGCACGCTCCGCGAGCGCCAGAAGACCTCGGGCTGCGAGGTGGTCTTTTCGGTCTACGAGAACCGTGACGACGGGCTCGATCGCAAGGTCTTCTCTCTCGGGGTTCGAAGCTTGATCTTCGCAGTGCACGGGGTGTGGATGCGGAGCGACGGCCCGTATCTCTTCCATCGCGACCTCTTCGATCCTGACGCCCTGCCCCCGGATACCTTCTTCCTCAACTTCGAGTTCCCCATCCGGATGCTCGCCGCCAAGCGCAACGTGCAGCGGGTCACCATCGCCTGCCGACCGCGACGCGCGGGCCAGAGCAAGAGCACCCAGTGGCACCGCATCGTGGGTGTCGGAAAAGACTTGATCGATCTGCGGATACGCCGCTCGCGCGAACGCTGACCTCGCTCCCACCCGGCAACAGGGCTACACCGCGCACGTGCCGCGACGGCGGATGGTGCTGGGCCTGGTGCTCTATTCCGCGATGGCGATCCTCGCCGTCCTCGTCGCCTGGCTGCGCGAGACGCCTCTCTTCGAGCAGCCCGCGGGCATCGACGCCATCGCGGGCGTGCTGCCCTCGCACATCTTGGGTGTGCTCGTCGCCGCGCTGACCATCGGGAGCACCCGCGTACTCACCGAGCGCACCGAATGGGCACGCGCCTTACGCAGCGAGTTCCGCGCGGTCCTCTCCGGCGCCAGCATGGGCGACGTCGTGGTGCTCTCGCTCGCTTCCGGGACGGCCGAGGAGCTCTTCTTCCGCGGCGCGCTCCTTCCGTGGATCGGGGTCACGCTCTCCTCGCTCGCATTCGGCCTGGTGCATCTGGGCCCCACCAGGCGCTACCTGCCTTGGACGGTGTGGGCCGTGGTGATGGGGTTCGTGCTCGGCGTCCTAGGATGGGCCACCGGGTCCGTCGTCGGACCGATCGTCGCGCACGTGGCGATCAACGCGGTCAACCTCCGCTACGTGCTCGCGTTCGACGGCGCGCTCGACGCGAAGATCAGCGCGTACGAGAGCGGCGAGATCCCCACGATGAAGCTGGTGGGTCCCCGCAAGCGCACCGCCAGCGGCGGCATGGTCCAAGGCCCCAAGCGCGGCGAGTAGTCAGCCGAAGGTGATCAGCAGCGCGCGCGACTCGACGCTCGCGCCCTCGCTCACGTGGATGTCGCCGATGGTGGCGGCTACGGCAGCGCGGAGCTCGTTCTCCATCTTCATGGCCTCGATGACCACCAGCGCTTGCCCCGCGGTGACCGCGTCGCCCTTTTGGACGAGCACTTTCACGACTCGGCCCGGCATCGGCGCGCGCAGCTCTTTCTGCGCTCCTGCGCCCGTGCTGCCCCGACCACGCTGCTTGGCTTGACGCTCGCTCACCACCTCGGCGCGCCCTCGGAAGCGTCCCGACGCCAGCTGCAGCTCGCCGTCGCCAGCCACCAGCACGTCGCGCACTTCGGACCCGCTGCGGAGGCTGACGCCGCCCGGGATGGGTCGGACTTCGCCTGCGAACGGCTTGCCGTCGAGGCTGACGGACACCGAGCCGGACGGCGTGATGTCTACGTCGACGTCGCGCTCGCGTCCTTCGATGGTCACTCGATATCGCATGGGACGCGGACCTTATGAGCCTAGCGGCTCCGCGCCAAGCCTTAACCCCCACGGTCCGGAGGTGACGACGGTCGTGATGGCACATGTGGAACTTCCTCGAGCGGCGACTGTCGGCGTACGGGTGAGCACCGCGTACACTGCGCCCCTGCCGATGGCCAAGGCCAAGTCCAAAGGTCCCAAGCGCGCGCCGTCCGAGCCGCCGCCTCACGCGCAGCCGCCCGCGGTAGTGGTGACGTCCGACCTCGAAGGCGAGGCGCCGAACGACGCACCGCTGCTCTTCTGCCCCTTCTGCCGCGAGTGCTACGAGGGCATCACCCTGTGCCCAGACCACGATCTGACGCTGGTGTCCTGGGCGGCGTTGCCCAGGAGCGAGGAGCCCGAGGAGCTGGGGACGGACGACGCGGTGTCCCCCGTCGATCTCCGCTACGGGCGTGGCGAGCTGCTCGCGGGCGTCGCCGTCCTGATGATGTCGGTGCTCTCGCCGCTGCTGCGGGTCACCGAAGGCGAGGACGGCCGCACGTTCTCCTTGCTCGAGGCCGCGACCGACAGGGCACCCAACCTCTGGACCGTCCCCTTCGTCGCGGCGCTGGTGCTCAGCATCGTGCTTCGGCGCCGCACCATCGGTCAGATGCTCGGCGCACGCTTGGCGATGTTGATCCTCGCCACCGGTCCCTTCATCTCCCTCGGCTACACCCTCTGGAAGATCTACGGCGGCGCAGCGCAGATGTCCGAAGTGCTGCACCAAGAGGTGCACGTCCAGCTCCGCTGGGGCGTCGGCCTGGTGCTGGCGGGCGGCGCGCTGTTGATCGTCGGCGCGCTGCGGCTCGGCACCATTCCCCATCCTGTCCGCAAAGGGCGCCGCGCCGACCTCGATGACTTCCGCTGAGCACGGCTTCGCAGAGCACGGCTGCCTGAGCACGGCTGCCCTGAGCACGGCTGCCCTGAGCACGGCTGCGCTGGAG
>Ga0105047_10000134_pt1 | contig 103946 bp, 93 predicted proteins | sample MAT04_FD_78384 | JGI IMG/M metagenome (GOLD analysis project Ga0105047, IMG submission 78384) | Freshwater microbial communities from Lake Fryxell liftoff mats and glacier meltwater in Antarctica - MAT-04 (megahit assembly) | ecosystem: Environmental > Aquatic > Freshwater > Ice > Liftoff... | reverse complement strand
CCGGCCGTGCCATCACCGGGGTTTGCCTTTGAGGAGAGGACGGTCACGTCGCCGGGTAATCCAACTGCGGCGATGAATCGTTTCACGTTGTCGGTGGCAATCGGCTTTACGATCGTAGTTGCGCCGATCGTTTGGCCACCGGCGCTCCAGAACTCAAGGAACGTACCTTGCGGGGCATCCCCCCACTTTTTGTCCTTGAAGAACACAATGGCATTGCGGTTCTGCGCGGCGTCAAACCCGTAGACACCGTAGACGCCTGCCGCTTCGTTGGATAGTCGATCTCCAGGTTGGGTATTCATCCACTCAAAGAAGTTGAATGCCGGAGCTTGGAAAGACACGAGTCCAGCGTCGGCCCTGAAGCCCACAACCCGACCGCCCGCCGTGCCCAGAAAGTCTTTGACCTCTCCAAAGTCGTTCCAGAAGTGCGCCACTTGTCCAAAATCTGACGTGGGTCGCGACTGGATATTTGGGCCAAAACCGACGGTTAGGAATTCTGATCGACCCGGCGCCGAAGGAATGACGGTGATCGCGTTGATGCCCGGAGCATAATCGACTCCCGGAGCGGTCAGCACGGCCTTCTGGGCGAACGCACGATCGAAGACACGCACCGTGCCCACGCCTTCGTTCTGCCACAGCGCCACTTGACCGGTTTCCATGGCTTCCATGCCCTTGACTTCGCTGAGTGAAAGCGTGTAGGCCTTCTGCGAGAGATCCGTTCGCGAGAGGAAATACACGTCGCCAGCGCTCGTGCTGACAAACAGGTCATCAACCCCTGCCCACGCATTCACGGACGCCAAAATGATTAAAGAGGCACCTACAAAACGGGTGCTAAGTTTGCTTCGTTGCATGATTGTTTACCTATCCTGTCAAGGTCAGCTGGGTGGACACCCAACCTGGGCGTCGCGCATCAGCCGAGTAGATGATACACCCAATTCTGGTCAAATGTGAACAACTTCAAACTTTGATGCCGCATGAGTTTACGAGCTTTCGCGGAAGAGGCTTCAACGGTGGGTACGTCATCCAAGTCCTTTTGGCACAAGGGGGTCTTTCACCCTTGAATTCGAACCTGGAGCGTGCGGTAGAGGACGGGCAACCCGATCCAATACGGCAGGGCCTGGTGTTTTTACTTGATTCGATGCGTTGTCGTTATCGTTGGCCCACTACTCAACGCAGAGGTTGAGATCGGCAAAGTCTAGGAAATTGAACCAGTCGACGACCATCAGTCCATGCCCCCCGGACCGAAGGTGGTAACCGACCCTTGGCGCATGTACCGGCGAATTCAAGATGACGTGATGCGCCCAGGGAATGGCGTCCTCCAGGGAATTTGGCCAAGCCTCGCCCGCCGCCAACGTGGCCAAAAACTCGCTTTGAGGGTCGGCCCAAGTATCCCCCACCGCACTGGCGACATAGATAAGGCGCGGTGCGATCAAAGCCAGCAGTTGGTGCTGATCAATGGGCAGGCGCGAGAAATCCCCCGAGTACCGTCGATAGTTGCCGGAAAACCAGTGAGGGAAGGCATCGTTGATCTGCGCAATTGTTTCTCCTTGGCCACCCCGCGTTAGCGCGGCCCCGGAGCAGCCGGAATTGTTTGAGACCGCCATCGCAAAACGTGGATCGTTGGCCGCCGCCCACAAGGCCGTCTTGCCGCCTCGAGAGTGCCCTACGACGGCGACGCGGCGCGCGTCCACCTCGGGGCGATCTTCCAGCGCATCCAGCACGCGTTGCGCGGCCCACGCCCACGCGGCAATAGTCCCCCAGGATTCATCGCCATCGGGTCGACCAAACACCCCATGGACCCCATTCGCGAACCCGTCATCCTCGTCAGGGTCGACATCCTGAGCGTGCATAAGCACCGTGGCGTACCCCCGAGCCAGGATCTGATCCACCGGCCAGAACTCGGCATCGTTTTGCCGAATGAAGTCCGGGCGTTCGTCACGGTGAGAAATGAGCAGGAATGTTGGGGCGTTGACCGGGGTTAAAGCGCTCGTCATGAGCAGGGCTTCAAACCCACCACTCCCGCCCGGTCCGGTATAGGCAATTTCCAGCCGGACCGCGTTTTGATCGCGCTTCCCACTCGGGACCGTGGATGCCTTCACACTAAAGCTATCCGGACGTGCCACCGGGGCCCGACCGTAGACATGACGCTCAAACGCTTGGCGAACCCGATCCCGGGCCTCCACGTCGTCCCATCGAGGGGTACGCAATGAATCGGAAATGCCTCTTCGGCGGAGTTCCCCCCGCCGCACCGAGGCCGTTTGCGAGTGCCATGCCTCCGTCATTTGGATTAGGCTACCAAAGTAGTTCTCGCAATGGTCCTGTCGCGGGCAACCCACGGGCCGCCGGAATCGTAATTCACCAGGTGAAAGTGACGTCTACGGATCGAAAGCTCGGGGCCGCCGTTCGTTTAGCGGGAGTCGTGGGTCCCGTTTGGTTACCGCTGGTAGCCTGGATGATCTTCCGTCCCGTTTCACCTTTCATTGCCGCCCACGCGTGGCACGAGTTCCGCGATGGACTGATTTGGAAGGGAATCTTGCTCCTCTTGGGCACGGTCTCCCTGGGCTTTACCCTTGTTCGACTAAGCTTTCACTACCAAACCGATTGGCGTGAGTTCACCTGGTCCGAAATCGCCGTCCGCGTCCTTCTCGGCCTGACTGTGCTCCTGGTTCTCAGCCTGTGGAACCTCCTGCAAGCCTTCAACCAGGCCAGGCGAGCATGGGTCGGCGAGTGGCCCCGTCGGCACCGATTCGGCAGCGTCCCCGGTTAGGTAGGGATTCGGCTAGACTCAAACTATGGAGAAGGTCTTGGTTTGGGATTTACCGGTTCGGCTCTTTCACTGGATGCTCGTGCTTGGCTTTGGATTGACTTACTTCATCGCGAAGATCCTCGGCGAAGATAACGCGCTCTTCCACGACCATATGATTCTGGGCCTGACTATCGGCGGGCTTGTTGCTTTGCGGGTGGTTTGGGGGTTCGTGGGCACGCGGTGGGCCCGTTGGAGTACGTTGTTCCACCGCCCGCAGGCCCACGCCGAATACTTTAAGCATGTCTTTCGATCTGACGGGAAGGCGCACATCGGGCATAACCCGGCATCCAGCCTGGCGATTACGGTAATGCTACTCCTTGTCCTCGCTTTGGCCTTTACGGGCTATCAATATACGCAGGGTAATAAGAGTTTCAAAGATATCCATCCAATCTTGGCTAATGTTTTAGCAATTCTTGGTAGCTTGCATATTGTTGGCGTGGTTCTTCATCAACTTGTAAAACGCGATCGCCTGGTGCTGAGTATGGTTGACGGCAAAAAACTTGCCAACGAGAGCGATGGGATACCGAAGCCGGCGACCGCGGCGGGACTGGTCTTACTGGTTCTTGCCGGAATTCTGGGTGGCGGACTCTACGCAAACTACAATCCGCAAACGGGAGCCACTCGCTGGCCAATTCTCGGCGCGCCAATCCAGCTTGGCGAAACAGTGGGCGGTGAAGAGGGCGAGGGTGGCGCAAAAGAAGGGCAAGGGGAGCAGGAAGAACGCGAAGATTAGACGGCTACCGGAAGATAGCCGGGCAAAATTCTTGCGGATCGGCAGATTCGTGTCGTATCCTTGGGGAACTTGCGTGAATTTTGGTCTCGCTTAGGTGGACCAACGCAAGTACAGGAAGTACCCCATGCATCGCTTGAGTAAGTTTGTGATCGCATCCCTCTGTGGGGCGATGGCCCTGATTACCCGCGCCGGAGCGAGCTACGAGCTCTTGATGGTCGCTGATGGGTTAACCGACTCGGTTCATCGCTACGATTCGATGACCGGAACCTACTTGGGTAGTTTTGGCTCGGGCTACATGAGCGCTCCAGCTCACATAACCGCGGACTCGACAACCGGGCGAGCGTACGTCACGAACTTTATAGCGCGTAACGTTCAAACTTGGGATTACAGCACGGGCGTGTTGTTGAATGAGTGGTCCGTGTCCGGAACCCCTTGGGGAATAACTCGCTTGGCCACGGGGAATCTGTTGGTCGGGACAAGCACGGGGGTGAAGGAATACACCATTACGGGAACCAAAGTACGCGACTTCTTGGGGTTATACGGTGTGGGGACCGATGGCACCAATATCTACACAGCCGCAGATAACCAGGTGCGAAAGTTCTCGCCCAGCGGTTTATTGCTGGGCACATTTAGTTCAGGCACCGACACTATCTTCCAGTTCGCGTTTCGTCAAGGAACCGCCTATGGCACTGGCGGAACGAACTCCGCATACTTCGGATCTTTTAACTCAGTAACGATGTCCGGTTATGGGCAACTCCCGGTCAGCAATCTCGCATCGGGCTATCGGATTGATGGCATCGCCATGGGGCACGCAAACTTTGCCTACCTTAGCGGAAGACTTCCGCTGGACCCAACCAAAGGCGTCATTTCTAGATACAATGTAGCGGAAAGAAGGGGCTACAGTAGCTTTGGTAGTGCCCAACTTAAGGATCCGCGTGGAATCGCGACGGTGATTGCGCCGGAGCCCGGCACTCTCTTCGCTTTGGGTCTCGGCGTAGTTTGCGTTTTCCGCCGTCGGCGACAAAGCACGAGATAATCGGCCCTCGACAACGCCCGACAGACACTTGGCGAGAGAGAGACTTGAAATGCCACGTCGACGCTCTCTCTTTCGCCGACCGTCCGTTCGAGGACGACTCAGGGCCCGACTCTCGCCGGCCCGATTCGCGCGCCACTCCCTCGGCGTCAAGGTCCCGAGAGGGTGGGGGTGGGTCACTAATCCTCGACGCGCCCTGTACAACCGGGTTTACAGCCGGTCCTCGATCGGTTGCGTCACGTTGGCCCTCGGTGCCCTCTTCGTGCTGATGGCGTCCGGGCTCTGGATCGTCTAAGCCCTAACTCTCGGCGCGAGTCAATCGCCCTTCGTGGTTGATGCGCCAGCCTCCCAGTCGGGCCATAAACTGCTCGGGCGTTCCCACGTAATCAATTTCGGCCGGAAACGCATCGCTAAGCAAGGGCACCGTGGCCGAAAACACGCCTTCGCGGAGACGGTAAGCCCGTTGGGCGTGGAAGAGCGCACTTAGCCACCGAGCCGCATTGGGATAGGGTTCGTATCGGCCGGCTTCGGCACCATCGGTAAAGTCCAGGTAGCCCCAGCGCTCGGGCTGGTGCATATCCACCATCCCCTGCGGCGACCACACCCAGTTATGCTCGGGCACACCCAAGCGCTTCTGGTAGATTCCTTCACTTACGGTTAAGTCCCACTCCACGCGCGAGAAGTTGATTCGCCAGCTTTCGCCGAGACTCGGCGGGCACCGGACTCCCGCAATTTGTTTTAGGCCGCGCCAGGGAATCGCGATGACCATCTCCCAGCCATTGTCCCGATCACTCGGATCGTTCAGCGTGCCATGCAGATGGACGGCGGAGCGCAACCCCACAAGGTCAAATCCGTCTACCGGGGGGCCGCCCGCCCGGTAGGCTTTCGGTAGCAACAAATCCCATGTCGTGTTCAGCGCGTTGATTTCTAGTTCCACGTAGAACTCGCCGTCCCCATCGGGATCGAGAAACAGCTCGAAATCGTGATCGTGAAAGATCACGGAGTCATGCTCGGTGAGGGTGGCCCAAAGGTTGGGCTCTTCCAACTCGGCGAGTAAGTAGAGAGCGTCGTGGTCCCAGAGCATTCGAACTCGAGTGCGATAGTGGGGAAGCGGTACTGCGGTCCCCAAAATGTCCACGAAGTCCTCGCTCCAAGGGGCCGCGTTCCACACAGGATCCCGTAAGCCCCGCGCAAGCTCAGGCGGTTGCGGCGTTCGGACGCACCGGTACCGAAGTGGCTCTGTCCACCGGTAAGGTTCGCCGGGAAACGACCCTGGAGTACACGACTGGTCTATCATCTGGTGTTCATGACGGATTCAGGCGCTCCCGGGACGCACCCAATAGTGGCCGAGCGAAACCAACGGGCTCGAAAACTCGCCCGGTTTTTCGAAGCGATTGGCATTCGGCGGTTGTACACGACCCTCGCGCCGGCCGACCGGACTTGGCCAGGCCTAGCCCAAATTGATGCGGGCGCGGAGGTTTCGCCCACAATGAAGCGCGAGACTCGGCGCGAAATCCGGTACTTTGCCACCGCCAACGCCTGCCGGTGTCTGGTTCTTGTCCCCATCGCCTGGGGGTTGGCCAAGGCTCCACACGCCGGGCTCACCATTGTGCTTTACGGCCTGATCGCGTTCCACTTGGCTTGCATCTTCATCGAGGTGTACAAGGGTGCTCTCACCAAACTAGCCCCGGTCAACCCTGGCCCGCAAGGCAACGAAGATACGCTAAACGAGACTAATGCCGTGGTACTAGCGGGCTGGCACGCTCCCTGGCCGGGCGAAACTGAGCGACATTACGAGAGGTTTGGTTTCCGCAAGATTCGGACCCTGACCAACCACTTTGTCACCTGGGCGGGTGGAGAGCCCCCCCCACCCATCATCGGTCTGCGGGGAAGAAACCAGTTTATTCGGCAAACGGTGGCATCCGAAACGATTCACCTTGTCGGCGGCGTCCTATCATTGCCGTTCCTCGTTCATTTCTGGCGGGGGGGATGGTTCGGATTTTGCACTTACGTGGCGACCCTGATCGTGTTTGACGGTGGCCTTGCGCTGCTGCAACGCTATCATCGCATACGGGCGGTGCGGTCACGCAGAAAGGCTTACGCATGAACCCGCGAATCGCCATCCTTCACTGCACCACCGGTAACGGGCACGTCTCGGCCGCGCTAGCCGTGGAAGCCACGTTGCGTTCGCAAGGGTTGACTCCGTCGTGCGAGGATAGCCTGGACTACGCACCTCAACTCTTCCGACTGTGGTACGCCGGGGGCTACGAAACGATCGTTCGGCAACGTAAGGAAAGCTGGGGTTGGCTCTACCGGATCTCGGACCACCCTCGCGCGGCCTACAAGATTCAGACCTGGATGGACCGTAACTTCCTCCGTCGCTTAAGAGGGAATTTGTTGCGGATGAGGCCCGATGTCGTGCTGACCACCCACTCGTTACCTCAACCCATTCTCGAAGAGGTTCGGGCGAGCATCGGGTGCAAAATCGCCGTGATCGTCACGGACCTGTACCCCCACCTCATGTGGCTACGAGGCAAGCCAGACGCATTCTACGTTCCTACCGAATGGTCTCGTCTCGAGTTGATCGAGCGTGCAACGTGGAGCGCTGACCAAATTGAAGTTACCGGGATCCCCGTGCATCCCGCCTTTAGTGCGTTGGCCGACCAAGACCGGTCGCTCCTAAAGTCAGAACTCGGACTACCCGTCAACCGCCCCATGGTACTCGTCGCCGCGGGCGGGATAGGTGCAGGGGGCCTCGAGTCGGCGAGCCGCGTTTTGGCGAGTCTGCCGGAACCGCCAGTTGTGGTTACCGTGTGCGGCCGAAACGACGCGGCGTACCATCGCTTGACGAGAAGGCCCGTTGCAAAGGATTCGGTGGCTCTGCGTCGAGTTCCCGCTGAGTGTATGGCCCGATGGATGCGCGCGGCCGATATCTTGGTGGGGAAACCCGGCGGGCTCACCGTAAGTGAAGCCCTCGTCGTTGGTGTGCCTTTCGTGGTGTTCCGCCCGTTCATGATTCCGGGGCAGGAAGACGACAACGCCCGGTTCCTCGTGGAGCAAGGAATAGGATGTTTGGCGCACCAACGGGAGGACCTTGCGACGGTTGTCTCGGGCCTGCTTAGCGACCCGGCCCGTCGCCTCGTCATGGGAGTCACCGCCCAACGGTTCGGGCGCCCCAATGCCGCCAAGGACATCGCCGATTCGGTTATTCGTTTGGCCCAAACTCGGCCAAATAGTATCCCGTTAGGACCGTCGCATGCCGTTCAAACAGGTTCCCCATCAACCGAACAAACGTTGAGTTGAACAAAGCTGCATCGACCAAGGCCGAAAGAATGTTTACCGGCACGACCTTTACGGCTCCCGGCACCCAATGCTGAACGGCCATGGCCAGTGTGGCGTTAAAGGGCAGTGCGACGACGAGGATGTACGCGACAATTTTGAGCCCTTGGACCTGCATGGGCAACAGATCGTGCTGGAGAGCGAGGAAACGCTCCCAAGCCGAGGGCCAGTGGCGGTAGAGGTCTCGATTGGTCACGGACCAAATCACTTGAAACCCGGCGTTTGCGGTGAAATGACCGATCAAAATCGTGGCGATAAGCCCCCACCAGGCATTCAGCGTCGCTACTTGAACGGCCGCGCCAATGGGCAGGGCGACGATGCTGATCAGACCCGCAATGACGAAGGTCGCGAACATCTTGCCCCGAATCGCGCGCTCTAGGACGGGGGCATCGTGAACGACCTCTGAGAGGTGCCAAATTTGGAGGGCGTGCCGCGCCGCCGCGAAGTCTTGGCGGAGCTTAGTTAAGTGGTAGACGGGATTGGCGAAGTTGCGAAAAAACCCGGACGCCTGTTGCGCGGCGGAGCCCTTGTCTACCTTCTGGCAAGGCTTCGGCGAAGGGTTGGGGACGCTCATAACTCACGATGTTCAATCGGCCGAGGCGGACTGTACCAGGTAGGTTAGGTGCTCTACCGAAGCGGCAGGCTTGACACCATCGCGTCTTCACTTGCTTCGGCGAGGGATATCGCCATCCCCGACGTAAGATCAAGGAGTTCGAGCCGACCGCTTGGATGCTCGACTAATGCCGTGGCGTGCTCCACCCAGTCGCCTGTATTAGCGTAAAGCATACCGTCCGGCCGCCAGTACAAACGGGGATGATGCACATGACCGCAGACGACTCCATCGCAATCTTGACGCCGGGCCTCGACGATCAAGTGGTCCTCAAACGCCGTGAATCGCTCGGTAACCGCTTTCACGCGCATCTTCAGCTTGGTTGCATAGTCCAGGTTTTCATACCCAAAAAGCCGGCGCACGGCGTCCGTGACTCGGTTAAGGCGAGAGAAGTACTCGTAGACCCAAGCCAAACCCCACGCGATGGGCTTGAACGTTGTAACGAATCGATCGAACTTGTCCCCGTGGACGACAAGTAACCGGATGCCACGCAACGTCTCGTGGACAAAGTCATGGTCAATCGAGGCATTGAACACGCGAAATCCGTTGAACCGGCGCATCACGGCGTCGTGATTGCCCGGAACGTAGCGCACCATGCACGAGGGCGACGCCATTTGAAGCAACGACTTGAGCACCCGACCGTGGTCTGGTCGCCACCGAGCGGCGCGACCGCCAACCCAGCCATCCATCACATCACCTACCAAGTAAAGGTAGTCGCAATCAATCGTTTCGAGGAACCGGGATAGCTCACGGGCGCGACATCCCGCCGATCCCAAGTGGAGATCAGAAATAAACACGGCGCGATAGCTGATGCGATTTGGCAAGTCCGAGAACAACCTACGTGTAGAACGTACCAGAGTCGCCGTACGATGCGTAGGGCCTCAGTCCCCGGTTCTGCCATAATCTAGCTATCGTGGCGGATTTCCTGCACTCACCTTTGGAACGGGCTCACGTGGCGGAAGGTGCCCGACTCGTTGAGTTTGCTGGCTACCTGATGCCGGTCCAGTACGGCGGTGTGATTGCCGAATCGTTGGCAGTGCGCCAGGCCTCGGGCATGTTCGACGTCAGCCACATGGCTCGCCTTCGCTTCAACGGTCCGGATACACTGGCGTTTCTTGAGCGTGTGACCACCAACGATGTCGCTAAGCTCGGTGATGGGCGAGGTCAATACTCGCTGCTGCCCAACGCCACCGGTGGCTTGGTCGACGACATCATTGTCTACCGGGACGAAGCTTCGGCCTTCCAGATGGTGGTCAATGCGTCGAATCATGCCAAAGACATGGCGTGGCTCCAATCGCACCTGGGTTCTGGAGTGGAGATGGCCGACGAGACCGACGCCACGGCAATGATCGCGGTACAGGGGCCAAAGGCAACGACCGTCCTAGCGGGGATTTGCGAGGACGCCGAGGCCCTGATTGCGGCACCTATCTTTGGGACGTTAACCACGAAGATTGCCGGGGTGCCTTGCTTTGCTGCCCGGAGCGGCTACACCGGCGAAGATGGTTTTGAGCTGGTGTGCCCCGCCGAGCGGTCGGTGGAACTGTGGGAAGCGCTTCGTGCGGCGGGGGTAGCCCCGTGTGGTCTCGGCGCCCGTGATGCCCTTCGGGTTGAAGCCGGATTACCGCTCTACGGCCACGAACTGGGGGAAGACCTAAGTCCAATTGCCGCGGGGTTGGGGTGGGTCATCAGTAAAGTGAAGCCGTTCATCGGCTCTGAGATCATCAATCAGGTACGGGCGGAAGGCTCCGACAAGAAATTGCAGGGCGTTAAGCTTGGCGTAAAGCGCTTGCCGCAGCCCGGCATGCCGGTGACGGTCGACGGAGAACCGATCGGCGAAGTCACCAGTGGGGTGTATTCTCCCATCTTGGAGTGCGGGATTGGCATGGCGTACATCAATGCCGAATTTAGCCCACCGCGATCGATCGACCTCCAGTTCCGAGGACGTTCTGAGTCCGCGACGCTGGTGAACAAGCGATTTTTGCGGCCCGTTAAGTAAGAATTTGAACGTTCGGCTATTGTTTGGCACTTGGTGCGCCAAAATTTGTTTAGGACATTAGAGGTATTCCATGACCGAGACGTTAACCGCCCCAGTACTCGGAATCGAAAACGATTTTCCCGATCAACTTTTCTTGCTCTTTCATTCAGGCAGCGGAAAGTACGGGTGCTATTGCCATCAGGGCGTCCACGGGGTCGCGTGCTTCTCGTCGGAAGCCGGGGCTTTTCGGTTCGCCGAGTGGATCGATCTCAGCGGAATGTCCTGCGTCGAGGTTGTGTTTGACGAAGCCCGTGAGATCGCCAAACAGCGCCCCATGCCCATCGTTTCGCTGATGTTGCTTGACCGACTGAGCGAGCCGCAAATCCACTACGTTCGTTAATTCGCACGGATTTCTCGCGGAAGTCCCTGCAGCGGCCCTAACTCTGAGAAGCCGACCAAGGGAGATTTTCCGCGAAGAAGCTGTCCCGTAGCCGAATCGAGCGCACCAAAGAGTTGAGCGCTTTTAGGTCGGACAGGGAACCACCCATCCGGGCCTAACTCCACCGCTTCGCTGCGTCCCGGATCGGCGGGCCAGGCGATCACTTTTCCGTAGGGAGCCTCCACGTCTGGCACGTTGCGCCACGGTGATGTCCAGTTTTGGGTAATCGACAGCCGTTTCGCCTCCGCCGAGGCTCCGGGGGAAACGTCGGCCGCGATGCTGAACACCGGGCAGTCCAGCACCAAGTTCTTCGTGACGGTGACGTCTTGGTAGTTCGGGGATCTTAGGTCAATTCCGCCCGTTGGGCCAGCCCAGTGGTCCACCCGCCCGCACCGCAAAATGGTGTTGGACTCAATCCGGATCCCTTCCCGAAGAGCATCTTGACCCCACCGGCCAAAGAAAAAGCCCGAAGCGCGGCAATCGCGGATGAGGTTATTCCGAAAGGCAACTTGCTTGAGTTGGCTGGTCTTTCCTTCTACCGAGATCACCATCCCCCATTCATTGCGCTCTGAGATGTTGCCGACGAAGTCAACATTCTCCAGCAGGCCAAACCAGGCATCCGCGTAAAGCCCCTGGCGCGGCATATCGTGAACCCAGTTCGCATGGACCACGCCGTTTCGGCTGACCTCTTTGACGTCAATACCCTCCTTGTCCCCGTGGTGAACTCGATTGCCGATGACCTCGAAGCCATTTACCCCGGCGATGCTAATGGCTTCGTGCGGAGCTTCCCGTTGCGGATCGCCGTAGAGCCGAAGTCGATTGGTGTTCGTCCGGGTGACCTCGTTCATCGCGACGCGCACTTGCTCCGTATTCCACACCCCGATGCCGGGGGAAAACGTGTTGTCCACTTGGCATCGCACCAAGTCTATGAATCGACTAGGCCCTCTCACGACAATCCCAAACCCGTGTGAGTTCTCAACGCGGATACCGTCGAGTTGAACGTAGCTGGGGCCGGAGATGACGATGCCGCCCAGATAAGTGGCCTCGCCGGGCGTGGGTCTCCAGGACTGAAAGTCAAGAATAGGCAGTTTATCGTCGGAGGCTTTGATGCGGAGCCATCGCGCCGCTTCGCCGCCCGTCTGGAGGACCAACGGCCTGGGCATTCGGTAGCGCCCGCCCGCGAGGCGCACTTCGTCGCCGGTTTGCGCAAGCTCCACCGCCCGATAGGGCGTCGCTACGGGATGGTTCCGGGATCCATCATTCGCATCGTTGCCCTCGGTCGAGACATAGAGCGTACGGCTAGAGCCAACGACCGAAACAACACTCAGCATGGCAAGCGCACAAACGGTGATCACAACTATAAGCTAAGCCCGTGAAACGCTCTTTTCGCCTGGATTAACCGGCGTTCCTGGGAGTTGACTAAGGGATTCTAGGGTTACGCGTAGTTCACGGCAAGAGTTGGCCAGACTTGTGCCGACTTCCTTCAGCAGGGAATGTCGAGTCGTGGATAGACTAGGCATCATGGCAAGTAATCTTGGATATCAAGACACTCCGATCATCCCCGGCACGAACTGGCACGTACACGATGGCGAGCGACCGCAACCGCCGGTCGTATCGACCGTGGGGCCTAGGCCGTCCGATGCCATCAATCTGTTTGATGGGACTAGCTTGGACGGATGGCTGGGCGGGAACGGTGTCGCCGAGTGGACCCTGGAAAACGGCTATATGGAAGTGAAGCCGGGAACCGGCAACATCTGCACCAAGGAACTCCTGGGCGATTGCCAGCTGCACCTGGAATTTGCCGCTCCGACGGTGGTCAAGGGCGACGGTCAGGGGCGCGGTAACAGCGGCGTGTTCCTCATGCGCAAGTACGAGATTCAAGTGCTGGACTGCTTCCAGAACCCAACGTATCCGGACGGCACAGTTGGCGGCGTTTACGGTCAGTTCCCTCCGATGTCGAACCCGATGCGCGCGCCCGGCGAGTGGAATGTTTACGACATCCTGTGGAAAGCCCCGGTGTTTGAAGGCGAAATTCTGGTTAGCCCGGCGATGGTGACCGTCATTCTGAATGGGGTGGTGTTGCAGCACGGCCGTGTACTGCAAGGTGCGACCGAGCACCGCGCGTTGGCCCAGTACGTGAAGCACGACCCGACCGGCGCGCTTGAGCTGCAAGACCACGGCGACCTCGTCCGGTTCCGCAACATCTGGTTCCGTCCGTTGGTCGAGAGCGACGTCGCGGGCAAGCCAGCTTAAGCTGCTCCCCTTTAGTCCAAGCCTGAGGGGCATTCCTATTATCTGGGACGGCCCCTCTTTTCGTTGCGAACACTCTTTCAGCGTAGTCATCAGCGCAGCGCCAATGCACAGCGCTTCAAGGATGACCGTTCCAAGCACCCACCGATCTGCGACGGATTCTGCACCAATCAATCGAGAAACTCGACACCAGCCAGGGCAACCCGATCTTGACGGCGTCCCGCTACTCACCCCAATCCCGGCCGACTGGGAAGTGTTGCCCGGAGCTGGCTCTGTGGATCTCCGCGCTCGCTGCCGGGTTGCACCCCGGTTCTGGTGCAAGGAAGATTTAAACCGGATGGCTGGGTCGCCCGCGCGCCGGGCATCAAGTTGGAAGAGAGGTTCGGCAACAATGTCGTGCTGTGCTGGCGATCAAAGTCCCGCAATTAGAGGACGGATCCTAGAGGTTCCCGTCTATTGGTTGAGAAAGTGCTGAACTTTCAGTACGCGAAAACTACTGGCGTCGCAAGTCGCTTAGCGCATTGATAATCACTCGCACCAGATTTACGAATGTTACGAAAGAGATCTCGATTGGCCGCACTGGTTAAGGCAGTACGGTGATCGTGTCGCAATACTTCAAGCTACGGTACTTACTTAAACCAGAACAAAAGTAGCCCAAATTGGGACAATCTCGGTATGGCTGGCATTGCACCTTAGGATGCAGACCTCTACGGCGACGGTACCAACGTGATGTTCGATTGCGACATTCTCAGTACGAGATTCGACACGAAGGGCGACAAATAGGCTGATTGCTAGAAATTTTTCGTCAATCGCTCTTTTGGGGTTGACGGCAAATTCACAATTACCGGTAATATTGCGGCGTTTCGCGCTGACCGGAGACCAAACTTGGACTCTAGCAAAAGCATTGGTACAATGCCGTTGTTTCCGCTAGATCCGTTGGAGGACTGTTCCCCTATGCCCTCGTCGTACAACCTGGTTCGTGGACTCGCATTGGCGGGTTTGATCGGACTCCTCAACACCTTCACCTTTGCCACGAACATCGTTCAGAATCCCGGTTTTGAAGACCGGCTTAACCTCTGGAAAGTCACCCTTGGGGCGACCGACCTTTCGAACGTCTATGCGGCGGCTGCATTCCGCGGGACGGGTCCGAAGAATGGCCGATGGCTCCTGACGGCTGATGTCTTCAGCACCACGTCAACACAGACGCTCAATACCGGTGAAGCGTCTATTGAACAAGCGCTCCCCGCCGTTCGCGTCGCAGACCTCAAGGAAGTTTCCGTTAACTTTCGGGGCACCACTACCTCGGGCTACATGCTTGCCTTGGTGGGCTTCACAGATGGCACCTCGGCCAGTCAGATTGTAGTTCGCTACTACCAGACCTTTGCGAATTGGACTAAGTTGGACCTCACAAAAATGGTCAAGACTGCCGCAAACCGCGATAAGCAAGTTGCGCGAATCCTGTTCTATTTCAGTGAAGCGTGGTCCTACTCGGGCTTCGCGCTGGATGATGTGGTGGTCGACGTGGCCGACCCTGTAAGCGTGTCTGGCCAGATTAGCTTAGGTGATTTCACCGGGTCAGTCCCCCCGCTGCTTACGTTGCAGCTTCGGCCAACCGAAGGCGGAGCCCCGCTCACGTTCAACAACGTCGCGCTGAATCCGGACGGCACGTTCACAATTAACGCCCGAGGTCTCGGCGAACACAAACTGCATGTACGGGGCGGTTCCTTCCTTGGGGCGTTGAGCGATCAACCAGTTATCCTCGGTGGGGACAGTGTTGGGGGGCTAAGCGTGTCCCTTCACAATGGCGACGTGGACGGCGATAACGCCGTAACCGTGTTTGACTACGACGCGCTCTCACTGGCCTTCGACTCCGTTCCTGGTCAAGGTAACTGGAACTCAAGGGCTGATTTGGACGGCGACGGTGCCGTCACGGTCTTCGATTACGATATTCTGAGCGTGAACTTCGACCGAATCGGCGTCAACTAGTTCGTTCTCCGAACCTCATTGGGTTCAAAAAAAAGGGTGACCGGGATGTTTTCCCGGTCACCCTTTTACTTCATTACATCCGGCCCTTACGTTAAGGGGAGGTTAGCGGTTGGCCTACGCCCGCAAAAACATCAGATAGACTGATTTAGTGAGTATTTCGCGACGCCAGATCTTAAGCCTAGGCAGCGCCGCTATGGCCGCCTCGTTGGTAGGATTGCCTCAAGCTGCCTTCGGCCAACAAAGCCGTGCCCGACGTTCCCGCCAGGCCGCCAAGAACATCATCTTCTGCGTTTCAGACGGCATGAGCTGGGGCGTTCCTTCGATGTTCAACCAGTTCCTGAACCTCACGGAAGGGAAGTCCTCTACTTGGGTCACGCTGCTGGAAGCCGATGACGCCGTACTTGGAACGATGGATACTCGGTCGCTGTCAGGCCTGGTAACCGACTCCGCTGCCGCCAGTAGCTCGTGGGGAAGTGGCCAGCACGTATGGAACGGCATGATCAACACCTACCCCGACGGTAAAGAACTCACTCCCGTTCTGCGGCTGTTGAAGGATAAAGCGAAGATGCGGACGGGCTTGGTCACTACGTCTACGATTACCCACGCCACGCCCGCGGGCTGGTGCATCAGCATTGATCAGCGCGACAAAGAGCGTCAGATCGCCGAACTCTATCTGAAGGCCGGCTACGACGTTTACTTTGGCGGCGGCGACAAGTTCTTTGCTGGCAACGAAAAGCAAACCGACCTCTACGCCGAATTTGCCCGGGCGGGTTACGGTATCGCCAAGAACCGCTCCGAGCTGTCCGCAATAAAAGAAGGGAAGGCGTTAGGCGTATTTAGCTCGGGCCACGTTCCCTACGAAATCGATCGGCTTAACCAGGCCGATATTACGGCGAAGGTTCCCAGCTTGGGCGAAATGACGAAGAAGGCCATCGCGTTGCTCAAGGGCTCGTCTGATGGATTCATTCTGCAAGTTGAAGGCGCGCGCATCGACCATGCGGCCCACAACAACGATGCTGCCGGGTTGCTTTACGATCAGCTCGCCTTCGAAGAAGCTGTGAAGGCGGTTCTGGAGTTTGCTCGGCAAGATGGCGAGACCTTGGTGGTGGTTACCAGCGACCACGGAAACTCCAATCCGGGCCTCGTCGGGAGTGGGAACGAGTACTTCTCATCCACCGCCGGACTTCGCTCCCTCGCTCATGCCCGAGCCAGCTACGATGTGCTTTTACCAAAAATTAATGCCGATACCTCCTTGGCCGACGCGCAGGACCTGATTGAAGCCAACCTCGGCGCGAAGCTGAGTGAGGACGAAGCCACCCTCGCCCTGAGCGGGTTCAAGAGCACGAATCCGTTGAAATCGATCGAGCAGTACAACATTCCGGCCAGCACGCTATCGCTCGCGCTGACGAACCACACCCACGTCGGCTGGAACGGCCGTCAGCACACGAGCGATGTGACGCTAGTTACGGCGATCGGTCCGGGTGCCGAGGCGTTCGCGGGGCCCATAAAGAATGTAGACGTTTTTGGCAAACTGTTGGCGCACCGTGGAATCACCCACAAGAACGCCACGATGAGCTACGAAGATGCTGCGCGCCTTTTGCACAAGCAAGCGAAACAAGACTTGCTGGCCGCAGAAGCAGACCACTGGCTTTGATCCGCGCAAACGTGTAAGGTCAAACGTAGGATGGGCCGGACTCCGTAAGGGGTCCGGCCCATTGCTTGCTGATCAGAGAGGGGAGAAGTCTCCCACTTAGTCGCGGTCAGCCTTAAAAGACATAATAATGATTCTGGGACAGAAGTCCCGATTCACACGAGCCGGGTTGACCGTCACCGCTGGTGTCCGGATGATGGACTAATTCACCATCGGCGACCGACGTCGCGCTTGCTCTAACAAATTCTGCGTCACGTCTTCGCACAGGTCAAGCAGATCGTCGACCTGGCGCGGTTGACGACGTCGCAACTGGACCGATTCGTACGCGGCAACGCTAGCCCCCACGGCCAACGCGCCCGCTACCCACCACAGCCATTGATGCTGACGATCTCGACGACCCTCTTCTACCGACTCCAGACCTCTTTCCATAGTTAACTCATTGGTCATCTGTCACCGTTTCCAGACCTTGGACGACCCAAGTTTCTGGAGCGTTCCTGATCTAGGCCCAAAGGTAAACTAACCTTAATGTTCGACTCTCTTTCCCGCCGTCTTTCTGGCGTCTTCGCGGGCCTGCGGCGAAAGGGTCGATTGACCGAGGCCGACGTCCAAGAGATGCTCCGCGAAGTGCGCGTGGCGCTTCTGGAAGCCGACGTTAACTTCGCCGTCGCCAAGCGTTTCATCGCCGTCCTGAAGGAAAAGGCTGTGGGCGAAGAGATCTATGGAAGTTTGACCGCTGACCAAACGCTCATTCGCATGGTTCGTGATGAACTCACCGAGATGCTGGGAGGCGGCGAAACCCGGTTCAATTGGTCGCCCAGTCCGCCTACCGTCATTCTCCTCGCCGGTCTTCAGGGGTCCGGCAAGACCACCACGGCGGCCAAACTCGCCCGATGGCTGGTCAAGCAGGGCAAAAAGCCGATGATGGCCGCATGCGACCTTCAGCGTCCCGCGGCCGTGCGCCAGTTAGAACTGCTAGGTGAACAGGTCGACGTCCCCGTCTTTAGCTTGATGGACGGTACGCCCCCCGTGGAAGTGGCCCGTAAAGCCCTGGACCGGTGCCGCTACCTGATGCACGACGTGCTGATTGTCGACACGGCGGGACGGTTAACCATTGATGAGGGGCTGATGGACGAGCTCGTGGCGATCCATGGGGCCGTAAAGCCCACGGAAACGTTGTTGGTACTGGACTCCACCACGGGCCAGGAAGCGGTGACGATCGCCCAAGCCTTCCATGAACGACTCCAACTCTCCGGCGCGATCTTCTCCAAATTAGATGGCGATGCTCGTGGCGGAGCCGTCCTCAGCGTCCGCGAGGCTACCGGTGTTCCCGTCCGTTTCGTTGGGTTGGGCGAGCAGACCGATGCCCTGGACGTCTTCTATCCCGACCGGATGGCCAGCCGTATCCTGGGAATGGGCGACATTCTGGGAATCATCGAACGCGCTGAACAAGCGATTGATATGGAAGAGGCGGCCAGCATGGAAGCCCAAGTCCGGGGCGGCCAAATTGACTTCCACATCATGCTGCAACAGATTCGAACCATGCGCAAAATGGGCCCCATTCAGAACCTCCTAAAGATGGTTCCGGGACTGGCCAATGCCGTGCCCGAGGAGGCCCTTGCCAATATTGATGAGCGAAGAATTGATCGCGTTGAAGCGATGGTTCTGTCAATGACGTACGCGGAGCGTGCAAATCCGGATATAATCAATGGCTCACGACGGAAACGCATCGCCGCCGGGTCTGGAACTTCGGTGGAGGAGCTCAATCAGCTAATTCGGCAACTGTACGAAATGCGACGCGGTTTTAAGCAATTTGCGAAAACCGAGCGCAAGATGAAAAAGTACGGGCGTCGACGCTGAACCTAGTCGGCAACTCAGGAGAAACAGAAGAACCGTGGTCAAAATTCGACTTCGCAGGATGGGCACTAAGCACCGACCGTTTTATCGGATGGTGGTCGCCAAGAGTTCGGCCGGACGAGATAGCTCGTTCGTTGACATTCTTGGCACTTACAATCCTGTCGTCCGCCCCGCGCACGTGCACCTCGACGGTGAAAAGGCGCTGGAGTGGCTGATGCAGGGTGCCCAGCCCACCGAGACCGCCGCGATCCTGCTGAAGCAGATCGGCGTTCTCGACCGCTACTTTGAGGCACGTCCGGCCGCTCGCAAGGGCTACAAGTTCCTTGACAAGCGCACGGCGGCCATCTCAACGCCGTCGGCGGTTGAGGCCGTGGCGGCTCCTGAAACGGCGGGCGCATGAGCTACGGTCCCCTCGTAGAGCACCTCGTGCAGAGCATCGTCTCTGATCCAGGTGCCGTGCAGGTTCGCGAGACGCGCGAACAGGGTGCCTTAGTCTATTTCGTGACCGTCGCTCCGGGCGACGTCGGTAAGGTGATTGGCAAGAGTGGACGCGTCGTGAGCGCGGTCCGCTACCTGGTCAGCTCTGCCGCCGCCAAGAGCCGAACCAAGGCGTTCGTTAAGGTCGTCACCGACTGATTTGAAGGTACCGCCACGCCGACTGCCGGGTCGAGGACCACGTTCTCAAGGCGGTACCCCTTCCCTCCCTTCCGCTGAACAAGCGAAACGGGCCGGATTTATTCGGGTTGGGCGGATCGTTGGGCCATTCGGTCTCGATGGCCGTCTGAAAGTAGAGCCCGACACCGACTATCCCGCACGGTTCTCGCGTGGGGCCCAAATCTTCATCGAAGGGCAACCCTTCCGCGTACGGGGATGCTCTTGGTACCGACAGCAAGCCCGTTTAAGTCTCGAAGGTATTGACACCGTTGAGGCGGTAGAGGAGTTGCGTTGGAAGGACATCATGGTCCCGGTGGATGACCGGCCCATCATGGCCCCCGATGAGTTCTATGAAGCGGACTTGATCGGTTGCGGCGTGTTTGACGAACGGGGCATCCCGATCGGCAAGGTGGACCGCATCATCCACGCCCCGGCTCAGGATCTACTCGTTATCGGCGAAATTTTGATTCCGATGGTCCGCAACTTTGTTCTTTCGGTGGACCTCGCGGCTAAATCCATCACCGTCCGCCCCATTCCCGGGCTGTTGGGCGACGAGGAGAACGATTCGTGACCTTTATTGACGAAACTGAAGTCGAGTTTATCTCGGGCAACGGCGGCAGTGGAGCCGTCAGCTTCCATCGTGAGAAGCACGTGCCGCGTGGCGGCCCAAACGGTGCTGACGGGGGGCGCGGCGGTAGCATTATTCTCATTGCGGACCGCTACGTCCGCACCCTCTATGACTTCCGACTTCACCCGCACGTCTCGGCCAATAGCGGCGTGCACGCGATAGGTAATAAGCGCGGCCGCGACGCCGAAGACGTGATCATCAAGGTGCCGATCGGCACCATCGTTCACGACATCACGCTGGATGAGCCCCTGGCCGACATGAACGCCCCGGGCATGAAGTACATCGTGTGCCAGGGCGGACGGGGCGGCAAAGGCAACCTCCACTACGTCAACAGTGTTCGACAAGTCCCGAACTTTGCCCAGAAGGGCGCGCCCGGAGAAACCGTCCGTGCACGACTTGAGCTTAAGTTGCTGGCCGATGTAGGGCTAATTGGCCTGCCTAACGCCGGAAAGAGCACCCTGCTGGGGCGAATCTCTGCCGCTCGGCCCAAGATTGCCGACTATCCGTTCACCACGATCGTTCCGAACCTTGGGATGGTCAAAACCCCCACCCAAGACTTCGTGGTCGCCGACCTCCCGGGTCTGATCGAAGGGGCCAGCGAAGGTCTTGGCCTCGGCCACCAGTTTCTCAAGCACGCCGAGCGCACACGAGTTCTGGTTCATATCGTCGACCTATTCCCCATCGAGGGCACCGATCCCGTCAGTAACTACGAGATGATCGAGGCCGAACTTAAGAGCTACCAAGAGTCGCTCGCGACTCGACCCCGACTGATCGTGCTCAACAAGGTGGATGCGCTACCGAGTGGTGAACTCGCGGGGTTCCGCGAGCGATTCGAGGTGTTTGGTCATCCGGTCTATCCTATCTCCGCCGTCACCGGGGAAGGCGTGGAACGCCTGACCTACGCGATGGCCGAAGTCGTGGCGAACGCGCCGGTGGATGAGATCCCCACCGTCACGATCAAACCCCTGATGAACCGCGCCGAGGACGACGGCTTCACCGTGACCAAGGAAGGCGAGGCCTGGGAAGTTCACGGTCGACGTGTGCTGCGCATGGTCGCCATGACAGATTTGGCCAACACCGACGGCGTGCGCTACCTCCACCGCCGACTAAACCGACTGGGCGTCATCGAAAAGCTCCGCGAGGCAGGCGCGCAAGAAGACGACACGGTTTACATCGGCAAGGCCGTTTTCTCCTTCACCGACGACCAATGATGGAAGAGACCGTAAGACGAGAAAAGCATGACGCGCGCGGGCAGCGTATTGGGGTCCTCGGCGGCACGTTTGACCCGCCCCATGCCGCTCACCTTAGCCTGGCGCACGCCGTCCGGGAGCATTTGCAGCTGGACGAGATCATCCTGGTGCCCGCTCACCAGAACCCTAGCAAGTCGGCCGCGGGACGAAGCTCAGCGTGGCACCGTTTGTCCATGACCCGGTTGGCCGTCCAAGGCGAGGTTGGCCTTGCCGTTTCCGACATTGATGTCAGCCGTCCGGGACCGAGTTTCGCCATCGAGTCCCTCACCGAGTTCAGCCAGACCCGACCCGGACAGTACTGGTTCGTGCTGGGGATGGACGCCCTCGCGACGTTTGCGACTTGGAAAGATCCGGACCGCATCGTTCGCCTCGCGCGACTCGCCGTGGTGGAGCGACCCGGTACCGATACTGAACGAACCCTGAACTATTTGCCCGAGCACATCCAGGACCGAATCGACCTCGTTCCCTTCCCCGCGACCGAAATCAGCAGCACTCAGCTTCGCGAATTCATCCATAAGTGGATGAAGCCGGAGCTTCTCTTGAAACCCGCCGTGTTAGACTACATTCACGACAACCGACTCTATGCCGAACTCTGAACTTAATCCCACTGCTTCCCAAAAGCGCGACTGGATCGTCGAATACGCAGACGACATGAAGGCGGATCGAATCGAATCACTCGATGTCCGCCCCAAAACGTCCATCGCCGATTTCTTTATTGTCTGCACCGGAACCAGTGACGTTCACGTCAATTCTATTGTTGAAAAGGTTGCCGAGCGCATGCGTGACCAAGGGCTGAAGCCGTTGCGCAAGGACATTGACGGAAGCGGCTGGTCGCTCCTGGACTTTGGCGATGTCATCTTGCATGTGATGCGCGAAGAGCGCCGACAATTTTACGACCTGGAGACCCTGTGGACCTCGATGCAGAACGACCCGAACCTCGCGGAGTAGACGCTTCCGCAGCCGAGACGGCCCCCGCGGTCGACGCCGGACCGACCCCGAAAGCCCCGACTCCGGCCGAGGCCGATCAAGCGGAGCGACTGGTTCGGGAGGGCGTTATCCTGCGTCGCCGAGGGGAATCGGCGGCCGCGACCCAAAAGTTCGAAGCCGCGTTTGCCATCGCCCCGGGCTCCCCCGAAGTTACGGTCGTCCTGGCCGAGGAACTCATGGCGCGCCGTCAGTGGGCCAAAGCGAGAACGCGGCTGGAGTGGGGTCTGGCCGTCAACCCCAACCACAAGCAGTTGGGGCAGCTCCACGCCGACTGCGTTTTCGCCATCCTCTCCAGCGACATGGAGTTCACTCGCCCACTATCGGAGGTTGAGTCGGTGGCCAGCGGCAAGACCGCGTTGGTCCTCTCCATCCTGGTGCCTGGCCTTGGGCAAATCGTCAACGGTCGCATCAAAGTCGGCGGGATCATGCTAGGCGGATACCTGATCTGCTGGATCATGCTGCTCTTACTTCCGGGCGGCGCGTCCGGAATTCTGAGCCTGATGATGGGCGGCCGGGGCGCCTCCAGCTTTAACGGTCTGGCTTTGCTACCGTTGTTTGGGTCCGTCGGTATGTTGTTGTGGTCCGTCGTGGATGCCCAGCGCCAGTCGCCGATGAACAAGCGCCCGACGATCGAGCGACCCCGTCCGCCGGTTGACAAAGACTTTGAACTTTAATTAGTGCATCTCGCGATCGCCGATCATCGTCTGCAGGTAATTGATCTGCCCGAGGTGATAGGTGAGATTCCAGGCGTGGAGTCCCAAGACATCGGCCATCGTCAACGTCATGCCTCCGCCAAAGGGAACCAGAATCTCATCCTCCAGGCGCCCATCTGGAAACTGGGCGATAGCCTGGCACAGTTGCGCGGTGCCATCCCGGGCTTGATCGCGGCACTTTTCTAGCGTATCCAGCGACTCGCGAATGCGTTCGGTTTCGCGCCTGGCGTGGTCACCAAACTCCGGGAAATGGCCCTCCGATAGAATCGGCAGAAACCAGCTGGCCGAAACGGCAAGCTCTTGGAGCTGGTTGAGCGCACTACGAGAGGTCTCGGCGGGTTGCCAGGCCAGCCGGTCCGGCGGAAGCGCCGCCGCCGCTCGGAGCACATCCTCCAACGCACGTTGAGTCTGTCGAACGACTTGGTCTTGCACGCGCATGGCACTTCTGAAGTTACCCGGCCCAGTCGCTCGGTATGCTTACGGACTGTGCCGGAATCCCAATCCTCCCGCAGTGATCATCGCTGGATTTGGTTCTGGGCGGGCATCGGGATTCTGGCCAGGATGCTCTACGCGAGCCTAGTTCAGGTTCCTCCCATCAGTGACTTCGGCTGGTACCACGCGCGTGCCGTCTCGCTGGCCCAAGGCCAAGGCTACGCGGTGGACGGCGTCCTCACCAGCTTTTGGCCGGTCGGATACCCGGCCTTCCTCGGTGGGCTCTACACCGTCTTTGGCACCAGCACGACGGTCGGCCTAGTGGCCAATGTGCTCCTTGCGGGCGCGGTACTCCTCCTTATCCCGGTGGTCGGTCGAAGCCTCGGTCTTAGCGCGCGGGCGCAAGTCTGGGCGGTGGCGTTGTGGGCCATCTGGCCGAATCAAGTGGCGTACGCTTCCCTGCTTTCCGCTGAGCCTCTCGCCCAAGCATTGCTCCTCAGCGGAGCCGCGTTGCTGTTCACCGTCCGTCGACCGGGCTGGGCGGGCCTCGTCTGGGGCCTCGGCGCACTCGTCAAGCCTCATTTCATCCTCATTCCGATTGTGTGGGGGCTAGCGGCCGCGTGGCGTCGCCGGAGGCGGCCCGACGATGCCTTTGCGGCAGCGCTCCCGGCCCGTGCGATCACGGGGTGTTTGGTCATCGCTACGGCGACCCTGCTGCCCTGGACTCTCCGCAACGCGATGGTGTGGGATCGGCCGGTCTTCGTCAGCACAAATGGCGGCTACAACCTCCTCATCGGGGCCAACCGGACCGCCGACGGCGGTTGGATGGAGGTCCGAGGGATGGTCCCGGCTAACCCCAACGAGGCCCAGCTGGACCGGGCGTTTTTGGCCTCCGGGCTCAGGGCCATTCGGCAGGATCCCGGTCGGTGGATCGGTCTGGCCCCCGTGAAGGTGGGGCACCTTTTTTGGCCCAGTAACGAAGCCGCCCACTGGGCAACGGCGTCGCTACCGAACCTGACTAAGGACCTTCGGATGGCCGATCAGCGTCGCATCCTCGGGATCACGAAAGCGGTAGCCGGAGGTTGGGGCATCCTGCTTATCGGTCTATTGCCGGTGGCGATTCTGGTCCTCATCCGGCGACGACCGGGCACTCCCATCCTCACGGCGACGGCGTCCCTGCTCAGTATTTGGGTCGCTCTCCACGCGCTACTTTTTGGCGATCCGCGGTTCCTAGCCCCCCTCACCCCCTGGCTCACCATGACCCTAGCGGCCGCTTACGAGGCGCTCCGACAACCCGAGAATCGGGTATAAAAGGGATCGTTTGGCGGCGTAGCTCAGTTGGTTAGAGCGAACGGTTCATACCCGTTAGGTCGGTGGTTCAAGTCCACTCGCCGCTACCACTTCCCTTTTGGCTCAGTTCGGCGATCTCCATCGCCGCGTCAAGAAATCCGTGGACATGGTCCGGATTCGTGTCGGGCGGTAACTCACAACCAGCGCCGAGGATGAACCGATTCCCCACCAACGCTTGGCACTCTCGCAAGCGCTGAACAACACGCTGGCGCGGGCCTACGCGCACGTCGGCGACGGGATCAATATTCCCTAGGAGCGGGATTGAGGCTGGAATCAATGCTCGCGCCAAAGCCAGATCAGTTCGCCTGTCAATGTCCACCATCGACACTGGAAGCGTCGCGATACCCGCCAGTAGTTGGTCGATTCGACCGCAGATGTGCAAGCGTACCGGGACGCCCATCGCCCGTATGCCCTCAATCAGGGCACGCTGCGCGGGCAGCACCAGCCGCTCGTAGAGGTCCACTGATAGTAATGAGGCGGCGGCATCCCCTACGCCAATCATATCGGCCCCGGCGTCCACTTGGGCACGCGCGTAAGTGAGCTCCATGTCGACAATGAATTCAAAGAAGCGAGCGCACCATTCCGGCTCATCGTAGAGCGCGATCATCATCTGCCCCATGCCGTACAGATCGACTGCCTCGGCGATTGGCCCTTCAACCCAGCCTAACACCGCAAAGTCGTCGCCCACGGTTTCGTGCAAACGCGCAATCCCGCGAATACACTCGTGCATGCGGCCGCCTCCAAGCGGGTCAGGGAGGCGCAAGTGGTCCAGATCATCTCGCCCGCTGAGTCGCGGCTGATTGTCGTCCAGAGCCGGTGGGGCGTCATCAAACCAATTCACAGCCGCGCCTAGGTCGGCGGCCTCACGCCCGGGATCGCTGGTAACGGCGACCACATCAAAGCCAAAGTCTCGCGCCGTGCGCAGTTGGCAATCGGTCAGTACCTGATGGTCCCGCGCGTACTCAAGGAAACGCACCCCGCAGTAGCGTGCGGCGAAGCTCATGCAAATCGGCTGGATCGACAAGCGATCAATTGCGCCACCTGTCCAAGACGCGAGTGCTCGTTCACGGCCTTTCATCGCGAGAACAGACTATCCGATTCTTAGCCCGATTTGGTGAATGGCAACGGCGGCCAGCCACGCCAAACTGGTCATGTACACAAAGACAAATGTGGGCCACTTCCAGGTGCCGGTTTCACGACGGATCGTCGCGAGCGTCGCGCCGCACTGGCAACACAACGCGAAGAACACCATCAAACCCACGGCGGTCCAGGGCGTGAAGAGCGGACGTCCATCTGGCCACTGTGCCTCAGTGACCATCGTACGAAGGTCACTCGATTCCGCCTCGGCGTCGGACCCTAACTGGAAGAGAATCCCCAGGGACGAAACCAGCACCTCGCGCGCGGGAAACGCGGCCAAGATCGCGGTCGAAATCCGCCAGTCGAATCCGGCCGGGGCGAAAACCGGCTCGATCACCTTACCAAATTGGCCCAAATACGACGACTCAATTCGTCGTTCTGCCACGAAGTTCTCGGCGGTCACGCCTTGCTGAACCACCCTCGGCAGCCGAACGTACTCAGTCCGGAATCTTGTTTCGTCGGAATCTTGGCGCGGAAAGTATAGGAGCGCCCAGATGACTATCGACATCGCGATGATGACGGTACCGGCGGTTTGGACAAACGCTTGGGCTCGGACCACCATGGTCGTCACGACGTCTCGCCATTTGGGCCACTGGTAAGCCGGCAACTCCATAAGGAACGGCAGTCTCCGTACTTTTAGCACCCGACGGTTCAGAATCAAGACCACGGGGATGGCGACAATCGCCCCCACAAGGTGCATTCCAAACAGGGCAACGCCGGCCCAAAAGGCCCCAAACTGCGGTTCAATGATCGCACCGATCAGAAGGATGTAGACCGGCAACCGTGCGCTACAGCTCATGAGCGGCGCAACCAAGATCGTAGCGAGTCGGCTGCGGGGATCCGGCATCACGCGGGCGGCCATGATGCCGGGTATCGCGCACGCAAAGCTGCTGAGCAGGGGGATAAAGGCTCGACCGTTCAGTCCGCACCATCCCAGCATCCGATCCATCAAGAACGCGGCTCGTGCGAGGTAGCCACTGCCTTCGAGAGCGGCAATAAAGAAGAATAAGATCAGGATTTGGGGCAAGAACACCGCCACCGATCCGATGCCACCGATGATGCCGTCCACTACGAGCGACTGCGCCCACGGGATTCCCTCCAGCAGGCTCCCCACGCGGTCGCCCAACCAGGAAAACGCTGATTCAATGCCCCCCATCAAGGGTTCCGCCAACGTGTAGATGGACTGGAACATGACGAACATGACGGCTAGGAAGATCAACAAGCCGACCACGCGGTGGGTGATCCAGCGATCGATGCGGTCCGAAGCCGACACCTTGCCCTTGCGGGCTTGGCGAGTCGACTCTTGCGCCACCGCCTCGGCCCAGGCAAAGCGCTCAGGGGCCGTGAACGGACCCGCCACCACGGGTAGAAAGGCTTCGCCGAGGGCGAGGTTGACGGCCGTATCCAAGTCGTCTAAACCTTCGGATCGGTGGGGAACCACCGACACCGCCCGGCAACCCGTGAGCTCTCTTAGCCGGGGTAGATCTAACTTCAAGCCATCGGCTTCGGCTAGGTCTCCCATGGTAAGAGCCAGCACCACGGGGTGCCCAAAGGGAATAATCTGGTTGAGAAGCACCAAGGCGCGCGGCAGATGAAGCGTATCGGCAACAAGGACCAGGACATCCGCGCTTCCGTCGGCTTGGCACAGGATTTCCTCTCGCGCCACCTCCTCGTCCAGGCTCATCGCGTTCAGGCTGTAAAGCCCAGGCACGTCGATCACCTCAACGTCACCGCCGGTTGTCTTCCAACGACCGACGGCACGTTCCACCGTTACGCCGGGATAGTTGGCGACTCGTTGACGCGAACCCGTGATGGCATTGAACAGCGACGTTTTACCAGCATTGGGGTTCCCCACCAGCGCAACTCGGCGCATCGCCGGTTTGGATGGAGCCCCGCTCAAACATCCACCTGAGGCAATCGCTCAACGATGAAGCCGGTAACTTCGGAGCGACGAACGCAAATTCGTTGACCTCGAAATTCGATCTCAATTGGGTCACCCATCGGCGCAACTTTGATGACGGAGATCTCCGTCCCCAACGTCAAACCAAGTTCTTCCAGCCGGGCAACTGCCGGACCCCCGCATTCAACCTGGAGCACGCGTACGCGGTCTCCGCACCGAAGGTCAAGGAAACTCACCGCCATCTTTATCCCCAATTGTGACAGAGTCGAGGTGAACGAAGCCGAAAAGCCTGAAAACCGCACGGGTAGAGCGTGAAGCCATTTAACCAGATACCCGACAAGAGGGCTTTCGAAGGGGTACTTTAGGTTCGCATGTTACGGAGAGCATTACAGATCGGGCAAATGGTTGTGCGCAACCGTTTGGTCATGGCGCCTCTTACGACCTACTCCAGTCACGCCGATGGCACGATCGATGCCGCAGAGCTAGATTTCCTGCGTCGACGTGCGGCGGGAGGCTTCGGGGTGGTGATGACCGCCGCCTGCTACGTGCACCCGTCGGGCCACGCATTTGAGGGCCAGTGGTCGTGCGCGGATAATCGATACCTCCCCTCGCTCGCTCAAGCGGCGCGGGCCATCCACGAAGGCGGAGCGTTGGCCGTTCTCCAAATTCACCACGGTGGCCGGCAGTGCCCCACTAAGTTTGTTGACCCCCCATGGTCCGCATCGGCCATTCCATCCGAGCGTCCCCAAGCCCCGATACCCCGGGAGATGACCGAGTCCGACATTGACGAAATAATCGATAGCTTTGTCGCCGCGGCGGGCCGAGCGCAAGTCGCGGGCTTTGACGGGGTCGAGATTCACGGCGCGAATACCTACCTTATCCAGCAATTTGTGAGTCCGCACAGCAACCGTCGCAACGACGGTTGGGGGCTCGACCGGCTCAAGTTCCCGCTCTGCCTGGTCGATCGGGTTCTCGATACCCTTGGACCCCGGTTCATGGTGGGCTATCGGTTCTCGCCGGAAGAAACCGAAACCCCGGGTATCCGATGGGCCGATACAGAACGCCTTCTGAACGAGCTCTGTCAGCGACCGCTTTCGTGGTTGCATGTTTCACTATCTCAATTCCAGTCGGGAAGTCTAGTTGGCGAGTTTCAGGATCCGATCCTCGCCCGGATTGCGGACGTCATAAAGCGCCGAGTACCGCTCATTGGCGTCGGCGGGATCAAGTCCAACGACGACATCGTCAAGTGCTTGGCGCTCGGGGCCGACCTCGTAGCAGTTGGCCGAGCCGCCATTACGGAACCTGAGTTTGCCTCAGTTGTGGAAACCGGTACCCCCCGTCTTAAACTGCCGGCAGAAGGCGCCGCCGAGTCGCTCACGATTCCCGAAGGGCTATTTCGAAGGTTCGTTGCCACCCCGGGCTGGATTGATTTCGAAGAGCGATCTAGCGTATCACCGTAAACATTGCCGCGTCCACCGGACCATCGACCACCACATCCACGTCCCACTGAGAGACAATCCGCTTGGGTGGCTGACCGGCCTGAATGGCGATGGACTCGGTCAGAGCGAACCGACGCAAGTTCGCATTGGCGTCAATCCACATCTGATAACTGCCCGAGACGGCGGCGTTGCCATACTCGCGCCACTGCCCTCCCACCGATCGGCAGTTCGGCACGTTTGCGCCCTCCATCTCGGTCAGGGTGGCCCACTGGTTCCGTAGGAATTTCAAGTCGTCCAGTCGGCCGATGACGATATCCAACGCACTCGAACGGTCGATAATGCTTCGTCCGGTGATCGCGTAGATTCGCCGAAAATCGAGTCGTTGACCTATTTGCTCCACCGACTCGACCAACCGCTCGTTGGCCCGTGACGCGAGGTCTTCCGGCACAGGATAGCTAAACGTAGTCCCGTCGCTGGTCACCACCGATGCCACCGGCCGAGTCCCGTTTTGCACCTGCCGAATCATCAGCTTACTGGGCCAATCCGCCTGGAGGTCAGTTACCGTTCGCAGACTCTTCTCGTCCATGCGCTGCAGAAAGATAATCTGACCTCGCAGGCGCTTGGCCGCAACGTATTTCGCCAGCATGCGCGACACCAATGCCCCACCCGTTTCCGGTTCGGCCTGAAGGATCATTACCGTAGGGGCCGGGACTTGCCCGGCGATAACGGCGCAAACGAGTAAAGCAATCATTCAGTGGTCTCTTCGCGGATCCAGGGTACGTCGGCCACCCCGGCTTGATGGTTCTCGTGCCGCGCGGCCACAAAAAACCAGTCACTCAGACGGTTGATGAAGCTGACGGTTTCAGTCCGAACCTCGGTCTCTCGGCTCAAAGTCACCACTGCACGTTCCGCGCGGCGGCACACGGTGCGACACCAATGAAGGTGCGCAGATCCGCGCGTACCCCCTGGCAGAATAAAATTCCTAAGCTCGGGCAGGTCGGCGTCGAGGGCATCCATTTCGGCCTCGAGTTCACTCACGGCCGAGACCGGGATCCCTGGCTGGACATACACCGAATCGGCGGGGGTTGCCAATTCGGCACCTAACTCAAATAGACGTCGCTGAACCCGAAGCAACCGCTCGCGGACAACCTCGCTGAGGGGTTGTTGCAGGGTAATCCCCACGCTCGCGTTTAACTCGTCTAAGCTGCCCACCGCGTCCATTCGCGGGTCATCTTTGCGCACCCGTCCCCCGCCAACCAGGCCGGTTTCGCCACCGTCGCCGGTCCGCGTGTAGATTCTCACGCGCGCTCCCGTAGAACCAGCCGGACGAAACGTGGAAGAACTTTGACCTTACTAATCTTCGATGGGTCCATCATCAAGCGCCACAGCCATTCCATATGAAAGCGCTGGAAAACCTTCGGGGCCCGCCGGGTCTTTCCGCTGAGCACATCAAAGCTTCCGCCCACTCCCATCGCGACTTTAAACTTAATGATCCCCTGCGTCTCCAGAATAAAGCGCTCTTGACGGGGCATGCCCATGCCGACAAACAGGATGTCGGGACGGAGGGCGGCGAGTTCTTCGGCGACCACCGAGTCGGATTCTGCCGGGAAGTAGCCGTGCCGCGCCCCCACGATGTTACAGCCCGGATACCGCAACCGTAAGCGCTCGGCGGCGCGCTCGGCGATGCCCGGCTCGGCCCCGACGAAGGCGATACGCCAGCCCCGCTCGGCGCTGAGGGCGCAAATTCGTGCGACGAGGTCAACCCCGCTCACCCGCGTCACATCGGGGTGGCCCCGGCGGCGCAAGGCCCATTGCACTCCGGCTCCATCAGGGGTGATCAACGAAGCGCGCCCGAGCAACGCCCGAAAATCGGGCGAGTCCGTGGCGATCACGAGCGCCGTGGCGTCGGCCGTCACCACGAGGTGGGATTCATCCCCATCACAAAACCGTTGAACCTGAGCGAGGGTCGCGTCCATATCCAGCAGACTGATCGGGACGCCCAAAAGCTCATCGGTCGGATGCAGGTTCACGATTTGCTCTCTCGTCATCAAGCCAAAGGTTACCCCTCAAAACAGAGAATTCGGGTTCAAACATCCCGCAAACTGGCCCACTCAGCGGCCAAGGCCCACCCCCTCAAGCCATCTTTGATAGGAATCGGCTATTCTAGAGTTGAAGCGTATGGCAAAGACTATCCGGATTAAGGTCCTGCGCCAAGCGGGCAAGGATGCAACCAGCTACTGGGAATCTTTTGAGATTCCCTACCGCGAGACGATGAACGTGATCTCCGTCCTCATGGAGATACAGCGTAATCCGACCACGGTTGAAGGAAAGCAAGTGGATCCACCTGTTTGGGACGCGGCTTGTCTTGAAGAAATCTGCGGTTCCTGCACCATGAACATTAATGGCATGGTGCGTCAGGCTTGTAGCGCACTCATCGATGACGTCGGCGAGACCATCGGGGATGCGTTGGAGGTTCGACTGGAGCCCATGAAGAAGTTCCCGTTGGTGCGAGACCTCTCGGTTGACCGCACCAAAATGTTCGATAACCTGAAGAAGGTCAAAGCATGGGTGCCTATCGATGGCTCCTATGATTTAGGCATGGCGCAGCCCCAGGACGACCAAGTCCGGGTCCTTCGCTATGCGCTCTCGCGTTGCATGACCTGCGGGTGTTGTAGCGAAGCCTGTCCTCAAGTGAACGATCACTCGCCCTTCGTCGGCCCTGCCGCCGTAGCGCAAGCCCTGCTGTTCAACCTTCATCCCACCGGCAAATCGCTGGAAGGCGAGCGAATGGACTACTTGACCAGCGAAGAAGGCATCACCGGTTGCGGCAACGCCCAAAACTGCGTGAAGGTCTGCCCCAAGAGCGTTCCCCTGACCCAAGCCATCGCTCAGCTTAATCGCGATACGACTGTGTTTCGGTTGCGACGTTGGATGGGAATCAGCGGCTGATTAAATCCGTAGCGTTAAAAACGGCCCTGTTCACTTCGAACAGGGCCGTTTTAACGTAATCTGGGGCCTAACCGCACCGAGTACTGGAACAACCCTCGGTGCTACGCGGTTCACCTGATAGACGATCTATGAAATCCCAAGCTATCCAACGCGCTGTGATGGGGACCCTTCTGGTCCTTATTTCTTGCCTTGCGGGCTGGGCGGCCGATATCCCGCCCAAGCTGAGTCTGCTGTCGCCGACCAAAGCCGGCGTAGCCGGATCAAGACTCCAGTTGACGGTGACCATCACGTTCGCCGATGGCCTCCACGGCTACCAAAATCCGCCGTCCGAGGACTGGATGATCCCCGTGAAAGTCAGCCTGAGCGGTCTCGGAGTGAAAGTCAACCGGATCACGTACCCAAAGGGGGAGTCGCTAGTCGTTGGCGGTCTGGACACCCCCGCCATGGTTTACGGCGGAAAGACGGACATCCAAGTAGAATTCACTTTGCCTAACACGGTCGGCCCCCGGCGCATTCCGGTTCGGGTGGAGTATCAGCAATGCGACGACCAGAACTGCTACGCACCCAACTCCCTTACCGGCGAACTTGCCGTCGAGGTCACCGCACCCGCCGGAGCTACCCCCGGCCAGTCGGCCCGATCCGAAACGCCCACCCCCGCCGTCGCGGGGCGTGCCGTAGAGCCCCCCAAGGCTGCCGAGACTAAGAACACCGTTCCCCCGCCGGATGCCCCAGTATCGATGGTGCCCAATCCCGAGGATCCCGTGCGGGGGGCCACTGCCCCAGATGTTCCTGCGGTCGCCAAAACCACCGAGCAAAGCCTCTCCGCCGTTGAAACTGTAGCGGCGTCAACGGTTGATCCGTCAACCCAAAGCGGCCTCTCCGGCCTCCTGCAGGAGAGCTTTCGCAGTCAGAACTACTTGCTGCTCTTCGCGCTGCTCTTCGTGGTTGGCCTTGCGATTAACCTCACCCCGTGCGTCTATCCGATGATCCCGATCACGATCGGCTTCTTCAGCAATCAAGCCGGAAGCAACCGCGCGGCCCGATTTGGTCTGGGTGCGATGTACATGGCTGGCATTGCCGTCACCTACGGCGTGGTGGGCGGAGTCGCCGCCGGGGCCGGGGCAACCTTTGGCGCGTTATTTACCCAAACATGGTTCCTCTACGGCCTCGCGTTCCTCATGTTTGGGCTGGCGCTGTCAATGTTCGATGTCTACCAAATCGGGCTACCTGCCGGAATCTCGCGCCAACTTAAAGGTCGCAGCGGGGCCGTTGGAGCGTTAATTATGGGCCTGATGGTGGGCGTTGCGGCGGCCCCTTGCGCCGGCCCAGTCATCGTCGCTATCTTCAGCGAAGTCGCCAAGTTGCGCAACGTGCCCATGGGCATTCTCATCTTCTCCACGGTTGGCCTGGGGCTTGGTCTTCCCTACCTGCTCCTCGGCGCGGCCAGCTCGGGCGCGGCCAAGAGTCTGCCCAAGGCTGGGGGCTGGATGAAGGCCGTCAAGTCCATCCTCGGGTTCATCGTGATCGGGGTAGGCCTTAGCTACCTTTTGCAAGCGCTTCCCCGCTCCATCAGCGAGCCTTATACTCTCCACATCTGGGCCGGTTTCTACGCGCTCGCGGCGTTCTACTTTATCTTCCTCGACCGGTCCGGTACCACGCAAGCCATCTTTGCCATCAAGGCAACTTCGGTTTTACTGGCAGGAATCCTCATCGGCATGGGTTGGCAACGCATCCAAACTCCTAGCCAAGGCCCGGAGATCGCGTGGCAACCCCTCACCGAGGCTTCGTGGACCGCGGCTAAAGCCAGCGGCAAGCCGATCTTCATTGACGCCACCGCCAACTGGTGCGCCGAGTGCCGGGTAATCGAAGCCAACGTGCTCGAGAAGCCTGAAACTGTCGCCGCTCTGAAAAACTCGATCGCGATGCGGATCGATTGGAGCACCGGGGTCGATCCGCTCTACCAAAAATGGACGGCCGATACTTTTAATATCAAGGGCCTGCCCCACCTGATCGTAACCCGTCCGGGGGGTAGCACGAGCCAAGTCTTTAATCACCTCGAAACGCCCGACGAATTGATCCGCGCGTTGCGCGTTGCCTCAAACTAGAACTATGGAATCCGTCCGATCCTTTGCCCTTGGTCCCTACACCGTCGGTGGCGGCCGCCTCACCCTCATTGCCGGACCGTGCGTGGCCGAGTCCATTGATCTCTGCCAAGAGGTTGCGGGCACAATGAAGGCCCTCTGCGCTGAGTTCGACTTTGACTTTGTCTTTAAGGCTTCGTTTGACAAGGCCAATCGCACGTCAGCCGGATCGGCTCGGGGACTTGGGGTAGACGACGGTCTGCGCGTCATCAGCGAGACCAAGCGGGTTATCGGAGTGCCCGCGACCACCGACATCCACTTGCCCGAACAAGCGGACGTCGCCGCATCGATCGTAGACCTCCTGCAGATCCCCGCGTTTCTCTGCCGCCAGAGCGACTTGTTGGAGGCAGCGGCCCAGACCGGTCGCCCGGTCAACATCAAAAAGGGGCAGTTCCTGGCCCCCGAAGACACGCAAAACATCGTGGAAAAGATGCGGGCTTACGGCGCCGCGGGAGTGATGCTGTGCGAGCGTGGTACCACATTTGGCTACCACGCCCTCATTGTGGACATGCCCGGTTTGGAGATCATGCGCCAACAAGGGGTTCCGGTGTGCTTTGATGCCACCCACTCGGCTCAGCGGCCGGGTGGCGCGGGGGCATCGAGCGGAGGCGTGCGCGAGAGCATCCCGGCGCTTGTTCGCGCGGCGGTCGCGGTTGGAATCGACGCCCTCTTTATGGAGGTCCATCCTGACCCCGACCGCGCTTGGAGCGACGCCGCCACCCAGTGGCCCCTTGCTCAAGCCCGAGAAGTATTGGAGTCGGTTGCACGGTTACGGTCATGAACTCGGTAATATCTGCGGCGTAAGTTTCGCGTGTGATGAAAATAATGAATATTGGGGTTGCTGGACTCATTCACGGTCATGTATGGGGATTGATTGAAAGCGCCAAACGCGTAGCAGGCATTGAGCTTACGGCAGTTGCCGACCCGACGCCGTTGCTCGAACGGGCCAAGCCAGACTTTGCCCGCCAATACATTGGCTGGCGAGACATGCTCGCGACCGAGTCGTTGGACGGTCTCATCGTCACGAGCGACAACGTCGAGTCGGCCCAGATCGCGGTTGAGGCCCTGGCCAAAGGAATCCCCTGCCTCGTTGAGAAGGCGATGGCGGCCAATGCCGCCGACGCGGATCGGATGCGCGCCGCCGCGATCGAGTCGGGCAAAATCCTCATGATTAACTGGCCTTTTGCCTGGAACCCCACCTTGCACGATATCCGTAAGCGCATACACGCCGGCGAGATTGGCCACGTATTCCATATGAAGTATCGCAACGGCCACCAAGGTCCCGAAGAGATCGGGTGCGACGAGTACTTTGTAGGCTGGCTTTATGACGAAGCGCGCAACGGCGGCGGCGCGATTGCCGACTTTGGTGGCTACGGATGCGTGCTGGCCGCTTGGTACTTTGGCCTGCCCGAAACGGTGTACGCCGTGCGCGGGAACCTCACTAAGGACTATCCCGTCTGCGATGACCACGCCCTGATTGTGCTGAAGTACCCCGGACGAGATGTGGTGCTGGAAGCCACTTGGGCGACGTGCGGGTTCGATGAAGCCGCCAACCCCGCCCTGTACGGCAACCGCGGAACCCTGGGGGCTTACGGCGACAAACTGCTCCATTACTCGGTCGGCGAGCCCGGGGTGGAACTGTCGGTGACTCCGTTGGCCTTGGGCAACCCCCTGGCCTACTTCAAAGAATGCATCGAGCAGGGCCGCAACCCCGAAGGCATGCTCAACCCGGACGTGGCGGCGAACGCCTGTCGTATCCTGGATGCTGCCCTGAAGAGTTGCGCCAGTGGTTGTGCGGTCAAGCCCGTACCGGCCACGTGAGGATCCACCCTTCTGCCCCCGCGTTTCCAGGCCTTGCCCTCGGGAGCGCGGAGGCAATTGTTACCCCGCGATAGCCAAATCGTCTGGCCCCGAATCGACTTCCGATACCGCCGCAAAGGTCCCCGGTTCGACGGCCACCTCGATCAATCTGGCGTACTGACGGGCCGTGTACTTCGGATTCCGGCTCAGCTCAAACTCTAACGTCGCGCCCGTCTGGCGTAGCGCGTTAAGTAGCCGATCGTCCGCCTCAAACTGACGGCGGAGTTCCCACGGTAAATCGGTGGTGGCGGTTCCAAATCGCAGGAAGACCCGGAAGTCGCCCGGAGCCTCTTCCAGAGCCGCCTTGACGGCCTCCAGTTGCTCCCGGGTGGCCTTGCGAACCGTGATCATCAAGGTCCCGGCCTCGGCGTCGTCGTCCGAGTGATCCATTGTTGCGCTCACGTCCAGCGCGGTCACGTCATTCACCCGCACCTCGGTCTCGCGCTCTCCACCACTTCCCAGACGCTCCCGATGACCGGCAAAACCGCTGACCGAGACGACCTTGTCCCGCTCGATGTAATCCTTCATTTTGGCGAAGACTCCCGATGAGCAGAAGCACGTCACCTGGCCGCTAAAGTCCTCCAGCACAAATGAAGCCATGCGCTCGCCCGATTTCTTAGACGTGAATTGGCGAACGCTCGCGATGACTCCCGCCAACTTGACGGCAAGGCCGTCGTCAGCTTCGGCCAGCCCCCCACATGCTAGAGAACTAGCCTGCCTCAACTGGCGCTCCAGGCCACGCAGCGGGTGATCCGAAACGTAGATGCCGAGTACCTCTTTCTCATAGGCCAGCGCCTCGGTGCGAGTTAGGCCGGGCCGGTCGGGGAGTGCGGGATAGTCGCTACTGGCACCGGGAGACCCCGGAGCCCCGTCGCCGAACAGCGAGTCCTGGCCCGCAATCTTGTTTTTATGGGCTTGATCGGCAAATTGCATCGCGCCATCGGCAAAATCCATCAGCCGCCGGCGATTACCGTCAATTGTATCCAGCGCCCCTGCCTTGATCAAGGCTTCCAGCGCGGCCCGGTTGAGCCCCGCCCCTTTCATCCGCTCACAAAATTCGTAAAGGTGCCGGAACGGTCCGTGGGCGCGCTCGGTAATCATGCCCTCCACCAAACCTTCCCCCACGCCTTTGATCGCCGCCAGCCCGAACCGGATCGCCTTCCCTGCAGGCCCGGCTTCAATGGTGAAGTCAACCCGCGAGCGGTTAACGTCGGGCGGCAGCACCGGAATCTGCTGTCGTCGCGACTCCTCGATGAAGTTGGTGACCCGGTCTTCCTTGTCCCGGTAAACCCCCAGCAGGGCCGCCATGTACTCCACCGGATAGTTCGCCTTCAGGTAGGCCGTCTGGTAAGCCAGCAGCGCGTAGCACACCGCGTGCGCCTTGTTGAAGGCGTAGCCCGCGAACGGCAGCAGCAATTCCCAAATCTTGTTGGCGGTGGCCTTTGGAATTTCGTTGACGGCGCACCCGTCGACAAACTGAACTTGCATGGAGTCCATCTCCTGCTTGTTCTTCTTGCCCATAGCGCGCCGAAGAATGTCAGCCTTGCCTAGGGTGAAGCCGGCCAAGGCCTGCACCAGCTTCAGCACTTGGTCCTGGTACACGATGACCCCGTACGTCTCGCCCAGAATCGGACGCATCCGCTCATCCAAGTACTCGGGCTTCGTGCGCTCAAACTTGTTATCGACGTAGGTGGAGATATGCTCCATCGGCCCGGGCCGATAGAGCGCAACCATCGCGGCCAGCTCCTGGACGCTCCGCGGCTTGAGCTCCACAATGTTCCGACGCATCCCGCCCGATTCCAATTGGAATACGCCCACCGTTTCGCCCCGACCCAGCATCGCGTAGGTTGCTTCATCGTCTAGCGGCAAGGCGTGGACATCGATCTTGTGATCCTTGCCAAAGGTCTGGGCGATATGGTCCATCGTCCGCGCCAGCACGGTGAGGTTGCTGAGGCCTAGGAAGTCCATCTTGAGAACGCCCAGTTTCTCAAGGATTCCCATTTCAAACGCCGTGACGGGCTGACCGTCGTTGCCCCGGTACAACGGGATGTACTCGTCTAGCGGATCCTTGCTGATGACGACGCCCGCGGCGTGCACCCCCGCGTGGCGCGCGGTGCCCTCAATCTGCTCGGCCACCCGCAGCAACTCTGTGACGCGCGGCTCAGAATCGACCATCTGCCGAAACTCCGCACTCGCTTCCAACGCTTTCTTCAGCGTCATGCCCGGAATGTTGGGAATGGTCTTGCAGATCCGGTCGGTCTCTTGGGGGGTGTAACCCATCACCCGGCCGCCGTCCTTCATCGCCGCCTTGGCCCCCAGCGTTCCGAACGTAATGATCTGGGCGACCCGTTCCTTACCGTAGCGCTCCGTCACCCAGCGAATGACCTCATCCCGGCGGGCGTCTTCGAAGTCCATGTCAATGTCGGGCATCGACACGCGCTCGGGGTTAAGGAACCGCTCAAAGGTGAGGTCGTACTCCAACGGATCCACGTCGGTAATGCCGACGGTGTAACTCACCAGCGAACCTGCCGCCGAACCGCGCACGCCAAAGGCGATCCCCTGACCCCGGGTGAACTGGGCAAACTCTCGGACCAGCAGGAAGTAATCCTCGAAGCCGGTCTTCTCGATCACGTCCAGCTCATAGTTCAGCCGTTCCCACGCCTGATCATCCAGCTTGGGAATACGGTCCTTCAACCCTTGCTCGGCCAGTTGACGTAGGTAGGATCGGCTGTCCATCCCGCTAGGCAGTTCCGGCTCGGGCATCGGCGCCCGTTGCTTACCCACTTCGACGTCGCACTGCTCCATGATGCGCAGGGTGTTCTCAAGCGCTTCAGGCACGTCCGGGAACAGCATGGCCATCTCTTGGCGGGACTTCAGATAGAACTCGTCGGTTTGGAATCGCAGTCGCTTCTCGTCGTTAACGAGAGCGCCAGTGCCGATGCAGAGCAAAACATCGTGCGCCGGGTGGCTCTCTCGGCAGAGGTAGTGAGCGTCGTTGGTCGCCACCAATGGCAACTTTAGCTCGCGCGCTATCCGAATCAAGTCGGCCCGAATCTGGGCTTGCTCGGGTAAACGATGGTCCTGAAGCTCGATGTAGTACGAGTCTTCATCAAACATGTCGCGGTACATCGCCGCTCGGTCGCGCGCGCGGTTGTAGTCGCCCTGAAGCAGGAACTGACAGATTTCGGAACCCAGGCACGCGCTGGTGCCAATCAGACCCTTCGCGTGCTCACGCAAAATCTCGTGGTCGATGCGCGGTTTGTAGTAGAAGCCCTGAAGTGCCGCCGCCGTGTGGAGTTTGCAGAGGTTCCGGTAGCCATCCAAGTTTTTCGCCAGCAGGAGTAGGTGGTAGGTCTGGTTGTCTTCGCGTCCGGCCTTGTTGTGCCGCCCATTTGGTGCCACGTAGGCTTCCATGCCCAAGATCGGCTTGATGCCCTGCTTCTGGCACTCCAAGGCGAATTCCACCACCCCAAACATCACGCCATGGTCGGTAATGGCGAGGGCGGGCTGATCGAGTTCCTTCGCCCGACGAACGAGGTCGGGAATCTTGTTCGCGCCGTCCAGCAGGCTGTACTCGGTGTGGTTGTGGACGTGAACGAACTGGCGGCACATGGGGAGGGGGGCGGATCGGCGACCCGATCGACACCACTATTCTGACGAACAATCCTGGCATTAGGATGCGCGGACCGGGCCGGTTTTGCGGTTGTTTCCGCGCCTCGAAAAGCCCCAAATAAGCGAGGGGCCTTGGTTTGAACCAAGGCCCCCCGAACAGGAGGGAATCGCTTGACGGACCCTTACTTACCGCCGCGGGCAGACATCTCAGATTCACGACCTGGCGAGAACGAAGCTCCCGGCTGGTTCGGATCCTGCGGTACCTGGGCCGGGGCTTCGGCCAGGTCGCCACGCGGGGTTCGCGCGGCTTCAACTTCCCACTGCTTCTTAGCTAAGTCCGGATCTTCGCCCGGATTCACGGTCTTATTGAACCAGCTGAATCCGAAGAAAACGATGACAACAACCGCTACCGCGCCAAGAATGGCCAACACGGTCGGATTCATTTCTTTCTTCATCTTAAGTGCTCCTTGCGCATTCAGACCGACTTACTCGCCGGGGAGGGTGCAAACACCCACATCGCCCTGGCGCCAAGGCCAGTCCATGCAGATCACGCCCTTGTCCCAAAAAGTATCGTTGACGGACCCAAACGCACCTTCCTTATAGCCAGGAATCACGTAACCGTGAGCCATTCCGTCGCGGGCAAAACCGTTGACCTTCATGTAACGCGCGCTGCCGTCAGCGTAGCCCCAGACGGTTCCGCCCGAGTACACGCTGAGAATCTCCCCGTACTGGGCGCGGACGTCGCTTGCTGGCATGTTGCTGCGGCGGGTCGTGTAGATACCGTGCCCTTCTTGCCACTGAATCTTGTTGAAGATCGTCGCGTCGGGGTTGGCGGGCTGCGGCTTAAGGCCGAGGGCAACCGTGCCCGAGGGGTTCGGGACTTGACTGCTGCTGATCGGAGCCATGTTTAAGCCAGTTCCCCAGCCAAAGGTCGGGTTAACGACTACGCCACGGAACAGGTTGTGGGCCACGCCCAAGCTGCGGCGAGTGGTGCCGTAAGGGGTCGTGTACTTCGGTCGGCTGTCCTCTGAACTGGTGAGGATCGCGTAATTTTTCAAGTACGGCTGAATCAGCTTGTCCCACGTGTTCGCGGGGTTAGCCACATCGTAGCCGATGATCGCCTTCATGGGGAGCATGTCATCAGAGTCGTTGGAGTACATGGCCACTCCCAGCAGATTCTGCTTCATGTTCGAGACCATGACGGTCTTCTTAGCGGCCATTTTCGCTTGGGCGAACACCGGGAAAAGGATGGCGGCGAGGATCGCGATGATCGCGATTACGACGAGTAGTTCGATGAGCGTAAAGCCCGCTCGGGCATGTCGGTTCTTCATTGGACCTCCGGGAGATAAGGGCGATTCTGCATGAGAATACGTATTCACAATAATACCACGCTTTCTTTCGTTCCGTAATGCAAGTTTCTTTTGGTTTAATTGGAAAGGATGAGGGACCCTTTGGCGGGCACCGTAACTTTGACCTTTCCTGGGTTCACCGCAACTTTCGTGCCCGTCAGCGCGTTACGAAAAGCCCAGCTTGCCTTTCCTAACGCGGAAGTCGCGTCGAACGTCACCACGGATGGGCGGGAGCTACGGTTAACCAGCACCAAAGTGGCGGAAGGACCGAGTACGCGAGCGTAGGCCGCCACCGGGGAGTCGGGCAACGTCATCGAAACCAGGCGTCCGCGAGTGAGTTCCGGACGGCGCTTGCGGAGCACAATCAGCCGGCGGTAGAGCTGAAGCGTGGGGTTACTTTGCGTGGCAGTGTCCCATCGCATGGGCCGGCGGTTGTCGGGGTCCACCCCGCCCTCCATGCCCAGTTCGTCACCGTAATACACGCTTGGCATGCCCACCCACGTCATCTGGACGATTGCCGCCAAATGCGCTAGTGCCAGGTCGCCCTTAGCAACCGTGCGAAAACGGGGGACATCGTGACTGCTGATGAGGTTCATCTGGTTCCGCGCGACTTGTGGGGCGTACCGATTCATTCCCTCTAACAATTCCTGAATAAACTCGTACGCTGAGGTGTGGCCCTCCGCGATGTGACGGATGACCGCCGTCCGGAACGGGTAGTTCATACTCGCGTCCCACTGGTCGCCTTGAAGCCAGGCCGAGGCGTCGCCCCATTCTTCGCCCAAGATCCAAATGTCCGGGTTTGCCGCTTTCACCCGCTGACGCAGGATACGCCAGAACTCCATAGGCACTTCGTTGGCCACGTCTAACCGCCAACCGGCCAGCTTAGCCTCTCGATGCCAGTAATCCACCGATTCCAACAAGTACCGCTGGGTATCGGGGTTCAACGGGTTGAGCTTGGGCATGGAGGCGTTCCCGTACCACCCCTGATAGGGCGGATTTGGCCGAACCGCCACCGGGAACTCATTGATGAAGAACCACTTGAGAAACCGAGAATCTTGTTGCCGTTGCAAGACGTCGGCAAACGGGCTGAACGTCGTACCGACGTGGTCGAAGATTTGGTCCAGTACCACGCGAATCCCGACCCGATCCAGTGCGCGAGTGAGATCGCCAAATTCGCGGTTGGTGCCAAACTCCGGGTCGACGCGGTAGAAGTCCACCGGGTCGTAGCGATGGTTACTCGGGGCCATCATGATCGGATTGAAGTAGACCGTCGAGATCCCCAGTTGCTGAAGGTAAGGAATCCGCTGGCGAACCCCCGCCGCATCGCCCCCAAAGCGGTTGATATAACTGGGCTTGGCCGTCCAAGGCTCGGTCGCGGGATGATCATTCGCGCGACTTCCGTTGGCGAATCGATCGGGAAAGATTTGGTACATCACCGCCCGTTCGGTCCACGCGGGCACAACGATCGGATGGAATTGACTCGGGTTGAGCTTGTACTCCCCTTGACTTCCCCACTTTGCCGCGCCATTCGGACCGAACCCAAGTTCCGTCGCCCCGTCCTTCAGTAGAAAGGCGTAGCGTAGGGGTTGGCGACGGTCCCAAGCGGTATCGGCCTGAACCCGCGAGGTGAACTCATCGCCCGAAACGGGTCGCATCGCGATCGCCCGACCGTTCACCACCCACTCAATCCGCTGGACATCGCCCGGGCGCAGGATGAATTGGGCCGAAAGACGGCCCTGATCCCAATTCAAACCGGGGCTTCCCTTCGGATGCCGGAACGGGCTCCGCGTGATCATCCCGTCGCCGATTCGAGCGGGTGAGTCGTAGTCGGTCGGCAGGACTAACAGCAGGGAGTTTCGATTGCCCCCACCATCCACTTCAGATTTTGCGGTCGGATCCGGCACCCACTGCTCCCCATCAATCACGTATTTATACTGGTGTCGCCCAATCGGGAGCGACAGGCGAAGACGCCAGGTTCGGCCGTCCGTCGAATGCATGGGGTTGACGGTTCCGTTCCACTGGTTGAACGTGCCCGCGATGAAGACGGACTTCGCCGGTTGCGGTGCCAGGTAAGTAAAATCGTGCGGGGCGGTTCCGCTCAGTCCAAGGGACTGCGTCACCCCAACGGCCAACGCTAGCCAGAGCGTCATGTTGCTTATTCCTCGCGAGAACGAACCGATGAACCTCGAACCTTCAACTCACAGGGCACGATATGCCGTTTCGGGCCGCAATCTTCGTCCCCCGCGATGGCGTCCAGCAGACGGTCACAGGCATAGCGGGACATGATCGACAAGTTCATACTCATCGAGGTCAGCCCCCGGTTCAGCAAGCTGCAGAGGTTGGTGTCGTTGAAGCTGGCCAAACCGAGATCATTGGGGATGCTCAGGCGACTTTCTCGCACGGCCTGCACCACGCCCATCGCCATGTAGTCGTCCATAACGGCCAAGGCGTCTGGCCGGTCCGGACCACTCAGGGCCGTACGGGCAACGTCTCGCGCGGAGGCAAAGCCAAACTCAGCGTGCCAGACTAGCGTCGGGTGCCCCCGTGCCTCTACCGCCCGTCGGTAACCTTCCACCCGGTCATTGCTGACGGTCAGGTCGTCAGGCCCGGCCAAGAATCCCACACGCTGATAGCCCTCATCCAGCAGGTGATTCGTAACGGTTTCGCCCGCCAACACGTTATCGTTATCGACGCTCAAGAGTCGAGGATCGTGCGGCCGTCCAACGATGACAAATGGGAAATCGTCTTGCATCAGGCGAGCCGCGCGCTCGTCGCGCGTTTCGCTTTCAACTAGAATCAAGCCGTCCACGCGCCGACTCCGCAAGAGCTCGTCGTAGACGTGCTCTTGGCTAGTGCGCGATGGGGCGACGTCGACGCACAGATGGAAAGGGGTTCCCGCCAGGTGATCCAGAATTGCCGCCACGAACATCGAGAAGAACGGGTCACCCTCAAGGCCGCCCGCTTCGCGCTTCAGGACCAAGCCGATCAGATTAGTACGCTTGGACCGCAATGATCGCGCGCGAACGTCGGGTTTGTAGTTGTGGTCCCGCACGACCATCATCACGCGTCCGCGAATATCGGGCTCCACGCGCTCGTCACCCGCCAGCACTCGGCTTACCGTCGCCTGACTCACTTGGGCGATCCGCGCGATATCTTGTTGGGTGACTCTCATAATTCGCCAAGGAAACGGGAATACGTATTCTTAACCAAGTGTAGCCCGTAAGCCGCACCAAACACGATATTTTTCCACATACCGTCTCGTGAACCCGGCAGAAGTCCCACCGACCAAAGTCTCGAACACCTAGTTCCCCTTACAAATTGGGCTGGTAACTCCAGAGGAATTACCAGCCCAACCTATCGGCCGACGCTAGCCTACTAAAGGTCGTAGCGCTTCGGGCCACCTTCGCCGCCACTGCTCTGGGCAATGCGCTTCACGAAGGTCACCAGTTCCATTGGGTTGAACGGCTTAGTCAAATACATGTCCGCACCGTAGTGGTAACCCTCAAAAACGTCTTTGTCTTGGGTCTTGGCGGTCAACATGATCACCGGCAGACTCTCCGTCTCAGGCTCGCGTCGCAGCGATTTCAAGACTTCAAAGCCGTCCATATAGGGCATCATCACGTCCAGCACCAAGAGGTCGGGCTTTTCGCTCCGAACCTTCTCGAGGCCTTCCTTGCCATCGTACGCCGTTACGACGATGTAGCCAGCCCGTTCCAGACTCACTTGAATTAAGCGGACAATATTTCGCTCGTCGTCACAAACCAGAATCTTAAGGGGCATCCAGCGTCACCATATTCCTTGTCGCGATATGCTACCCGAAGGCGGAACTTGCCGCACCTCGGTAGGCTACCGGGTACCTTGATCAGTAATGAAGCTTTGTCGCTTCGAGCTGAATGAGGATCCCGGCGTCGCGCGTTCGGGAATCTACCACGAAAACCGCGTCTATGAAACGGACGGGAAGAATGCCATCGGAGTTCACGACCTCGGACGTCTGCGCTTTTTAGCGCCCATTGGCACCCCCACTTCCCTGCGGTTTCTTCACCAGTCGCCCCTTGAAGCGCCCCATGACCTGGTTCGGATCTACGGCCATCCCCGCTCGCTGGAGGGTGTCGACGCTCAGCTTGAAGTCCTTGCCGGCGAGACAGAATTGGATCTTGAACTTCGACTGGGTTGGGTCATTAAGGACGACGGCGATAGCCTGGAGCCCGAGGAAGCCGCCGGGTTTATTCTCGGTTACTTGCCTATTGCCACCCTACTGCCTCGCCGTGCGGCCCGGAATTCGGTGACGGCTGGGGTACCCTGGTACGCGGCCCGAGAAGACGCCTGGACAACCGGCGCGCTGCTATCCACAAGCGACGATTGGGAGTCGGCAATCGGACCTGACGTCAGCTGGAACCTCGTCCTTGAAGTTAATGGACAAGAAATCGTAACCGGGACATTCCCGATCTCCCCCTCTGTAAAATGCGCCACCGCGCGACTTAGCCAAATCCTGCCCATCCGGGCCGGTGACCTGATCCTTTCCCCACCCCTTGCAATCCCACCAATCGCCGAAACTAGCCTCGGACGATGGTTGCGCCCAGGTGACCAGATTGCCGCCCGCGAGACGGTTCTGGGACGATTGGCGTTTCAAGTGGTATAGACCGTTCGTTCATTGCCTCATGAGTTCTCCTTCTTCGATCCATCGCACTACCCTTGCTAACGGCGTCCGCGTCCTGGTGGAACCCCTCTACCATGTGCAGTCCACCGCCATCGGCCTCTGGTGCACGACCGGGAGCCGACACGAGCACGATTCTGAAGCGGGTATCACCCACTTCATCGAGCACATGCTCTTTAAGGGCACCACCCGCCGTACCGCCAAGCAGATCGCCGAATCCATTGAAGGTCGGGGCGGTGTCCTGAATGCCTTTACGGACAAAGAGCAAACTTGCTACTACGCCCGTGTGCTCGCGGATGACGTGCCCAACGCCATCGACGTTCTGACCGACATGGTCACCCATTCCCAGCTGGATGGAGAGGAATTGGCCCGCGAAAAAGGCGTTGTGTTAGAGGAAATTCGACAACGCGAGGACGACCCGGGCGATTTTGTTCACGAAGTTTTTCTGAATGACCGCTGGGGCCAGCACCCGTTAGGCAAACCCATCATCGGTACCAGCGAGTCGGTCTCGTCATTTGAGCGTGACGACCTAGTGGCTTACATGGATCGACGCTACACCGGCGGCAACCTGATCCTGTCTATCGCCGGCCACGTGGATCCCGATGCCGTCGTTGAACTTGCCGAGCACTACCTGGGCAACGTGAAACCCGGGGCCGAACGCCCGCCCCTCACGAAACCGATTGGCCACCCCGTCATCAAAGAAATGCCTAAAGACGTGGAGCAAGTCCACTTCGCCATCGGTACCGATAGTTGCGGCGTGACCGATCCCGCCGTGCACCGCACCGCCGTGCTGGATGGCGTCCTGGGATCCGGCATGAGCAGTCGCTTGTTCCAAGAAGTGCGCGAAAAGCGGGGCTTGGCCTACTCCATCGGCACCTACACGCTTCCCTACTCCGCGGGTGGCGCTTTTGTGGTGTACGGTGGCACCTCGGCCAGCACCTGGACGCAAGTACAAGAAGTCGTCCGTTTCGAGCTGAACCGGCTGATCACCGAAGGCCTGGAAGACGGCGAACTGGAGCGCATAAAGCGCCAGATGAAGGGCAATATGGTGCTCGCGCTGGAGGGAATGAACTCCCGGATGATGCGGATGAGTCGCAACGAAATCCATCACGGACGCGAAATCCCGGTCGAGGAAACGCTTGCCAAGATTGATGCGGTCACCAAGGTAGACGTCTCCAGCCTCGCCAAGGAAATGTTTGCCGATGATCGAATGAGCACGGCCGCCATTGGGCCGTTTGGGGCATGAACGCGGACCCAGCCCATTCGGAATCGCCGCTAGACGGCACGACAGCGCGCACCTCGGTCCCGGCCCGAGATGCGCGTACCCTCACGGTCCCCGACCCCAATCGGGCAATGTCGCTACCTCCCGAGGCCATTACGCTGGTTGAAGTGATTCAGCGAGTTCACCACGAGGACAAGCTGCTTGCGGAACTCGCGGTGGAAACAGCCCGTCTGAGTGGCGTTGACGCCGTAGATATTCTGCTCAAAACCGGCAATGATAGCCTCGTGCTCCGGGCAACGACCATTGCGCCCGAATACGTCGGTCGCCTCCGAATTGGGCGCGGGATCGGCATTAGCGGCAAAGTGCTTAGCCAACAAGAGCGCTACATCATCGCCAACGACTTCAGCGAGCACCCGCACTACACGCGTTATCCTGGCTACGAAGAGATCTACCAAGCCGCCGTTGTAGAGCCGCTGTGGATGGACGGCGACGTGGCGGGCGTTGTGATGTACCGTAGCCTAAAGCGCTGGCGGCCCGGCTCACGCCAGATTAAAAAGATTGACGCCCTCACCCAGGGCATCGCGTTCACGCTCAAGACCTTCCGCACCGCGTTTCTGGCGGGCAACCACGACAACCGAATCGGGGCACTGAGCGAAGTTTCGTCAATCATCACTAATTCGCCGTACCTCGAAGAGATTCTGCAACTCCTGGTGAACATGACCGCCCAGCAGTTTGGCTACCGCGTCTGCACGGTTCGGCTGCTGGACGTGCCGAACCAAGAACTCGTGTTGCGCGCCACTCAGGCCACCGTCAAGGCCTACCAGCGCAAGCGCGCGATCCGATTGGGCGAGTCTATTGCCGGTCGCGCCCTCGTGGAGCGGCAAACGATTGTGGTGCCGGACGTTCAGGTTGAAGCCGACTACATTGGCCATGATTTGGCCGTGGAACAAGGGCTCCGCTCCATGATCTGCATCCCGTTGGCCATTCGCGACCGTCCGGTGGGCGTTCTCACCTGCTACACGTCCGAGCTCCATGAGTTCGACGAGGACGAGATTCGCGCGCTGGAAACCTTAGCCCAGCAGGCCGCCCTCAGCATCGAACACGCTAAGCTTCAGGTTCGCTCGACGCTAATGCAGGAGATGCACCACCGCGTTAAGAATAACCTCCAGCAAGTCGTCTCGCTGCTTCGACTACAGCTCCGACACTCGCACTATCGAAGCATCGAAGAGGCCATCAACGACTCACTCGCCCGCATTTTGGCCATTGCGTCGGTCCACGATTTGCTGAGCCGCGAGGACCTCGACCACGTGGGCGTCCGCGGCATCGCCGAAGCACTGGTGCACCACCAGCAGCAGTCCTTCGTCCTGCCCGACCGCCGCATCGAGTTTGCCGTGCGTGGCGAGGACGTCCGCCTGAACATGAACCAGGCAACTCAGGTCTCGCTCATCCTCAACGAGTTGATCCAAAACGCCGTTGAACACGGATTTGCCACCGTGAACGAGGGCGAGATCCACATCAATATTGAGACGCAAGACCTGGAAGTCGTCCTGTGGGTCAGCAACAACGGCGATGCCCTGCCAGAAGGCTTTGACTATAGAACCGCTAGTCACCTCGGTCTCCAAATCGTGGCGAACCTGAGCCGGTCCCTCGGCGGCACCTTTACCATCAACGACAAGTTGGGATGGACCGTCGGCGAAGTTCGATTTGCCCGTAGCACCAGCGAATAGCCGCAAAAAAGCCGGTCCGATGGTCCCCAAAGACCCATATTTTTGACTAAGATCCGGAGTATGGGGATTGAAAACTGTCCGAAATGCGGCACGCGCATGGAGGGTCTAAGTGTGTGTGGTGTCTGTGGCTTTGTACCGATCGGCATGGGATTGCCAAAACTCGCACCTCGCCGGAGGCCCAAGGGCAAATTCGTTGAGCCGGGCCGATTGCCCGGATGGGTTTGGTTGCTTGGTCTCGGAGGCGTCATCTACGGGTTGAACTTCGCGGGACTGTTCTCCCGGCTGTTTGAAGCGCAGTCTACGGCAAAACAGATTATCAAGGATCTAGGCCCTATTCACGGCCAGTCGCAGATCGCCCGAGTAGAGCCGATACCCGCCGGTTCGAATGGGGTTCTCGCGGGATCTGGCGTTCGCAGTGGTGAGGTCAGCTTCGATGACCAGGGCCATTGCCGACTTGTCTTCCTATCCAAGGTGGACACCCGCGTCATCTGCTCCCGCTTTCAAGTAACGGGCGAAACCATCCTGCTTCGCGACTTTCGAGTCTTGAATCAGGACATTCCGATTCCACTGGATGATGGGAAGCGCGCCCTCTTTGGCGTCTTCACGCCCAAAGAGGGCACGGGTGCTGTCTTGAATTGGGCGAACAAAGAACGGTGGGTGATGGAACGGGTGGGCGAATCTGAGCCCATTCCCGGTAAATACTTCAACGAAGTCGCCGGTCAACGCGTCGCGGTGCCTTCCATGATGGAAGGCACCATGAACCGGGTTCGAGGCCTCATGCAAGGCTCCGAACCCGGATCAACGAATCAGCGATAACCGAACTTAGGCAATTTCCGCAAGCTTAGCTTGAAGTGCCGTGAAGTTGGGCATATCCGACGGGGTGGGGGTGGCTTCACTGTACTGAATCACCCCTTCCCGATCGATAACGAATGCCGCTCGCTTGGCCCCCGGGCCAAGGCCGGCCAAGTCCGGCAACACCACATCGTACGCCTGCGTCACGGTGTGCGCGTAATCGCTGAGCAGGGGCATGCCGAAACCGTTAGCTTTCGCCCAGACCTCTTGTGCGAACGGGTTGTCAACGCTGATGGCCAGCACCGTAGCGTTCAGACTCTGGTAATTGCCCAATCCGGCGGTCGCGTCGCATAGCTCTTGCGTGCAAACGCCGGTGAAGGCTCCGGGAACGAACAGCAGGACTACCGCCTGCTTGCCACGGAAGGTGCCTAGGCTGACATCTTCGAGGCCGGCGTCGGTCTTGGTCTTGAGGGTGAAATCGGGAGCGAGGTTTCCTACGGGTAATGCCATTCTATTTCCTTGGTGGCGTGCCTGTCGAGACGCGCCTCTGAGTTCTACGCACGTTGGCCCCAAGAATTACCGGGGCCAGCAGTGCCTTGGGGGAGGTTTATACCTTACGGACGGGCATGTGAACTAGCGATTCGCTGGGGCAACCGACGCGTTCTCAACGACAACCTCGGTGACCAATTCTCGATCACCTACTTTTAGGACCACACGGTAAGAACCAGGCACGAGACGGCCGGATTGGGCAATTTGGTTAATACTCCAGACAACCGACTGCAGACCAGCCTTCCGTTCGCCCTTAAGCGACGAAAGCGCTTCGCCCTTCGCCGTGCTGACCGTAATGATGGGGTCCTCGCTAGGAGCCTCCGCCAAGTGGAAATAGATCCTAGGCCGGTACTGCGTATTGGTCGAGGCGAAGTATCGATCGCCGGGAGGCGTTTCCCCGACGCTCTTTGTGCTTAGGTACACCGGCGCAGGGTCCGCCAGAAACATTGGCTTTGTGAGGTTTGCGGCCGTCAGTTGCTCCAAAACGCCCACCGGGAGTAGCCAAATACTTCGACCGTGCGTGCCAATTACGGCGTCTTGGTCACGTGGATGGATCGCTATGTCGTGGACCGCGACCGTTGGCCACTTACCGCTCGTTACCCGCGTCCAAGAATCGCCTCGATCAAGGCTGATGTACAGCGACATCTCCGTCCCGAGCATCAGGAAACTGGAATTGCGGCTTCCCTCCCGAATGACATACGCCACGTCGTTTTCGGGCAATTGCTCCGAGAGCTTTCGCCAAGTCTGGCCGAAGTCCTCCGTGACAGAGACGTACGATTTCATGTCGTTCGTCCGGTGGCCGTCAAAGGTGGCGTAGGCCCGACCGACGACGTGCTGGCTGGCCGTTACCCGACTCACCCATGTGCCCTTCGGTACCCCCGATACCTGATCCGTCACTTCCTTCCACTCCTGACCGTCGTTCTGGGTGACCCAAAGCCGGCCATCGTCGGTCCCGACCCAAATCACGCCTGGCCGGAGCGGTGACTCGCTGATGGTGATAATGGTGCAGTGGTTTTCGGCTGAGGTTTGCTCGGGGCTCACGCTGCCCTCACCGGCGCGTTGCTTTCGGGGGTCGTTGGTCGAAAGGTCCGGGCTAATGACTCGCCAAGTCGTTCCCCGGTCCACCGACTTAAACAGTCGATTCCCCCCAAAGTAGATTGTCTGCGCGTTGTGTGGACTCAGCATGATCGGAGAGGACCAGTTGAACCGGTAGAACTCACCTTGCGGGGCCCGCGGGCGTATAAAGGCGGAACGGCCGGATTCTTGGTTGAGCCGGACCAACATACCGCCCTGGCTTTCACTGTATGCCCAGCGCCAGTCCTCGGGATCAACTTGCACGTGAAACCCGTCGCCGCCATTCAGGCGATCCCAGTCGGTGATGAGCACGGCGCCGGAGCGACCCTGAGAAGGTCCGCCCCACGATCCGTTATCCTGCAATCCGCCGTACACCCAGAAGGGCTTTCGGTTGTCAAAAGCCACCGCATAGAACTGACCGACAGGAAAATTGTCGATCATGTCCCATTGATTGCCCCGGTCGCGACTTTGGGCTACTCCGCCGTCGGTCCCCATCAGCAGATGATGCGAGTCCTGCGGATCAATCCACATCGCATGATGATCGGAGTGGATCCTGTAATTCTGGTTGCGGAACGTGCGCCCGCCATCCTCACTCACAAAGGAGTCAACGCCAAGCACGTACACCCGCTGGTCGTCGTTTGGGTCGATCTTGATGGTGCTAAAGTAAAATGCCCGTGGGTTCAGTAAGCTAGTTCGACTCCAAGACTTACCGCCGTCCTCGCTGCGGAACACGCCGCCCACCACTTCACCGTTCGCCAGGCCGTCGCCGTCCGGGTCGTGGGGCGGCCGCTCGATGGTCGCCATGACAATGCGCGGGTCCCGCTCGTAGTACGCGAGGCCGATGCGGCCCAAAGGCCCCACGGGCAAGCCCTTCGTCACTCGTTGCCAATTCTTCCCGCCGTCCACGCTGCGGAAGATCCCGCTGGACGGCCCGCCCGATCGAAAAGTGTAGGGCGTGCGAACACGCTCCCATGCCGATGCAATCAATTCATCCGGATTCTTTGGGTTGATGACGATGTCGGCGATCCCGGTTCGTTCGTCAATGAACAGCGTCTTCTCCCACGTCTTCCCGCCGTCCTGGGTTCGATAAACCCCACGGTCCGGGCTCTTCCCCCACAGCGAGCCGAGGCCCGCTACCCACGCAACATCCTTGTTCTTCGGGTGAAGCACGATGCGTGGGATGTGGCGGGTCTCTTTTAGCCCCAAGTTCGACCAGGTCTTCCCGCCATCGTCGCTTCGATAGACTCCGTCGCCCCAAGCGGTTGAATTTCGGCTACTGCCTTCGCCGGTTCCGACCCAAACCAAATCGGGATTGCCCTGAAAGACGGCGGCGGACCCCAGCGAGACCGTCCGTTCTCGATCGAAAACCGGGGTCATGGTTGTTCCGGCGTTCGTCGTCTTCCAGAGGCCACCCGAGGCCGTTGCCACGTAGAAAATGCGCGGTTCCCGGTCGTAAACGGCCAGGTCCATGATCCTTCCCCCCATGGTTGTCGGTCCGAGCTCTCGGGGCACCAACGCATCAAAGAAGCTTGAAGGCAGATTCAACGCGGAGGACGAGGGAGGTGTGGACTGCGCCAATGCCAACGCGGGAATGGCCACCGCAAGTATCAACCCGAACTTCATGCGGAAGGCTATACCCGCTTTCGGGGACCGATTGGGATAATCCATCCCGAATGCCGAGACGAAGGACCTAGGGTCGGTAGAATCCAGTCATGGACTTCGCCCTGACGCAAGAACACCAACTCGTCCGTGAGATGGCGCATCGGTTTGCCCAGCAGTCAATCCTTCCGGGCTTAGCCGAGCGGGACCGCGAGAATCGGAGCGACCCCGACATGCTACGCCGGATGGCCGAAGCCGGCATCCTGGGGACTTCCCTTCCCGCTAAGTACGGCGGGATGGATACAGACTACATCAGCCTGGGCATCGTGTGCGAGGAGCTAGAACGGGCCGACAGCACCGCTCGGGTCGTCATGAGCGTTCACCTGGGACTTCACTGCCTCACGATCTTGCAGTGGGGCACGCCCGAGCAAAAACAGCGCTGGCTCCCCGCCCTGGCGAAGGGCGAACGCGTTGGCGGCTTTGGCCTAACCGAACCTGACGCCGGATCAGACGCGGTCCACGTCCGCACACGGGCCGTGCGAGATGGAACTGACTATGTCCTGCATGGCGAGAAGACTTGGATCAGCCTGGCGAACCACGCCGATCAGTTTCTGGTCGTCGCCGTCACCAATCCCGATGCCCCCTCCGCGGCGCAAGGACTCAGCGCCTTTGTGATCGATCGCACCATGCCAGGCTTCTCTAGCCGCCCCCTCAAGGGCAAACTAGGCGTGCGCGCCGGCGACACCGGTCAGATCTTCTTTGATGGCCTGCGCGTTCACGCCGAGAATCGCCTGGGCGACGAGGGGGACGGATTCCGCATTGCCATGTCCGCACTGGACCATGGGCGTTACACCGTCGCATCGGGCGCGGTCGGCCTTATCCAAGCCTGCCTTGATGCGTCGATCCCCTACTCAAAGGACCGCAAAGTCGGAGGCGAGCCCATCGCCAAGAAGCAATTGGTTCAGCAGATGATCGCCCAAATGGCCGCCGGTCGGGATATCGGCCGCTTGCTGTACCTGCAAGTGGGCTGGATGAAGAACATGGGCCTGCGCCATACTCGAGAGTGCTCGCTTGCCAAGTGGACGAACTGCAACGCGGCGTTCGAGGCCGCCAATAATGCCGTTGAAATCCACGGCGCTTACGGCTATATCGACGACTTCCCCGTCGAGCGCTACCTCCGTAACGCCCGAGGCGCGGTGATTTACGAAGGCACCCGAGAAATCCACACCCTTATGCAAGCCGAGTACGAACTGGGCTACCGGCAGGATCGCGCCCTCAAGCACGCGCTTCCCGCTTGGCCGTTTGGTCCGGATGCGTAAGTTACTGGACACCAGACAGTTCAATCGGGAGCGAGTCATTGGACTCGCTCCCGATTTAGGTTGCTTCCTCGCAAGTTCAGTCTACAACTTCGATGGTCACTTCCGGAACGAGGCCCAACGCCGCACCCTCGGCCAATAGTCGCCGAATCGCCGTCACTCCGGCGTCGCCCATGTCCACCGTCCGCTCATTCACGTACATCCCAACAAACTTATCCGACGTTGCCGGATCCATTCCCCGGGAAAATTGCAGCGCGTAGTCCACGGCTTCCTTTCGGTGAGTTAAGCCCGCCGAAATGCTCTCCCGCATGCACCGGCTGACCTCCTGAACTACTTCCGGCCCAAGGTCCTTACGCACGACATTCACGCCTAGCGGAAGCGGAAGCCCACCGGTGCGGTCGCGCCACCACCGGCCCAAGTTCACCAGTTCCACCAGCCCTTCGTCTGCGTAAGTCAGCTGCCCTTCGTGGATGATCAAGCCCGCGGCGTACTTTCCGTCTTTCACGGCGGGCATGATCTCGTCGAACGGAACTACCTCATACAGCGGGCGTACGTCATTGCCATACGTCTCGGCAAAGTAGAGGTTGAGCTCAAGGAACGCCGAGGTCAACAGCCCTGGCACCGCAATCACGGTCTCGCGAAGCTGGTCTGGGGTCAATTGCGTTAGGGCGACGACCATCGGTCCGTAGTCCTCGCCAAACGACCCGCCGTGCCGCAACAAGGCGTACTTCTCGGCAACATGGGCAAAGGCATGGACGCTGACGGCGGAGCTCTCCAGCCGTCCTTCCGTTGCCCAAACATTCAAGGTCTGGATATCGCGAAGGATATGCTCAAACTCATAGTCAGTTTTCACGGCTCCGGAGGCAAGCCCCCAGAACATAAACGCGTCGTCGGAATCGGGCGAGTGGCCCAGGCGAATCTTCATGGCCATGGTTCACTACGAGTGTGGCACGCCGAACGTCATCCTTCCCGTAAACTATCCTCACCAATGGCGCGGAAACCCAGTCTTAGCCCCACGAGAATCACGACTTATCTGGCGTGTCCTTCCAAATATAGATGGACGTACGTTGATGGGCGGGGGCGTTACTACTTGCGCTCCAAGCACTACTACAGCTTTGGTTCTAGCTTGCACAAGGTCCTGGAGCGGCTCCACGACTCCCGTGATGGCGGCGTGAAGACCGTCGATCAAGTGGTTGCCGCCCTTGAAGAAAGCTGGATTGACGCGGGCTACGGTAGCCAGCAAGAAATGCAAGAAGCAATGGGCGAGGGCAAGGCAATTCTGGCGAGTTACGTCGAACGAATTGAGGAAAGCCCTCCCGCAGGTGTTACCATCCTGGTGGAGAAAATGCTCCGGGCCGACTTAGGGCCATTCGTGCTCATCGGCCGCGTAGACCGCGTAGACGAGTGGCCCGATGGAACCCTCGAAATCGTTGACTACAAGTCAGGGCGTTCGGCAATCTCGGCCGAGGAGGTGCACCACGACCTCGCCATGAGTTGCTACCAAATCCTTGTGCGCGAGGGTTTTCCGGACCGCCCGGTCGTCGCCTCCATCCTCGCCATCCGTTCGGGCACCGCCGCCACGGCGAGCCTCAACGCCGACGAACTCGCCGAGTTTAGGCTTAGCTTGTTGGAACTCGGCGAGATCATCCTAAGCCGAGATTATGACGAACTCGTTCCGGTTCCTAACGACTTGTGCCCGACCTGCGACTTTCTTCCCCTCTGCCGCCGGCACCCCGATTTCAACCTTAGTTAGGGCGACGGAGTGCCGGAAATGCGCTGGGGAATGGCGACGGCGAGGGCTTGCTCGGTCATTGCTTTGATCTGTTCCAGAGAGACGGAGTCAAGCGCCTCGGCCAGCAACCCGGGGCGTAATGGGGTGACCCCGAGCGCGCCAAATACGCCCGCCCAAGCCGCGTCACCCTCGGCAGAAGGGACGTAAGGGCCGGAATCATCCAACCAGATCGGCCCTACCGTCAAACCCCGCGTGAGGTTCGCTCGTGCCAGGGCCACCGCTCGCTCTCGGTCTGTCTCAATCCACCTCCGCACCGATTCTATCATTCGCACCCGAAGGGCGTCTGTCTCGGGCATGCGCTGAGAAGCCAGCCGAACGTGCAGCCGGAATCCTTGCCCGTCCGGCCGGATAAAGGCCTCCTGCCGGTAGCTGAGGGCATCCTGGTCCCGAATGACCCGATGGAGCAGACTTCCCTTGCCAACCCCAAGCGCCGTGGCGCAGAGCACCATGGCGGCAAGCTCAGTAGAGTTGGCCGAAATCATCGGTCCCACCAACCCCAACCAGCCGGCGGACTTGCCCGTAGTTGACCTTAGCGCGGCATCCTTGCCCGGACGCAGGCGCGGCCCAGGGCCTGGTGTCCAATCGGCGAACTGCCCGCGTAAATGGGCACTGTCTACCGGTTTGAAGGCTCCGCCCACGCTTAAGGTCACCCACTCCGGACGAAACGCCCAGGCGTAGAGTTCGCGCACTTCAACGTCCCGGACGAGGGCAATTTCTAAGTTCCAAGGCTGAGACCCTAGATTCCATACCGTGCTGGGAGGTCGGCTGGCTCGACGGCGGGACTCATTCAACTCTTCCGGCCCAAGCAATGGGTTCGTGACCATCGACGCCAACATCGGTACCGCTACCGCCGCTCCGCCAAGGGCGGGAGCCGAGATCTCAATCCGCATCAACCCGTCGCCGACCACCACCTGTGGGCGTCGCCCGGCTTGCGACCCATACGAAAGCAACGTATCCCGGCTGTAGTCCCGCGTGCCCTCCAAAAGCGACTCGCCCAGGACGATCCAGGCGGCGCGCTCGCGCGCGCTCATCGGCGTCGGCACGCGGATCGTGGCCGCGTAGGCGATCTCATCCCCTGCGCGAGCTGGGAGCGCGGCGTAGGCAATCCCCGGTTTAATCTGAAGGGCAAGCCCGGCCCACAGGCCAAGGAGCATCATTGTCCGACCTCGGCCCGTCGCCAATCGCGCAACGCGGCCAAGAAGTCTGCGGTCTTCAGATTCTGAAAGATCTCGACGAGTCGCTCGGGACGGCCGCGGCGCGAGAGACTTGCGAGGAGCCCACGGAACTGAGTCCGTCGCTCCAGCGTCCCCATCTGAAACCCAAGCCAAGCCGACAGCCGGCGCTGGGCCTGCTGGGCCCGGTAGGCGAGTTCGTCATCGGGCACATTGAGCACTCCGGCGAGGTCGCCATCGGCCGGTACCACCAGGATGATTAGCCCTTCTCGCCGAGCGGGGGTGTAAATCAAATCGATATCGGGAGCCCGATCGGCAAGGGCGAGGGCGGCCCCCAGTCGCGCCGCCGCTTTGGGGTCATCCCACGCGCCCACCGGCAACGCCGCCGACGTCGCCAGACCCGAGGCAATAGTCGGCAACGCCCCCGCTTCCGCCGTAGCCGTCGGAGCAGCGAAACCCGGGGACGGGGCCTTAGTCAACCAATCCCGCCCGGCCTCGACCATGGACTCCACCGTGCCCGGTCCGGCGATGTTCAAGGTCATGCGGTTGGATACGAACAGGCCACGCCGCAGCCGGTCAAGATCGTCAAGCGTCGCCCGAGCTAGTGTGTCGGGATGCCCGAACGGATCCATTCGGGTCGGACCGTACACCCTTCGCCAGGCCCGAGTTCCCGCCGCGCTGGATTCACTGATCAGCGCAAACTCTTCGGTCATGATGCGCAGTTCCGTCTCTCGCTGGGCATCAGTGGCTTGCAAGGGTCCGGTTAACTCGCCGAGAAACCCTAGGGCAGAATTCAATTGTTCTGGCCCGCCCCGCACATCAAAGCGCGAGGCGTCTCGTAGGGTGGAGGGCACCAACAGCATGCCTTGGCTCTCGATGCGGGTATCCAGGTTGCCGTCGGGCCCTCGGGCCACCAGGTGCTCTAGAAGGTGCCGCCAACCGTAGGTCGCCGGGGTGTCCTCTTGCCCTTCGGTGGACAAAGTGAGGACGACCACCAGTCGATCAGCTTGCGGCACACACTCCACCACCAACTGGGAGGCGTTTGCGAGGGTTTCGCGCTTTACTTCACCGACGGCGTTGGTCACCGATCGCGCTACGGGCGGGCTTGATTGCCCCCCGGCTAGTATCACACCACACAGAATCGCAAGGTTCATGATCAATGGAAGTAGCTGGCGCCGTTGATATCAATCACGACTCCGCTCAGGTAAGACGCCTCGTCGCGTAGCAAAAATGCGGCGGCGGAGGCACAATCTTCCGGCGAGGCCATGCGACCCAGCGGGAGATCCTTGAGAATTTGCTGCAATCGGTCCGGCATCCCATCGCGAGCCATCGCGGTGTCCACCCAGCCCGGTGCTATGCCACAAACCCGAATCTTGGCCGGAGCCAGCTCCACCGCAAGAGAACGTGTGAGGTTGATCAGCGCGGCCTTGCTCGCCGCGTAAAGAACCGCGCCCGATTCGCCCTTGAATCCCACTCGGCTGGCTACATTCAAGATGGTGCCCCCACCTTGGACCAAAAAATGCTGACCCGCCGCCCGCGCTATCAGCAAGGGCGACTCAAAATTAACGGCCATGGTCCGGCGTAGGGTCGCCTCAAACTCCACGGCACTCGCATGCAGAAAGTCGTTCGGAACGTAGATACCGGCGTTGTTCACTACCGCGTGCAAGGGGCCATCTTGAAGTACCGACTGCACCAGCGAAGTGGCTTGCCGAGGGTCTGAGAAATCAGCCCCGTAGACGCCCGAACTTTGAGCCCCAAGTTCCGCCGCCAAAGCCAGCGTGGCCTCCCGTTGCTGTCCGTAATGGATTGCGACGGACCAGCCCTCGTTCGCCAGCCGGACCGCGATGGCGCGACCAATTCCCCGTGATCCCCCGGTCACCAGGACACGTCGTTCTTGCATGCCCCTAGGCTACCGCTCGATTGGGCTTGGCGGCACGGTTTCCACGATCACCGTCACTGGGCCATTGTTCACCGACTCCACCTGCATGTCCGCGCCAAACACTCCGGTGGCCACTCGGTAACCCGCCGTCCGTAATGCATCAAGAAATGCGGCGAAGAGCCGCTCTCCATCGACAAATCCAGCGGCGGCCCCAAAGCTCGGTCGGCGGCTTTTGGCAGTATCGCCTAGCACCGTAAAGTTGCTGATCACTAGCAGCTGGGCTCGTTTCGAATCGCAGGGGACGTCGCGCAGGGCAAGGTTCATCTTGCCGTCAGCGTCGTTGAAAATCCGTAAACCGGCAATCCGGTCGGCGCACTTGCGAACCGAGGTCATGTCGTCGTCGCGATGGGCCGCTGCCAGGACGAGCAGACCCGGGCCGCACTCGCCAACGAGCGCTCCGTCCACCCGGACAGACGCCTCCGCGACTCGCGTGACGATCGCTCGCATCAGGGGCTAGGTTACCGCCCCTGGTAAAGGAGGTTAAGCCGCGCGACGGTCTTCGTCCGAGCTCTCAATGTAGCCGCCGTCCACAACCATAAGCTGAAGAGCATGCGTACCCTCTTCTTCTTCGCGAGGGGTCGCCGACTTGAGCATCCAAGCGTAAAACCCGACGGTGGCGACCGTATAAAATCCGACTAGCATCCAGCCCACACTCCTTCTTCGTCCTTTGGCACCCGGCGCGTCACCGTATTTGCGCGAGATTCCTTGCCTAACTCTAGCATCGGCTCTGTTGCGAAGGACCACTAGGGTTGAGGAGAACTGCCCCGGCGGCGACCGCTGGGAGGCGCGCCAAACCGCACCGAGTACGCCCGGCTAAAGTGGGCCACGCTGGTAAACCCGACCTGGTACGCGATCTCGGTAACCGACCAGCGTGCGTCCCCCAATAACTCCCGAGCTCGTTCCAACCGAAGGCCCATCAAGTACCGGTGGAACGGTTGGCCCGTCAGCTGGCGGAACAGATGACGAAAGTGGGAGGTACTTAGTCCCAATTGACGGGCGAGGGCGGCGTCGGTCAACTCGCGGGCAAACTGGCGATCCAAGAGCTTTAACGCCCGATCCATAAGCCGATCGATCGCCTGCGGGCGCTCCTCAATCTGGCCTTCGGTCCAGTCGTTTACGTGGGACGTCAGCACGCAAACGATCCCCTCGTGATCCGACACATGCTCCAATTCGCGCGCCACGTCGAGTAGCGCGCGATGCAGGTTACGATTATCGCCCCGCTCCACCAGTCCGGCCAACACTACGGCCAAAAACGTGAGCGCCAGACTGCGGGCTTCGTCGAGGTCCTCGCCGCACCGTGCCAGACCAGCGATGATGTCATCGGTCGCCCGGCGTAGCCGAAGTCGGTCTCCCAAACGCACGACCCCGGGCACCTCACTGAGGGCAACGGCGGCACCCCGTGGCCCGAAGGGGCACCCCGCCGGTTCACCTTCCACCACAACGGCAAAGATCACAAAACTAGCGGGAGTACCGAGATCGCGGAACTCCAACTGATCCACCGCCGCCGGCTCGCTCAGGTCTAGCCGAAGCGCATCCACCACGACCGGCACCCCTTCAAGGTCAAGATCCAGAATGGAATAGCGGTGCACGCCGTCTCCGCCGTGCCAATTAATCCACGCCGGATCACGCGCGTCTCGGTAATGGCGCTGATTGACTAGGTTAAATCGCTCAATCACGTTGCCGCCACTCTCCAACGTGACGGAAGCGCCTAAACTGCCGGTGGGTTCGTCCTCGGGAGCGGCAAACAGCGCAAACACGCCGACGAGGGTAATCGAATGCACCCGCGCAAGGGCTGTTGGCAGGGGAATCACAACCCGATTGGGCAAACGGCGCGCCGGGTGACCCCGCCCCGCCCCGCCGTTACTTTGCCATCCCCGACCCAATTCGATTGGCTGCTCCGCCACCACCGCCTGACCGATCCCCACCGGTCCATCCTCCGGGGCCGTCCATTGCGCGAGGGCGGTAACCGTGTTCATACCGATTCTACGGCGAAACCTGAACGGTCAGGTGCGGGAGGTGTCCGAACAGGCTCTCCCGAAGGCCCTTCACGTTGGGTCGGATCAGTTCGGCGTCACGCTGGAAATAGATCGGCACCCACGGGGCGTCTTGAAGCACCAAATCTTCGGCTTGCGCGTACTTGGCCATGCGCGCCTCGCCGTTAGGCATCGTGTCGGCCTCACGACATAGACGGTCAAACTCCGGGTTGGAGTAGCCCATCTTGTTTTCTGGTCCCTTCGTACTCAACATTAGGCTCAAGAAGTTCTCAGGATCCAGGTAGTCGGCGGCCCACCGCATATGGAACAGCTGAAGCTGTCCCCGATTGCGCTTCTCGAGGTAGGCCCCCCACTCCATCATTCGCAGGTTCGTCGAGACCCCTAGGTTCGCCTTAAGTTGACCGGCAACGGCATCCGCCACGAGTTGAACGTCGCGCCGCTCGCGGAAGTTGAACTCGAGGGGCGGTAACCCCTTGCCTCCAGGGAATCCCGCCTCGGCCAGCAACTTTTGCGCGCCTTCGGGATCATATGGAATGAACTTGGCGCTCGGTCGCGCCCCTTCGACTCCCGGGGGAAGGATGCCGTTGGCCACGTGGTTCACGCCGCCCAAAATCTCGTCGACCAGCGTCTTTTTGTCGATCGCCATCGCAAAGGCTCGGCGTACCCGTGGGTCGCGGAACGGCGGGTAGGCGTTGGGGGCCAAGCCCACGTACCAAATCGAAGGTCGATCGAAGAACTTGAGCTGGCTAGCGTACTCGGGATCTTTCTGGAGGCCCGCAATGTCTTGACGCTCTAGCATCACAAGATCCAGCTGACCGGCTTTGTACTTGTTTAGACGGGTGGCCGCGTCTTTGATCACGGGCCGCTGAATCTGGGCAACCGCCGGTTTGCCGCCATGGTAGTCCGCAAACGCCTCCTGAACCACCAAGAGATCCGGCTCGTAGCGCGTGGTTCGGAACGGACCCGTGCCCACCATCTGCTCGGCTTTCGTGATCTCTGAGTCGGCTGGCGCACTCTCCTTGGCCATCACCGCGCCGACGAGGTAGGTCAATTTGCCTAGGAAGTAGGGCCGGGGCTGATCAGTAGTGATTCGGATCTGGTTCGGACTCACGACCGTAATGCCCTCGACCTCCTTTGCTTTGCCTTCCAGCTTGGCTTGAAGCCCAACGATATCGCTGAGGTAGGTTGCGGCGACGGGAGAAGCCAGCTTGGGGTTGGTGGCCCGCTCGTAGGACCACTTGACGTCGTCGGCCGTTACGGCGCGTCCGTTCTGGAACTTAATGCCCGGCTTCAGGGTGAACAGGTAGGATCGCCCCCCGTCCTCGACCTTCCAGTCGGCCAGCATCGGCTTCACGCGGCTGTCCTCGCCCCACGCCACCAGACCCTCAAAGGTCTGTTGAAGCACGTCGATGGTGTCGCCGTCCTCAACCTTGTGCGGGTCCAACGTGGTCGGACTGGTCACAACTGGGTATCGAAAGGCGGTGACCGTCGCCGACGCTTTAGTCCGCTCCGAGAATCCCTTGTTCCCGCAACCCAGCATTACCGCGCTGGTTGCAATTGCCACGACCAAGAAGCCCCAGGTACGCATGGCCCGGTAGTTTACTCCGGTGAATCGGCGTGGCCTACCGATTGCAGAAAGCTGTGGAACGCGGGGAGCGATCGCCCCGCCACGGCCAACCATACCGGACCCAGCGCGATCAGGGCTTCGCGCACGAATTTCATGCGGGCTGGCGGGCATTCACGCTCCCCCAGCTTGTGCAATCCAATCAACGCCTCCGCCCGCACCGGGTAGGCATCGGTGGGCCAGGGGTCCGCCGCGGCGTCCACCAGTCCGCCCCAGGAAGGGGCGATCCAGGCGGGATTCTCGACCAATTCAGTGCCCGTTGCGGGACATTGGACCCACGACGGGACCAGGCCCTCGATCGCGAGACTGCGAACCGCAAACCATGCCAAAACGACCGATGCTTCGGCCTCTCCGGCCAACGCATGAATTGCGGCCAGCAATAAATCTAAAAGATCGTCGTCCTCCCGTTCGGGTTGCGCGACCGCGCTGGTGAGTTCGGCCAAGCACAGCCCCACCGCCAGACGGTCGAAGTCGCGCCGCCACGCCGAGGTCAAGGCGCGACGTTCGGCTTGCGTAATGAACGGTGTCCGCTTCCCCCCTGCCAAATGAAAATTGGCGTAGACCAAGGGCTCCGAAATACTGCCGAGTCTGGAGCCGGATTTACGGGCGCCCTTGGCGACGGCGGTCACCAAGCCGATCCCTCGCGCGAGTAAGACAAGCCGGCGGTCTGACTCACCAGAGTCAGACCGCCGTAGCACCAACGCCTCGACGTTGACTTCCGTTGCCATTTAGCCAGGAATTCGGAGAATGCCTTCCTTGAACCACTCAATCCAGATGAAGAACATCCGGTCAATGACGAGGGCAAACCGGCCCATGACGGTGGATCCGAAGATCGCGCCAAAACCGATCATCAGCAACCAACGCCCCGAAAGATTAACGCCCTTCACCAGCCGACTCTTCAATTCGAAGCTAAAGAAGAAGTAACTGAGCACGCTGAGCACCGTAAACACCAGGACGATGTTACTAAGGGCCTGAGACACGTACAACTGGCTGGCGATCGCCTGGATCTGCTCGGTGGGTAGCCCATCGGTGGGCGGGACTCGGAACTGGCTCGTCGTCGGGATGATCGGCACCATCGAGTCCGACATTTGCGGCCCGTAGCGCGTCCACCACACCTGCACCTGCTGACCGGCCCAAAGGCCCAGAATGATGCCGATGGGAATGCGACTCATCCAGTTGTGCTTACGGCTAAACACCGTGTAGCCCAACAAGCCGATCGGTACGAGGATCGCAAACAGCCATAGCCCTGGAACGGACTCTTCGCTGCCATCGGCAGTTCGCCCCACCATTTGGTCCCACCACATCGGCTTGAGCGTCTCGGTCCACACTGCGACCAGCGTGAAGCCCGCGGCAAGCCCCAAGAAGATGTGCTCGAAGAAGCGGTAGAGCTTCGTCTCTTTATAGAGAGCCGAATAGAGTCCAATCGTTGCGAGTACGCCTACCGTGAGTTTGATGAAATCATAGTTCACGTTATTGGCCTCCCTTTCGCTTGGGCTTGCGGGTGAGAATCATGCCGATGTTCCCGGCGATGATGGCCACGATCATGAGGGTCATGGCAAAGTGCAACGAGAAGTAGTAACGCGCCGCGCGGTCGTAGTTCTTTTGCCCGGTAAAGGGTTGGATCACAATCTCGTCATGATTGGACGAGACGATGGTTTTGGGGTGCGGCCTTTCGCGGATGCTCTTCCCCACTACCCCGTACTCCATCATCTGCTCGAGGTCGTAGACGCCCTTTAGGCCCACGGAGATACCTACCAGCTGGCCCGATGCGTAGTACGGCATTGACTGCGGCCCCATGACGCCGGTGCACATGCTGGCCAGCGGTACCCTGCGGTAAAGACGCTCGTTGAGGATATCGATCGTGCCCGAAGCATGAACATTGACTAACAGCGCAACATCGCTAATTGACTTCACGTTCTGCAGGACGGGGCTTCGGAAGATATCCTGCATCGACCCCCGCTCGTTGGTGTCTTGCCGGCCGGCGAAGGCCCGACGGATGTCGGTCGCCATGGCGTTGGCGAGTCCCGCCAGGTCGGGATAATAGCCCGCGTCAACCCAATCGACCCACTTTTTGTACTCGGGTTGCCCCGCCCGTTTGCGCTCGGCGTTGATCCGCCGAATGACATTACGGGCTACCTGGGGCGCTTGCGGGTCCGCCCCACTATACAGCACAAACTTCACGTTCCTTCGCATCATGATGCGAAGGAGGGCTTCCATTTGGCCCATACTCTCCCCCCGCGAACTCAACGTCCAATCGGACTCCACCAGCACGGGCCTCTCGGCCGGGATAGTGTTCAGGGTCACGAAGAGGTCAATCGCCGGCTGATCCGGCGAGTTGGGCACTTCAACTCTGAAGAACAGCGGCACCGAAGCCACCACGATGAGCATCGTGTACAAAGCTTGGCGTGGAACGCCCTGCAGGATTTTGCCTAGCCTAAGGAGGTTCACGCCGACACCCCACCGCGCTCAAGGCTCAGCCATAGACGCAAGCCCATCGCCAACGCGCCGATGCCCACGCCAAAGTCAACGGCCCGGAGACTGGGATTCTGTAAGTTCGTCCGCATCCAGGTCGCAATCTCCTTGAGCGTAAAGTTGTTGATGAATCCGTTGGGGTCGTTCCCCGAGATATTACGGATCAGTTCGGACGTCTGATATTCCACTGCGCCCATGAGGCTCAGCATCATAATTAGCGCCGCGCTTAGCAAGATCGTCGCTTCGATGGATCGGATTCGGAAGGCCCGGTATGCCGCCGAAAGGATGTAGAACGCGATGATCGAGAACATCGCCGCATCCATCTGCTGGAGCATGCCGTCAAACAGGAAGTCGTTGGCGTACTGCGGGAATCCCCAGTTCGCCACATTCTCTAGGTCTGGCGATCCTGGCGCGATCTTTTGAATCCAATTCCAATAGCCGATCACGGCCATTGCGACCATGCTCAGCAAGAGAATCCCGCTAAATTGCCAGTCGCGCTGCTTCTTTACAAATTTCCGAAGGTGAACGCTAAGCAACGAGAAGATGCCGAGGCCCAGCATAGAACCAGCGATGATATTGCCGAACGTCGACACCACCGGCTGAGCGTCTTTAAGCCAGAAACCCACGGCTTCCACGCTGTTCAGCGGGATTTCGTTGGGCTTACGGTCGTAGGGTTGTGGCCACAAGTAGAACAATACGTAGAACAGACCGGCAAAGAACGTTACCGTCGCCACGATGGGGCGACGCGATCGCGTCGGTGCCTGACTCAGCGCAAAGATCGCGATGGCGGTAAAGACCAGCGTGCCAAGGATACGGATCGTCAACCCCGATGAAGCCGCCGGAGCCGTAAAGAAACTCGCGAGGTAGGTCATTGACTACCTCCCTGCTCTGGTTCAAGGGGACGCTCAACTTTCACGTCGCGCGCGCTCTTCGGGTTGAACAGCAAGCTACTCCATGTTTCGCTCGCCAGATAATGCCGAGGTTGCGCGAGCGGGGTCCACTCTTTCCCGTCGTATGCCTGCGAGGTCAACTGCGTCGATTGGTACGAGTTCGTGGCGAATCCAATCAGGATTAGCGCCGCGATCGCAATCTTGCACCAGTCCTGACCGATTAGGCTTCCCACCAGGACCGGGGATCGCGTGAGGTACGCACTGGCGGCGTAGTATTCGTCGCCAATCAACACATAATCGCAGGCGGCAATGAAGAACGGAGTCTGCGTGGTCTGGGTAGTTCCCGCAACCTGGATCGCACCGACGGCGTTGGCCGACTCAGCAAAGATCAGGGATTCCGCGTAAAACTCGCCCAAAAAGAACGTCGCGGCCGCCTTCTCGCGGTAGATCATGCCCGCCACACCGGCGGCAAACGCGAATTGGCGGTCACTCACGAACTGTACGGAGTCAGAGTGGAATCGCTCGATCATGCCTTCCTTTTGATACACGTCACGAATGATCTCCTGCGCGACCGTGTACACGGTCGCGTCGGCCAGACACAGGCGAATCGGAGTGCTAAACCGAGCGGCGGTCTTGGTGACGTGAGCAAAAATGTTCAAAGCTTGGACGGAGATCGCGTTGAGGCCACCGATGCCCGGGACCATAAGCACCGGACGACCCATCTCCGTGGCGCGACCAATCGCTTCATCAATGGCGTTCAAACCCGGGATGCGCCGAATAAACAGCGACTCACTGTTCCGGTGCGCCCGCGAAATATTGAACAGGATGAAGACGGTCAACATGGCCGTCACAAAAACCCCAAACCAACCCGTATCGTAGTACTGCATCTGATTAGGAAGTCCCCTCCGGAAGCAACCTTTCCCCCGTCTCTAACCGTTCAATCAACCGTTCCCAATTACTGCGACGGGCAAACAAACGGCTGTAGTTGTTCACCCCATCAAATCCCAAAAACGGGATCAAAAACGGGGAGCCCACCACGGCTCCTTGGGCAACGATGGACGCCAGCGGCTTGTGCATCTCTAAGGCCAGAATGGCGGGCACTTGAAGGTGGCGCTGCTCAATCCGCTTGGCGAGCCGGTTGATCAGTTCCTCCGCTTCCGTTTCCGTCAGTTCCTCGTCCCACAGACGTTCCATCGTTACTCCAGAGTTGCGCTATTGTAGCCAATACAAGCTCCCGGTTGCCGTCGAACCGAAGGTAAACCCCCCGAAACGGCTCTAACCGGTGTTCATTGGAGAAAGGTGAAAGCTTGACGCCTTGCGCATCTAACCGTTTCGCTTGGACCCGATCCCACGGAATGATCGTTTCGCTAAACCCGACCTTCGATGACGCGCCCTCGGATGAGAGACGATACCGCACCGGCAAGAGAAACTCCCAGGTGCTGCCCAAAATGGCGACCGCGCCGAGGATCGCCAGCACCGGTGACCGGTAGACCAAGATCCCGATGCCAGCCGCCAAAACCACGACGAGCCAAATTACCGCCCGTCGCCGAGGGTGAGCGCGACCCACATTCACCGTCCACTCTAGCCCCTCAGACAGAATCCACCGCCTCTCCGATCCAGGTCAGGTCGGCGTAGACGAGGTCGTGATCTGAGGCATTGCCGGATTCAGACCATTGCGAACCCACCCGATCCACGCGCCAGGCCGAGCCGGCAAACACGTGATCGATGGTCACGGGTGGATCCGCCTGCCCGAAGCCATGGAACGACGGTCTCGTTAACTTAGCCATCTCAAGGGACCCTTCAAGTTGCCGCAATGGCTGAAGGGCCGGGGCGGCGCGCTCGGCGTTAAAATCTCCCACAATCACCGACCGATTCGTGACTCCCCGCGTCGCGATAACCTCAAGAATGCGCCGGACCCCTTCCGTCCGCGCAATCGGACCGACGTGATCTAGGTGCGTATTCACCCAGCAGAGCGTCGCCTCAGTCGCAAGACCGAGTGGCGCGAGTTCTATCATCCCCGCCATGCGGGGGCAAGCTCCATCCCAGCCTCGGGTTCCCCAAGGGCTTACCTCCGGGGCGAGCATCCAGGCTTCGGCGTGGCGCACCACAAATTGATCGGCCCGCCAGGCCTGCACCGCCATCTCGCCGTCGCCCCGGTCGTGCGCCATCCAGGCCCAACCGGGTAGTCCGGCACTTAAGTCGCGCAATTGATCGGGCCACACCTCCTGAAGACCAAGGACCGACGCCTCTGATCTTTGGATGAGCTCAAGGGCGCGGGCGCGACGGTGCGGCCAGGCGTTAAGCCCATCCTGGGCCACGCTACAACGGATATTAAACGTCGCGACCCGGAGTTCCACGTCAGCGCCAATCATTGAAAAGCGTGCTGACCGATTCGTTTCGATGAATCCGTCGGATCGCCTCGCCAATCAGTGGGGCGCACGGCAGAATCGTGAGTTTTGGGAACTGTTTGACACTGGGAATCGGGATGGTATCGCACACCACGACCTTGCTGATGACGCTATCCTGCAGCCGCTGGCTGGCGTTGCCGCTCAAAACGGGGTGGGTCGCGCTGACGATCACCTCGGTGGCCCCGCGCTTCATCAGGGCTTCCGCGCCCATGATGACGCTACCGCCGGTGTCGATCATGTCGTCGATCATCACGCACTTGCAACCCTTGACGTCGCCGATGATCTCGACGATGTCCACCTTGTTCGGCTCGGGACGGCGCTTGGCGATGATGGCAATGGGGGCTTTCAGCATCTCAGCCAAGCTACGTGCGCGGGCCACACCGGCCACGTCGGGACTCACCACCACCCAATCGTCGCTCGCCATGCCTTCTTGCATCATCCATTGCCCCAGGATCGGTCCGGCGTAGAGGTGGTCCACCGGGAGGTCAAAGAAGCCCTGAATCTGCTCGGCGTGGAGGTCAATGCACACCACACGTTGCGCGCCCGCCACCGTGATTAGGTCGGCCACCAACCGCGCCGTCACCGGCTCGCGGGGCTTGATCTTCTTATCTTGCCGGGCGTAGCCGTAGTACGGCATCACCACCGTAATGTGCCGGGCCGAAGCGCGCCGGAACGCGTCCAGCATGATCAGCAACTCCATCACGGTGTCGTTCACCGGATAGCAAGTCGGTTGGATCAAGAAGACATCATTGCCCCGCGCGCTCTCGTCCACCATCACCCGAATCTCGCCATCGCTAAACTTGGTGCTCGTCACGCGGCCAAGGTCTATGCCTAGATAGCGCGCAACTAATTCGCCCAATTCGCGATGCGCGTTCCCGCAAAACAGCTTCATTCCCGTCATATCTTCGTTCACGATCCTTCCACTTGCGATTGCTTCCGCCATCTTGCCGCCCATCCTTCCTTATCTTCCTGGCGCGCTCGCCCGAGCGCCAAGGCATCCGTAGCGACGTCACGCGTAATCACGCTGCCCGCCGCCACGAAAGCTCCGTTTCCAATCTGCACCGGGGCCACGAGGGTCGAATTGGATCCGATAAAGCAACCCTCGCCAATCGTGGTCGTGAACTTGCGAATGCCGTCGTAGTTGCAGGTGATGGTGCCAGCGCCGATATTCGTCCCCGCCCCCACGGTGGCATCCCCAATGTAGCTCAAGTGCGAAATCGAGACATTATCGCCCAGGCTTGCCTTTTTAACCTCGACAAAGTTCCCGACCTTCGCGCGTTCGCCGAGGATCGTCCCCGGGCGAAGGTGGGCAAACGGCCCGCACCGTGCGCCCTTCCGCAACGTCGCCCGGTTCACCACGCTCTGGATGACGACGGCTTCGTCCTCCAGCGTGCCCGAGATAATTTGCGTGCCGGGACCGACCATACAGCCCGCTCCGATCGCGGTGTTGCCTTCCAGCAAGGTCATGGCCCGAATCATCGTGTCGGGTCCAATCACCACGTCGGCATCAATGAAGGTGGTGCCGGGGTCCTCAATCGACACGCCGTTCATGGCCCACTTTCGCAAAATACGCTCCCGCATCACCGTGGCCGCTTGCGCTAACTGCCAACGGTCGTTCACTCCCGCAAACGCGCTCGGATCATCAAACAGGCAGGCTTCCACCCGCAGGCCGTCTCGCGCCGCCTCCGCTACGATATCCGTAAGGTAGATCTCACCTTGCGCATTGTTAGCGCCAAGCCTGGGTAAGAGGCGGAAGAGCACGCTCGATTCCACCACGTAAACGCCGGAGTTCACTTCCTTAACGCTTCGCTCCAGATCGTTCGCGTCCTTCTGCTCCACGATCCGGGTCACGCGCCCGTCCAAGCCCCGCATTACCCGTCCGTACCCCGTAGGGTCCTTCAAACAGCAGCTGGCCAAGGTCACGGCGGCGCCGGCACGCTCGTGGTGCGTGCGAAGCTCCATCAGCTCGGTTGACGAAAGGAGGGGGGTGTCACCCGCCGCAATCAGCACCGGCCCGTCGTACTGGCGCAGGGCCAACTCCGCCATTTGCACCGCGTGGCCGGTTCCCAGTTGCTCAGACTGCGTACAAAACGTGTAGCGTCCCTCGGGCAATCCGGCCTGGAGCAATTCTCCGCCGTGCCCGATGATCACCACAATCAGCGAGCAACCCGCCGAGGCCAACGCTCGGCCCACGTGCTCGGCCATGGGCAAGCCCGCGAGGGCATGAAGGCACTTCGGAAGATCTGACTTCATCCGCGTGCCCTTGCCAGCAGCAAGGATCACGCCCGCAATAGGTCGTTCGGTGGGCATGGGTGCTCCCCGAAAGATACCCCCCGAACCGCCACCTCCGTATACTGGACAGGTAATGAGCTTAACGGTCCTCGATCACCCGCTCTCGCGGCACTTGATCCAAGTCTTACGCCGAGTGGACACACCGCCGGTCGAATTCCGTACCGTGAGTCGCACGCTGTCGACGCTCCTGATTTACGAAGCGACCCGGGAACTGCGGCTTCGTCACGAGACGATCCAGACCCCGCTCGAATCCACCGACGCGGACGTTCTGGCTCAAGGACTCGCCGTGGTGCCGGTCCTTCGCGCGGGTCTCGCCATGCTGGAATCTGCGCTCGGGCTGTTCCCGGACGTCGCCGTTGGATACGTCGGGCTCGAACGCGACCATACAACTGCGGTGGCGCACAGCTACTACTGCAAATTGCCGACTCTAGCCGGCCGGATGACGCTCTGCTGCGACCCGATGTTGGCTACCGGAGGCTCCGCGTCGCAGGCCCTGACGGTCCTGAAGGCCAACGGCGCGGAAGACCTCCGGATGGTCTGCGTGGTCGCCGCGCCCGAGGGCGTCGCCCAAATCGAGCGCGATCACCCCGACGTCCCCATCTTTGCCGCCGCGCTAGACCGGCAACTGGACTCGCGAAAGTACATCCTGCCCGGCTTGGGCGACTTTGGCGACCGACTCTACGGCACGATGTAGCCTCAGTCCGGGAGAGCTTGACCGCGCAACGCATCCAACAGCGTCTGCTGGACGGTTGTCATGGTCAGGTCACTCCGGGTTCGCTCAATCACGGCCCGCAGGGCATCGCAGGTGCGCCGAAGGCCGCCCGTCGCACCATCGGGGTAGTCAAACGTGATCAAGTCATCGTAGATAGACTCCATCTCGCCGAGGATACGCGCCGCGCTGGTCAACCGCCCGTGGCGCATCTCATCCAACACAAACCGGCGCATCTCGCTGGCCGCCTCCCCCATGCCGTTCAGGTACGAAGCTGTCTGGACGCCGAGGCTCTCGCGGTCGGGCAGAGGTTGGCTTTGGGCCATCGCCACCACCGCGGCCGCCTCGACCATCTCTTTCTCCGCGTCCTGGAGGTAGCCGGCATAGAGAATCTCCGGGGTGGCCGCAAACGCCGCGCGGGCATCGTAGGCAAGCTGGCGCGCTTTAGCCAGGAGGTCCACGGCTTCCTCAAACTGGTGCCGATGCACGTGCCGAATGCACTTACTGCTGGTTTGAATCAGCATCCTCGACCTGCCCAATGCATCCTCCCGCGCCCGATGAATCCGTTCCATCTCATGCCGAAGTCCTTCAACAATCAGATCCCAATCCGCTGCCATTTCTGTATGTCCCTATCCTGATTCCGAAACATGCCCTCGTTGCCGCAGGCTGACGTGCCCACGATGCCCGATGATGAGGTGATCGATGAGCCTGACCTCGAGTACCCGACCGGCTTCGGCAAGCCGATGGGTCACCGCAATGTCTTCCGGGCTCGGGTCCGGATCACCGCTGGGGTGATTATGGGCCACGATGATCGCCACCGCGCCCTCGCGAATCGCCTCGCGAAAGACTTCCCTCACCCCCACGACACTCATCGTCGTCGTGCCGATGTGTAGCGTTTTGCGGCTTATCACGCCGTTCTTCACGTCCAGGAAGGCGGCCTCAAAGTGCTCTTGGTCCTCGTGTCGCAAGTGGGCAAACAGGGCAGCGGCGTCGGCATCGCTCGAAATCATCGTGGGGGTGTCCCCGCGGGCGGCATCGGTGGCCCGACGCCCGAGCTCCAGCATAGCTAGTAGCCGCATGGCCTCGTCCGGGTCCAAGGCGATCGTGGGGTCCTCCACGAGGTCCGCGCGAGTGATCTGCGTCAGCCGAGAAACCCCGAGCCGCCGCAATAGCTTCGTGGCCGCGGGCTCCGTCGCGTCCGCATCCTTCGGTCGGCGCGCAAGAGCAAATGCTAGGAGATCTAGCACCGAAGAGGCTCCGACCCCCAGCGCTATCACGCGCGCGGCGCGATCGCTCATGCGCCCTCTTCCGCCACCTGCATCAGCCGTTGCAGTTGTAGAGCGCGCGGGTAGGCCGGATCGGCAACGAGCGCGGCTTTGAGGTCGGCCCGCGCCTCTTTCACTTGCTTGAGTTGAAGATGGGCCGAAGCGCGAATCGTGCGCCAGCGGGGATCTTTGGGCTGTAATGTGATCGCCTCGGTTGCCCGAAGCACGGCGACTGTCCAATCCCGCTGGTTCTCAGCCGACCGAGCCAGCCCCCCAAACGCCTCGCCCGCCAGGGCCCGTTCCGTATCGGATCGGATCGGATTGGGTAACAGGGCGAGCGCTTGAGTAAACCGTTCGGCGGCCTGAGGCGAATCCCCAAGTGCGAGCGAAAATTTGCCAAGCAATAAAGAAAGGGCCGGGTTCGTCGGGTCGAACTCCACCAGACGTTGAACCCTAGCTTCGGCCTCGGCCAACCGTCGCTTCCCATCTTCGTCAAGGGCTTCGCCCTCGTCGTACGCCAGGATCAGCGACTGGCTCTGGGTTTGGACTTCCTCTAGCGTCTCTTGGTAATCACGGGGATTGGCGACCACCGGGACCGCCCCCCCTTCAGAGCGAGGGGCCGAGCACCCTAGCGGTCCGACCAGCCCGATGACCACCAGGCCTACTGCCCAAACGCCGTACGGTTTCATTTCAATTCGCCACGATGCTGACCAGCTTCCCGGGCACGACGATGACCTTGCGGATCGTCTTACCCTCCACGTACTGCGCCACCTTGGCCGAGCCGAGGGCCGCCGCTTCCAGCGTCGGGCCATCGCTCTCCGCGGACAATACCAGGGTATCCCGGAGCTTGCCGTTCACCTGCACCGCAATCGTCACCGTGTCCTCAACCGCGAGTTCGGGCCGGCCCACCGGCCACGCCGCGTCGTACGTGAATCCCGTCTCTCCCAGGGCTTCCCACAACTCATCCGCGCAATGCGGGGTAATCGGCGCGATCAATCTGATCAGCGTTGAGAGGGCCTCGGATAAGGCCGCCCGGTCTGCGGGGGCCTCTGCAATTCTGGCCTTGACCCGGTCTTCTAACCGCCCCACAAAGATCATCAACGTCGAGATCGCCGTGTTAAAAGCAAATCGATCGATGTCGTCGGTGACTTTCAAAATCGCCTGGTGCGTGGCCCGGCGTACTTCGCGCCATAAGGCACTAGGCTCGTCCGAATCGATCTGGGCTTGCCAGTCCGAGTTGTAGATCGGCGTGATGTCCTCGGTAATTCGGAACACGCGGTTCAGGAACCGGACCGCGCCAAACATCCCGTCTTCCGACCACTGGATGTCGGCCTCAAACGGCGCCACGAACAACTCGTACACCCGCAATGCATCCGCGCCGAATCGCTCAACGGCTTCGTCGGGGGTCACCACGTTGCCTTTCGACTTACTCATCCGCGCCCACTTCCAGTTCAGGTCAGCCTCGGGGAGCCCCGCCGCCTCGGCGAAACTCACCAAGATGCCATCCTCACCCACATCAAGCCGCTCGTCCTCGTTCGGCTTACGGTAGGGGGTCATGGCCAGCACTTGACCCTGGTTCTGGAGTCGCTGGAACGGCTCCTTAAAGGGCACCAATTCGAGGTCGTAGAGCACCTTTGTCCAGAACCGGGCGTACATCAGGTGCATCACCGCGTGCTCGGCCCCGCCGACGTAGCAGTCCACCGGAAGCCAGTAGCTGATCTTCGCGGGATCCCAACCGGCTTGATCGTTGTGAGGATCGGCAAAGCGCAGGAAGTACCACGACGAACAAGCGAATCCGCCCATGGTGTCGGTTTCGCGGCGACCCAACGAGCCGTTTTGGTCGGTGCAATTCACAAACTCGGGAATGTGCGCCAGGGGCGACGTGCCATCCCCCGAGGGCTCGTAGTGCTCCACCTCGGGCAGCAACACCGGGAGGTCATCATCGGGTACCGAATGCATAGTGCCGTCGGCCGCATGAACCACCGGAATCGGGCAACCCCAGTACCGCTGGCGTGAGATCAGCCAGTCGCGTAGCTTGTAGTTCGTCTTGCGCTCGCCAATCTGGAGCATCTCCACCCACTCCCCAAGCTGAGTTTGTGCCTCCGTAACCGGTCGTCCTGAATAGGGACCGGAGTTCAACAGCCAGCCGTCTTTGCTCTCGAAAGGCAGAACGACCGTTGCTCCGTCCGCCGAAGGTGAGATCACCTGTAGCACGTCAATTCCGTACTTGGTGGCGAACTCAAAGTCGCGGCTGTCGTGGCCAGGGACAGCCATGATCGCGCCCGTCCCGTAACCGGTCAGCACGTAGTCCGCCAGGTACAGCGCCACGCGCGCCTGGTTCACCGGATTGATGGCATAGGCACCCGTGAAGACGCCCGTCTTCTCGCGGTCCGTTGCCTGACGCGCGGTTTCGCTCATCAAGGCGGCTTCCGTCCGGTAGGCCATCATGGCTTCGGCGTGCTCGCGCAATGACCGGGCCATCAACGTCTCCACCAGCGGATGCTCCGGCGCCAAGACGCAGAACGTCATCCCAAAGACGGTATCAATTCGGGTCGTAAAGACCTCGAACTCCAGAGGCGTGGGCACGACTTCCAATTCGCCCGAGCTCGCGGCTTCGGCTTCGCCAGGAATCTCTACCGTCATCCGGAACTGAACGCCGTCACTCCGGCCAATCCAGTTGCGCTGCTGGTTTTTGATCCCCTCGGGCCAGTCCAGCTCATCTAGGTCATCAATCAACCGCTGGGCGTAGTCCGTGATGCGCATGAACCACTGCGGAATAAGCTTCTTCTCGACGAGTGCACCCGATCGTTCCGCGCGACCGCCGACCACCTCCTCATCCGCCAGCACGGTCTTGTCCACTGGATCCCAGTTCACCGCGGCCATTCGCCGGTAGGCCAGGCCCCGCTCAAAGAGTTGCTTGAAAATCCACTGGGTCCATCGGTAGTACCCCGGATCGCTGGACTTGAACGAGCGCGACCAGTCGTAGCTGATTCCGATCAACTCCATCTGCCGCCGGTAGGTCTCGGCGTAACGATCGATCATCGGCGCCGGGTGCGATTGTCGCTTGATCGCCTCGTTCTCAGCCGGCAGCCCGAACGCGTCGAACCCCATCGGATGCAGGACGTTGTAGCCCTGCATGGCCTTCATACGGCACAGCACGTCGGTGGGGATGTAGTTTCGGCAGTGCCCCACGCTGAGTCCCGCCCCGCTGGGATAGGGGAAGAAGTCAAGTCCGTAAAATTTGGGCCGACCATCCGCTTCGCGGGTGCAAAAGAGGTCGGACTCGCTCCATCGGGCGCGCCACTTGGCTTCAAACTCGGACGGCGTGTAACGTGCGGGCATCGCTAGGGTTGTACCCGCCGCTCTGCCCGCCACGTTGATCCTGCCCTAGGGTACGGCGTTCCGTGGGCCGCGTCCCGGGCCACCCGGCTGACCCATCCGGTCCATCATGTTGCGCGTGCGTTGCGCTTCCGCTTCCGCGGTTTTTCGAAGGTCTGCGGGTAACCGATCGTAGCCCACAAAGCCGCCGGCAGAGAACGCCGGGGCCTCGCTGAGTTGCCGCGTGAGCGACACGCGATCGGTGAAACTAAATAAGAACGTGATATCCGTCCGATTGACTGGCTGGAACTGATCCATCGGGGCCATATTCGGCATCATTCCGGCCGGCATGCCGGGGCTGCCCGTTCGCATCGCTTCGCGTCGCCCTACGTCGCCCAGATCCATCAGCACTGGAGCCCCGTTCTCCCCTAACCGACCGTAGACGGCCGGCGTCTGATTCAGTCGCCATGTCAGCTGTCCGGATGAGGGAATACCCGTCGGCAATACTTCGGTGCGCTCTTCGGCCAGTCCACCACCGCCAAACGCCATCTGAATCATGGGTCCGCCGCCCCCGCCCCGTCCCTCCTGAATGAGGACCGAAGATCTGACTTCTCGACGGTCCTGCACCGCTTCCCCTCTGCCGGCCCGTTCACTCGGGCGAATGGTGTTCAAACCCCCCATCCCAAAGTAGACCATGCGGTGGACGTGGGTGCGTTGCGCGGGCGTGAGCGTCCCCAGGTTAATCGGCTGTCCCTGCGCCAACGATTGTCGTTGGGACATGCCCAAACTTCCGAAAAAGCGTAGCAAGTCTCGGGTGCCTCCAAACAGATTGCCGAGTTCCCGGTCGGCGGCTCCCGGATTGATTGCCCGGAGGTAAACCATGTCGATCGTATCGAATCGCGCGCGATCGGGGCTTTGCAGTGCATAGGTCGCCCGTTGGTCGAGTGTCCAGGAACCCTGCTGCACCAACTGCCGAAGGGCAGTGCCCAGCGCAGCCCGGTTCGTCCGCAAGTTCCGCTCGGAGGCGGGACGAATCGGCTTGATTTCGGACCAGTCGCCCGTTTCGGAATAAGCCCACCCCCAATCCGCCATCTGTGCCTTTGCCTGGTCGGTCGTAATCCCCGTGGTCGCGGCCTGCGAGATCTCGCTTAGTCCCGAATCGGGCACGAGCGCCACGAGCGGGCGGTCGCCCGCGACGGCAAAGGCAATCTCACTGGGAACCCCGGCCAACGGATCGTACTTCTCGGGCTGGAGGATTCGCGTTCGCAAGTTGGCCGTCGGGGCCGGTCCCGCGTCTCCATTGGTCGAACTGCTAACCATCCTATCCCCACCGCCGGGGCCGTCGACCGTCACCAACATGGCCACCTCGCCCCCGCCGCCCGGGCGCCCCCCACGACGCGTAAAGAGCTTGGCGAGTGAGAGCGCGTCCGGGCTAAAACTGATCGGCGTACTTGCGGCCCCGATTAGCGGGTTCGTGCGCGCGGGGGCGGGCTCGGGGGCAATAAACGAGAAACCGTCTCCGAGACTTTGGCCGGTAGTGTCGCCGATCATCAGCTGAACGCTGAGGCCGTCATCATCCCCGTTCCGTGTGACCGCCAGAGCGACCTTGACCGGCCCCTTATGCGTTTGGATGGTCAGTTGCCCCCACGGCCCGGGCAGAACGTCGTTTCCGACTCGTTTTTTCATGGCGTCGGCCAGCACGGATTGTTCACGCAGGATGCGTTGGACAATCTGGTCGGCCGTTGCGGGTAGCCCGATTTGCATTCGTGTGGGTCGCGTGGCGAACACCACGCGCTCGCCGGGCGCAAGCGCCGCCAGATGGGCGGGATCGATCAAGGCGAGGAGCTGATTGATGCCCTTCGTACTGGGGAGCTGGCCCATCAGATTGCCCATTCGGCTGCCGTTCATCGCTTGGCCCCCGCCCAGCCCCCGACCCCGGTCTTGAATGAGACCCTTCATGAACTCCACGCCTTCGTCAATTAACTTAGTGGCCCTCGGCGCGTCCAACTCACCCGCTTCGCTCGGAGCCTTCTGCAGATCGGTAATTGCCCGGCGGTAGGTAGGAATGCGAAGCTCAATTTCGGATTGGCGTTGCCGACGCTCGATGGTGTCGGATCGGACTAGCCGGTAGCCCTCACCTACGCGCTGCCATTCGGCATCCAGCGTCTCGGCTAGGCGCATCATCAGGTCGCGAAGCGTCACTTCACGAACTGAAACGATCACCACGTCCTTCGCCACGTCCGCGCTGGGCCGCAGGTCAACCTTCGTCTTGGCCCCGATCTCGACAAGGATGGCGGCAATGGGGATCGCCGTCTGCCGCAGCGTAACCCGCTGGTCCAAAGACTGGGCTCCCGCCCCGATCGGCACGCTTGCGCCGACGCCAACGAGGAGAGCTAACACTAACAATCGCTGATTCATCACCATTACGAGTCCCTGACCCCACTACCGACGGGCTGACGTTTCAAGTTCCGGGGGGTTTCGAGGTGCCATTTAGTCCCGGGACCGTGTCACGCTGGGGTGTGCCCATTCTTACCGCTACCACCGAAGAACGACTGGACCGATTTCTGGCCCGACTTCTTCCCGAGCATAGCCGAACGCGCTTGGCCCGGCTAGCCGAAGATGGCGAGGTGCTTGTGGATGGCGTGGTGCGTCCGCCCGGCTTCAAGTTGCGTGAGGGGATGACCGTCGAGTTGGCCGAAGTGGCGCCTACCCCTCCCCACGACCTCGAGCCCGTGGCGATGCCAATCGGGGTGGTTTATGAGGACGAAGACTTACTCGTAGTGGATAAGCCACGGGGGGTTGCAGTTCATCCCGCCATTGGACAGCGATCTCCGACCCTAGTTCACGCGTTACTGGCCCGGAACACTCCCCTCAGCGCTCACGCCGGCGCATTTCGCCCGGGCATCGTGCACCGGCTAGATATGGAAACGACGGGGTTGCTCCTGGTGGCCAAGAACGATGCCGCGCACCGTCACCTAGCCGGTCAGATTCAAGCTAAGACCGCGGAGCGGCGTTACATTGCGCTGGTGATGGGTCGTCCGGATCAAGAACGGTTTCGGGTCGAGGCCCCGATCGGCCGAAATCCCGAAAACCGCAAGGTGATGGCCGTGATCTCGGGCGGAAAGGCGGCCGCTACCGAGTTCGTCGTCCTGCGCGAGTCCGGCGTAGGCGTCCTAGTGGGGTGTCGCTTGGAAACAGGACGAACCCACCAGATCCGCGTTCACGCGGCGGCCTTGGGCCTGCCCGTGGTGGGCGATGCAGTCTACGCTCCGCCCCGGCCCGTACATCCACCGCTACGCTTGCACGCGGCGATCCTGGCGTTCACCCACCCCCGAACGAGCGTACGACTCCAATTCATGACCGCCCCGCCGCCCGACTTTCCCGAGGCCAATTTGGAGGACATCGCGGCTCTCCTCCGGGTGTGGCCCGATCGGTTTACGCCAACGGACGGCGACGAATCTCGGCCCACGATCGCGGAAAACGCTCCGGAGTCGCTTTAACCTTGCGGTACACCGGGAAGTAGCGGACGACATCCGTTCCGGGCAGCGGGCGTTCGTGTTCGGCGACCAAGGCCAGGCCAAGCGACTCGGCGACGACCGGCGGGATCACCCCGAGGTCGCCCGGGGTGCGCATTGGGATGAAGTGACCGCCAATCACCAAGGGTCCAGCACTCACCTCCATCTGAATGGCCAGCGGAGCCAGCGCCCGTCCCGTCACCACATCGAAGGCCTCGCGAACGGGCCAGGTTTCAATGCGCTCCTGAACGATCTTCATGTTGAAGGTTTGATGACGACGCAGAAACCCGATCATCTTCCCATTGGAGTCCAGCGCCGTCACCGTGACATCCGGCCGGGCTAACGCGATCGGCCACGCGGGAAAGCCGGCTCCGGTACCGAGGTCCAGAACCTCGCTCTCCTCCGGGATCAAATCCAGAAATAGCAAGGAATCCAGGATGTGCCTCGTAAAGGCTTCCTCGCGGGGCACTCGGGTGAGATTCATCACCGTGTTCTGGTCGTAAAGGTCGTTGAGGAAGTACTCGACCCGTTCGGGCATGTGCTCGTCTAGCTTAATACCCGCCTCTGCGAGATAGTTCACCCAAGTTTCCATCGGCGGCGCAGGGTACCCCGCTCACCCTACTCGCAACGCGGTAGGCTTGTGGCGTATGCCCGAGCCCGCCCTGAAACTAAGCCCCAAGCGCTTCCCGGCGCGGTTCGAGCGCATCGGCTTAGGCACCGCGGCCATCGGGGGGCTTCTCGTGGCCAGCACGCACATTTTCGTCTGGCCAGGATTCCCCCGGGCCCTTAACCCCGTGATTTTCCTGGGGGCGTTGCTGTACCTTGTCGGCGCGTTCTTGGCGGTGGCCGCCACCGGATACCAACGGCGCACGCGGCCCTTTGTTTGGCTCCGCGTGCTCCGATTAGTCTTCTTGACCAGTATTATCTTTGCGCTGATGCGCGATATGTCAAGCCGGTAGCGATGCTATTCCAGCTCCAGGTCTTTGAACCCTGCCTCACGTCGCAGGCGAATCCAGAAGTCACGATCGTACCGATCCAGTTCCCCGGCGCGCTTGGCCTCGGTATCGGCTTCGTCGATGCGCCCTTCGGACCGCAGGAAGTCCGCGAGGAGGGCGTAGTAGGGCAGCTTCTCCGGATCCAGATCGCTGGCCAGCCGCATCGCCTTGATAGCGTCGACCGGGCGTTCAGCTCCCCAAAACGCGAGGGCGGCTCGAACGAGGAGGTGATCGTCCCCCGGCGAGAGCTCAATGGCTGCCCGCAGGCAGTCTAGGGCGACCAAGTACTGACGCCGTTCGAGGGCGAGGTCGCCCCGCCAGTAGTGATAAAAGGCCTGGTCGGGGGCCAGTAAAACAGCCTGCTGGGCCGCGGTGTCGGCTTCCGCCAGCTTCCCGCGAGAACGTAAGGCTTCCGCAACTTTCAAGTGGAAGTACGGATTGTACGGCTCCGCGCGAATCGCGGCTTCCAGTTCCCTCAGCGCTTCGCGCAGATTCCCGTCCCGCAGGTAGAGGTCACTCAGCCCGACAAGAGGATCCGGATCCTTGGCATGCATGCGTTGGGCCATCCGAAATTGTCGGAAGGCGGCGGGGCTGTCGCCCAGCATCTCCTGCGCGGTGGCCAGGCCAATAAGGGCGTCCCGCGGGTCACCCTCTTGGTGCTCCACGGCCCGTTGAAAATGCTCCACGGCGGCTTCGTAGTCGCCATCGGAAAGCTTCGCCGTGCCTTTGGTGAGGGCGTCCACGCCCACTTCACCGGCATCACTGGCGGTTTCTTCCCATTCCACCTCGTCGGGTTGGGCGGCCTCAAGCCCAAAGAGTTCGGCGATCTGCTGATAGTCAGGGGGCATTGGAGCTATCGTAGCACGTTAGCAAGAGACGTTCGGGGTCGAACGATCACCGTCGCCGGGTAGCTGCTGCCCGAGAGCGGAATCGTCATGAAGCTGACCGTGCGACTCTCTCCCGGTCGCAGCCTCACCTCTTTCACCACGTACTCGGCTTTGGGCATTAGCAGCGGTGCGCGACGAACCTCGCCGTTTACCACGAACAAGGCTCCGCTGTAGCCCGCGCTGGCCTCAAATGCAATTTGCACTGTCGCGTTCACGGCGAGCGGATTCACCAGCAAAGTGCGTACTGTGTAGGCGACGCCAAAGTTTCCTTGCAAGTCTTGAGAGGCGTTCGCGTTGCCAATCGGCACTTCGCCCACTCGCAGGAACAGATAGCGCTGACCGACTTCGTACCGGGCCTCCAACGTGCGGAACGGCCGGGGATAGATGTGCTCGCTGTCCACCCGGGCAATCAACTCTCGCAAATCCATCGCTCGGGCACCGCTGGTCACCCACGGCGTGGCGTTCTGGCCTTTCGCTAGCCAATTTGCATCTAAGGAGGCGGGCAGAACGGCATCGGCGAGTACCGTCACCGACTCCGGGCCGCCCGTCAGCAGCATCAGCGTGCATAGGCCGCTACTGGTTTCATGCCGCGCCAGCCGGCGGAGCGTAATGGGAATGGCAGCGCCGGGCGGAATCGTCACCACTTCCCCGGTGTGGCGTAGCCAACCCTGGAGGAACTGTTCTCCCGCATCAAGGCCAACCTTAACCGGATCCTTGCTCGGTTGGCCGTCACCGGGCACAATGGCGACCCGTGCCGGGGTCGCTCCCGGGTTCGCGACCACCACCTTCATCACCAGCGAGCTCGTTGACTCGTTCACATGGTGATACAACATCCGGGCCGAGGTGCCTCGCATCAAAGGGGCTTGGAATAGGTGCGTCGGACCCTTGAGGTTTTCCGGGAAGTTGCAGTACCACAGCGCGCCTTCAGGCCAGGTCTTAACGCCGAGATTCACAACCTCCGTCAGCACTTCGCCCACTTGAGTGAAGGCACCGGGCGCGGTTGCTTGAACCCGCCACCGGACGACCTCTCGCCCACCAGAGTTGATCGTACGGACGGGACTAGCGATGAGACGGTACGCGTTACCCGGTTCTCCGGTAAATCCATGATTGAGCGCTGCCAGCACCGCTCGCCGGATTACCGTGCCCGTCGCGGGCTCACCCACCACTTCGGCACGGAGCCGCTGGGGGAACCGCGCCGCATAGGGCATCACGTCCACATCGACGACCGCCGAGTTCGCCCCCTCCTGCAGCGTGATGCGCGCGGCCCCCCGGCCAACGGCCATAATCCGTAGCCCAAAATCCGTACGCTCTACGCGAGCCACGGTCGGGTTGTTGTTTGCTACCAACGCGTAGTAGGCCGAGGCCCCCCGGAGTGTAACGGAAGCCGAGCCATCGGTCGGCATTTGCACCAGGCGCTGCGAAATCACGAAAGGCGGTAGATTCCAAGCGCGCTTAATCGCGCTGGTCCATCGGGCGGCCAGGGCCGCATGGGAGCTTTGCTGGGCCTTCGCCTCAACCTCGGTCACGCGCAAAACCAACAAGCCGTTCGCCTTTAGGGTCGATTCCTTGCGGCGTGAATTTAGCTGCCACTGCACGGGAGTCTGGGTGGCCGAGAGTCGTTGGGCGATGTCGGCGGCGCGGACCGCCGGACTATTACCCCCGACCGACGACCGCAACGTAAGAACAATGGTCTCGTTGATGATCAGCCGTGCCCCGTCGGCCCGGGCGGTACTGGCTCCGGCCGGCAACGACAAAACAAAAACTCCCATGACCCAAGCGATCATCCACTTGAGGCCACGTAAAAGAAGGGGGGGCACGTTCACCAGGATACCTATCGGAACCGTTGACAACTCCTTCTAGCGTCTCGGTCGGAACGCGGTTGCCGGACTGGTAAACTCCACCTATCATCACCCGGTGATTGAGGCAGTTAGAACCTATGGAATCCGTCAAGGCGTTGAACCTCATCAATGGCGAGTGGTCCACCACCCCCCAAACTTTTGAAAGTCTGAACCCGGCCGACCACCGGCAAGTCGTGGGGACGGCGCCGCAAAGCGGTCTGGCCGAAGCCGATGCCGCCGTCGCCGCCGCCCACGCTGCCTTCCCGGCTTGGAGGGACCGTAGCTGGGTCCAGCGCGCCGAAATCATCGACAACTTCGCTCAGCTCCTCAAGGCCGAGACCGACGCCATGTCCACGCTCGTTACCCGTGAGTGCGGTAAGCCCCTTAATGAAGGCCGAGCCGACGTGATTGAGGCGATCCACATGGCGCAGTACATCGCTGGGCTTGGACGTCTGCCAATTGGCGACATTATTAGTAGCGAAATTCCCGCCAAAGACGCTTACATTCTGCGCAAGCCAAAGGGCGTCATCGTCTGCATCACCCCGTGGAACTTCCCGGTGGCGATTCCGCTTTGGGTGGTCCTCCCCGCAGTTCTAGCCGGCAATACTGTCGTTTTGAAACCCAGCGAAGAGACTCCGATCTGCGGTCATCGCCTCGCCGAACTATTCCACGCGGCGGGCTTCCCTCCGGGCGTCATCAACGTGGTTCACGGAACGGGCGAGGAAGTGGGCGATCCGCTCGTCAAGCACCCTGACGTGGCCGCCGTCCTCTTTACGGGGTCGCGCGCGGTGGGCAAGTACATCCAGCGCGAATGCGCCGCCGACCTATTTAAGTTCGCCGCCACCGAGATGGGCGGCAAGAATGCTTGCATCATCCTGGAAGACGCCGATCTGAATATCGCAGTCAACGCCGCTGTCCTCAGCGCGTTCAAAACCAGCGGCCAGCGTTGCGTTTCCTCGGGCCGGCTCATCGTGGATCGCAAGATCGAAGCCGAGTTCACGCGTCGGTTTGTGGAGTTAGCCAAGCGCGTCGTGGTCGGAGACGGCCTAAGCCCGGACGTTTTTATGGGTCCGCTCATTAGTGCCGAAGGCGTGGCCAAGTGGCAACACCACCGGGCCAAAGCTATTGAGGAAGGGGCGGAAGTCTTGATCGACGGTAAGGTTCTTACCGAGGGGGATTACGCGCACGGCACCTTTGTCTCGCCGTTCGTTTACCGGTTTGACCCGTACCGCGAAGATACGTTCTGCCTCCGTGAGGAAGCGTTTAGCCCGCACGTTGCCATCATCCCGGTGGACGGGTTGGAGCACGCCGTGGAGGTGTACAACGCCACCGACTACGGCCTCTCGATGGCCGTGATCACCGAGGACTACCGCAAGTGGCGCTGGGTGCGCGATCACGCCGAATTCGGTCTGGGTTACGTGAATCTGCCCAGTATTGGCGCGGAAGTTCACCTCCCGTTTGGCGGCGTCAAGGCCAGTGGTAACGGGCACCCGGGAGCGGAGGGAATCATCGAATCCGTCACGCACCGAGTGGCGTTTACCGTCAACAACGCCCGCGAGATCGTGATGGCCCAGGGCCTCGGCACCAAGATCGGCTAAGCATCTCGTCCCCCTCTACAACGAGCGCGGGGGCAATCTGCCCCCGCGCTCTGTTTTTGCCGACTCGCTCCCTTAGGGGTGCGGGTCGCCGTTCGCGTCGAAGTTTCGACTCAGGATGTCGTAGTCGAACACGGTCACCGCGCCATCGCCGTCCAAGTCAGCGGCACTTGGCCGGATGCCGTCGCCGTCGGGCGTATTCCAGTCCGAATCTGCCGATGACTTGTCGAAGTACGAACTCAACTTGTCGTAGTCAAAGACCGTGACTGAGTTATCGCCGTCGATGTCGCCATTGATCAGCGTGAAATCTAGCCCGGTGGCGCCGGTGGCGCTGAGGTTGATTGATCGACTGCTCCACATCCAAGTCCGACCACGAACGAACATCGAATACGTGCCGTTGGGAAGGCTGGCGGGAATCGCCACTTGGTAGCTCCCCGAAAGGGTCGTTCCGCTCCAAGCCAGGCTGCCGCTGCCGTTGTAGAGGTCAATCTGGATGCTTGCCGGATTCCCCATCCAGTCAGCGCCCACATCAATAGTGCCGCGCAAGCGACGCGTCACAACCGTTCCCTGAACGTGCGACATCGACCAGCCTGCCGACAGCACATTCATGCCGTTCAGTAACGGTTGCTCCGTTGCATTCAGAATTTCATTGGTACCAAATAATCCCGTGCATTGTCCGGACCAGTTCGCCCCCCACGTGAACACTCGACCGTCCGCGAGCTGTGCGAGCGTGTGGAAGTGTCCCGCCACGACTTTAACTACCGGCCCCGGTAATGGGACCAGTCTCGGCGACAAAGCATCGGACGAGTTACCGTCACCGCGTCGGAAGTAAGCCCCGCAGGCGTAGAGATCGCCGTTGGCCGCTAGGAAGTAAGAGCCTTCCCCGCTAGCATCAACGTCCACGATTACCGGCAGTCCCGGCACGAGCGTAGGCGTACTGCGAGGGTTGGTATCACCCAGTCCCAGCTGACCATTCCCGTTGCCGCCCCAAGCGTAAACCTTGCCATCGCTGCGAAGGGCCAACGCGTGGCCGCCCTGAGCGATGTCGGTCACGTTTGTCAGGCCCAGTACCGGCCCGGCAACATCGTTCGCTCCCGTGCGACCTAGTCCGCCGTTTTCGGCCGATCCCCACGTCCACACTCGGCCATCTTGGCGCAACGCCATGCTGTTGGCCCAGCCGGCCGCCACCTGCTTGACGCCGGTTAGTCCCGGAACCTCGGTGAGAACCGCCGTGTCGCCTCCGGGCGTACCCAGTTGCCCGGCCCAGTCCGAGCCGGTGGTGTACACCTTGCCGTTAGCCCGGAGAACCACAAGGTGGAACACGCCCATTGCTAAAGCAGTACCGTCGGTCACTCCTGGAACTGGCGTCGGCGTCGTGATCAAGGCACCGCCATGCCCCGTCATATTCGGGCTCCAAGTGCCAACCGTCCAAAGCTGACCGGTAAGGTCAATCGCCGCCGATTGCGCGTAGCCGTCGTCCATCACCTTAACGGACCTTAGCCCCGAAATCGGCGAGAGATCTCCCGTACCGAAGGGTAGCCCATTCCCGAGCCCGTGATACGCGCCATCGCCGATGCCGTAGATGGTAGGCGACCAGTTGGACGGCAAGAGACTGGACTGGCAGGTGACGGTCCGCGAACTCCACGTCGCGCTATAGCCGACGGCCGTCTCCGTTCCTACTGTCTGAGTGGTGATGGGGAACGTAGTCACGTTAGCGAACGGTTGAATTCTTACCGTCGTCGGGATTCCTAGTTCAGCGCTGGACGTGCTCAGTTCGACGTCAATCCCAGCTTCCGTTGCCTGACCACGCAGGTAGATTGCCCCCACGGTTTCGAGTCCGCCCTCAATCGTCTCAACGCCGATGGATTCAACGATCGCGGGGTAAAGGGTGGCCTCAGCCTGAGCAACGGTGCCCCCGGCCTCCACATAAATCTTGATGGGCGTATCCACGCTCACCGGTTGGGTGCTGAAGTAGCACGTCACGTTCCCGCTATGGTTGATCGGGTCCACGTTGAGCGCAAAGGATGGGTCATTAAACTGCAATCGCGGATCGGCGGAATAAACATTAACCGTCGTCACGCCGTCAGGAAGGTTGCTAATTTGGAAGTAGACTTGCCCGCCTTCACCCCCGTATACGCCCGGTGATTCTAAGTAGGACTGTCCGGCGTCCTGCGCCACCAAATCCAAGGTTGAGACATCTCCGTTGGATCCGAACAACGGGCGCACCGTTTGGTACCCGAATCCCCCGTTGCCGTCCGGCAACGTTTCTATCGCCGACGTGGTCCATTCGTCGCCCTGGCCGGCGTCATACAAGCGAATCGTCGCGCTATCGCCGGCCGCCAAACCCGTGCGATAAATGCGAGCGCGCCCGATTCGTCGCATATCGTTCCAGCCGAACGAGTAGTAGTTCACGGCTTCTAGCCGAATCCACTCACCGTAAGGTCGTGTCACACCACCGTCAATCGGGTCGTAACCTCCCACCGTGCCTCGAGCGGATACCCAAAGCAATCCGGGAGGAAGCGGACTGCCGTCATCGGTGTTCAGGCCAAAGTCGTAACCTTGGTCGGAAGACAGGTCTAAGCTGGCCAGACTCACCAAGTTTTGTTCGGGGGTTGCGCTCCATCCGGCCGAGGTGGCCACGTCGTAGCCCAAGAAGAGACTGAGGTCCGCGAAGTTACGACCCGGATCCTGAACCCAAACGTCCACGTCCCAGGCTTCAACCCCTGATTCGGTGTAGGCAATCCGAGTGATGCCCACCGGCGGAAAGTCCGGCGGAGTGAGAACCACCTGTAGTTGGGCCAAAGCCCCGGTCATCATCAACCAAACCACTCCCAACGCACCAAAAAGCCTTCGCATCTTCATCTATCCCTTCTCCGTATCCTAAAAAAACAACGAACACTGGAGTGTACGTTAGTTTTGTTGAGTCCACCATCCCCTTTTTCCGTGCAGCCCTCGCGCAGTGAGTGGATTTGCCCTTCCGTCAATATGGATAGACCGCCGTCAATTCCTTCAAAAGGGTGTTCCTCTGCAGGGCGTAAACTTGGCGCAATGAATCCGATCGCCTTGCTTGTTGGCGCGCTTGCCCAGGTCTTTACCCCGCTAAGTTCTGGGCCTTCGGTCCCCCATGCCGCGCATTCCCACCCCATGGGTTGCTCGTGCGCGGTGTTCATGCCCGAATACGACGACGTTGCCGGACTGATCGCCCAGAGTGCGCAAGGTGTGGTTCCGAACCAGCGGGCTTCGTCCCCTGTTGCCGGCGAATCTCACCTCTCAGGCACGCTACAGTTAACCTTTGGCGGTCAAAACGCCGAGGCGTATTGGAGCAAGGACGGTAAGCGACTCATCTACCAGTCGCGCCTGCCGATGTATCCCGACGAGCAGATCTTTACGATGAACGCCGACGGGTCCCAGAAGCAACTCGTGAGTACCGGTCTCGGCCGAACCACCTGCAGCTACTTCTCGCCCAACGGCAAGCAGATCTATTTCAGTTCTACCCACGACCGCGATGCGGGACCGCAGCGAAAGCTTGACATGAGCCTCGGCTACGTGTGGATGGTGAACCCAAGCTTCAGCCTATACCGTGCCAATGCGGACGGGACCGGACTGAAAAAGGTGCTGGACCGCAATGAGTACGTGGCCGAGACGACGATTGATCCCAACGGCAAGTACATGGTCTTCACCGGCGCGTTCGACGGAGACCTCGACATCTACCGGGCCAAACTCGATGGCACAGGAATTCAGCGACTCACGCACGAGTACGGTTACGATGGCGGACCTTTCGTGAGCTGGGATGGAAAACAGATTGTCTACCGGCGCGCCGCCGAGATGGATGCCAAGCAACGCGAAGAGTACACCGCCTTGCTAAAAGACCACATTGTCCGACCGGGCCGCATGGAGATCTGGATGATGGACGCCAACGGGAAGAACAAGCGTCAGATCACCCGCCTAGGGGGGGCTAACTTCGCCCCGTTCGTTCATCCTGATGGGAGGCGAATTATCTTCAGCAGCAACTGGGAAGATCCCAAAGGGCGAGAGTTCGATCTGTACCTGATTAACACTGACGGGACCGGTTTGAAGCGCGTTACCACTTCACCCGAGTTTGACGGTTTTCCAATGTTTACGCGGGACGGCAAGCGGTTGGTGTGGGCGAGTAACCGCCAGGGCTCGGTCCGAGGCGAGACCAACATCTTTGTCGCCGACTGGAAAGACTAAGGGGTCACCGTCAAACAACGTGGGGCGCGCGGATCGCCGCGCGCCGCGCGGATCGTTCTCGTTACTTGATGCGGCGGAGGACCTCCTTGATCGCCCGATCCAACTGCGGATCCGCTCCGGCGAAGAACTCCTCGGGAGTCATGTCAACGTCGAAGTCCGGTCGCTGACCGTTGTTCTCCAGCGGTGTTCCGTCTAGCCGATACACGCCCGCCGTGGGCATCCGTGCACTGGTGCCGTCCAGCAGCCCCAGTTCGTAGGTCCAAATCACGTAGCCGGGCGTCTGCCGCCCGACCAAGGTTGCGAGCCCCCGTTGCCGCATCGCGTACGGGAACATTTCCGCGTTCGAGAAACTGCTCTCCGCATGGAGAACGACTGTCGGAAGGTCCCACGCCTGGTCCGGTGCTAACTCGGGTTCGCCATCCCGATCCACGTACCAGCTATGCGGCCGACGCTCGATCTGGTCGATTAGCCGGTCGCTAATGTTTCCGCCGCCATTGCCTCGCACATCAATGATCGCGCCCTTCTTGCCCTGGATTCGTTCCCAGGCTTCGCGTTGGAACTGCTCGTAGTTGCCGCCTCCCATCCCGCTGATGACGAGGTAGGTCACGAGGCCCTTGGAGTCCGCTTCCACCTTCATTCGGCGCGCTTCCACCAAGTTCTTTGTGAGCAGTCCCTGCCATTCCCCGCCCGAAAGCGCCCGGTATTTGACCGTTCGCACCCCCTGACGGTTTGCCTGTGGGCCTACTAGCAGGGTCAATTCCCGTCCGGTCTGGTCGTTCAATACGTCCCGGTATAAGGCTTCGTCAGCTCGCACATCCTTACCATTGATCGCGACGATGTACTCGCCCACCTTGATTTGGGTGGCCTTGAAGGTCCCGGGGGCTCCCACGGGCACCTGCGTTACGCGGAGACCGGGACCGTCATAGTTCGTGTCAAATGTCAAGCCCAGGTGCGCCGTGTTGGCCGAACGAGGGTTTCCCCCGCCCGGTCCGACTTCGCTATGCGAGGCGTCCAACTCGCCGATCATCATGCCCAGGACGAGGGCCATCTCGTTGCGATGGCCCACCGAACCGAGTAGGGGTTCGTACCGGCGTCGGATCTCCGCCCAGTCTCGACCGTGGAAGTTTCCGTCGTAGAAACTCCGGTTGTATTCGCGCCAAACTTGGTTAAACGCGGCCTGTCGCACCAGGCGCAGGTCCCGTACGAGGTCCGATCGGTACGTCACTCCGGTCACGGGGTTGCCCGGCTGACGGAGGTTCAGTAAGTTCAGCGTCCCGCCCCGCACAAAGAACGCCTGAGCGAACTCCGGCCCAAACTGGTAGTCGCCGATGCCACCGCCCCCACTCACCCGCCGAGCCTCCTCGCCGTTGTAGGCCACCCGCCAAATGTCGCCCTCGGCCAGATAGTACACGTCACCCGTCGTCGGGTCTTCTTTGATGTTGGCGGGAGCTGAGGTTGAAACCAAGCGCCGAATGCGTCGCTCGAAATCCGTCCAATCAATCGTGACCGCTACCGGGGTCTTGGGACGCTCGTACTTCAGCTGAACTTCCGTTGCTCGGGCATCCTCTGGTTGGAGGGGGAATGCATAGATACCCGCCCCTTCGGCGTTGCCCGCGTAGTAAAGGTACTTTCCGTCGGCGGACCAAGCGGGCGAACTAAAGTTGGCGTTAAGCCGCGTAAGGTTGGTGGCCTGCTTCGTCTGGGTGTCGTACACCCAGATATTCCGGGTACTCCGGGTATTCCGCAGGTAGGCCACGTAGCGCTCATCGGGGGAGTAGGCGTAGTCCGGAGCCGTACCCCACTTGAACTCGCGCGGAAGGTCAATCACCTTCGTCGGGGCCGTTGCCGTCAGCTCGAGACGGAAAAGACCGCCGCCGGGGCCGGTTTGCCAGTAGCTCAGCGCCTTATTGCCGGGGGTCAGCTGAACCCCGACGACGTCGCGATTCGTTTGCGTGAGGCGCTCGGTCCGCCGAGATTCTACGTTCAGTCGGTAGAGCTGTCGACTTCCGTCACGGTCGCTGGCAAAGACAACGCTCTCGCCGTCCGGGGTCCACAAGGGATCCTCGTCCTGTCCGGCATAGGTTGTCAGCTGCTCAGCATCGTCGGCGTTCGGTCCCTTCCCTTTCTTCACCGGCACCACCCAGAGATCGTTCTGAAGGGTGAAAATGATCCGGTCGCCCTTGGGGCTCAGTGCCCCGCTATCCGCGCCAGTCGTCAAGACCTGACGTTCTTCTTGGGTGGTTTTGTCGTCGATGGAGGCGGTAAAGCGCAGAGCCTGCGGGGCTTGGCCAGACCGTAATCGGAACACCTGACCGTTGATTTCGTAGGCGATATCGCCCGTCTTGTCCGCCACCGTTAGATAGCGCGTGCCGCTGCCCCCCACCGTGTTGGTCAATCGCTTTGCGCGCCCTTGTCCGTCAACCGCATATACATTTGGCGTGCGCTCGGCGTTATCCTGCGTTACCGGCAGTGTCTCCCCAACTTTAGGGCTGGAAGGGGTGACTTCGGTGCTGGTCACGGTATACAGGGTTCCGTCCGGGCCAAACCGGGGCCACAAGTGTTGGTGCTCCGTGTTACGCAGTACTTTTCGGTCCTTGCCGTCCAAACCGACGCTCACCAATTGCGCCGCGTTCGATCCGCTGTAGCGCGGGCGTACAAAGCTAAAACCAAGCCGCTGGAACACGAGACGCTTGCCGTCGGGAGAAACCTGACCGTTGCCGATGGACATGAAGTCTTGGGCTACCTGGCGGACACGCCCGGTGCGTACATCTACAAGGTGGATGCCGGGGTAGCCGGCCTCGCGCACACCGCCCACGACGATGGATTTTCCGTCAGGAGTCCAGTCGGTCGGCGCATCATCGTTCGCGCTCCAGGTCAGTCGGCGCGTTGGGCCGCCTTCACTGGGCACCACAAACAGGTCGCGATTGCCAAATCGGTTGCTGGCAAAGGCGATCCATTTGCCGTCGGGCGACCAGATTGGCGCCTCGTCCATCTCAATGTGGTTCGTCACCGGCACCGCGCGGCCGCCGTCCGCCGAGGCAACCCACACGTCACCTAGGTAGGTAAACGCGAGTCGTTGACCGTCGGGGCTTAGCGCAAGCTGTCTTGCGCCAACGATGGGGTTCGGCTCTGAAGCTTCCATTTGCGCCGGAACAAAGGAAAAAGATCCGGCGGCGAGGAGGCCCAAAAGGCTAAGTCGCGACCAAGCGGGGACTGGCATTCTGCTACCTTACCGGCAAGCCGCACTAATGTGTTCCTGAAGAACCCGCCGACAGACGGCATAATTGAGGTTGGACCATGAACGAGCAAGACGCGAGGCATCAACTGTGTGAGTGGGGTCATCGCCTTTGGAACCGAGGCCTAATCGGGGCCAGTGAAGGCAATTTAAGCGTTCGTTTGGACGCAGACCGCATCTTGTGCACGCCCAGCGGGGCTTCGAAAGGCCACCTTCGACCCGGTGACCTGGTCGTTGTAGACCAAGACGGCAAGTCGATTGGCCCCGGACGACCCAGCAGCGAGATTCATTCGCACCTCCGGGCGTTAAGGATACGGCCCGATGCCAACGCGGTCATCCACGCGCACCCTCCCTACGCCACGGGATTTGCTTCGGCCGGTTTAACCTTGCCCGACGACGTTATTCCGGAGGCCTCGATGGTTTTGGGAAAAGTGGCGCTGGTGCCGTTCGCCATGCCCTGTTCGCCTGCCCTCGCCGATGCGCTCGAACCCTGGCTCACCCGCCACAAGACGTTTCTGCTGGCGAATCACGGCGCGTTGACCCTAGGATCGAACATCGAGGACGCAGGTAACCGGATGGAGACCTTGGAGCGCATTGCCCACGTGGTGTTTGTGGCGCGGGCTTTGGGCGGGTTGCGATCGCTACCGCCGGACGTCGCCCGGCAGCTCCGGCACGCCGCCGAGGCCTACGAACTGATCCCGAACGTCTAAGCTTGCTACAATAGGGATTGATGCCCTACCAAGCGCCGCGCGGAACTCACGACGTCCTTCCCGACGAGGTGCACTTGTGGCAGTTCCTTGAGCTGACCTTCGCCCAATTGGTGGAGAGCTTTGGTTATCGGGAGATCCGAACCCCAGCCTTTGAGGACACGGAGTTGTTTGTCCGCACGAGCGGAGACACGAGCGAGGTCGTCACCAAACAGATGTATTCGTTTCGGGATAAGGGCGACCGTGAGTTGACCCTCAAACCCGAAGGCACCGCTCCGGCGATGCGCAGTTATCTAGAGCACCGGCTGGGCCAAACCGGCCAAACCACCCGTCTGTGGTACACCACGCCCATCTTTCGGTATGAGCGTCCACAGAAGGGCCGATACCGACAAGCGCACCAGGTTGGGTTAGAACTGGTGGGAAGTCCCTCGCCCGCCGCCGATGCCGAGGTGATCGAACTGACGGTGAGGTTCTACGAAGAGCTTGGCCTTCACGGAGTTACCGTCCTCGTAAATTCGATTGGTCGCGCCGCCGCCCGTGAGTCCTACTGCACCGCCCTATTAGCTCACGCCGAGCCGGTGCTGAGAGACATGGAGACCGAAGCCCGCGCCCAAGTAGAACGCAATCCGCTACGTTTGCTGGATAGCAAGGTGCCCGAGGTGATCGAAGTCTTACGGGATGCCCCGTCCATCGTGGACTACCTGGAGCCGGATTCGCGCGCACACTTTGGTCAGGTGTGCCAGATCCTCGACGAGCAGAGCATTAACTACACCCCTGCGCCGCACATCGTTCGCGGTCTGGACTACTACACCGACACGGTTTTTGAGGTTCAGAGCGATGCGCTCGGGGCGCAGAGTTCGCTGTGCGGCGGCGGGCGGTACGACGGCCTGATCCAGGCGATCGGCGGGTCGGCCACTCCCGCGGTAGGCGTAGCAATGGGCATTGAGCGGGCCATCCTAGCGCTTCAGGCGACCGAGAATGCCCTCGATGCGCCGACGCCTGACTATTACGGAATCGCTTTAGATGAAGCCTCGGCGCGCCAGTTGCGGCAGGTCGCCACGCAGCTTCGGGAGGGCGGGGCGAGGGTGGTCGTTGACCTTGACCCCCGCTCGTTGAAGAGCCTACTGAAAGCCGCTGACCGGAGCGGGGCGGACCAAGCCTTGATCATCGGCGAAAGCGAAGTGAGCGACGGAACCGTGATCGTTCGCGATCTCCGAGCCGGAACCCAAGTAACCATCCCCGTTACCCAGCTTCAGCACTCGGCAACGCTATGAACGGCTTGCGCCAACTCGGCCTCGTCCTCTTGCTGGGGTGCCTATTTGCCCCCCAGGCATCGGCCCAACGGCCCGATGTGGCGCTCCGGGTTGATGCCAACCTCTCCCTAACGGCGGGAGTGAATGGATCGGGTCGGATACGTTGGTATGACCCGCTGGGGCGCTACAGCACCGCCGGGTTAGGATTGACCCTCGACAACGGGCTCTATGTATTGGTCACTCAGCGCCTCCAACGCGTGCCGGGGGGGGCCGACCCCGACACGCTGGACCAAGCCTACGTGGAGGAGCCGGGCATTTGGCGAGCCGGGCGACAGGTCTTGCCCATCGGCGGGGGGTTCTTATTCCGCGAGTACGCGTTGGCCGCCCGGGTGGACTTACCCGGAGATCGAGTTGCGATACCTATTACGCTAGCGGTGTGCGCAAACGGCGACCGTCGTCAGCGCGGCATCATCGGGCGGATCGGCCGCGAGATCGGCCTCACGGTCGTCGCGGGAAGGAACTTTGGGATAAATCCTAGTTCCCTCGCCACCCTCCGAGACTTGGAGGCGGCCCCCGGAGCCGATGGCGGATGGCGCTGGATCATCGCCGGCGATATCAGCCGTCAGTTTGGCCCGCTCATTGTTCAAGGCGAGTTCGCCCTGCTCCGGCAACCCGAGGGCTCCACGAAAACTGCCGGTGAGGTCAGTGACCTCCGCGCGAGCCTCAATTCGTTCGAGGGGCAAGTCGTGACGACGCTAGGCTGGAGCCGGGACTGGCGAACCCAGCATGACGCCTACCGGTTTGAGACCGAAACCCTGGTCTCCCGCAGCGTGACAATTCGTAGTTTTGTCCGAATTGATGGGGGTGCCTGGCGGGACATCACGATGGGCGTTAGAATAAGACTATAAAGATGAACCCGCTCCTTCGCCTCCCTAGCCTCGTGTTCTTGGGCTTGGCGATCCTCGCCGTGATACTTCGCGAGCCGCCCATCGCGGCGATGCTTGGGTTGTCATGGGGGATCAGCGTGGTCTACTTCGCCTTCCGAATGGCAGGGCAACAATCCTCCGATCAATTTCTAAACCTTAACTCGGCGGACCGAAACCTTGTGCGCCCTTTACTTGACCTCCGCAACGAGCTCAAGGACCTCACCGACAAGAATCGAGACCTCCCGACAATTGGGGTCGTGGGGACCGAAGCGGTCGCTGAAGCCGACCGGGTCGTCACATCGGCGGTGCAGCTCGTGCAACTTCGGGCCACGCTCCGGCGGGAACCAGACAACCTAGAGGCGGTGGATGGCATCGGACGCATCGACCTCAGGTTGCAAAGCTACACAGAAGCCTTGCGCGATGTGCGGACCCGCCTCGCGCTGGAAGCTACGAAACAGCGTGCGCCATCGGCCCAGGACGAAAACGAGATGGACGGTATGATGTCTCGACTTCGGAGCCTCTCAATCAGCGTCGATGAGGCCGGCCAAGCCCTTCGAGAGATCCAGCAATGAGTGATTTTCAACGTGCCTACGATGTCTTGCGCGGCTACGTCAACCGTGAGCTGGAGCGCATCCAGGACGTTGACCGAACCCGGGCGGTGGATGAACTAGCCCAGCCACCCGCGAGCTGGGGGACTTCCAAGCCCGCGCCAGAGATTCCCGCCGCTCCGCCGGAGGATCCCAAAGTCCTCGCTCGTCGCTACTTGGGCGTGGAACCTACGGCAGATTTTGACGCCGTGCGTAAGGCCTACGATCGCCTGATGAAGCGCAGCGATCCCGCCAACTTCCCCGCCGATTCCGTTGAGCGAACTCGGGCGTTAGAGTTGCAGAAGTCGGTGGAATGGGCCTACCAGCAACTCGTAGAGGACTTCCCCAGCACCGAACGGCGATTCCGTTCGCTCGAACTGGAATAACTTGATGCGGTCGCTGGAGTGAGACTCCGACGACCGCTTAGATTGGCCAGACGATGCCGCCGAGTCGAATGATCGACGACGGTTAGTCTTTGGCCCAGAACATGGGACCGGCGGACTCCGCAATCACGGAAGCCTTCAACACTTCCAGCGCCTTTCGCAAGCCTTCCATCGATGACATGAGTCCGTCCTCGTGCTCGATACTCAGAACGTAATCGTAGCCCACCATCCGGAGGTTGCTCACGAAGTCCTTCCACCATTCGATGCCGTGGCCGTAGCCGCACGACCGGAACACCCAGCTGCGCTGGAGAATGTCGCCGTAGCTCTTGGTGTCCAAGTTGCCATTTCGACCCGAGTTGTACGGATCGATCTTGGTGTCCTTGGCGTGCACGTGGTACAGCGCGCCCTCGGCCGCGAGTTCTCGAACCGCGGCGATGGGATCAATGCCCTGCCACCACAGGTGCGACGGGTCAAAGTTCGCGCCGACCGTGTAGTCCAGCTTGCCCAGTCCCTTGCGGAGCTTAAGGAGCGTGTCGTTGCTGTAACACACGAATCCCGGGTGCATCTCAATTGCAAACTTCACGTTGTGCTCAGCGAGGAACTTCGCTTGGGCGCGCCAGTACGGCAACACGCGGCGGTTCCATTGCCAGTCCAGCACTTCGCGAAACTCGTCCGGCCACGGGCAGGTGACCCAGTTGGGATACTTCGCTCGTGCGTGGTCGCCGGGACACCCCGAGAACCCGTTGACGACGGGAATGCCCAGCGCTGACGCAACCTTGACGCCTTTGATGAACGCCTCGTGGTGGGCGTCCGCCACCCGCTTATCCGGGTGGATCGGGTTGCCGTGCACGCTGATCGCGCTGATCATCAGGCCTCGGCTCTCAATCTGCTTCATCAGCTGATCGCGGGCGGCCTTGCTTTCGATCAACCGATCGACTTCGATATGACTATCGCCAGGATAGGCTCCAGCGCCAAACTCGACGGATTGAATGCCCTCCGCTTGGACAATGTCAAGGGTCTCCGTGAGAGTTTTGTCGCCGAACAGCGCGGTAAAGATGCCGATTTTCATGGGAGTTGGCCTCGCTCGTTGAGGTTCATCCCAGATTACACGCACGACGCATGCCCTTGCCAAGGGGGGTGCCTCGGAACGGGGGTACCAATTCTCTAGTCCTTTGCGCCCCAGAAGCAAGGAATAGGGCGAAAACCGGGATAGGGTCTCTACAGGAGTCTTCACCTCATGAGTCAACTAGTCATCGAGTCCCTGATCCGTCGAGTAGATGATCTCGAACAGCGGGTCCAAAGTCTGGAGCAACCGGGCCAAGCCCGCATCGCGAATCCCGTTGTCCCGCCGCCAATTCTCTCTTCGCCGCCTGCACGGATCGCCCCGTGGCCCCAACCGCCTCGCCTGGACCCCATTGACTGGGAAGCTTTCGTGGGCGGCAAGGTGCTGCCGTGGTCTGGCGCGCTTGCGGTTATCGGGGGCCTATTTACCCTGGCCTCATACGCCGTTCGCCAAGGCTGGCTCACGGATCAAATTCAATTCGGCCTGGGACTGGTCCTCTCGGGCCTATTCCTGATCCTGGGGATCTGGCGCGAACGGTTTGAAGACCGCCCGGTGGGTCCGATCCTGCTGGGTATCGGTAGCGTTGGTTTCTCGCTGATGGCGATCGCGGGTCACTTGAAGTTCAATTTTTACGCGGGCGGGCCGGCGCTCTCCGCGGTTAGCGCGTGGGGCATCGCCAACGTCGTATTAGGTGCGGTCCGGGGGACGCGGGCCTTCGCCGCGCTCGGCTTCATTGGCTGCATCTTTGCGGCTTACGTGGCCGATTCACAAGCGCCGGTGCTGGCGTGCGTCGCGGCAGGGAGCGGTATCCTCACGGCGTCAGTCTCGGCCTACGTACGCCGATGGGGCAGCTTCGCGGGCGGATTGTCGCTGGCCTCGCTGGTCTTGACTACGCCCTTGGTGTACGAAGCCGCCGGCGAGTGGGCACCGACGATCTTGGCGGTGATAGCTTTGGTCGCACCAGTCGCGGCTTACGCCCGGGGCTGGGAGGCGAGGATAGACCGTCAAGCCCTATGGCCGATCCTGGCCGTAGCCCTTGGCTTCATGATCTCAGCGACGAGGACTTTCGGGCAATCCGATGCCAATTGGACGGCCATCCAATTCGGAATCACCGGCGCATTGATCGCCAGTTTGGGTTTCCTTGCGGCCCCGGGCAGCCCCATTCGCCGGGGGTTGTGGCTTAGCGGCGCCACGATGGGGCTATCCCTATCCGCTTTCATGATCCAACCTCTTAGCACGAGTCTGGCAATCCTGACCCTCACCGCGAGTCTGGGCGTGGCCATGGCCGCCCAAAAACGAAGCCAAGCCCTGACGACCTTTGCTTGGATCCCAGTTCTCGTGCTCTACATGGCCACTCAGATGCAACTCAATCAGGCCGAACATGCCTACCCTGGCCTCGTCATCGCGGCGGCGGGCATCCTGGTCGGGCTAGGTTTTGCTTTGGGAACCTTAACTGCGCGCGAGTTCCCGGGCCTTGAGACGTTTGCCACGCGCTTAGGATGGGGCATCACTGCGTTCCTCTCCTTTGGCTCACTCAATGATCTCGGCCCCCTCTTGCTCGGGCCAAAGGGGGCCGGCCTGGCCCAAGAGGCGGCCTGGACAACCACCATGTTCGCCTACGGAGTCTTTCTAATTCCCATCGGCATTTTGCTCCGCGCCCAGACGTTGCGCTACGCCGCATTCATGGTGCTGGCGATCAGTGGCGGTAAGTTCCTGATCGTCGACCTCGAAGGCCAACCACCCATCGTCCGGATTGCGTTGATGCTCGGGATCGGCGCGGGCGTCCTGGTCGCCAGCTACTTCGTCTACCTAAGGCCTCGTTTGCAGGCCGCTCGATCGGCGCGACCTCAGTAGGTCGTTCCGCAGATGGCTCCCGAGACCCTCGAGCGCCATCTGCTTCGACATCCTCAATCCCCGAGCGGTCGAATCTTGAACCCCGCTGGCAAACCTTTGCCATGGGGACCGGCCCACTCGGCGGGGAATCGTTCGGTCCCCCGAGCGGAGAACCACAGAATGCGGTTGAGAATATCCTCATCGGCACGGTCCGGCCCCGACAGATTCAAGCGGGCACTCTGATCCGCCAAGATCAACGCTTGACCAGAAAGCGCTGCGCGCGGCGGATTGAGCTCATCGAGGGGTACCTGATTGACTTTTGCTTTGTATGGAGTGAGGTCAGGGGTCGTCCCAAAGCACGTCGTCATCAACGGGGCCGTCGCGTCAAAGATGCTCTGCGGCGCGAGGCCGCGCATCCGAAGCATTGTGGCCCGCATGGACGTCTGATCGTAGAAGTCACTGACCGTTCCGCGACGGCGCGAGTAGGGGCTAATGACCAAACCCACCGTACGGTGACCATCCACATGGTCCACGCCACTCTGCGGGTCATCTTCCATCACAAAGATGCAGGTTTTCGGCCAAAACATACTGCTCGAAATGGCTTCGACGACCCGGCCCAGCGCGAGGTCGTTGTCCGCCACGCACGCCCGAGGGGTGGGTTCTCCCGGAGTCGTGCCGGAGGTATGGTCCTGCGGCAGGTAGATCAGCGTCAGGTTAGGGAACTTACCCTCCGTTTCCATCCGCTTGAGGTCGGTGATGAATCGACCGGCCCGGAGCACGTCAGGTATTCGCATATTCCACCCGGGCGACGCCGTATTCGAGTGCGCCCGGATGCGAGCGACCCCAATGTTCTGGGCGAACGTAATACGATTCTGCCCCTGCGTAAAGTCGTCATAGATCTCCTTGAATGTTGCCCCCGCCGGTTGAGGCGTGGCGTAGTCGAACTCGCCAAAGTTGCGAATGGTCTGTCCGGTTTCAAGGAATCGGTCCCAAAGGTAGCCGGTTCCCGATACCGCCAGCGGGTCATCACCGAAGGGATAGCTGCGCGTCCATCCGCCAAATGATCGCTCGTAGAACGACGTTGCATTCCCCTCGGTGACCCAAGCGTGCCCATCGGCCGAAAGCACTCCATTGCAGTAAAAGTTATCGAGGAGCATGAACTCCTCGGCCATTGCGTGATGGTTGGGGGTGACCGCGCGACCATAGTTGCAGAACCGTGGGTCGCTATTGCCCTGGGTCATGTCGCCAAACACTTGGTCGTAGGTTCGGTTCTCCTTGATGATCAAGACGACGTGGTCAAACGCCGATCGCTCGCCGAGGCGCTCGGGCACCGGGACCGGCGCCTGGTTCGGACGTCGCTTGGCCAGGCGAGGGGCCACAAAGCCCGTCATTAAGATCGGCCGTACAACGGGTTCCGTGACGACTTGAACGATCCCGGTGAAGTCGTAGACACTACGCCCAGGATTCTCGCCCGGACGGCGACGCGAGCCGTATCCCTTTGCGTTGGCGATGATGACTCGACCTTGGTTTACGGCAATGCCGGCAGGGTACCAAGCGGCGGGGATCGCTCCTTGTAGTCGCTCGCTCCCGCCCCCCACGTTTAGCACTGCGACATGGTTGGTGCCGCCGCAACTGACGTAGAGTCGGTCTTGGGCCAAGTTGAGGGACAGGCCATTCGGCGCGGAGCCTCGGTAGTCGCCCCCCGATACCGGCGTCACCGCGACCGAACGAATCCCCAAACCAGTCTTGCCGTCGATCACGTTGATCCGCCCCATGCTGGAGGCGGCAACAAAGACTCGTCCGTCCCGGTGGGTGGCCACCGCCAACGGTTGAGCTTCGATTCGGGTGCGCTGGCGAATCTCGCCGGTCGCCACATTTACCGTGAGGAGCGTGGCTTGGTGACCGGCGCCACCCAGGTTTACCGGAACCGCAGACCCCGAACTCGTAGCCGTCGTCTCTCCTGCGTTGGGCCGGCGGCTCCAGCACGCCACATAGGCCGTTTGTCGATCGGGCGATAGTCCAATCGCGGTAGGCGCGATATCAACGTCTATCGTGCGGGTGATCGCGCCCGTCGCATTGACCCAAGCGAGCTGGTTTGAACGACTCAGGGCCACAAGCACGGCCCCATCCTTGAGCGACGCGATGCCGCACGGATACGCCGCGCCGCCGACGCCCGCATTTGGGAACGCCGTGGAACGAAGCCACGCCAAAGTGCCCGTTGCCGTGACCGTGCCAAAGTGAACCGTGGATCGGGCATCGCTGACGGCGAAACTTCGGCCGTCGGAGAGCACGGCCAGTCCCGTCAGCGAGGTTCCATTGGGGACATCAAGTCGCGAAGCAACCGCGCCAGCGGCGGTATCCAGCAGGGCGACTTGCCCGTTAGTTTTGATGAGTACCCGACCATCGATCCGAACCGCAACATCGGTCGGTCGCTGATCCAGAACCACGAGGCGACCAGCGGGCCGAATCCGCTGACCCGTTGCTACCCAAGCATCCGAAGACGATCCGCCCACTACGGGCGGAGCAGAGATGCCAACCGCTAATCCAATGACCCAAGCAACCATGCCTAAGCATGTCCCACATTCACGTTAAGACGAGGTCAAGGTGATGTGCCATCCGCATTCACAGATTCAATTGGGTACACCCGCTCTATGAATCGGAAGATCGTCGTGACCGGGGCTGCGGGCTCCATTGGCAGCGTCATCGCGCGTTTGCTGCAATCCCAGGGGCACTCGGTACTAGGGATTGACCGCAAAGCGCCTGATGTGCGCGACTTCCCATGGCGATACGGCGACCTGCAGGACCGGGATGTGGTGATGCGGGCGCTAGAAGGGGTTGACGGGGTCATTCACCTTGGCGAGAACCCAAACCTGTTTGGTCCCTTTTCTCCCGATGAAGTCTTTGCCCAAAACACCCGCATCGCCAGCACGGTGTTCGAATCGGCCTCGGTTCAGGGCGTGACGCGCATTATTTACGCCTCTTCCGCACAAATGTATGGGTCATGGGGCAAATCGTCCATCGCGCCCGAGTTCCTGCCGTTTGACGAGACCCACCCGGCGAAGCCACGCAATGCCTACGGGCTCAGCAAGTACGCCAATGAGCGGTATCTTGAGCTCGTAGCGAATAACCACAAACATATTGGCGCAATTACCTTGCGGTTTCCAGGGGTGATTGGAACCTGGCATCCGTGGGAAGTGATCGTTAAACGAGTTCACGCGCATACGGAGTACCACGATGGCCTGGGCACCTACGTGCACATCGAGGACTTAGCGGAGGCGTTTCGGTTGGCCTTGGATCACACCACCCCCGGCGAAGTGCGAACGTACAACGCCTTTGCCGACGACATTATGAATTTGACGCCGGTGGCCGAGTACCTGAAGACCCGCTGGCCACACCTGTCACTTCCCGAGGACTGGCCCACGCACAAGTCATGGGTGCTCAACGACCTCATCCGGACTGAACTGGGTTGGATCCCAAAGTATTCGGCGATTGAAGCGTGGCACTCGCTTCAAGGCAAGTAGTCCTGCGCCCTTGAAACCGGGCGCGAAAGGTAACCTAGGCGTTCATGTCGGCCCGAATCTTAACTTCCCTTCCCGTCGGTGAGCGCGTTGGTATCGCGTTTTCGGGGGGCCTCGACACCTCGGTCGCCGTCAACTGGATGCGCGAGCGCGGTGCCGTGCCCTACTGCTACACCGGCTTGCTTGGTCAGTACGACGAGGACGATGTGGAGGGGATTCCCGACCGCGCCAAGGAGTACGGCGCGGAGGTAGCGCGTCTGGTGGACTGCCGCGAAGAGATGGTCCGGGAAGGGCTGGTAGCCCTCCAGTGCGGCGCATTCCACATCACCTCGGCGGGCAAAACTTACTTCAATACCACCCCCATCGGACGCGCCGTCACCGGCACCCTGCTCGTGCGCGCAATGCACGAGGATGGGGTGGACATCTGGGGCGATGGTAGCACTTACAAGGGTAACGACATTGAACGGTTCTACCGGTACGGGTTGCTGACTAACCCCAACTTGCGCATCTATAAGCCCTGGCTAGATACCCAATTTGTTAACGAGTTAGGGGGTCGCGCCGAGATGAGCGAGTGGCTGACGACGCGAAACTTGCCCTACCGCGCCAGTAAAGAGAAGGCCTACAGCACCGACGCCAACATCTGGGGCGCGACCCACGAAGCCAAAGATCTGGAGTTCTTGGCGAACGGCATTCGCATCGTCGAGCCCATCATGGGGGTGAAGTTTTGGGACCCAAACGTGGCCATCGAGACGGAAACGGTCTCGGTCAGGTTCGAGGAAGGCTGGCCAGTGGCGATTAATGGCCAGAGCTTCGACACGCCGGTGGGGCTAGTGTACGCGGCGAATGAGATCGGCGGGCGGCACGGCCTAGGGATGTCGGACCAGATCGAGAACCGCATCATCGAAGCCAAGAGCCGGGGCATTTACGAAGCCCCAGGAATGGCGTTGCTCTATTTGGCCTACGAGCGCTTGGTCAACGGAATCCACAACGAGAACTCGATCGAGAACTACCGATCAATGGGCCGACGACTGGGACGCCTGATGTACGAAGGCCGATGGTTCGACCCGCAGTCGTTGATGCTGCGCGATAGCCTACAGCGATGGATCTCCTCGGTAGTGACCGGTGAGGTCACGGTGGAGCTTCGTCGGGGCGATGACTATACGCTGTTGGATACCACGGGTCCGAACTTGACTTACCATCCCGAGCGCTTGAGCATGGAGAGTGGGGCCAGTGAGTTCAGCCCGGAAGACCGGATCGGCCAACTCGCCATGCGCAACCTGGACATCCTCGACACCCGAGAGCGACTCCTGGATTACAGCAAGCAGCGCGCGTTGGACGTCGGCGGTCTCTCCGCGCTGGGCTCAAGCGATCAGGAATAAGCTTTCAGGACTGTGCCGGGGGGGGGGGGGGGGTTTTCCCCCCCGGTACCGTTCGCCAGGGGGGGGGTCGACGGGGAGACCTTTTAGCCCAATGATTTCCCTTCGCCCCCCGGCGATACTTCTCACCCCGGGCGCCTT